>ERZ772827.14-NODE-14-length-101246-cov-18.814904_pt1 | contig 101246 bp, 89 predicted proteins | sample MGYA00580850_ERZ772827 | MGnify/ENA primary metagenome ERZ772827 (study PRJEB29015, sample SAMEA2737950) | human oral metagenome | biome: human oral; feature: human-associated habitat; material: dental | place: China | collected 2145 ... | reverse complement strand
GGGGGACTCGCCGGCCCTCGTGGCCAGGCCGAGCGGTCACCTCACCCGCTGTGGCCGGGCTGGGCGCGGGTTCGGGAGCCAGGTGGCATGACTCGCCAGCCCTCACGAGCGGAGCTCGGGCGGTCAAACACAGCGATCAAACTCAGCTCAGTCTTCGGCGAGGGTGATCTCCAGGCCGCCGAGCATGGTGGCTGAGAGGTTGTACAGGAACGAGAAGACTGTGGCCAGGGCGGTGAAGATCACCACGTTCACGGCGCCCAGCACAGCGGACAGACCCGTCACCTTGCCGGTGCTCACGTACGCGCGGATCTCGAACTCGTTCGGGTCGTTCGGGGCGGCCAGCAGGTCCTTGTACAGGGCGTTCACCGCGTCCCACAGGCCAGTCGCGTCGATCACCGTCATCACCAGGTAGGTGGACACGACGAACATCAGGAAGCCTGCCACGCCGAACAGCAGCGACGTCTTCATCACCGACCAGGGGTCGATCCGCGACACCCGCAGCCGGGCCCGACGGGTACGTCGGGGGCGGTTCCGCGCCGGCTTCGCCGCGCTCGACGGCTGGCCGGACCCGGTCGTGCCCTGGGCCGGTGCCGGCGCCGGTGCCTGGGGCCGAGCTTGCGCCGACTGGTTCCCCTTCGCAGTCTGGCCCGGCCCAAGCCGGCCTGAGGCCGGGCGCTGCCGCGAGACGGTCGCGTCCGCCACCGCCTGGGTGCCGCTGGGCCAGGTCACCGGTCGAGTGCTCGACTGCCCGCCCGCTGGCGTCGCACTACTCACCCTGGTCCTCCTCCGCCGTGCCTGACCCGACAACCGTACCTGAGGAACCAGCATCTGCCTCGGTCGGTCCGGCACCTTCCTCGCCACCCGGCTCCGGCTCGTCCAGCGCCTCCTCGGGCTCCTCCGGGTCCGGGTAGCGGGCGATCACCGCGACCTGGTCGTCGCCGCGTACGGAGACGAACTTCACGCCCATCGTGTCGCGGCCCTTGACCGGGACCTCGTCCACCCGGGAGCGGGTGATCTGGCCGGAGACCTTGATCGCGATCACCTCGTCGGCCTCGCTCACCACCAGGCCGCCGACCAGCGAGCCGCGGTCCTCGTTGAGCTTCATCGCCTTGATCCCGAGCCCGGCCCGGCCCTGCTGGCGGTAGTCCGAGACCGGGGTCCGCTTGGCGAAGCCGCCGTCGGTGACGGTGAACACGTACCGGTCGTCCTCGGGCATCTCCGCGTCGATCACGCTCATCGACAGCAGCGTGTCCTCGCCGCGGAACTTCATCCCGGTCACTCCGGAGGTCGAGCGGCCCATCGGGCGCAGCTGCTCGTCGTCGGCGGCAAACCGGATCGCCTGGCCCTTGGTCGAGATCAGCAGTACGTCGTCGACCGGGTTGCACAGCGCCGCCCCGATCAGCTCGTCGCCCTCCTCGCGGAACGCGATCGCGATCACCCCGGCCTGCCGCGACGAGTCGTACGCGGTCAGCTCGGTCTTCTTCACCAGACCGTTCCGCGTGGCCAGCAGCAGGTACGCGGCGTCGGTGTAGGACCGGATGGCCAGCACCTCCGCGATCCGCTCGTCCGGCTGGAAGCTGAGCAGCCCGGCCACGTGCCCGCCCCTGGCGTCGCGGCCGCCCTCCGGCAGCTGCCAGGCCTTGGTCCGGTACACCCGGCCCTGGGTGGTGAAGAACAGGATCCAGTGGTGCGAGGTGGTCGCGAACAGGTGCTCCACCTCGTCGTCGGTGCGCAGCGAGGCACCCCGGACGCCCTTGCCGCCGCGGCGCTGGAGCCGGTACTGGTCGGCCCTGGTGCGCTTGGCGTAGCCGCCGTGGGTGATGGTCACCACGACGTCCTCCTCGGGGATCAGGTCCTCGTCGGAGAGGTCCCCGTCGGCCGAGACGATCCGGGTCCGGCGGTCGTCGCCGTACTTCTCGACGATCTCGCCCAGCTCGGTGGCGATGATCTCGCGCTGCCGCTCCGGCTTGGCCAGCACGTCCTGGAGGTCGGCGATCTGCCGCTCGTACTCGGCCAGCCGGTCGATGATCCGCTGGATCTCCATCGCCGCCAGCCGCCGCAGCTGGGTGTCGAGGATGTACGTGGCCTGCACCTCGTCGATCGACAGCAGGTTCATCAGCCCTTGCCGGGCGGCCTCTGCGTCGCGGGAGGCGCGGATCAGCGCGATCACCTCGTCGAGCATGCTCAGCGCCTTGACCAGGCCCCGCAGGATGTGGGCCTGCTCCTCGGCCTTGCGCAGCCGGTACCGGGTCCGCCGGACGATGACGTCGAGCTGGTGCTTGACCCAGTGCGAGATGAACTGGTCCAGCCGCAGCGTACGAGGCACGTCGTCGACCAGCGCCAGCATGTTGCAGCCGAAGGTGTCCTGCAGCGCGGTGTGCTTGTACAGGTTGTTCATCACGACCCGCGGCTGGGCGTCGCGCTTGAGCACGATCACCAGCCGCTGGCCGGTCCGGGCCGAGGTGTCGTCGCGGATGTCGGCGATCCCGGTCAGGCGGCCCGAGTTCACCAGCTCGGCGATCTTCTGGGCCAGGTTGTCCGGGTTGCACATGTACGGCAGCTCGGAGACGACCAGCAGGGTCCGGCCCTTGCTGTCCTCCTCGATGTCGATGACCGCCCGCATGGTCACCGAGCCCCGACCCGTACGGTAGGCGTCCTCGATCCCCTTGCGCCCGACGATCAGCGCCCCACCAGGGAAGTCAGGGCCCTTGATGCGGGCGATGCAGGCCTCCAGGAGCTCTTCCTTGGTGGCCTCCGGGTGCTCCAGCGCCCACTGCACCGCGTCGGCGACCTCGCGCAGGTTGTGGGTCGGGATGCTGGTCGCCATCCCGACCGCGATCCCGGTCGAGCCGTTGACCAGCAGGTTCGGGAAGCGGGCCGGCAGCACCACCGGCTCGGCCTCCCGGTTGTCGTAGTTGGGCTTGAAGTCGACGGTCTCCTCGTCGATGTCGCGGACCATCTCCATGGCCAGCGGCGCCATCCGGCACTCGGTGTACCGCATGGCGGCGGCCGGGTCGTTGCCGGGGGAGCCGAAGTTGCCCTGCCCGGCCACCAGCGGGGCCCGCATCACCCACGGCTGCGCCAGCCGGACCAGGGTGTCGTAGATCGCCGTGTCGCCGTGCGGGTGGTACAGGCCCATCACCTCGCCGACCACCCGGGAGCACTTGTTCCAGCCCCGGTCCGGGCGGTACCCGCCGTCGTACATCGTGTACAGCACCCGCCGGTGCACCGGCTTCAGCCCGTCGCGTACGTCGGGCAGCGCCCGGCCCACGATCACCGACATGGCGTAGTCGAGGTAGCTGCGCTGGATCTCGACCTGCAGGTCGACCGGCTCGGTCTTGGCGCTGGTCAGCCCGGCCAGGCCTTGCGCGGCGGCCGCGTCGGCATCGGCCTCGTCGGCGGTCTTGCCGTTGGCGGGGTCGATCGGTCCGTCAGTCATGGTTCTCCTCTAGCGGCCCGACTCAGATGTCGAGGAACCGCACGTCCTTGGCGTTGCGCTGGATGAAGTGGCGGCGCTGCTCGACGTCCTCGCCCATCAGGATCGAGAACATCTGGTCGGCGCGGGCGGCGTCGTCGAGGGTGACCTGGAGCAGGATCCGCCCGTCCGGGTCCATCGTGGTCTCCCACAGGTCGGCGGCGTTCATCTCGCCGAGGCCCTTGTAGCGCTGGATCGGGTTGACGTTCGGCAGCTTCTTGCCGCTGGCCAGGCCGTGGTCGCGCAGCGCGTCCCGCTCGACGTCGGTGTACGCGAGCTCGTGCGGGGCGTTGGTCCAGCGGATCCTAAACAGCGGCGGCTGCGCCAGGTACACGTGCCCGGCGTCGATCAGCGGCTTCATGAACCGGAACAGCAGCGTCAGCAGCAGCACCCGGATGTGGGAGCCGTCAACGTCGGCGTCGGCCATCAGCACGATCTTGTGGTACCGCAGCTTGGCGATGTCGAAGTCCTCGTGGACCCCGGTGCCGAGGACGTTGATGATCGCCTCGACCTCCTTGTTCTGCAGGATCCGGTCCAGCCGGGCCTTCTCGACGTTGAGGATCTTGCCCCGGATCGGCAGGATCGCCTGGGTCCTGGGGTCTCGTCCGCCCTTGGCGGAGCCGCCGGCCGAGTCACCCTCGACGATGAAGACCTCGCACTCGGCCGGGTCGTTCGACTGGCAGTCGGAGAGCTTCCCGTACGCCCCTCCGCCACCAAGAAGGCCCTTGCGGCTGCGGGCGATGTCGCGGGCCTTGCGGGCCGCGATCCGGGCCGAGGCCGCGGCCTGGGCCTTGCGGACGATGTCCTTGCCCTCGGCCGGGTTCATCTCGAACCAGTCGCCGAGCTTGTCGTTGACGACCTTCTGGACGAAGGAGCGGGCCTCGGTGTTGCCGAGCTTGGTCTTGGTCTGGCCCTCAAACTGCGGCTCGGACAGCTTCACCGACACGATGGCGGTCAGGCCCTCGCGGACGTCCTCGCCGGAGACCCGGTCCTCGCGCTTCTTGATCAGCCCCCAGGTCTCGCCCCAGCGGTTGACGATGGTGGTCAGCGCGGCCCGGAAGCCCTCCTCGTGGGTCCCGCCCTCGTGGGTGTTGATGGTGTTGGCGAAGGTGTGCACGCTCTCGGCGTACGAGGCGCTCCACTGCATCGCCACCTCGAGACCCATGCTCTTCTCGGGGGCGTGGGCCTCGACCGCGATCACCGAGGTGAGGGTGTCCTTGGAGCCGATCAGGTGGGTGACGTAGTCGATGAGGCCCTGGTCGTAGCGGAAGGTCTCGCTGAGCTGCTCGCCGTCCTCGTCGACGTGGTCGGGCCGCTCGTCGGTGATCGTGATCGTCAGGCCCTTGTTGAGGAAGGCCATCTCCCGGAACCGGGCCGCGAGGGTCTCGTACGAGTAGGACGTGGTCTCGAAGATGTCGGGCGAGGGGTAGAACTCGACCGTGGTGCCGGTCTGGTCGGTCGGCTCCAGCTGGAGCAGGTCGCTGTCCGGGTCGCCGAGCGAGAACGACTGCTGCCAGCGGTAGCCGTCGCGGCAGACGGTCACGACCAGCCGGCTGGACAGGGCGTTCACCACCGAGACGCCGACGCCGTGGAGCCCGCCGGAGACCTTGTAGCCGCCGTCTCCGAACTTGCCGCCGGCGTGGAGGACGGTCAGCGCCACCGTCACTGCCGGCAGCCCCTGGTCCTCCATCACCTTGACCGGGATCCCGCGGCCGTCGTCGGTGACCCGGATCCCGCCGCCGGGCAGGAGCCGGACGTCGATCATGGTGCAGTAGCCGGCCAGGGCCTCGTCCACGGCGTTGTCGACGACCTCGTAGACGAGGTGGTGCAGACCGCGCTCGCCCGTCGACCCGATGTACATGCCGGGACGCTTGCGGACCGGCTCCAGGCCTTCGAGGACGGTGATCGAGGAGGAGTCGTAGACTCCGGCGTCGACCTGGGAGCCCAGTGCCTGCGTCTCGGTGCTGAGTGCCGGGCCCTGGTCCAGGTCGGCGCCAGGCACCCCGGCCAGGTCGTCCTCGGTCAGGGCGTCGTGTGTCGTGGCCACAGAGTTTGAGTCCTTCCCGGCGCGGGGCCGAAGCGCCGGGGCTGCGTCCGCCGAGGGTCGACGTGCTTGCTGCCCGGGCGGCACGTGAGATTCAAGACGCTGAAGTCTATCGCGCGCACACACGTGCACCCAAGTTCCGCCACGCCCCGGCATGGCAGAACCCGCGCTGTGCGGCGTGAGAGCGCCGCCTGGACGCTCGGGCAGCCCTCGGCCCTGGGGGCCTACTGCCTCAGCCCCTCCGAGGCGTTGCTCGGCGCTCCGGGCCTGCCGGCCGGGACCCAGCCGGACTGGTCTGGCCTCAGCACAGCAGCGGACCCACTCCGGCCACCGCGACCAGAGGACCCCCGCTCAGACCAGACCCGCCCGCTGCTGTGCCGCCCGCGCCCTGCCGACAGCGACCGTGGGCACCACCCCGGCGCACCGGGGGAGCCCCGGGAGCGGGCGAACCACAACGCCTGGTAGCCGCGCCACCCCGGGCGCACCGGAGCGCCAGCACCGGTGGGGAACTGATACCGAATCCGGCGTCGCCACCCCGGGCGCCCCAGGGGAGCCCGGGCCCGGGATAGAGTCGTGACGTGGCCCGCCCAACGTCCCTGGAGATCACTCGGGACCTGACCCTTCACCAGGACTGGCCGGCTCCCCGGCCTCGGCAGGTCCCCGGCTGGGTCCGCCTGGCCCTGCCGGTCGCCGTGCTCACGCTGCTGGTCGGCGGTATCCGGGCGCTCGGAGGCTTCGACATCCGGTCGGGCCACTACACCGAGATCGGCCCCGGGCAGCCGGTGGTGCTGGGCGAGGTTCTCGAGCTCACCCCGTACCGGGCACTCGCCACCCCCAAGGCCGACCACTACCAGGTCACGATCGAGGCCACCTGCCGCAACGTGTCCTCTGAGCCGGTCCCGGGAGACAACCTGGGTGAGCGGAGCCTCGTGGTCGCCAACCCGCTGGACCGAAAGAGCGCGAAGCAGGTCCGCTTCGACGGGACCCTTCCGAACCCGGGACTGCGGGCCAGGACCTGCTTCGTCAAGGGCACGCTTCCGATCGAGACCGAGTTCAGCGGGTCGCTCGCCCTGCAGGTCGAGCCCGTGGAGCGGACCGATGCCGCCCTGGTCCAGACCGGCGACGAGGTGTGGCTGCGGACCTGGGCTCCCGGCTGGACCTACCTGCTGCCTCTCACGGTCGTGCCGCGGGACTGACCACCTGGGCACGCCTCAGCTGGCGACCGGGCACCTCGGCCAGCCCACTCACCGTGGCCAGGTCCCGCTCGGGCAGCACGTACAGCAGCACCACCTGCCTGGCCTCACCCACCACCAGGCGGCTGCAGTCCAGGTGCCGCACCGGGGCCCACCGCCGGCCCTGAGAGCCGATCAGCCACAGCTGGGAGCAGGCGACCTGGTCGGTGAGGGGCAGGACCTCGGCCACCACCTGGACGGCACGGACCCCGGCCCCGGCCTCAACCACCTTGCCGCCGTTGAAGTACGTGTCACTCTGGCTGATCGAGACCACCCGCAGCTCCAGGCTGGGGGTCTGGGCGGCCTCCCCGGGCGGCAGCTGCTCGAACCGGGGCGTGGAACGGGCGTACAGCCAGCTGAACCAGACCACCATCACCGCCGCCACCACCAGCGACGTCGCCAGGGTGACCAGCCAGTCCCGGCTGCTGGAGCGGCTCACTGCAGCTCCTCCCGGTCGTCCTCGACCTGGACCACACGGGTACGGGCGTAGGCAGCCAGCTCCTGGGCCTGCTGGTCGGAGATGTCCAGGTCCACCACCACCTTGCGGTCCCAGAAGCGGAAGAGGTCGAAGGTCGTCAGCTCGACGGTGGCGCCAGCCAGGTCCTCGGCCGGGATCTCAAACACCGCGGTGGTGACCTTCCGGAAGCCCGGCTGGGGCAGCTTCCCGAGAGTGCTGGCACCCCGGTGGCGCCGGTCCCCGGAGCTGAGCAGCACCGCGAAGCCGCGCGCCTCGGCGGGAGTGTCGACCTCAAGGGTGAGGTGGACCACCAGGATCACGTCAGAGGTGGTCAAGGTGACCTTGCCGGTGCCGCTGGTGGTCGCCGAGGCCACCTCGTACGAGCGGACCACGACCCGCTCCCCGTTGTTGAGGGTCCCCACCTGGCCGATCGCGGTCGGGTAGCGCCGGGTGCCCTGGTCGCTGCCCAGGTCGAACTGCAGCAGCGCCCCCGAGACCACGACCGAGAAGACGAGCATCAGGACCGGTCCCCACGGCACCCTGCGGCCATGACGCGCCCGGGTCACGGGGCCACCTCCGGGAGGGCCCGGCTGGGCTCAGGGACCGACCAGGTGCTGGCCCGGCGGAAGGCCACGACCAGCAGCGAGACGCGAACTGGTTCCAGCAGCAGCCGCTCGATCAGGTCGAGGACCGGGACGAAGGCCCCCCAGAACACGGTCGAACCCCCTCCGATCAGCACCTTGATCCCGTACACCACCAGCTGAACGCTCACCGTCATCATGGTGAAGACCAGCAGGTACGCCCCGAGGAAGGTCAGCCCGACCCGCAGGGTCAGCCGCAGCGACTGCCAGGTCGGCAGGTACTTGTCGTCGATGTCACCCAGGAAGGTCTCCTGGAAGGTGAGCCAGCCGCTGCGCAGCCGCGACGAGGTCCGCATCCGGTGCGCCAGGCGGCGGGCACTGCGGCGCTCGGACCCACTAAGCAGGTCGGGGGTCTCGGAGTGCCGCCACAGGTCAGCGATGGACAGCACCCCAGAACCGGTGACCAGGGCGGTGATCGCCAGCCACAGCACGGGCTCCGCGAAGGTCTGGGAGACCGCCGGCCAGCCGGTCGTCTGGATCCACGCCCAGACCAGGTCGACGACCTCGGGCAGGTCGATCTTCAGCAGCCGGAACGGGGCGGCGAGGGCCTGCCCGGTCTCGGCCAGCCAGTCCATCAGGTGGCGGCTGGCGAGCCACGCCAGCCCGGTACGTACCAGTCGCATCCCCGCCACCAGCAGCGAGAGCATAAAGAAGGCCTCCACGAGGGCCGCGACCAGGCCCAGGGCCCGGATCCCGGTCCGGTCGTGGACCAGGTCGACCAGCCGCCGCACCAGGTACGCCCCGATCACGACCGCGGCCACCACCAGGTACTGGCGCTGGGTGCGGGGATCCAGAGCGGCCAGGGTCGACGTGCCCAGCCCGTGCAGGAAGGACCCGAGGATCGTCACCTCCTTGGCTGCCGACTCCACCACCCCAAGGGAGGCGTAGATCCCGAGGAAGGGAAGCAGGGTGACCGACAGCAGCTGGCTCATCCGCGGACTGGGCCCCGAGTCCGCAACGGTCTCGTTGAACTTCAGGTGGTCGCCCACAATCCGCAGCGAGATCACCAGCCCCGACAGCAGGACCACGAAGCCGACGGCGATCAGGAAGATCGCCACCCAGGCCTGGTACGGGCTGACCACGGCGGCCAGCAGCCTCAGCAGCTGGGACCCGGTGGTGGTGACGAGCTGAATCGTCAGCAGCCGGGGCAGGCAGGCCCACCAGGTGCTGGTGGTCTCACCCAGAAGGGCGCAGACGTGCCCAGCCCACTGCCTGGATGCCCGCATGGCGCCAGAGTCTAGGCTGTGCTTGACCGCCGGCGCCTCCGCGCCGGCTCGGCCGCTCCGCTATAACCCCGGTCTGCGAGGCGCTCGGCCTGGTCAGCCCCAGGTGTCGCGGGGGCCGTCGCCCTTGACCCGCAGCCGCCCGGTCCGCCGCTGCGGTGCCTCGGGGCCGCGGAAGTCGACCCGGCTGATGGCACCGTCCCCGACCGCCTGGTTCACCCGGGCCAGGATCTGGGCCGCCAGGTGCCGCAGCTGGACCGCCCAGGCGGTGGTGTCGGTACGGACCGTGAGCACCCCGTTCTCGAAGGCCTCGGGCCGGCAGTGGCGGGCCACCTCGGCACCGACGACCTGCTCCCAGCGCCCGGCCACCGCATGGACGCTGACCTCCACCTCCCAGCCCTGGGACTCGATCAGCTGGCGCAGCAGGTCCCCGGCCCGCTTCGGGTCGCGGGGGTCGTCGCCGGCCCCGGAGAAGGTCGCCAGCCGTCCCGGTCCCGGGCGCCGCCGGGGGCGGCGGGAGCCGCGCGCCATCCGGGCCACCCGGCTTGCCAGCTCGGTCCCCGTGGGGTCGTGGTCCCGGACAAGCGGGTCCACCAGGTCCGGCTCACCCGCGATCCCGTCCTGACCAGGAACGACAGGCTCTGAAGAGTCGGCCGGCTCCGGCGGCACCGGGCTGCCCGGGCCGGTCACGGCATGCCCTCAGCCGGGTCATCCTCCAGCGTACGAGCGGACCCACCCCCCGGGCCGTCCGCCGGTGCGGCCCCCGGCGCTGCTGAAGCGTCCGCTGCTGTGCCGGTAGGGGCCTCACCGTCAGCCGGGTCATAGACCTGGCCGTCGGCGACCACCAGCCGGCGCCCGCCGAGCTCGGCCGGGACGTCGTCGGCGACCGCGGCCGTGATCAGGACCTGCTGGGCGTCAGCGATACTGCCCGCCAGCCGCTGCCGGCGGGTCTGGTCCAGCTCGGCAAAGACGTCGTCGAGCACCAGGACCGGCTCGATCCCGTCACCACGCAGCAGGTGGTACGAGGCCAGCCGCAGCGCCAGTGCCAGCGACCACGACTCGCCGTGGCTCGCGTACCCCTTCGCCGCCAGCTCCCCCAGCACCAGGTGCAGGTCGTCACGGTGCGGGCCGACCAGGCTCACCCCGCGGGCGATCTCCTCCCGACGCCGCTGCTGCATCCGGCCCCGCAGCAGCTGAGCCGTGTCGTCCCTCGTCATCCCGGCCTCCACCGGTGAGCTCGACTCGTACCGGGCACTGGCGCAGCTGTTCACCGGAGCAATCTGGGCGTACTGCCGCTCCAGGTGCGGCCCCAGCTCAGCCAGGGTCTGCAGCCGGGCACAGACCAGCTCCGCGCCGAGCAGCGCCAGGTGGTCGCTCCAGGCGTCCAGCGTCGAGTCCGCACCGGCACCGGCCGGGGACGGCGACCGTCCGCTCAGCGACTTCAGCAGGACGTTGCGCTGCTTCAGCACCCGCTCGTAGTCCTGCCGGACCCCGGCGAGCCGCGGCCAGCGCGACACCAGCAGGTCATCCAGGAACCGCCGCCGCCCGGCCGGGTCGGCCTTGACAATCGCCAGGTCCTCCGGCGAGAACAGCACCACGACCAGCGCCCCGAGCAGGTCCCGGGGCCGCTTCAGCGGGGCCCGGTTGAGCCGGGCCCGGTTCGCCCGGCCCGGGTTGATCTCCAGGTCCAGGCTCAGCGCCCGAGGGTCGTCGAGCCCGGCCTGGACCCGGGCCGAGACCGTCGCCTGGCTGGCTCCGGCGCGTACCAGCGGGGCATCGGACGAGACCCGGTGCGAGCCCAGCGTGGCCAGGTAGTCGATCGCCTCAACCAGGTTCGTCTTCCCCTGGCCGTTCTGCCCGACAAGAACCGTCACCCCTGGTCGCAGCGCCACCGACACCTGCTGGTAGGAGCGAAAACCAGTGAGCTGGAGGTGCGTCACGTACATGCGTCCTCCTCTCGCGGGCTCGCCGCCCGGTACCGGCTCAGCCGGGGAGCCGCATCAGCATGATCACATGCCGGTAGTCGGTGGCCGGGTCGGCGTCCAGCTGCTCCAGCCCCGTCACCAGGCACGGCTTGCCCGGCGCGGTGAACGCGAAGTGCACGTACGGGGAGTCGACCGCAGTCAGCGCATCGGACAGGTAGTGCGGGTTGAACCCGGCCGTCGTGATCGCCAGCTCGTCGCCCTCGTTCTCGACGACGGCCGCGACCGCCTCCGACGCCTGGGCCTGGTCACCGGTGGCGGCCTCCAGGGTGACCGAGGAGTCCTCGATCAGCATCCGCAGCGAGGTGTTGCGCTCGGCGACCAGCCCGACACGCTTCACGGCCGCGACCAGGTCCTGGGTACTGAGCCGGATCGACAGCTCGCCGGTGATGTCCATCAGGTGCCGCACCCGCGGGAACTCCCCGTCCAGAAGGCGGGTCGTGATCTGGCGGCTGCCGCCGGGGCCCTCGCCCTCCAGCCCGATCAGCCCCTCACCCGAGGTGGCCGAGGACAGGCTGACGGTGACGGTGTCGCCGGACGTCATCGACTTCGCCGCGTCGGCCAGCACCCGAGCCGGCACGAGGGCGACGCCGGCCGCGCTCGGCACGGTCGGGTTCCAGTCGAGCTCCTTGAGCGCCATCCGGTACCGGTCGGTGGCGAGCAGGTCCAGCCGGTCGCCGGAGATCTCCATCCGGATCCCGGTGAACACGGGCAGCAGCTCGTCACGTCCGGCCGCGACCACGACCTGCTGCACCGCCTTGGCGAAGTCGCCGGCGCGTACGGTGCCGGTGGCCTCCGGCATCGTCGGCAACTCTGGGTAGTCGTCGACCGGAAGAGTCTGCAGAGTGAACCGGGCCGAGCCGCAGACCAGCTCGACATGGGACTCACCAGCGCTGAGAGTCACCGGCTTGCTCGGCAGCGAGCGAGAGATGTCGGCCAGCAGCCGCCCCGACACCAGAGCCACGCCACCCTCGGTGACCTCGGCGGCGACACTGATCCGGGCGCTGGTCTCGTAGTCGAAGCTGGAGAACACGACCGACGTCGCGTCCGCGCGGATCAGCAGCCCGGCGAGGATCGGCACACTCGGTCGCGTGGGCAGGCTCCGGGCGGCCCACTGCACCGCTTCGGCGAGAACATCCTTGTCGAGTCGGATCTTCACCCTGTACCCCTCTCGTCGTTCGCGATCATAGTGCCCGTGCTGGACTGCCGCCGAAGCGAACCGCCCACGGCCTGAGAACGGTTCTCATCAGAGAGTTGTCCCCAGACTGAGCGCCTCCCTGCTTTGAGCGACTTCTTCCTCATGACTCTCCTCAGTCGTCGTCATAGGGCCTGTGGATGGTGTGGACAGAGGTCGTCTGACCTCGTGGGCGGGAAATCACACGCGTGTCGTCCCTGTGGAGAGGTGGAAAGCTACACGGGGAGGATCTGAGGACAAGCTGGCGGTGCGCGACTCTCATCCCAAGGCCGAGGGGGTCAGCTCACCCTTCATCCACAGGAATCTGTGGACAGCTGTGGATAGGTTCGCGGGGCTCGCCCGCGGGCTCGGCCGCCCGCCGCGCAGGGCTGCGACCGGCCGGCGACGGCTCGTACGGGCCCTCCCGTCGTCACAGCAGCGGACTCACCCCCGGCCCTGCTGGCGGCGCCGCCCCGCCACCGCCTGGTCGGTCCGCAGGTGTGCTCGTACGAGGCCGCGCTGCAGGGCCCCAGCCGGCGCCGGGCCGTCGGCCCCTGCTCACCATCCCCTGACCAGCCCCTGAGAGCTGGGTGGTCCCCGTGCCGTACCGCAGCGAGAGCCGCAGCCCTCGGGCTCAGGCTCGTCGCTGGGCGGTCTGCTTCACCCGGTTCGTGATCTCGTTCACCTTGGTCAGGGCGTCGCGGTCGCGGTAGATCAGCTCCTTGATCTTGCGGTTGGCGTGCATCACCGTGGTGTGGTCGCGGCCACCGAAGGCCTGGCCGATCTTCGGCAGGCTCGACTCGGTGTACTCCCGCGACAGGTACATGGCGATCTGGCGGGCCAGGGCCACGCTCTGAGCCCGGCCGGGCCCGGTCAGGTCCTCAACGGTGAGGCCGAAGTAGCCCGCGGTCTCGTTGATGATCATCCCGATCGTGATCGGGTGCTCGCTGCTCTCGGCGATGATGTCCTTGAGGACCGCCATCGCCAGGTCCAGGTCGACGGTCTGCTGGTTCAGCGACGCGTACGCGGTGACCCGGATCAGCGCCCCCTCCAGCTCGCGGATGTTGGAGGAGATCTTCGAGGCGATGAACTCCAGGACGTCGTTGGGCACCGTCAGCCCGTCCGACGTGGCCTTCTTGCGCAGGATCGCGCTGCGGGTCTCGGGGTCCGGCGGGTGGACGTCGGTCAGCAGCCCCCACTCGAACCGGCTCCGCAGCCGCGGCTCCAGCGCCTCCAGGTGCTTGGGCGGGCGGTCGCAGGTCATCACGATCTGCTTCTGCAGGTTGTGGAGGTGGTTGAAGGTGTGGAAGAACTCCTCCTGGGTCTGGATCTTCTTCTCCAGGAACTGGACGTCGTCGATCAGCAGGACGTCGACCTCGCGGTACATCCGGCGGAACTGCGCCGTACGGGAGTCGGCGATCGCGTTGATGAAGTCGTTGGTCATCTCCTCGGTGGAGACGTACTTGACCCGCAGGTGCTGGTGGTACGTGTGCACGTAGTGCCCGAGCGCGTGCAGCAGGTGGGTCTTGCCTAGCCCCGAGGGACCGTAGATCACGAGCGGGTTGTACGACTTGCCCGGCGCCTCGGCGACCGCGACCGCCGCCGCGTGGGCGAACCGGTTGGAGGGGCCGATGACGAAGGTCTCCAGCGTGTACCGGGGGTTCAGGCGGTCCTGGTCGCGGGAGCGCGACGAGCGGGTCCGGGTCTTGGGAGCGCTGTCCTCGTCCTGCCTCTCCGTGTCGTCTGAGTCGTCCAGCCGTACGGGGAGCTCGGGCTGCTGCTCGGAGGGCGGCGCGATCGTGACCGCGATCCGTACCTGGTCGCCGAGCTCGTCGCTGAGAGCCTCCTCGATCCGGCTGCGGAGCCGGTTCTCCATGCGCTCGCGGGTGAACTCGTCGGGGGCGGAGACCATGACCGTGGAGCTGTGGAGCATCAGCGGCTGACACCTGGCGAGCAGCGCCCGGGTCGGGGGGTCAAGCGTTTCCACAACCTGTGTCCACAGCTCTACAACGTCGGGGGCTGGATTCGCCGATGTCGTGTCCATCAGGAATCCTCCCTTGTCGCGAAGCTGTCGGTCCCGGTCCCTGAGCGATTCTAGAGGGGCGGCGACGAGGGCTTGTCCACGGGCTGTCCACATCCCGAGGTGCGCGCCGAGTCCCCGTCCGGGCCGGTTCGGGGGGTGAACGGGACGAACCTAGACGCCAGGCCCGACCGACGCAACCCGTCCGGCGAGTTTCTCGGCTCTCACCGGCGTGTCGCCTTGATGTCCGGCGCCATTTGCTCACGTCGCTGCCCTGCCCGTATCGTGGGTCAGTCGCTGGCGTCAGCGACCAGGACCCGAAGCGCCGCCGCGCTCACCGAAAGATCTCGAACGACTGGGGAGTCCCATGAGCAAGCGCACGTTCCAGCCGAGCAGCCGGCGCCGCAGCCGTACGCACGGCTTCCGCACTCGGATGCGGACTCGCGCCGGCCGGGCGATCCTCGCCGCGCGGCGCCGCAAGGGCCGCGTCGAGCTCTCGGCCTGACCAGGGCTGATGCTGGCGGCCTCGGCGCGGCTGCGGTCGTCGTCCCAGTTCCGGCTGGTGACCCGGACCGGTCGCCGGGCTGGGCGTCGTACGGTGGTGGTGCATGCTCTGGCCCGCGAGGCCGGGCCGTCACGAGCAGGTTTCGTGGTGCCGAAGCCGGTTGGTGGTGCCGTCCAGCGGAACCGGGTCCGGCGGCGCCTGCGGCACCTGGTGCGGCCGCGGCTCGAGCAGCTGCCGGCCCCGTACGACGTGGTGGTGCGGGCGCTGCCAGCGGCGGGGAGCGAGCCAGAGCGGCTGGTGAGCGACCTCGACTCTGCCTGGGAGGCGGCGCTGCGATGAGGTGGCTGCTGATCGGCTTCGTGAAGCTGTGGCGACGGTTCGTGTCGCCGCTGTACGGGAACGTCTGCAAGTACCACCCGAGCTGCTCGGCGTACGGGCTGAGAGCGCTCGAGGTGCACGGGGCACTGCGCGGCAGCTGGCTCGTCGTCAGCCGGATCAGCCGCTGCAACCCCTGGTCGCTAGGGGGTTACGACCCAGTCCCGGGGACCCCCGAGGCAGCCGCCTGGGAGGCTGAGCAGGCCGAGGCTGCCGCGGCGGACAGACTAGGGACGACGATCAAGACGTCAGGGAGCGGTGTGGCTCCATCAGGGCGGGCCGCGACGGCCCATGACGGAGGTGGCACGTGTTTCTCCCGCTGAACGGGTTCTGGGACTTCCTGAACGGGGCGATGTGGCCGCTGTACGCGGCCGTGTCGGGAATCCTCGTCGGGGCCCACCGGCTCTGGTCCCCGCTGCTGGGCGCCGACAGCGGCTGGACCTGGGTGCTGGCGATCGTCTCGCTGACGGTGGTGATCCGGACCCTGCTGATCCCGCTGTTCGTGAAGCAGATCAACTCGGCCCGCAACATGCAGCTGATCCAGCCGAAGCTGAAGGCCCTGCAGCAGAAGTACCAGGCCGACCGGGAGCGGCTCGGCCAGGAGACGATGAAGCTGTACAAGGAGGAGGGCGTCAACCCGGCGTCCTCCTGCCTGCCGCTGCTGCTGCAGATGCCGATCTTCATCGCGCTGTTCAACGTGCTCAACGGCGTGGCCCGCGGCAACGTGTACGGGTACTTCTTCGAGAAGCAGCCCGAGCTGGTGAGGTCACTGGCCAGCTCGGACATCTTCGGGGCCCGGCTGGCCGGGACCTTCTTCCCGATCGGCGACTTCGGGGCGACTCAGGTCCTGGCGCTGGTGCTGATCCTCTCGATGACCGCGATCCTGTACATCACCCAGCTGCAGCTGATGCAGAAGAACATGCCGCCGGAGTCGATGACCGGGCCGTTCGCGCAGCAGCAGAAGATGATGCTGTACGTCTTCCCGGTGATCTACATGATCGGGGGGGTCTCGATCCCGGTCGGTGTGCTGATCTACTGGCTGACGTCGAACGTCTGGACCCTGGGCCAGCAGTACATCCTGATCCACAACAACCCGACGCCGAACACTCCCGCGTACATCCTGTGGGAGGAGCGGATGATCCGGCGCGGGAAGGACCCGCAGAAGATCCAGGCCGAGCGGCTGGCGAAGCGGCTGGGCAAGCGGCCCGGGGCCACGCCCGCCGTGGCCGACGGCTCGGGCAGTGGTGACACGTCGGCGAGCGGCAGCCGGCCGACGGTCCAGCGTCAGAGGATTGAGCGCCAGCAGCCCCGCCGGTCGGGGCGCGCGCAGCGCAAGAGGAGCGGGCCGGTGCCACCACGGCCGGGAGGCCCGGAAATGGCTGGGGACTAGGTACGACGAGGAGAGCCATGCCTGACCTGATCGAGGACGACCAGCTGCGGACTGAGCCGGAGCAGGACCTGGACCGACCCGGTGACGAGAGCGCGGGGAGCGAGCCGGTGCACCGGGCGAGCGAGGCCGGGGAGGCTGGTCGTACGGCTGAGCCCGCCGCCCAGGACGAGCCGGCTGACCAGGAGCCCGCTGAGGCGTCGGCCGAGAAGGCCGACGACCCGGCCAGGGAGGCAAGGAGCAAGGCGGAGGCGCTGGAGAACGAGGGCGAGATCGCAGCCGACTACCTGGAGGAGCTGCTCGACATCGCTGACCTGGACGGCGACATCGACACCTTTATCGAGGGTGGCCGGGCGCACGTGTCGATCGTGACCTCGGGCGAGCTGCTGGTCGGCCCGGGCGGCGAGGTGCTGGAGGCGCTGCAGGAGCTGGCGCGGATGGCGGTGATGACCGAGACCGGGCGGCGCAGCCGGCTGATGCTCGACGTGGCCGGTCACCGAGAGCGGCGCCGCAAGGAGCTGCAGGACCTGGCCCGCGACGCCATCGCCGAGGTGGAGGAGTCGAGGGAGTCGGTACGGCTGGCGCCGATGAACCCCTTCGAGCGCAAGATCGTCCACGACATCGTGGCGGCGGCCGGGCTGGTGTCGGAGTCCGAGGGCGAGGAGCCCAAGCGTCGCGTCGTGGTGCTGCCGGCCTGACCCGGTGAGCGGCGAGCTGGGTCCCGCCCCGGCGGCGGTGGGGCGGGCCTTCGCCGACGCTGAGCGGGCCGAGGCGTACGCGAGGATTCTCGCGACGCGCGGTGTGGAGCGGGGGCTGCTGGGTCCGCGGGAGGTCCCCAGGATCTGGCAGCGGCACCTGCTGAACTCCGTGGCGCTGCGCTCGGTCGTCCCGGCCGGGGTGGCGGTGGTGGATGTGGGCTCGGGGGCCGGGCTGCCTGGGATTCCGCTGGCGATCGCGCGGCCCGATCTTCGGGTGGTGCTGCTGGAGCCGCTGCTGCGGAGGGTCACGTTCTTGTCCGAGGTGGTCGCCGAGCTGGGCCTGTCCGACCGGGTGGAGGTCGACCGGGGCCGGGCCGAGGAGCGGCGGGAGCGGTTCGACGTGGTGACCTGCCGCGCGGTGGCTCCCCTGGGTCGGCTGCTGCGGTGGACCCGGCAGCTCTTTCTTCCTGACGGTGAGCTGCTGGCACTCAAGGGGTCGTCGGCACCCGACGAGGTGGGGGCGGCGGCCGCGGACCTGGCCCGGCTGGGGGCCGAGGCCGAGGTGCTGTGGGTGCGGGCCGACCCAGCCAGCGACCCAACGGTGGTGGTCCGGGTTCGGGCCGCTCAGAGCTGAGCGGCGGGCCACTCAGGTCATAAGAGCGGGCGGCTGAGCTCCTGCCCGGGCTGTGGAGGGCTCGGGCGGCGCGGATGGTCCGCTGGTGTGCCGGCCTGGTCCACGGGGGGAGAAGCTTGGCCAGCGCTAAGAGCGGGACCACCAGGAAGGTGCCGGCCGGGTCCACGGGCGCCGGCGGACTCTGGGAAGGTCGATGACGGACCTTGCCGAACCGGGGTTCGAGGTGGTTGTCCACAGGTTGTGGACGAGTCTGGGGAAAACTACACCGACGTTGTTCATGCCGAGCCCGAGTCGTGACCAAGCACGGTGGACCGTCCTGTGCTGAGCACTCAGGCAGCGGCGCTGTCGCCGGTGGGCGGGGGTGCGGGTCAGGGCTACGGGCCGAGCTGCCAGACCGGGTCCTGGTCGGCTACTACTCGTTCGGCGGCTGGAAGGACTCGCTGCTCGGTGACCGCCGGGTGCCGGTGGGCGGACCTCCCTCGCACCACGAATTAGGTAAGGCGTACCTTAGTTAATGTCGTGGGGGACCTGGGAGGGTGAATGACAGTCAGCGTCAGTGACCTGGTACGTCCGGCACGGACAGCGATGGTGGTCTCGGGGGTGCTGACCGGTACCGGCGCGGTGGTCGGGGTCGTACCGTTCGCCGCCCTGACCCAGCTGGCAGCGCTGTGGCTAGGTGAGACGAGAACCGGGCTGTCGGCCTGGGGCTGGATCGGGGTGGCCGCGGCCGCCCTGTGCGCCTCCCAGATGCTCTACATGAGCGGGCTCGGGGTCACTCACCTGGCCGAGGCGCGGTTGCGGCGCCGTCTGCGGCAGCAGATCGTGGACCAGATCAACCACCTGCCGCTCGGGTCGGTGGCCCGCCTGCCGCACGGGACCATCCGCAAGATGGTGTGCGACGACACCACGGCTATCCACACCCTGGTCGCGCACATCCCCGGCGACGTCACCGCCGCCATCGTCGGTGTGCTGGCCGGCGGGGCGTACCTGGTCTGGGTCGACTGGCGGCTGGCGCTGACCCTGTTCGGGGTCTGGCTGGTCGCCGGGGGGCTGGTCCTGGGTCTGACGGCGCGAGGCCTGACGGGTGTCACCGAGCGCTTCGGGGTCGCCCAGACCCGCATCTCAGCAGCCACGGTGGAGATGCTCGAAGGGATCGCGGAGATCAAGGGCTTCCAGGCCACTGACACCACCCGAACCCGGTTCCACCAGGCGCGTCGCGACTTCTCTGAGATCTCGTACGAGTGGGTGCGGGCCTCGGGACGGCCGATGGCGGTGCTGAACGCGATGCTGCGCCCGGCGACGGTCTTCGTGCTGGTCGCCGTGCTGGCGGTGGTCTTCACCCGGCAGGGGTGGACGCCGCTGTGGGCGACCCTGCCGTTCTTCCTGCTGGCACCGGGTCTGCCCGACGGGGTCAGCACCGTGATGGGCCTGCTGCAGCACGTGTACGAGTCGCGGATGGCGGCGCAGAGCAGCGCCGCGGTGCTCTCGCAGGAGCGGATGCCGGCAGGTGAGTACGACGAGGGCGACGGGCCGGCCCCGGGCCGGGTCGAGGTGGAGGACGTGAGCTTCGAGTACGAGCCAGGCAAGCCGGTGCTGCGGGGGGTGACCCTGCGTGCCGAGCCGGGCACAGTGACGGCCCTGGTCGGTCCGTCCGGGTCCGGCAAGTCCACGCTGGCAAGGCTGATCGCCCGGTTCTACGACGTCGGCGCGGGTTGCGTACGGGTTAGCGGGGTGGACGTGCGCGAGGCCAGCTTCGCCTGGCTGCTCTCACGGGTCGCGGTGGTGCTGCAGGACGTGGCGCTGAGCAACGACTCGGTGCTGGACAACATCCGCCTCGGCAAGCCCGGCGCGAGCATGGACGAGGTGGTCGCGGCGGCGAAGGCGGCACTGATCCACGACCGGGTCATGCGGCTGCCGCAGGGGTACGACACCGTCCTGGGGGCCGAGGGCGGGTTCTTGTCGGGAGGCGAGAAGCAGCGGGTGACGCTGGCCCGGGCGTACCTGCAGGACGCGCCGGTGCTGGTGCTGGACGAGGCTACTGCGCAGGCCGACCCAGAGTCGGAGCGTGACCTGCACGAGACGCTGAGTCGGCTGGCACAAGGCCGTACGGTGATCATGATCGCGCACCGGCTGGCCACCGTACGTGACGCGGACCAGATCCTGGTGCTCGATGAGGGCGAGGTCGTGGAGCGGGGCCGGCACGACGAGCTGGTGGCGGCCCAGGGCCGCTACGCGGCGCTGTGGGCCAGCCAGGACCTGAGCCTGGTGGAGGGAGAGTGACCATGTGGGCGCTGCTGACCCGGGTGGTGAACGCCCAGCAGATCCGGGCCATCCTGGTGTGGTTCCTGGCGTCTGCGGTGCTGCAAGGGGTGACGCTGGCGATGATGATCCCCTTCCTGAGGGCCCTGTACGGAGGGGAGGGGTCGCTGACCGGGTGGCTGGTCGCGGTTGCCGTCGCCGGTACGGCGACCCTGGTGGTGGACGTGGTCGCCTTTCTGCGGTCATTCCGGGTGGGGGTGTACGAGGTCTGCGACACCATGATCGACCGGGTGGCGGAGAAGGTGCTCGCGCTGCCGCTGGGCTGGTTCAGCGCTGAGCGGGAGTCACAGGTGATCAACGCCACCTCCCGCGAGGTGAACACTTTGTCGCACCTGACGTCACTGGTGATTCCGCACCTGTGCAACGCCTTCGTGACGCCGCTGGTGATGATGCTCGCCGTGGTCTGGGTGGACCCGGTGCTGGCGCTGATCATGGCGGTGACGGTCGTGCCGCTGTACCTGGTGTGGCGGATGATGTCGTCCGCGACGACCCGCTGCAACGAGATGGAGGACCAGGCGGCCCGGGTGGCGGCCGGGCGCCTGGTGGAGCTCGCCCGGCTGCAGCCGGTCCTGAGGGCGACCGGGGTGACCCAGACCGGGTGGGCGCCGGTGGACGCCGCCCTGGAGGCGGACGCGCAGGCCACGCTGCACGGGCTGCGGGTCAAGGGCCGCCCGGCGCAGGGTTTCGGGTGGGTCCTGTACGTGGCGTTCGCCCTTGTTCTGGCGGTCGGGGTGGCCGAGGTGACCGGGCAGCGGCTGGACCCGGTGGCGTACCTGGCGATTGTGACCGTGGCTGCGCGGATGGTGCTGCCGCTGACGAAGGCCGCCCTGTACTCGGCGGAGAGCAACGCGGCAGCAGTGGCGCTGCGCTCGGTGGCTGAGATCCTGGAGGCTCCGGCGCTGCCGGAGCCGGGCCAGGGGGAGGCTGGGGAGCCGCAGGGGTGCACGGTCCGGCTGGACGAGGTGTCGTTCGGGTACGAGGAGGGCACCCCGGTCCTGGACCGGGTGAGCCTGACTGCTCCGGAGGGGACGGTGACGGCCCTGGTCGGACCGTCGGGCGCGGGGAAGTCGACGGTTCTTCGCCTGGTGGCCCGGTTCTGGGACGTGGACTCTGGCGCGGTCGAGATCGGCGGGGTCGATGTGCGCCAGCTGCCGGTGAGCGACGTGATGTCCCGGATCGCCATGGTCTTCCAGGAGGTCTACCTGTTCGACACCACGATCAAGGAGAACCTTCGGGTGGCAAGGCCGGATGCTACAGACGAGGAGCTGGAGGAGGCTGCTCGGAAGGCCCGGCTGGACCGGGCGATCGAGGCTCTGCCGCAGGGCTGGGAGACTCCGGTCGGCCCAGGTGGGGTGAGCCTGTCGGGTGGTGAGCGGCAGCGGGTGGCGATCGCTCGCGCGTTCCTCAAGGACGCGCCGATCCTGCTGCTGGACGAGGTGACCTCGGCGCTGGACGGGGAGAACGAGTCGGCGATCACGGCGGTGGTCCGGGACCTCTCGCAGGGTCGTACGGTGCTGGTGGTGGCGCACCGGCTGACAACGGTGCGGAACGCGGACCAGGTCGTCTTCCTGAGCCCGGGCGAGAACGGTGCCCGGGTGGCCCAGGCCGGGACGGTTGCCGAGCTGGCGGCCGAGGAAGGGCCGTTCAAGGGCTTCGTCGACGCGTACCTGACAGCGACACGCTGGTCGATATAGGAATAAAGAGACAAAGCGAGAAAACGGCTGAGTGTCGAGGGTGTGAAGCCTTCCACCGGTCGGTGGTCTCGGGAGCCTGGACAGGAGCGGGAGACCGGGCGGGAGGCGGAGCACGCTGGGTGATCGGCAGTGCCCAGACCACCGGGGAGACGGGATCGACCCGAGGAGCTGGGTCAGCCCCCGCTGGCAGGGTCTGAGCCGAGCATGGAGCGCAGGGCCAGGTGGAACCGAACCGTCAGCGGCCTGGCTCGACGAGCGGGCCATCTTCCTGAGACAGTGGGGCTCGGTCCCACCGCGATACCCAGGGCCGCCCTGGAGCTCGGCGCGCGACCTGCGAGAGACGTGGGGACCAGGAGCCGCGAGCGGCAGGGGTCGGCAGGAGCAGTGGTCTGCGGGAGAGCGCCGCGCAGGGTTGATCAGCGAGGTCGCCTCGTCGAGGAGCAGGGTGTGCGGATCAGCGACCACCAGCCGGGCCAGGGCGACCTGCTGCGCCTGGGACAGGCAGGCCCGTGGCTGAGTCGGTGCAGGCTTTGAGCGGTGCTGCGTCGGGACTTCGTCCGCCTGCTGCTCGGGGGACCCGTGGGGCAGTGGTGGGTCTTCGCCGTCCGGCGGGACTCCTTCTGGTGGGTCCTGGCCGAGGCCGTGGAGTCCGGCCGGCGGAGTCTCCTCCAGCCGGGTCCAGGGCCGAGAGGTGGGCGGTTCGGGCATGGCTCGTGCTGCGCTGAGGCGGTGCTCGGTCGGCTCTGGGCGGGGACTGCGGGGGTGAGTGACGAGGGGCGGCCCGAGGGGCGATGGGGTCTCGCTGGTCGTACCGGTGGATGTCTCGATGTGAAGGTGAGGGTGGAGAGCACGCTGTACACAGGGTGTTGCTGGGGATCGTCCGGGTGACAGGGGGTTTTGCGAGATGTCCACAGGCAGCGACGGGCGCTGTGGAGAACAGGGCGGGTCGCGGTTCCCTTGCGATGTGGGTCTCGGTATCGTGGGCGAGAGTCCGAACGGAGGTCAGGTGTCGATCGAGAACGAGACCGTTTCACGTGAAACGTCCGAGCTGGAGCACCCTGATGGCGCGGGTTTGCACCGCGCATCCGGGACCAATGGTGCGTCCAGGGCTGAGGGGTCTGCGACGGCTGAGGACACCGTTTCACGTGAAACATCGAGCTGGGAGCTGATGCCGGCGCCGGACCAGACCCGGGTCCTGGTGGTGGTCAACCAGAAGGGCGGAGTCGGCAAGACGACCACCGCCGTCAACCTCGCCGCAGCGCTGGCCCTCGGTGGGCTTCGGGTGCTGGTCATCGACATGGACCCGCAGGGGAACGCCTCGACCGGCCTGGGCGTGGACCACCGGCCTGGAGTACGGGGCACGTACGAGGTGGTCATCGAGCAGGACCAGATGGCCTGGCACACCGTGGTGAGCCCCGAGTCACCCACGCTCAAGGTCCTCCCGGCAACGATCGACCTCGCAGCCGCAGAGATCGAGCTCGTCGCCGTACCTGGGAGAGAGCGACGCCTCATGGACGCTCTCTCGCTGTACCTGCAGGACCACCGGCAGGACTACGTCATCATCGACTGCCCTCCCTCCCTTGGGCTCCTGACTCTGAACGCGCTCGTCGCGGCGAAGGAGATCCTGATCCCGATCCAGTGCGAGTACTACGCACTCGAGGGCGTCTCGCAGCTCACCCGGACGATTGACCTCGTCAAGGGCAACCTGAACGACGACCTCGCGGTGACGACGGTCGTCCTCACCATGCATGACTCGCGTACCCGGTTGTCGATGCAGGTCGCCGACGAGGTACGCCACTACTTCCCCACGGAGACCTTGAGCACCGTCATCCCACGATCGGTACGGCTGAGCGAGGCTCCCAGCTATGGGCAGACGGGAATCACGTACAGCCCCGGGTCGACAGGGTCCCAGGCCTACCTCGATGCTGCCCGCGAGATCGCCCACCGGGGCGTCACCCAGGGAGGGGAGTCATGAGTCGGCCACGCCAGACTGGACTGGGACGAGGGCTGGGCGAGCTCTTTCAGCGTACGGACGCGCCAACCTCACCCGAGGCCTCAGACTCGATGCCGAGCGGCTCGAGCTTCACGGAGATCGCGATCGACAAGGTTCGGCCCAACCCCCGCCAGCCGCGTCAGGTCTTCGACGAGGACGAGCTGGCCGAGCTCACCGAGTCGATCCGGGAAGTCGGCCTGCTGCAGCCCATCGTGGTGCGTCCGCTGGACGACGGCGGGTACGAGCTGGTCATGGGCGAGCGTCGACTCCGGGCAGTCGAGGCCGCGGGGGAGAAGACGATCCCGGCGATCATCCGACCCACCGATGAGGCGGACCTGCTGCGCGACGCCCTGCTGGAGAACCTCCACCGCGCGCAGCTGAACCCCCTGGAGGAGGCGGCCGCCTACCAGCAGCTGCTGGCCGACTTCGGCTGCACCCAGGAGGAGCTGAGCCGACGGATTCACAGGTCCCGCCCGCAGATCAGCAACACGATCCGGTTGCTGCGTCTTCCTGCTCCGGTTCAGCGACGGGTGGCCGCTGGAGTCCTCAGCGCAGGCCACGCCCGGGCCCTGCTGATGCTGGAGTCGGCCGACGAGATCGAGACCTTGGCGACCCGGATCGTCGCCGAGGGCCTGTCCGTACGGGCGACGGAAGAGGCTGTGACCCTGATGATGGCCGACGAGCGCGCTCCCAAGCGGCGCGCCAGCAAGCCCCGGGAGCCCAACCCCAGGGCCGCCGAGGTGGCGGGCAGCCTGAGCGACCACTTCGACACCAGGGTCACGGTGACCATGGGCCGCAACAAGGGACGGATCTCCATCGAGTTCGCCACCGAGGAGGACCTCGACCGGATCCTGGCCATCGTCAACGGCAGCACCATGACGGCAATGTGACGACTCGGCTATAGAGCAATAAGTCGATAAAGACATCTAGACACTCAATGATGGCGGCCTCGGGCGTGTCCGGCAGACCTGGCCTGCCGGGTCGCGCCGTGCCGCAGCGGCCTCGCCGGCGAAGATGAAAACCCTGTCACCTCAGGGGCATCGGCGCCCTCGGGGCGCCAGACTGTGGGCTCACGGATCCCCTGCGCAAGGAGAGAGCAGCATGACCACAGTCCGCGACGGCGTCACCGTCCACGAGATCCCGGCCGAGGACGTCTTCTTCTCGACCACCGATCGCAAGGGGGTCATCCTCCAGGCGAACGACATGTTCGTCCAGATGGCCCGCCGCGACCGCAGCCAGCTGGTCGGCGCTCCGCACAGCATCATCCGTCACCCTGACATGCCCGCCGGCGCCTTCCACCTGGTGTGGGACCGGCTGCTCAAGGGCGAGCCGGTCGCCGCGTACGTGCTCAACCAGGCCGGCGACGGCACCGCGTACTGGGCCTTCGGCACCATCACCCCGCTCGGCGACGGCTTCCTGTCGGTCCGCTGCCGCCCGACCACGCTGGACCTGTTCGCCGCCGCCGACTCGATCTACCGCGAGGTCCGGCCGATGGAGCTGGACACCCGGGCCGCCGGGGTCCCCGCCCGTGAGGCCGCGGCGATGGGCGCCGAGGCGATCGAGGCTCACCTGGCGTCGGTCGGCTTCGCCTCGTACGACGACTTCATGATGACCATCGCCCCGGCCGAGGTCGCCTCCCGCCGGGCCCTGTTCCCGACCCTGCCGAGCCGCCCGTACGCCACTGGTGTGCAGGCGGACATGCTGCAGACCGCGAACCAGATCGACTCCACCCTGGCTCCGCTGGCCAGCTCGCTGGGTACCTCGGCGGAGACCGGGGCCACCATCGAGACCCGGCTCCAGCACGCCGCCGGCAGCGTTCACCAGCTGCTCGGCGCGCTGGCCGAGGCCGCCCAGGTGGTCGTCGCCCGGGCCGAGGAGGAGCCGATGCTGGCGCAGGCGGCGAAGTCGCTGACCGAGCAGATCCGTGCGGTGTCGAGCAGCCTCGACACCTCGTACGCCCGGGTGCGCGACGTCGCCGCGGCCCGCAAGAAGCTCAACTTCGTGGTGGCGATCGCCCGGCTGCAGGCCGAGATGGTCGGGCAGTACGTGGTCGCGCTGATCGACGGCAAGGAGTCTCTGGCCGAGTCCGATGACGCGATCCGCGGCCTGTCGCACGCCCTGAGCGGGATTCTCACCACCACCGAGACCGCCCTGACCGAGGACGCCAACGCCACCGCTCGCCTGGCCAGCGAGATCGACACCGTCTCGAACACCCTGCGGATCGTGCAGATGCTGCTGACCAAGTGGCGCGGGCTGCTCGCCAGCCGCAACCTGACCGACGCCCTCGGCGACATCCTGCCCCGGCTGGACGGTGCGCTGGGCGATGTCACCTCCTCGGTGGGCGACGTCCGGACCGGCGCCGAGGCGCTGACCTCGACGGTGGTCGGGTTCAACCGCAGCGAGCTGCAGAACTACCTGGCGGTGCTGACCCGGACCATGGCCGGGGCTCGCTGAGGCCTGCCCCGCCCCCGTCGGCTGCCAGGCCCACCGGGACGCACCAGCGGACCGACCAGACCCGGCGGTGGTGCCCACCGCGAGCCCGGGCCCGGTTGGCCCGCAGGCGTGCGGGCCGCAGCCCAGGGACACTGGCAGCGCCCCGCACCGGGCAGCCTCGCGTAGGCTGGCGGCAGGAGGAGGGGCGATGCGCACCAGCACGAGGTGGGGGCCGATGGCTGCGGTCACCGGCATGGTCGTCGCAGCGCTGGCCGCTGCGGTGCTCGGCGGGTGCAGCCAGGACGCGTCGGCCCCGGTCGACGAGCAGCAGGCCAAGGCCCGCTCGCAGCAGGTCATCGCCGCGCTGCGGGAGGCCTGGGGCGACGACGTGATCCAGTGGGGAGCCGAGACCCGTACCCTCGCCCACACCGACGGCGACCGCTGCGTGATCGACACCGACGTGAGCGCGGTGCTCCAGGGCGCCACCGACCCGGCGGGGATGGAGCGGCTGCGGCCCGCGTTCAGTACCGCCGTGGGGCGCTTCGGCTTCCCCGAGAGCGCCCAGGTCGAGCTTCTCCACGGCTCGCCCGTGCTGCGCTCCACCCACGCCGACGGCACCGTGGTCGAGCTTCGCGGCCGGGCCTCGGCGCTGCAGGTCATCGTGCCGGCCCACAGCTCGCAGTGCACGAGCCAGCCGCGCCTGGTCTGACCGGAGGCTGCCCGTGGACTCGGTAGCAGAGGGCTCGGTTCTGAGCATCGTCCTTAATGAGAATCATTATCGCCTGGCATAATCGACACCATGCCCTCTGCTCTGCTGGCACCGGAGTTGCCGTCGCGGACGCCCACCCTCTCGGCTGCCGTACCCGTGGTCCAGGCGCTGGCCCTCACCGGCTTTGGCGCCCTCCTCGCCCAGGCCGTGGACACGGTCCGTGACGGGCGCCCGGTCTCGGTGGCGGTCTGGGTCGGTGCGAGCGCCCTGATCGTCCTGGCCGGAGCGGCCCGCTGGGCCGGGTGCGTCCTGGTAGCCCAGGCCGGGGCCGAGCAGGAGGGCTGGCAGCGGGCCCGGCTCACCCGGCACGCGCTCGGGCGAGGCTACCGGTGGCTGTCCCGGCAGGACACGGGCAGGCTCGCCACCCTGCTCACCGAGGGCGTCGACAAGCACGTCCGGTACCGGATCGGCTACCTCGGCACAGCCATCGGCTCGCTGGTCGCCACAGTCGCCACAGTCGGGCTCACCGCGCTCCTCATCGACCCCTGGTCTGCACTCTGGCTAGGGCTTCTGCTGCCCGTCGCACCGCTCGTCAGCTGGGCTGTGCAGCGCTTCACCCGCCGCAGCCCGGCCGACACCCGCCGAGCCCAGAACCAGTACGCGGCGCACTTCTTCGACTCCGTCCAGGGACTCACCTCGCTGCGGCTGCTCACGGCGCACCGGCGCCGGGCGGCCCAGCTGGCCGAGGACGGTGAGCAGGTTCGGCAGTCCGCGATGGCCGTGCTCTGGACCAACCAGCTGCTGGTGCTGGCGCTCGACCTGACCTTCGCCCTGGTGCTGCTCGGCGGGGCCGCCGTGATCGCCCTGACCGGGGTCGAGGCCGGGCGGGTCACCGTCGGCGAGGGGCTGGCCCTGGTCTGGGTCTCGCACCTGCTCCTGAGCCCGGTCCGCCACGCAGCCGGCTACTTCTACATCGGCATCGGTGGTCGAGCCGCCGAGGCTGAGATCGAGCGGCTCACCCGGACCCCGGCCGCCGACCTTCCCCGCTGGACCCCGTCCGAGCCGGAGGCCCCGACCGACCTGGAGTCAGCCAGCCTCAGCTTCCGCCACGACGACGACCTGGTCCTCGACAACGTCGACCTCACCCTGGCCAGCGGCAGCGCCACCGCCGTGATCGGACCCTCCGGCTCGGGCAAGTCCACGCTGCTCGCCCTGCTCCAGGGAATGCTGGAGCCCGAGCGGGGCCGGGTCGGCCGGGTCACCGCCACCGGCAACAGCGACGCGGCCTGGCTCCAGCGCCACACCGCCCTGGTCGGCCAGGGAGCGACGCTGCTGCGCGGCAGCGTCGCCCAGAACCTGCGCCTGGCCAAGCCCGACGCCACCGACGAGGAGCTGTGGCAGGTGCTGCGCCGGGTCGGCCTGGCCGACGAGATCCCCAGCCTCGACACCGCTGTCGGCGAGCTCGGCCACGGAGTCTCCGGAGGCCAGGCCCAGCGGATCGCGATCGCCCGGGTCCTGCTCGCCGACCGTCCCGTCCTGCTCCTCGACGAGCCCACCTCCTCCCTCGACGGACCCACCGAGCAAGCCGTCCTGGCAGCACTCAAGGAGGCTGCCCAGGGCCGTACGGTGGTCTCGGTGGCGCACCGCGCCAGCGCCCTCGACACCGGAGCCCAGATCTACACCCTGGTCGAAGGGAGGCTGCGATGACGCCGTACGTCGTGGTCCGACGCATCCTCGCGGTCGCGCGCCCGGCGCTGCGCCCGCTGATCGGCTCCGGCGCCGCCCGCATGGTCGGGCAGCTGGTGGCGGTCGGGATCTTCGCCGTCGGCGGCTGGGCGGTCGGGTCGGTGGTCGACGGCTCGCACCCCAGCTGGGTCACCCTGGTGGCGGTGCTGGTCGCCCTGGCCCTGCTCCGCGGCGGCTGCTCGTACCTGGAGCAGTACTACGGTCACCTCACGGCCTTCCGCGTTCTTGACCTGATCCGGCGGGCCGTCTTCGACGCCCTGGCCCGGCAGGCGCCCCTGGACACCCGGACCCGGCGCAGCGGCGACCTGCTCGCCGTCGCGGTCAAGGACGTGAACCGCCTGGAGGTCTTCTTCGCCCACGCCCTGGTGCCGCTGGCCGCCGCGCTGGTGATGCCGGTCGTCTTCGGGCTCGTCTACCTCTCCGTCCTGCCCAGCGTCGCCCTCGTGGCGCTGGGCAGCTACCTGCTCTGCCTGGTGCTGCCGCTGCTCGGGCGAGGCTTCGCCGCCCAGTACGGCAAGGACCTCGCCGAGGCCCGGGCCGACCTCACCGCCCTCACCACCGACACCGTCCAGGCCAGCCGCGACGTCCTGGGGTTCCAGCAGGGCCCGGCCCGGGTCGAGGCGCTCGCCGAGCCGCAGGGGCGGCTGGCTCAGGCAGCCCGAGGCAAGGGCCTCCTCGACGCCACCCGGGAGCTGGTGATCACGGTCCTCCCGCTCGCCGCGACGCTGGTCTCGGCCGGGCTGCTGCTGGCCGCGGCCGGCCGCGCTGACCTGGCCTGGGCCCCGACCCTGGCCTGCCTGGCCGCTGTTCTCCCTTCTCACACCCCAGTCACCACGGTCGCTGAGACGATGGCCGACGCCTCCGACAGCTGGGGCAGTGCCCGGCGGGTCGCGGCGATCCTGGAGGCCCAGCCGGCCCTGGCCGAGCCGGAGACTCCCTCCCCCGTCCCTGCCGGCACCCCCACGGTGGTCTTCGACCGGGTCAGCCTGCGCTACCCGGAGGGCCCGGTGGTCGTACGCAAGGTCAGCCTCACCCTCGAGCCCGGGCAGTCGGTCGCCCTGGTCGGCCCCACCGGCTCCGGCAAGTCGACCCTGGCCGCGGCCGTACCACGGCTGCTGGACCCCGACCCCGGCGTCATCCGGCTCGACGGGACAGACCTGCGCGAGCTGGCCCTCGACGACCTGCGTGATGTCGTCGCCCTGGTGCCCCAGCGCGACCACCTCTTTGACGGTACGGTTCGCGACAACCTGCTGCTGGCCTGCCCGGGTGCCAGCGAGGAGAGCCTGCAGCGGATCACCCGGACCGCCGGGCTGCACGACCCGGAGCGGGGCTGGGACCTCGCCCAGGGGCTGGAGACCACGGTCGGCGCCCGCGGGACCGCGGTCTCCGGCGGGCAGCGGCAGCGGCTGGCCCTGGCCCGGGGACTGCTGCGGACCGCCACCCTCGGCGAGGGCAAGGCACGGGTCCTGGTGCTGGACGAGGCCACCTCCGAGCTCGACGAGGCCACCCAGACCGTGGTCGCCCTGGCTGTCGCTGAGCACTGCCGCCGCGGCGGCAGCGCCCTGATCGTCGCCCACCGGCTGGCGACCGTGGTCCACTGCGACCAGATCCTGTACCTCGACCAGGGCCAGATCGTCGAGCGCGGCAGCCACCGGGAGCTGCTGGCCCACGGCGGGGAGTACGCCCGCGCCTGGGAGGCACAGAGCGGAAGCGAGCGGCAGCGGGCCATGCTCGACCGTGCCTGACCGCCCCCAGGCACCCCACTACCCGCCAGACCGCTCCCGGACCCGGGCGACAAGATCGGCCAGCAGGTCGCCCAGCCGGGCTCCGGCAGCCTCCGCCGCCAGCGGCCAGGTCGAGGTCTCAGTCATCCCCGGGGCAACGTTCGCCTCGATGAAAACCGGCTCCTGACCAGGCCCGACAATCATGTCGATGCGCGACAGGTCACGCAGGTGGAGTGCCCGGTGGGCTGCCAGCGCCAGCTCCTGGCAGGCCCCGGCGACCAGGTCCGGCAGCTCGGCTGGGGCCAGGAAGCGGGTCGCGCCGGCGGTGTAGCGGGCCTCGTAGTCGTACACCCCGGACTCCGGCCGGATCTCCACCACCGGCAGCGCCCGCAGCCCGTCCGCCGTCTCCACCACCGACACCGCCACCTCGGTGCCCTCGACCAGCTCCTCGACCACCACGGTCGGCCCGTACCCGTACGCCTGGACCATCGCCTCCGGCAGCTCGGCCAGCGCCGTCACCGCCGTACAGCCCAGCGCCGAGCCGCTGCGGGCCGGCTTCACCATCAGCGGGAGACCCAGCCGCTCAGCCAGCGCCGCCACCAGCGCCGGGGCCCCGAGCTCGCGGAGCGTCTCGTCCGGCAGCGCTGCCTGCCGCGGCACCCGTACGCCCGCGGCAGCCACGACCGGGGTGGCGACGGCCTTGTCAAAGGCCACGCGGCAGGACGCGGCGGGGCTTCCCACGTACGGCACCCCGGCCAGCTCCAGCACCTGCCGCAGCGCCCCGTCCTCCCCGGCACCGCCGTGCAGCAGCGGCAGCACCACCGGCCGGTCCAGCTCGGCCAGCTCGCCCAGCAGCCGGGGCGACACGTCCAGCTCGACCACCTGGTGGCCCAGGTCCCGCAGCTCCTGCGCCACCCGGCGCCCCGAGCGCAGCGAGACGTCCCGCTCGTGGCTGAGGCCACCGGCGAGAACCACAATCGTGTCAGGCATCTGTCTCCTAGCTGAGGTCGGGGGCCGGGCCGGCGGCCGAGTCCCGGGTCGGGTGTGAGGTCTCGATCCCGAAGGCCCGGTGCAGCTCCAGCTCGGCCGCCAGCGCGTCGCCGAGGCGGCGGGTGCCCTCGATGATCCGCTCCGGGGTCGGGAAGCAGTACGACAGGCGCACCTGCCGGCTGCCCAGCCCGTCGGCGAAGAACGCGGTACCCGGCACGTACGCGACCCGGCTGGTCACCGCACGGGCCAGCAGCGCCTGGCTGTCCAGGCCCTCCGGCAGGGTCAGCCACACGAAGAACCCGCCCTGCGGGTGGGTCCAGCTCGTGCCGGGCGGCATGTGGTCGGACAGACCCTGCAGCATCGCGTCCCGGCGGGCCCGGTACATGTCCCGAAAGACCGTGACCTGGCCCTGCCAGTCCCAGTGCTCCAGGTACGTCGAGACCGCGTACTGGCTGAACACCGGCGGGCACAGCGTCGCCGCCTCCTGCGCCAGCACCAGCTTCTCCCGTACGGCGTGCGGCGCCAGCGCCCAGCCGACCCGGAAGCCCGGCGCGAAGGTCTTCGAGAACGAGCCCAGGTAGATGATGCCGTCGCTGGTCAGCGAGCGCAGCGCGGGCAGGGGCTCACAGTCCAGGGTGAGCAGCCCGTACGGGTTGTCCTCAACGATCAGCAGCCCCAGCTCCTCGGCGGTCGCGACCAGCTCGCGGCGCCGGGCCAGGCTCATCAGGATCCCGGACGGGTTGTTGAAGCTCGGGACCGTGTACAGGAGCTTCACCCGCTTGCCCGCCTGGGTGCAGGCCTGCACCGCCGCCCGCAGCGCCTCCGGCAGGATTCCGTCCTCGTCCATCGCCACGTGCACCACCTGCGCCTGGTACGCCTGGAAGGTGCTCAGCGCCCCCACGTACGACGGGGCCTCGGCCAGGACCACGTCGCCCGGGTCGACGAAGGTCCGCGTGACCAGGTCCAGCGCCTGCTGGGAGCCGGTGGTGACGGTGATGTCGTCGGCGTGGGCGCGGACCTGCTCCAGCGCCATCACCTCGCAGACCTGCTCCCGCAGCCGCTCCTCGCCCTGCCCCGAGCCGTACTGCATGGCGCGGGTGCCGCTGCGGCGGACCAGCTCGGACAGGTTCTCGCCGATGACGTCCAGCGGCAGGTCGGCGATGTTCGGCATCCCGCCCGCCAGCGACACCACCTCGGGCCGGTTGGCAACGGCGAACAGCGCCCGTACGGCAGACACCGTGAGACCGTGGGTGCGCTCGGCATAGGCACCCAGGTACGGGTCGAGGCGGGTGTCGCGTCGAGGCTCCGGCAGGCTCACGGGGTCTACTGTGCCGCACCTGGGAGGTGCTGGCTACGATGAGCCACAGGCTGGCCAGCCGAGGAGGTATCCGGTGACGACCAGGAGGTTCGGCACATCAACCCGGTTGCGGCTGCTGCGGGTCAGCGAGCTGGCGGGGCTGCCGTGGTGCGGCTGCCGAGAGCGGCGGCTGCTGACCGACGACCTGGGCTGGGCCCAGGCCGGCGTGCGGGACTGGGGGCTGTGCGGGGTCGCTCTGCTCAGCGGCCACCAGGTCGACGGCTACGCGCTGGTCTCGCCCGCCCGGTACGTGCCGCGCGGCCACCCGCTTGCCCGCGGCGCGAACGCCGACGCCGCCGCCCTGGTGGCGCTGCGGCTGCCGCAGGAGTGCCCGGCCGGGCGGCAGCTGCTGCAGGGGCTGGCGGCCCGGCTGGTCGACCAGCGCCGGGTCCGAGCCCTAGACGCCGCCGGGTCGGCGGCCGGCAGCTGCCTGCGCCCGGCGTCCTCGTGGCTGGAGGAGTCCGGCTTCGTACCCCTCGGCGACGGCCTGCGCTACCGCCTGGACCTGCGGGCAACCCGCTCCTGGCTGCCGTCGGTGTCGGACGTCCTGCGCCAGGTGGCGTCGGTGGTCCGGCCGCTGCCACCGCCCGCGCCGGCCCCGGCGGTACGGCTGCGACGAGCCTCCTAGCCTCCTAGCAGCTCAGGCGGCCGGGAGCGGGGCGTACCAGTCGACATCGCGGAGCAGGATCCGGGCCGACAGTCCTGTACCCACTCCCTCCACAGTGGTCCCGGGCCTGGCACTGAGGTCGGTCACAGTTGCGGGCGCCGCTAGCCGCGTGGCGGGCGACGGGTCGGGCAGGTCGGTCCCAGTTGCGGGCCTAGCCGCTGCCGAGCCCGTCGGCGATCAGCGAGGCGAGCGTGAGCAGGTCCCCGGCCGGCTGGTCGACCAGGGTGATCACCATCACCGCGGTGTCGCGGCGGACCACGACGCAGGCCGTACGCGGCGGGGTGCCGACCTGGCCGCAGAGGCCGTTCGGGTGGGTCACGACGTTGGTGGCCTTGAGCTGGGCCAGGACCTCCTCGGCGCTTCCCTGCGGGCGGGACGCCAGCGCGATGAACTGGTGCACCCCTCCGCGCTGGTAGCTCGCCGACACCGTCTGCACCCCAGTGTCGGGGTGGGTCGACGGGGACGCTCCCTGGGTCGGGTCCCGGTCGAAGTCGGTGACCCTGCGGGGCAGGGTCAGCGCCGCGGACGACGAGGCGGTCGGAGACCCGTACCGCGAGAACAGGAAACCGGCCCCGCCGACGAGCCCCACCAGGACCACGAGGCTGATCCCGATGACCGTCCAGCGGCGGGTGCTGTCGGTCCGGGCGCGGCTGGTCGCCTGGACTCCTCGGGCGGCCCGACCGGTCCGGATCGCGGTGTCGGTCAGGTCGGAGTCGCTGTCGTCCTTCGCCTCGGGCACCACCGGCGCCGGCTCGGAGGCCGGCCTCAGCGGGACCGGGTCGGGCATCCCCGGGGCTGGCCGCCGAAACAGCGAGTCGTCAGCGGCGCCCGGTGACCCGTCGATCAGCCCGCTCGGTGCCGGGCTGGGCGGCGGCACGGACGCCCGGGCCGGGGGATTGGGAGCGGGATCCGACACCCCGGTGGGTACGGCCGGGGCCTGCGGCACGTGGAAGTCGGAGGGCTCGGACGGTGAGGCAGTGGTCGGTGCTCTGCCGGTTCGCGACGCTGCCCCCACCGGGTCGGCTCCTGCCGGTGCCGCCGGGGTGACGGACGCCGACGGCCCGGCAGGAGTGGAGACCGGTGCAGGTGCCCCGGGGTCGGCCGACCACGAGGGTGTCGGGTCCCCGACCACCGGGACCGAGCGGCTGGGGACGGGCCGGCCGGCGGCGGTCGCCGGAGAGCTCGGGCTGAACGCCGACCGGCGCGGACGGGCCACCGGCCAGGCATCAGGCGACGGCGCCGACCCGCTGGACCGGCGAGGCTCCGGGCGTCCGTCAGGCTGGTTCGGGTAGCCGCTCATGACACCGGATCAGACGATCTCGTCGATCACCTTGCGCAGGCGCGTCTTGGTGGTCCCACCCCGGATCTCCTGCACCACCTGCCCACCGGAGAAGAACAGCAGCGCCGGGAGGTTCAGCACCCCGTACGTGGCGGGCGTCACCGGGTTCTCGTTGGTGTCCACCTTCACCACCCGCAGCCGGCCCTGGTACTGCTCGGCGAGCTCCTCAATCACCGGAGCCAGCAGCTGGCACGGCGAGCACCAGTCCGCCCAGAAGTCGACCAGCACCGGCCGGTCAGACTCCAGCACAGTGGCCTGGAACGTGGCGTCGGTCACATCGGTGGTGGCGGGCATGGGCTTCCTTCCCTGGGTCAGTCGGTCAGGGCCGCGAGGTAGCGCTCGGCGTCCAGAGCGGCCTGGCAGCCGCTCGCCGCCGCCGTGATCGCCTGACGGTAGGTGTGGTCCACCAGGTCACCAGCAGCGAAGACCCCGGCCAGGCTCGTACGGGTCGAGTGCGGCTCCACGACAACGTACCCTGCCTCATCCACGGCGACCTGGTCACGGACGAGCTCAGAGCGCGGGTCGTGACCGATCGCGATGAACAGCCCGTCGGTCGCCAGCTCGCGGGTCTCGCCGGTCACCGTGTCCCGCAGGGTCACCGACTCGACCTTGTCAGCGCCGTGGACCGCGGTCACCTGCGAGCTCAGCGCGAACGAGATCTTCGGGTCGGCCAGGGCCCGGTCCTGCATGATCTTCGAGGCCCGCAGCTCGTCACGGCGGTGGACGACCGTCACCGAGGTGCCGAAGCGCGACAGGAAGGTCGCCTCCTCCATCGCCGAGTCGCCACCACCGACGACCACGATCGCCTTGTCCTTGAAGAAGAAGCCGTCACAGGTGGCGCACCACGAGACACCGCGGCCCGACAAGCGGTCCTCGTCCGGCAGGCCCAGCTTGCGGTACGCCGAGCCCATCGCCAGGACCACGGCCTTCGCCTGGTACTCGGTGCCCTCGCTGTCGACGACGGTCTTCACCGGCCCGTCCAGGCGCATCTCGGTGATGTCGTCGGTGACCAGCTCGGCGCCGAAGCGCTCCGCCTGCTGACGCATCTGGTCCATCAGGTCCGGACCCATGACCGGCTCCGCGAAGCCCGGGAAGTTCTCCACCTCGGTGGTGTTCATCAGGGCCCCACCGGCGGTGATCGAGCCCTCGAAGAGGAGCGGGCGCAGCTGGGCGCGGGCCGCGTACACGGCGGCCGTGTACCCGGCCGGCCCCGACCCGACGATGATGACCTCGCGGACCTCCGACATGATTCCTCAGCTCCTCAGCAGTCGTTCCCGGCAGCCTACAAGCCGGACTGGACTAGAGCCTCAACACCACAGCCCGCGAGCGCTATTCCAGGTCGTCGGGCGGGGTCCACCAGCCCTAGAATCGTCGACCGTGTCACCGATCAGCGAGGCCCAGCGGGCAGCACTGGAGCAGGCTCTGAGCCGGCTCGGGCTCCTAGGCACCCTGCAGAAGGCCTTCTCCGGCGCGGGCCACGAGCTGTACCTGGTCGGCGGGCCGGTCCGCGACGCGCTGCTGGGTGTCGCTCCCGACGACCTCGACCTCACCACCTCGGCCCGTCCGGACGAGATCGAGCGGCTGCTGAGGCCGCTCGGGACCGCGGTCTGGGACACGGGCCGCGACTTCGGCACCATCGGCACCCTGGTCCGCGACGGGGGGCGGGAGTACCGGGTCGAGGTCACCACCTTCCGCGCCGACGCGTACCAGCCCGGCACCCGCAAGCCGGTGGTGGCCTTCGGCGACAGCGTCACCGACGACCTGGTACGGCGCGACTTCACCATCAACGCGATGGCGCTGGACCTGGCCGACCACTGCCTCATCGACCCGTACCGTGGAGTGTCTGACCTGGCCAGCGGGATACTGCGGACCCCGTCCGAGCCGGAGGTGTCGTTCACTGACGACCCGCTGCGGATGCTGCGGGCGGCCCGGTTCGCGACCCGCTTCCAGCTGCGCCCGGTGCCGGAGCTGGTCCGGGCGATGACCGAGCTGGCGCCCCGGCTGGAGATCGTCTCGGCCGAGCGGGTCCGCGACGAGCTGAGCAAGCTGCTGCTGGCCGACCGGCCGCGGGTCGGGCTGGACCTGATGGTCCGGACCGGGCTGGCCCAGTACGTGCTGCCGGAGCTGCCGGCGCTGCGGCTGGAGGCCGACGAGCACCACCGCCACAAGGACGTGTACGAGCACTCGCTGACCGTGCTGGACCAGGCGATCGCCCTGGAGCGGCAGCGCAACCACGAGCCCGACCTGGTGAACCGGCTGGCGGCGCTGCTGCACGACATCGGCAAGCCCCGGACCCGGCGCTTCGAGCCTGGTGGGAAGGTCTCCTTCCACCACCACGACGTGGTCGGGGCGAAGCTGGCCCGGGCCCGGCTGACGAAGCTGCGGTTCCCGAAGGACGTGGTGGAGTCGGTGTCGCGGCTGGTGGGGCTGCACCTGCGGTTCCACGGGTACGGCGACGGGCAGTGGACCGACTCGGCGGTGCGCCGCTACGTACGCGATGCCGGGCCGGAGCTGGAGCGGCTCCACATCCTCACCCGCTCCGACTGCACCACCCGCAACCAGGCCAAGGCGACCCGGCTGCGCCGGGCGTACGAGGAGCTGGAGTGGCGCATCGACGAGCTGGCCGCCCAGGAGGAGCTGGACGCGGTGCGTCCGGACCTGGACGGCAACCAGATCATGGAGCTGCTCGGGCTGTCGCCGGGGCGGGAGGTCGGCGAGGCGTACCGGTTCCTGCTGGAGCGGCGCCTCGACCGGGGGCCGGTGGAGCCGGAGGCGGCCAAGGCCGAGCTGCTCGCCTGGTGGGCCGACCGTACCCAGAGCCAGTAGCGCCGGGCGCGCCGTGCTGGTAGCCCGCGGCCTGGCCTGCGCCCGCACACCAGCGGACTCTCGGCCCCGGAGCGGGCCTGACCGGGCGGTCACCGCTGGTCTGGTCCGTTGCTGTGTGACCGGCGCGGGGCGCCTGAGATGACGTACGGCTGCCGGGTGCTCCCGGCCGGAGCCCGTCGAGCCGTCGGGGGCTGGGGTCCGGCCTGGTCGCTCGCCTACCCCGCCGCTGGGCCGCACAGCGGCGGGCGTACGGTGCGGGTGCCGGCGTCCCGTAGAGCGGTACCGCTGGCTGGTTCCGCTGGTGTGCGGCTGGGAGGTGGGGGGCTGATGGTGCCAGCGCGGCGGCTGTCGGCGGTCTGGTACGTGCTGGGCTCGATCGTCGCGGTCCAGGTGGGGGCCGCCTTTGCCAAGGGGATCTTCGGGCAGGTCAGCCCGACGGCGATGACCTGGCTGCGGCTGGTGTTCTCGGCCGCGGTCCTGCTGCCCCTGGCCCGGCCTCGGCTGCGGGGCCGCAGCCGGGCGGACTGGCTGGTGCTGCTGGGGTACAGTTGCTGCCTGGTCGCGATGAACTGGGCGATCTACCAGGCCTTTCACCGGATTCCGCTGGGGCTGGCGGTCACCATCGAGTTCCTGGGGCCGCTGACCGTGGCCGCGGTGACCTCCCGCAGCCGGCGTGATGTCGGCTTCGCGCTGCTGGCTGGGGCCGGGGTGGCGGTGCTCGGCTTCACCCCGACCGACCTGGACCTGATCGGGGTCGGCCTGGCGGGACTGGCCGGTGTCGCCTGGGCCGGGTACATCGTCGCCTCACCCTCGCTCGCAGTCCGGTGGCGGTCTGCCGAAGGAGTCGCCCTGGCCTCCCTGTACGGGGCTGTGGTGCTGGCCGCGCCGGCGGTGGTGACCGGGGGGCCGGGGCTGCTGGACCTGAGGGTGCTGGGGACGGCTGCCCTGGTGGCGATCCTGTCCTCGGTGATCCCGTTCACCCTGGAGCTGGCGGCGCTGCGGATCCTGCCGCGGCGGGTGTTCGCCGTGCTGATGTCGCTGGAGCCGGCTGCTGCCGCCGTGGCTGCGCTGCTGGTCCTGGGGGAGCGGCTGAGCCTGGCCGACCTGGTCGCGATGACCTGCGTGGTGGCTGCCTCGGTCGGGATCACCCGCGCCGCCGGTCAGCGTACGGCCTGAGGCCGGCTGCACACCGGCGGACCGGGCGAGGTCAGGGCCGCGACACAGGCTGCCGGCCCGACGCCGTGCCCGCCGCTGTGCTGGCGCGGACCGTCGCCCACCCGGCGGCGGCGGAGGTCGCCAGCAGGCTGAGCCCTGACGCCCAGGCGATCGCGTCGTCGTCTCCGGTGGTCAGGATCACCCCCAGCTGGGCCGGGGCCAGGACCACCGTCGCCCAGGCGGTGGCGCGCTTGGCCGGGAAGGCGGCGTAGAACCGAGACAGGAAGGGCCGGGTACGGCGCCCCAGGCCGATCACCGTGGGCACGCCGGTCACCGCCGCGACCAGGAGCATCATCGCCCAGACCGAGCTGAGGACCCCACGTCGCGAAACCTCCGGGTCGAGGCTGAAGGTCGCCATCAGAAGGCAGAAGGACTCCGCGATCAGGCTGAAGACCACGAGCGGGTAGTGGATGCGGTGCGCCATCTGGTGGGCGCTGTGCAGCAGGGCAGGACTGGTCGGGCTCGTGGTGAGCGCCGCATCCAGGGCTGCTGCGGCGTGACGGATCCTCCAGGGGGTGGTGGCCTGCTCGGCCGCGAGCGCCAGGGGGTGGTGAGGGTCGACCGCCGCTTGGTGGGCGGGCTGGGCGGAACGGTTGGGGCCGCGCCGCTCCTGGCTGGTGGTGGCGCCGCTGGAGGCAGGGGAGGGCGTGCCAGTCATGGTCCCAGACTCCCACGCCGTGGGCTGCTACCTGCCAGCCGTCGGGCTGGCCAGGAAGCCGACGAGCCCCTGCTCCACCTTGTCGCCGCCGTGGGCCGACCCCGAGGTAGGACCGCTGTCGAGCAGCCCCGGGGCAGGTGTCTGTGAACTGGGCCACCTTGAGCTTGCGAGTTACAGGGTGACTCCTATCGGCTCGTCGGACTCTTGCCTCGCTGGTTTGCAGGACGCGTGAGCTGCGAGGAGAGCGGGCCGGTCAGGTGTCGTGCCATTTGAAGCCGGATGCTGTGCTGATGCGTCCATCCCGCAGGGTCGAGCCTGGTCGCGGTGTCATCTCATGTGGCGGCCGCGTGGGGAGGGCCTCGCGCGTTGGTCCTCGAGCGTGTTGAAGGGGAGCACGATCAGCTCATCGAGCTTCTCCCAGAAGTCGAAGTCGAAGTCGAGCTCGGGGTGCGTGACGTTCCACAACCACATGACGGGCTGCCCTGGTTTGGGGCCGTTGATGTCCAGGGCGAGCCCCTGAATGCCGCCCAGATGCAAGAACGTGTATGAGCCCGCGAGGCGCTCGGGCCACTCATCGCCGCGCGCCCCCAGGCATGTCACATCGGAGAGTGGACTGAGCCCGAAATTGGATGAGCGGAAATTGTGGAAGCCGTCGTGGACGGTCTCGTAGAAGGTCTTCAGTGGTTCAGGGACTAGATCCCACAGAGGCCGGATGTTGGGCCGCCTGGGGTCTACGAACTCGGGCCAGGATGGTTCGAGGGGGTTGCCGCCGACGTAGTAGCGGGTTTCGCCCTTTGCGTTGAGCACCGTGTAGATGACGACGCAGCTGTCCCTCCAGAGCGCCAGTTCGGCGTCAGTGCAGTACTCGTCGAGATGGGCGGTCACGGTCCTGGGGAAGACGCCGCCGTCGCCCCTCGAGCCCATGCCCGCGGGAACACCGGCGGCTCGCCCTCGTCGAGCAGATGCCCACGCGCCCGAGCCCATGCCCGCGGGAACACCGGTGGGGACGACGGCGGGGGTCTCGCCGGTGGACGCGCAGTCCTTCTCAGCCCCGGGGCAGGGGCAGGACCAGGGGGGTGTGTGAGAGGGGGTCCTCGATGACGTGGACGGGCAGGCCGAAGACCTCCTCCACCATGGTGGCGCTCATGACCTCGCAGGCGGGGCCGTGGGCCCGGACCTCGCCGTTGCGCATGGCAATGACCTCGTCCCCGTACCGGCAGGCCTGGTTGAGGTCGTGGAGGACCGCCACGATCGTGGTCCCCAGGTCGGTGTTGAGGCTGCGGCACAGCTCCAGGACCTCCACCTGGTGGGCCAGGTCCAGGTAGGTGGTGGGCTCGTCCAGAAGGAGGACGTCGGTGCGCTGGGCCAGGACCATGGCGATCCACGCCCTCTGGCGCTGGCCGCCGGAGAGACTGGCCACAGGACGGTGGGCCAGGTCGGTCACGTGCGTACGCTCCATCGCCTCCGTAACGGCCTCGTGGTCCTCCCAGGACCACTGGTGGAGGATCGACTGGTGCGGGTAGCGGCCTCGTGAGACCAGCTCGTGGACCGTGATGCCCTCAGGGGCGAGTGAGGACTGGGCTAGCAGCCCCACCCGTCGGGCTACCTGCTTGGGGCGCGCGGTGGCAATGTCCTTCCCGTCCAGGAGGACCCGGCCGCCCGCGGGGGTCAGGACCCGGCTCAGGGAGCGCAGGAGCGTGGACTTCCCGCAGGCGTTGGGGCCCACGATCATGGTGACTGCCCCGGGCGTGACCTGGACCGACAGCCCGGACAGGACCGGGCGGGCCCGGTCGTAGGCCACGGTGAGGTCCTGGGCCTCCAGCGATGGTGTCACGTGAGGCTGGAGGAGACCTGGTCCAGGACGACGCGTGCCGCTGTGGGGCCCGCGTTGAGGAAGAAGGGGTCGTCCTGGACCTGGACGGCGTGGCCCGCGGTGACTGCTTTCAGGGTGGACCACAGCGGCATGCTGCTCAGCTCGGTGGCGTTCCCGCCCTGGACGGAGTAGAAGAGCCGGTCGGCGTCGGCCAGGTCCAGCTTCTCTGTGGAGATCTCCTGGGAGACGCCGCTGGTGAAGGACTGGGTGCTGGGGCGGCTCACGCCCATGTCCGCCAGGACGGACCCGGCGAAGGAGAGGGGACCGAAGACCCGCAGCCGGTCACCGTCCTTGCGCAGCAGGGAGACGGTAGGGGAGCCGGGGACCTTGCCTCCGGCCGCCTTGGCGTCGGCGTGGAAGGTGTCCAGCCAGGCCTGCGCCTGCTGGGTCTTGCCCAGCGGGTCGGCCAGCAGCAGGAGGTCCTGCTTCCAGTACTGGCCCGTGCCCTGGGTGACCACGGTCGCGGCGATGTTCGAGAGCGACTTGTAGAGGGTCTCGGCGTCCTTGCCCGCCTTGTTCATGAGGATGAGGTCGGGGTGCAGGTTGGCGACGCTCTCCACGCTGGGCTCGGTGCGGCTGCCCACGCTCGTGATAGCCGCCAGCGCGCCCGCCTGGCTGCTGAAGGCGCTGGTGAGGTAGTCGGGGACGGTCTGCGCGCCCTTGGCGGCGGTGGAGCCCACGGGGACGATGCCCAGGGTCAGGAGCGCGTCGATCTGGCCGGTGGAGATGATGACGATCTTCGTGGGTGCGCTGGCGATCTCGGTCGAGCCCAGGAAGTGGGTCACGGTCCTGGGGAAGACGCCGTCGGCGGCCCCCGAGCCCATGCCCGCGGGAACACCGGTGGGGACGACGGCGGGGGTCTCGCCGGTGGACGTGGCCACCGAGGGCGACCCCGAGGCACTGGCAGACGACGAGGATGCGGAGGGGCTGCCGGAGCAGGCGGCGAGAGCCGCGGCCGCGGTGGCGCCAGCCAGGGACAGGGCAGAACGACGGGTGATCAACGTGGCCATAAGGATAGGCTAACCTCACTTTCGGGAGGTACGCGAGACGAGATCCATCTCCTTCCGCTGCCCCGGCCGCTCCCGGGCACCCCAGCCGAGAGGCCTACCGTGAACCAGTCACCACGACCGGCCCGGACCGGCCGCGCACCCCGAGCCGACGGTGCCCAGCGCCGAGGCGGGCGTCCTGGACCCGCGTCCCGGCCGGGCCCGTACCTTCTTCTCCTCGTCGGGGCCGGCGTGCTCCTGGCGCTCCTGGCCGTGCTGAGCCTGGCCGTCGGCTCCCGCTCCCTAGGCCTGGCCGAGGCCTGGGAGGGCCTCCTCGCCCACGACCGCTCCGTGGCCTCCGTCATCGTCTGGCAGCTGCGCCTGCCCCGGACCGTCCTGGCCGTCGTGGCCGGGGCGTCCCTAGCGGTGGCCGGAGTGCTCATGCAGGCACTCACCCGCAACCCCCTGGCAGACCCGGGCATGCTCGGCGTCAACGCGGGCGCCGCCCTGGCCGTGGTGACCTCCATCAGCCTGCTCGGCGTCACCGGCGTCAGCGGCTACCTCTGGTTCGCCTTCGCCGGGGCAGGAGCCGCCAGCGCCCTGGTGACCCTCATGGCGAGACGCGGCACAGACGCCGCCCCCACCCGCCTCGTCCTGGCCGGGGTCGCCCTGGGGGCGAGCCTCCACGCCGTCACCGGCACCATCACCATGTACGACACCGACGCCTTCAGCTCCTACCGCTTCTGGGTGGTGGGCTCCCTGGAGGGGCGCGACGCCTCCCTCATCACCTGGGTGGCGCCCTTCCTGCTCGTCGGCCTGGTCATGGCGATGCTGTCCGGGCAGGTCCTCAACGCCCTCGCCCTGGGGGAGGAGCAGGCCATGGCCCTGGGGGCCGGCCCCGCCCGGGCCCGCCTCCTGGCCCTGACGGCGATCACGCTGCTCACCGGGGCCTCCACCGCGGCCATCGGACCCGTCTCGTTCATCGGTCTCGTGGTGCCCCAGCTCGCGCGCCTGGCCCTGGGGGCCGACCAGCGCCGCCTCCTGTCCCTCTCTCTGGCCCTGGGGCCGGTGCTGCTCCTGGCCGCCGACGTCCTGGGACGCATCATCATCCGCCCCAGCGAGATGGAGGCCGGGGTGGTCACCTCCTTCATCGGTGGCCCGGTCCTCCTGGCCATGGTCCTGCGACGCAGGAGCACCTGGACGGGGGCCGGCGCATGAGGACCGTCCCCCCGCCGCCCGACAGCCTCCGCCTGTCCCTGCCCCGCGGGGCCGCGCTCCTGGCCCACCGCCGCTCGGTAGGGGTGTGCCTGGTCCTCCTGGTCCTGGTGCTCGCGATCGGCACCGCGAGCCTCCTGACCGGCACCTACTCCCTGGGCGGCGCGGGCAGCGAGCTGGACCGCTTCATCGTGGTGGACCAGCGCCTGCCCCGGGTGCTCGCCGCGGTCCTGGTCGGTGCCATGCTGGCCCTGTCCGGGGCCGTCTTCCAGTCCGTCTCCCGCAACCCCCTGGGCAGCCCCGACATCGTCGGCTTCACCACGGGAGCGAGCACCGGAGGCCTCCTGGTCATCCTCCTCGGCGTCTCCACCACCTCGAGCGTGGCCCTGGGCACCACCCTGGGCGGTGCCCTGACCGCCGCCGTGGTCGTCCTCATCGCCCTGCGGCGCCGGGCGGGCGGGGACGGGCTCGTCCTAGTGGGGGTCGCCCTGGCGCAGATGCTCGGATCCTTCAACGACTACCTGCTCTCCCGCGCCACCATCGAGAGCGCCGAGGCCGCCAAGGCCTGGCAGTACGGCTCCCTCAACGCCGTCTCCTGGCCCCAGGTCCGGCCTCTGGCGCTGGGCACCGCCCTGCTCCTCCCGCTGGTCGTGGGCCTGGTGCGTCCCACTCGGGTCCTGGAGATGGGCGACGACACCGCCACCGGGCTGGGGCTTCGGCCCTACCGGTGGCGCGGGGTGCTCGTGGGGTACGGCGTCGTGCTGGCCGCCCTGTGCGTCGCCGTCTCCGGGCCCATCGGCTTCGTGGCCCTGGCCGCACCCCAGGTGGCGCGGCGGCTGTGCCGCAGCGCCGGGACCACGCTCACCGCCTCGGCGGTGACCGGGGCCTTCCTCCTGGCGCTCGCCGACCTCGTCGCGGCCAGGCTCCTGGCACCGTTCCAGATCCCCGTGGGACTGGTCAGCTCGGCCTGCGGGGGCCTGTACCTCATGTGGCTCGTGGGGCTGCGCAGACGCTGACAGCGGGCGCCGCCCCGGCCGACGTGGCTGGTGCTACGCCGCCGGCTGGGGGTCGGTGAACGGAAGCACCGGGCCCCGGATCCCGGCTCGCGTGAGCTCAGCCTGAGCCCGCTCCCGGATCTCGCGCATCACACCGTACTGCTGGTTGGCAGGTGACTTCACCCGGATCCGCAGCGTCATCGTGCCTCCCGAGATCGACTCCACCCCGAGCACCGTCGCCGGCTCCAGCAGCGACTCCGACCAGGTCGGATCCTCGTCCACAGCCTCCACCACCCGGTTCAGCACCGCGATCGCGGCCGCCGCGTCCGAGTCGTACGCGACGGGGATGTCGACCAGGCCGGTCGAGTACCCCTGGGAGAGGTTCCCGACCGTGGTGATCTCACCGTGACGGATGTACCAGACCTTGCCGCTGAGGTCCCGCAGCCGCGTGACCCGCAGCGAGACCTCCTCCACGGTGCCGGTGATGTCGTTCACGGTCAGGATGTCGCCAACCCCGTACTGGTCCTCGATGATCAGGAAGATGCCCGACAAGTAGTCCTTGATCAGCGACTGAGCCCCGAAGGCGACCGCGATCCCGCCGACGCCGGCCGAGGCCAGAAAAGGGGTGAGCGGGATCCCGAGAACGGTCAGGACGGTCAGGACCGCGACCGTGGTGATCACCATCCGGGACACCGACCGCAGCAGCGACCCCAGGGTACGGGTGCGCTGCGCAGCCCGGTGGGAGGCCAGGCCCGAGGCCTGGTTGAGGATTCGCCCTGCCCGGCCCAGGCTGCCCGAGGCGTGCTGCCGGCTGCGGCGCAGAGCCAGGTCGGTCGTCCGCCGGATCACCACCAGCACCAGGGCATGGGTCAGGACGGCGATGACCACGACGACCAGGATCTCGATCAGGGTCTCCGGCCAGACCCAGGTCAGCAGCGGACTCATGCCAGACCCAGCAGCGTCGGCAGGGCAGTCTCAATCGGGTCGCTGATCACGGCCGCAGCCAGGTGGTCGAAGGGAGTCTCCTCGGCGTTCACGATCACGACCTGCGCCCCGGACCGGACCGCCAGCGGCAGCAGCCCAGCCGCCGGGTACACCACCAGCGAGGTTCCGACCGCCAGGAACAGGTCACAGTCGGCGGCCGCCTGAGACGCGGCGTCGATCACCCCCGGGTCCAGCATCTCCTCGAAGAGGATCACCGTGGCCCGGGTGATGCCGCCGCAGCGCGGGCAGCGGGGGTCGTCCTCCCCGGCCTTGACCCGGTCCACCATCTCCGCGATCGGCCCACCGTGGGAGCAGGACTCGCAGCGCCAGCGCCGGGCGCTCCCATGGAGCTCGATCACGTCCTCGGTGCCGGCGACCTGGTGCAGCCCGTCGGTGTTCGACGTGATCAGGCCCCGCAGCCGCCCCGACTTCTGCAGCTCGGTGATCGCCCGGTGCGCCGGGTTCGGCTCCGCGTCCCAGACCGGCGACCAGGCCCGGGTCTGCCAGGCCAGCCGCCGTACCTCGGGGTCGTTCAGGTACCACGACAGAGTCGAGATCCGCTCAGCCTTCGGGTTCTGGGTCCACACTCCCTGAGGGCCCCGGAAGTCAGGGATCCCGGAGGCGGTCGACAGACCAGCCCCCGTGAGGACAGTGATCGAGCGGGCCTCGGCAGCCAGCCGACGGGCCAGGTCCAGGTCGCGGGTCATACCCCGACCGTACTCGGTGCTGGACCGCCGCCGCCTGCGCGGCTGGCCGCTGTGCAGACCACCTCGAATCGATCCTGCTGTAGGACCGCCGCCTGCGCGGCTGGCCGGCTCGCGGGGACGAGGTCCTGCGCCTGACCGCCCGAGCCCCGCTCGGCCTCGGCCGCTTCGCTGTGACCTCGGTCTTCACTCGCTCGGTCCTCGTGGTGCCGTCTCGCTCCTCGCCGTCCAGACCGGGGACGGCGCGGCCGGTCGTGGCTGGGCGGGAGGGTCCCTTCTCGCGCTCGCCGGTCAGGACAGCACTCGCTGGATGACCGGCCCGGCGGTACCGGAGCCGGACTGGCCGTCCTTCACCCAGACCGCGACCGCGAGGTCGCTGTCCGTGTAGCAGATCATCCAGGCGTGGGTCGGCAGCGGCGGGGTGCTGCCGTACTCGGCGGTGCCGGTCTTGGCGCCGGCCGCGTACCCCTGCAGCACCCGGCCCGACCCGGCGGCGACCGTGTGACTCATCAGGGTCCGCAGCGCGGCGCCCTCGGCCGGGGTCAGCGGCGTGGCCGTACTGGTCGGCCTGGCCGACTCCACCAGCCACGGTACGACGGTTCGGTCGGCCGCCACCGACGCCGCCAGACCCGCCATGGCCAGGGGTGATGCCAGGACTCCGCCCTGGCCGATCAGCTCTTGGCCCTTCTTCGGCTGCGAGTCAGGCTGGGGCACCTCGCCGTAGAAGACCGGGAACCCGGCGTCATAGTCGGTCCCGACCCCGAGGCTGGCGGCCGCCGCCCTCAGGTCGTCGCCGGAGACCTTCGCGTACTCATTGATCAGGGCGGTGTTGCAGGAGGAGGCAATCGCGTCCTTGAGGGGGATCCGGCCCACCTGCCCGGACGGGAAGTCGGAGTAGTTCTTGAACGGCCAGCCGTCGACGGTCGTCGTCGGGGTGCAGCTGACCAGGGTGTCGGGGGTGTACCCCTGGCGGACCAGGGCCAGGGCGGTCGCGATCTTGAAGGTCGAGCCGGGCGCGTACCGGCCGGTGCTGGCGTCAGACTGCCCGTTGCTGCCGGCCGAGCTGGCCAGCGCCAGGACCGCGCCCGACGACGGGCGCACGACAGCGACCGCCGCCGCTCCGGGCACCGTACCGATCGCCTGCTGCGCCTTGAGCTGCAGCTCCAGGTCAAGACTGAGCGCGAGCGGCTGGCCCGGTACGGGGTCGGTGCTGTGGATCACGGTCGGCGCGACCGAGGACCCGGCCGGGGCAGGACTGGACGGGCCTGGGCTGGGCGGGCTGGACGCCGGGCTCGGGCTGGGCGAGCCGGTCGGGGCCCGGCGCCCGACGATCGTGACCTTGTCGCCGGGGGTCCCCCGCAGCTGCTCGTCGTACCGCTTCTGCAGGCCGCTGAGACCCACCTGGTCGCCGGCCAGGACCGCCCCCTTCGAGGCCGCGATGATCTCCGGAGTGGCCTCGCCGACCACGCCGATCAGGTCGGCGGCGAAGCCCGGCACCGGGGTCAGCATCGCCTTGTCGGCGACGCCCACCGCGCCCGGAACGTCCAGCACCTGCGGCGGGACGTCACCGCGGCGCAGCGTGACCGCGAGCACGAAGGCCTTCGCCCCAGCCGCCGACACCTGAGACGCGTACCGGGCCGCGTCGATCCCGAGGACCCCGGCCAGTGCCTGCGCCGAGGCCCCGGCCTGCTCCGGAGGGACCCGGGTCTTGTCGATGCCGACCTTGACCACGTCGTGCTCCTCGACCAGAGCCGTCCCGTTGTAGCCGGTGATCCCGGCGCGCTTGGCGGGGACGTGGGTGTGGACCAGCCGGTTGGCCTGGTTGAGCTGGGGGTGCACGACCGAGGGGGCCCAGACCACCTTCCACTGGCCGTCATGGGTCAGCGAGACCGGCGCCTGGTACGTCCAGGGGCCGCTCGGCATCGGCCAGCTGTACTCCAGGGTGACCGTCGCCCTCGGCTCGCTCGTCTCGTACCGGACCTCCCCGGCGCGGACCTCGGGCTTGATCTGGTCCATCCCCGAGACGATCGCGTCGATGTCGGCCTGGGCCGGGGCCGTCACCGGCACCCCCTCGAGGTCGAGCCGAGCCAGGGCTGTGACCAGGGCGGCGACCGTGTCGTCAGCGGGCGGGAGGTTCAGCGCTGGCTTCTGACCGGACTGGGCACAGCCCACCAGGACGACCAGGACCGCCACCAGGCACATCAGACGTCGCACGCGGACCACCTCTCTGCTTGCTCACGCTCACCAGTGGCTCTGACAGTGTCGCGGCCCCAGACGCGGGTCCGGGGAGCGACACGGCCGAACCCGGTCAGCGGCCTTCACGATCCGTCACCCGGGGACTCCCGCCCGGCCTGGCCGGCGGACCCGGGAGGCCCTCCCAGCAGAGCCGCCAGCAGCTCGGCCGGGCTGTCGCACAGCGCGTCCGGGCGGGCGGCGACCAGGTCGGAGCGCGGCGCCGCACCCCAGCTGACGGCGACCACCGCCATCTGCGCCGCCCTGGCCGCCTGGACATCCACCACGGCGTCACCGACGTACACGACCTGGTCCGGCGCCGCCTGCAGAGCCGCCGCACCGGCCAGCAGCGGGCCCGGGTCCGGCTTGTGGACCGGTACGTCCTCGTGCGCGACCAGCAGCGGCAGGTCGAGGTGGGTCAGGCTGAGCGCCCACTGCGCCGGGCGCCGGCGCTTGGAGGTCACCACCCCCACCCGTACCCCGGCCTCGGTCAGGGCCGCCAGCAGCTCGGGAACCCCGGCGTAGCCCTTGATCAGCTCCTCGGTGTGAGCCTCGTTGAACTCGGTGTACGCGCGGAACGCCTGGGCGCCGAGCTCAGGGCCGAGCTCGCGGTGCAGGGCGTCGACCAGGGACGTCCCGATCCAGGACCTGATCTCGGTCTCGTCCCACTCCCGGCCGATCACGGTCCGAAAAGCGTGCTGGTACGAGGTGACGATCAGGTTGATGGTGTCGACCAGGGTGCCGTCAAGGTCGAAGAGCGCCACAGGCCAGCCAGCAGAGGTCATGCGGCGAGCGTACGGGGCCGGGCACCTGGCCGCCGAGGCCGGCTCACCGCCAGGAACCGCAGCAGCGTCTCCCGGACCCGCTCGGGACGCTGGATCACGTCCTCCCAGGTGAACCGCAGCACCCGCCAGCCGGCGGCGACGAAGTCGTTGTACCGGTGGCAGTCCTTGACCAGCGAGCCGCGGCTGGCGTGGTGCGCGTACGAGTCGGCCTCCAGGACCAGCCTCAGCTCGGCGCAGACCAGGTCTGGACGCCCGAGGAAGGTCTCCCCGTCGCACAGGCTCACCTGGGCCTGGACCGAGAGCCCCAGCTCGAGACAGATCGCCCGCAGGACCGACTCGAACGGGTTGGCTGCCTGCCCGTCGGCCAGGGCTGCGACCCGCCGAGCCATCCTCGCGCCCGGCCCGTACGCCTCGGCGGCGATCTGGACCAGCCCGGCTGGGCTGACGTCTCCCCTTCTCAGCGCGGAGTCGGCGATCGTCAGCGCTTCGTCGAACGGAAGCCGGCGCAGGCAGTCGAGCAGAGTCCGGCGCCGGGTGGTGACGTGCCCGTCGACCTCGTCGGGCGTGAGGTCGACGAAGAACGTACGGGTCAGCCTGCGGGTACTGGCCGGCACTCGCCGGTCTCGCGGGACGGTGACCTCCGGCAGCGGCGGAGGAGCCTTGAGCTCCCACCCGTACAGGGCGGCGGCGCTGCGGTGCGAGACCACGCCGGTCACCCGGATCGCGGCCACCAGGGAGTCTGGTACGCCGAGCAGGGCGAACCGGCCGCGAGCCACCCGCTGCAGCTGCTTCGAGGCCACGGCGCGATCGATCTCGGAGCGCGACAGGTGGCGGCGCAGGGTGCCCCAGCGGGCCACCCCGCCGAGGCGGGTCATCAGACTGAGGATGGTGTTCACGCCCTCGACCATGGGCACCTCGACGCAGATCTGCCACCTGAGATGCCGGGCTGTGGACAGCAGCTGATGTCGGTTCCGACCTGTGGACAACGGTTGGGTGCAGGGGGCGCCCGGTGGCCGCGAGGCAGCACACCGACGGGCGGGCCCGGGCCGGGCGTCCCTGGTCGCGGGCCTGGGCGCCGTGACGCCCGCCGGTGTGCGCCAGAGCACCCGGGCCTGTGGCCAGGCAGCCACGACTCGGTGAGGCGTCCGCGGCGAGGGCGGGCGCCGACGGGGGCCTGACGGCTCAGCCCGCCGCGGCGCCGGGCGGCTGGTGCACCTGCCGCGGGCCGACCAGGTGCACGCCCAGGCCACGGACTCGTTCCCGCAGGCCACGGTCGGCCGTACAGAGCGTCACCGCCGTACCGGGGGCGCACAGTGAGCGGCACTGGGCGACCAGCTCGTCGTCACCGGAGCCCGGGGCATGCACCACCCGGGTGCGGGCACCACTGGTGGGCTCAGCACCCTTCCGGGCAGCGCCCTCCAGCACCACCACGACCAGGTCCCAGTCGTGGTCCGACAGGGATGCCACCAGCCGGCGGGCAGCACCTGCCCGGTCGCGCCACCAGCCGTTCGGGACCGACCCAACCACGTTGGCGGCATCCACCACCAGGACCTGCCGCACCTCAGACTCCGGTACGGCCGTGCCCTGTACGGTGTCGCGGTGCTTGCCAGCGGTCGGTCTCGCCGCGGGTGACGCGCACCAGGGGCTCGTGCCCGGCGGGTGGCTCACGACCGTTCAGCAGGGGCGTCGTCGCGCCGCGCAGCAGGGCTCACACCACCGTGCCAGGTGCCCGCCAGACTGACCGCCCGAGCGCTCAGCAGGCCAGGCACAGCTGCACCGAGACGGGACGCTCGATCTGAACGATCAGTCCCGACTGAGGGCTCCAGCCGCGCCACCGCAGCCGCCCGTCCCGGACCGGGAGCCGGTGGAACTCGACCCCGGAGAAGGCGCTCAAAGCCTCGTCCAGGCTGGAAAAGCGCCCGACCTGCCGCAGCACGTCCGACTCTTGGTCGACGGGCCAGGGGCGGCCAGCGTACACGACATACACGTTCAGCATGGTCACCTCCATTGCTGGCCTGGTACCAGCATGGTACCTGATCCGAGCCGACTTGACAAGACCCGATGCCGTGACTAAGACGACCCGGGCGACCCGGGCAGCGCCGCGGCAGGGCCCAGGTAAACTGCTGGGGTCCCGGCTTGGGGGACGCGACCTCGACCATGTTGGGACAACCGATGGCGAACCAGATCACTGTGGCGACCGTACGGGAGGTCATCGGCAAGCCGGCTGTGGCACGGTGGGTGCTGACCGCGGCGATGGGGCTCAGCCTGGTCACCGGCCTGGCTGCCGGTGGTCTGCTCGGAGGACGGTCCATCGGGCGCGAGGGTGACCTCAGCGAGACCTCCAGCCTGCTGTCACCCGCCGCCCAGTCACTGCCGGTGTGGGCTGTCCTCGGCGTTCTGTTTGGTCTTCTGGTGGTCTGGCAGTGGCTTCCGCAGGCGGGTGAAGCGCCTCGGGCCACGGCGGTCCGCCACCCTGCCGCGGCTGCCCTGCTGCTGGCCGGGCTGTGGTTCCTGTCGGCCTGGGCTGGTGGTGTGCTTCTCGGCGCGGTGCTCGCGACCGCCTTGGTGGTCTGCCTGGCCTGGGGGCTGGTGCGGCTGAGCCCGCTTCGGGCGTCGTTCGGGGTCCGCCAGCTGACCCAGGCCCCGTTCGCGCTGGGGCTGGGCTGGGCGCTGGTGGTCGGCCTGGGGAACCTGGCCTGCCTGCTGACGGCCGGGGGAGCCTCGGCGTTCCGGGTGAGCGCCCACGTCTGGGCGATGCTGGCCCTGATCGGGGCGCTGGGGATCGGGATGTCCTTCGTCCGCTACCTTCCCGGACGGGCATACACCGGGCTCGGGATGGCCTGGGGACTGGTCTGGGTCGGGTACGCCCGACTGCTGGGGTCACCACGGTCGATCCCGGTGGCGCTGGTGGCGGGGGTATCGTCCGGGCTGATCCTGCTGGCCACGGTCGCGGTCTACCTCTCGGCCCGGACCCGCGCGCGGCACGGCTGAGCCAGGCCCGGCTCGACCTCGTCCGAGCTCGGCTCCCCGGACCCGCGCGCGGCACGGCTGAAGCCCGCCTGAACGACCCGGTCACCAAGCCCTGAGGCCCGCACGGCCAGTCGACCCTGCCCGAGCCGGTTCCGCGTGCCGCTGGTCTGTACTGGTCTGCGTCCTGGCGGGCACAGCAGCGGGCACGGCTGGGCTGTGGGCGGCTGGTGCGGCCGTCGCGGACTGGTGGGGTCCGCTGCTGTGCGGGGCCCACCAGGAGGCGCGGCGGTCAAGCACCAGCCCCCAGGTACACCAGCGGGCAGTACCCGCTCGCAGGACGGCCCCCAAGACCGTCGAGCGGGACTGCCCGCTGGTTCTCGGGCGGGGCGAACCCCGCCGTTGTGCCCGCGCTGGTACGTCGAGGGGGACCGGTACGGCCCGGCAGCGCGGGGAGCCTCAGGCCATGGCGCCCACCGCCGTCGGCTTCCAGTCCGGGAACACCGGCGCCACCTGGTCGGGCGTCAGGCCGAACCGCTTCATGCAGACCTCAGCCAGCAGGTCGCGGTAGTCGTTCGTCCCCGGCACGTCACCCTGGTCGAGCGTGCCCAGCCCTTCCCAGCGTCCCTTGACCCCGCCCGCGACCCCGCTGCCGAGGACCATCGCGACCCCGCCGTGGCCGTGGTCCGTACCGCCGGACGCGTTCTGCTGCACCCGCCGCCCGAACTCACTCATCACCAGGATCGTCGTGGTCGCGGCGGCCGGCCCCAGGTCCTTGACGAAGGTGGCCAGGCCCTCGGCCAGGCCCCGGGTCAGCTGCGTGAAGTCGCCCTCGGTGGCCGTACCCATCTCGGTGTGCATGTCCCAGCCGCCCAGGTCGATCGTGGCTACCCGAACTCCCTGACCGGTACGGATCAGCGACGCCAGCGACGCGAGGTGCCGGCCCCAGTCGTTGTCGGCAAAGCCCCGCTCAGCCGGCGACTTCTCCGAGGCGTCCAGCCTGCCCGTGGTGTCACTGGCTGCCAGGGCGACCAGAGCGACCCGGGACAGCGGGTGGTCGAGCCCCGTGTACAGCTTCTCCAGTGCCGTACGGGTCGGGCCCGCGAGGTTGCCGGTGCCCTGGACAGCGAACTGCTTCAGCTCGCGCACCATCACCGGCGAGCCGTTGCCCAGCAGCGAGCGCGGTGCCGCCGTTCCCCCTCCGACAGCGCGGAACGTGGTGCCCGGGCCGAGCGCGGCCAGCAGCCGGTCGAGCCAGCCCGTCTGGGCGCCGCTGGAGGCGCCGCCTCGCTCCAGGCAGTCCTGGGCCTGGAAGTGGCTGCGGGTCAGGCTCGGGGTGGAGATGGCCGGTACGGCGGCGAGCTGCCCGGCCGAGACCATCGGCTTCAGGGCGGCCAGCGCCGGGTGCAGGCCGAAGCCCCGGTCGAATCCGATCACCTGCCCCTGCCGGATCGCGACCTTCGGCCGCTCCTGGAGCAGCGTCGGGTCCTCGACCGGGACCAGCATCGACAGGCCGTCCATGCCGCCGCGCAGGAAGACCACCACCAGGGTTCCGGTCGACGGCCCCGCCGCGTACGCGACCCGCGACGTCACCAGCTGGGAGCCGATCGCCGCGACCCCGACGCCCAGGCCGCCGGCCAGCACCCGGCGGCGGGTGAATCCTCTCGACCAGAGCCGGTCCCGCTCGGCCTCCTGCAGCTGCTGGTTCTCCGCCATGGCCCGCAGGCCCGCGTCCACCGTTGTCGGACCGAGGCGCTGCCAGTCGGGGCAGTCAGGGTGGAGGGAGTCGACTGGGCTGTATCCCGTAGTGTTCACCTGCATCTCCTCAGCGGACCTGGAGGTAGAGGGAGTCGAGCACCAGGGCGGCCACGTGCGAGGCCTTCCACTCGTGCCCCTGGACAGGCGTCGACTCGCTGCCGCCGAGGAACTCGACCAGGACGGCTCGGCGCTCGGCCGGCCAGGTGGCGCCGAGCAGGTAGGTGCAGATCCGGTCCACCCACGGCCCCATCGTCTCTGACGGCTTCGGCTGGAAGGTTTCCGTAGCGGCCAGCGGCTTCAGCCCCTCGTACCAGCCGCCGGTGAGACCGCGGTGGGTCGTCCAGCGGTGCAGCATCTGGCCCGCGGACTCCCAGGCGGCAGCGACATCGGGGTAGCCGTCGGGCGGCCCCCAGCGCAGCGGGGCGTGGCCGGCCTCAACGGCCCGGTAGTACAGGGCGGCGATCCCCTTCTTGGCGGCCGCCGGGTCCGGCAGCTGGATGTCCAGGGCCCGGGCGCAGGCCACCATGTCCTCCGCCGGGCGCCGGGTCTTCTGGCCTACCGAGGACCAGAACTCGTCCGACGCGAAGAGGGCCCGCAGCACCGGCACGATGGCCGTGTCGGCATCCAGGTACGCCGCGGCGAGCCGGTCCACCAGCGCCTGCGGCGGGTTGTCCGAGACGAACCGGACCGCGATCTTGCGGGCCACGGTGCGAGCGGTGGCCGGCAGCGTCGACAGGTACGAGACGTACCGGTCGCCCAGCTCCAGACCCTTGTCAGGGTCGCTGTTCGGGTCGGAGAAGTCCATCACCTTCACCGGCCCGACGAAGTGGTGGCTGGGCTTGTACGTGAAGGTCATCGGGGTGTAGTCGATGCTCCGGCCGGAGAGGATCTTGGCCGAGCTGACCACGTCGTCCTCGGTGTACCCGCCGGTGACCCCGACGGTGTGCAGCTCCAGCAGCTCCCGCCCGAGGTCCTCGTTCACGTGGGTCCGGTTGGACTGGTCGTTGTTGAGGTAGCCCAGCATCGCCGGGTGCCTCATCGCCGCCAGCAGCATGTCGCGGTACTTCCCGTACGCGTGCTTGCGGACCACCTCGTGGTGGTAGTCCGCGCCGGTGGCCCAGAGCCCGTCGGTCGGCATGGCGCAGTTGAGCAGGTTGGAGAAGACGTCGACCACGATCTCGAAGAGCTGGCGGGTGGAGAAGATCCAGCGTCCGAGCAGCATCTGGGCGGTCTCCATCTGGGCGCTCCAGGCGTACGGGCGGATCGAGCCGATCACTGCGGGGATGGAGGTTCCGGCCTGGTTGAACTGGGCCGCGATCGCGTCCCCCATCGGGTCGGGGACCTGGGTGAGCTGCCCCTCGAGCCAGGCGTCGATGCCCAGCCGGTCGAGGTCGGCCCGGTCGCTCGGGCGGGGTCCGAAGGTGGCCCGGCGCAGCAGGTGCTCCTTGGCCTGGGCGGGGCTGAGCCTGCCGGCGGCGCCGAAGACCGTGGCCTCCTGCACGCCGCGGGCTGCGGCCCGAGAGGCGGCGTCGTCGCGGGCCCGCGGCTCGGCGCCGCCGGTGCTCGTGCCGGTGGCGCCCGTGGTGCTAGCGGCCGCGGTGGCGCTGGCCCCGGCGGCCGCGGTGAGCGTACCGGCGGCGACCGCCGCCTTGGCGGTGGCTGACGTGGCTGTCGGGCTGGCGGTGGCCGTCGGGGCCGTGGTCGTCGGGCTGGCGCTGGCCCTGGTGGCCGCAGGCGACGACGAGGCCGTGGCCGTCGGGCTGGTGGCCGTCGCGGCGGCGGGGTACTCCACCGGCTGGGGGGCCTTCTGCTCACCCTGCCTGGTCCCGGCGAGGGCGGCGCTCTCGTCCCGGTCGGCCGCGGCCGCACCGTCCTGCGGGCGGAGCAGGCGGGCTGTGCCGGCAGCGGGCTGGACTGGGGACGCGGCCGCCGGCACAGCCGACGCCGAGACCTCGGTCGTGGCGCTGCTGGCTGGGGCCGACCAAGGGGCTGCCGAGCCGGCCGACGGGCCGCCGCCAGCGGGCTGGGTGGTGGCGGCGCCCCCGCCTCCCGACGGCTGCGAGGAGGAGCACGCGACCAGTCCGGCCGAGGCGGCGCCCGCCCCGAGCGCAGCGACAGCGCGCAGCAGACCCCGTCGAGACCCGGACGGGGGAACGGGACCGGCGTGCTGGAAATCCGTCACGCGACACTCCTGCGATCGGTCGGGGGCAGTGGTGCCCGGGGGTGCCATCGTCACAGGGACCGGGGTCGTGGTACGAGAAGGGTGGACGCCTTCTCGTGGGCTCCGGGCCTGGGGGGCGAGGCGAGGTCTGGGGTGATCTCTGATCGAATCCTGACAGATTCTTAGGAAACTCTCAACCCCGTTCCGTAGACCGAGGGCGTGTCGGGTGGCATCACGCGAGGCAGAGCAGCGGACCGAGCCAGCCTGGCGCGCCCCCACCCACGCGGCTGGCACCCCCCTGCGCCCGCTGCTGCGCGACGCACCAGCCGCTGGGGCCGGCGACACGCCAGGTCTGTCTGCCGAGCTCTCTCAGAATCCGTAGACCGGCAGATACGGTCGCAGCGTGGACCCGGTGATCAACCCGTACGCCCCTGGAGCGGGCCAGCGCCCGCCGCAGCTGGCCGGACGCGACGAGCAGCTGCGGCAGTTCGACATCGTCGTGGAGCGCATCGCCCGCGGCCGCCCCGAGCGGTCGCTGGTGCTGACCGGGCTGCGGGGGGTGGGCAAGACCGTCCTGCTGAACACCATGCGGTCGGCGGCGGTCCGGGCCGGATGGGGCACCGGCAAGCTCGAGGCCCGCCCTGACCAGGGGCTTCGCCGACCACTCGGAGCAGCACTGCATATGGCGGTGCGTGAGCTCGGGCACCCTGACCCGGCTCACGGGCTGGGGGTGCTCAAGGCCTTCGTGGAGCGGGACGCCCCCCGAGGGGCCAAGCCGTCCGACCGCTGGCAGCCTGGGATCCTGGCGCCCACCGTGACCGGGCGCGCCGACTCCGGCGACATCGAGATCGACCTGGTCGAGCTGCTCACCGACCTGGGCGGCCTGGCCGCCGACCGGGAGCGCGGGATCGCCGTGTTCATCGACGAGATGCAGGACCTGGGCCCGGCCGATGTCTCGGCGCTGTGCGCCGCGGTGCACGAGGTCGGGCAGATGAGCCTGCCGCTGGTCGTGGTCGGGGCGGGGCTGCCGCACCTGCCCGCTGTTCTGTCGGCGTCGAAGTCGTACTCGGAGCGGCTCTTCCGCTACCACCGAATCGACCGGCTGAGCCGCGAGCCGGCTGACCAGGCACTGGTGTCGCCGGCCGCTGAGGAGGGAGTGGACTGGGACCCGGAGGCGCTGGAGGCGATGTACCAGGTCACCGGTGGGTACCCGTACTTCGTGCAGGCGTACGGGAAGGTGGTCTGGGACGCGGCACCGAGCTCGCCGATCACCGCCGACGACGTCCGGGTAGGGGTGCCGGAGGCCGAGGCCGAGCTGGCGGTGGGCTTCTTCGGCTCCCGGTACGAGCGGGCGACCCCGGCGGAGCGGGACTACCTGCGGGCGATGGCCGAGGCCGATGCGGACGAGGCCTCCGTGGCCACCGCCGAGGTGGCCCGGCTCCTGCAGCGGACCCCGCAGTCGGTGTCCCCGGCCCGTGACGCGCTGCTGAAGAAGGGGCTGGTGTACGCCACCGAGCGGGGCCGGATCGCCTTCACCGTTCCCCACTTCGGGCGGTACCTGCGCTCGGTGGGGTGAGGGCTGAAGGTGAGCACAGCAGCGGACCGGGGGTGCCGTCTGGCCTGCCTCGGCCGTCTGAGAAGCGGAGAGGCCCGATCCTGTGCGGTGGGTGCGCGGCGCGGGGTGCCCGGCAGGCTCCGGCCCGGCAGCGGCCTCCTCGACCAGCCCAGGCGGCTGGTCGTCGAGGGGGCGGCCAGGCCTGGGCGCGGAGCCGTACGGTCCACAGGGCGCCGTCCGCGCCGAGCGCGGTGAAGGCCCGGGCCTCGGGGGCCTCCGACGACGGCTCGGCGCTGGTCTCGGTGGTGCTCGGTCTCAACAGCCGAGGCGGACCAGGTGCCGACGGCTCCTGGCTTCGGGGGCGTAGCTTCGGAGGCGTAGTCCCCGCTGACCAGGGCAGAAGCACGCGGCTCAGGGCTGGCGGGCCCCCTTCAGGCCCGGCTGTGCATAACTTTGTTCCTTGACCTAGTTGTCCACACTTCTGACTTTCCCCTTTTCTTAGCGGGCTTCCGTGCGCAAAGATGTCGCTGGAAGGCTTGGAACCACCCCTGAGGGAGACATGTCGATGACACCACTGCCACCCCGCCCCGCTGGTACGCAGCTGCGGGCCCGGCGCAGCCCCCGGCTGATCGTTCTCGGCGTGCTCCTGGCCTGCCTCGGTGCGCTCGGGGCGGTGGCGGTCTACCAGACCGGGACCACGGCCCAGCCGGTGCTGGTGATGCGCCACACCGTCAACCGCGGAGGCGTGATCTCCCAGGATCATGTCCAGGCGGTCGACGTGACCGTGGCGGCCGGGATGCGCGTGGTCCCGGCTGCGTCGATGAGCGAGGTGGTGGGGAAGGTGGCCCTGACCGACCTGGAGGAGGGCTCCCTGGTCACCCCGGACTCCTTCGGAGCTCACGTGGTGGAGCCGGACACGGCGCAGGTCGGTCTGAGGCTGGGGCCGGGCCGGCTCCCGGTCCGCAGCATGCCGCCGGGCACCAGGGTCAACCTGATCGGGCTCGGCGACGACGCTGCAGCTGCCGAGGCACTGCTGGGGACGGGGACCGTGGTCACCGCGGCCCGGGAGACCCCGGACGGAGCAGCCCAGGTCCTCGACGTCTCGGTCGCCGCGAACCTGGCGACCAAGGTGGCCCAGCTCGCCGCCAACGACCGCCTCGTCGTGGTGCGGGTGCCCTGATGGCGGTCATCGTGCTGGTCAGCGCCGCGGCCTCCCCGGGAGTGACCGCGACCGGGGTCGGGCTGTCGCTGATGTGGCCGACGGACGTCCTTCTCGTCGACGCCGACCCTCACCCCACCCAGGCAGTGCTGGCGGGGTACCTGCGCGGCAGCCACAGCGGTGGGGCCGGTCTGCCGGAGCTGGCCCGGGCCGCCCGCGAAGGACGGCCGCTGGCGCCGCGGCTGCTCGGCGAGAGCCTGCCGCTGGCCGAGGGCAGCACCCGCCGGCTCTTCCTGCCGGGATTCAGCAACCCTGGCGCCGCTACGCTCTTCGGGCCGCTGTGGCCCCAGCTCGCCGATGCCCTCACGGAGCACTCTCGGGCCGGGCTGACGTGCCTGGTCGACGCGGGACGGATCGCGACCGAAGGCCCCCTGGCCGGCCTGCTCAGTGCTGCCGACGCGGTCCTGGTGGCGACCCGGAGCCACCTGCCGGCGCTGGCGGCGCTGCGGATCTACCTGCCGGTCCTGCAGGACCTGACCCAGCGGTTCCAGAGCAACGCCCAGGTCGGGCTGCTGGTGGTCGGGCCCGACCGGCCGTACCGGGTCCCCGAGGTCGAGAGCCAGTTCGGGCTGCCGGCCTGGGCCGCTCTGCCGTACGACCCGGCCGGGGCGGCGGTGCTGGCCGAGGGCGCCGACGAGCCTCGCCGGTTCGGCGACCGTCCCTACGTACGGGGTCTGCGGGAGGCAGCGTCGGCGATTGCGGCGCGGCTGCAGGCGCGGCGGCTGAGGATCCAGGGGGTCGCATGAGCCTGTCCCAGATTCCCCTCTTCCAGGAGCAGATCCAGGCCTCCTTCCCGCCCGCGGCGCGGGCGGTGGCCGAGCTGCCGGCTGAGAGCCCCGTCGACTGGGGCCAGGTGGTCCAGCTGCGGCGGGAGGCGGCGGCCGAGATCAGCCGGACCCTGCAGGCGTACCTGGCCGACAGCGGACGGCCGATGGGCGACGACGACCGCCTGCTCATGGGCCGGTCCGTGATCCGAGGGGTGGTCAAGGCGCACGCCGAGCAGATCGCCGCCCGCGGCGAGGCGCTGTGGCCCCCGGCGCTGGAGCGGCAGTACGCCGAGGCGGTCGAGCACGCGGTCTTCGGGTACGGGCGGCTGCAGCCCCTCTTCGAGCTGCCGGACGTGGAGAACATCGAGATCAACGGGCACGAGAACGTCCGGGTGCAGTACGCCGACGGCCGCCGGGTGCCGCAGCCACCGGTCGCCGACAGCGACGAGGAGCTGGTGGAGGCGATCCGGTTCCTGGGAGAGTCAGCCACCCCGTCGCGGCCCTTCGACGCCGCCCACCCCACGATGACCCTGGCCCTGGGCGACCGGTTCCGGCTGCACGCGATCGGCTTCGGGCTCTCCCACCGGCCCAGCATCACCATCCGCCAGCACATCCTGACCACGGTGACCCTGCGGGACCTGGTGGCGCGCAGGATGCTCCCCGAGGTGGTCGCCCGCTTCCTGCACTCGGCGGTGCTGGCCCGCAAGTCGATCGTGATCGCCGGTGACCAGGGTGCGGGCAAGACGACCTTCCTGCGGGCGCTGGTGGCGGCGATCCCGCGCCAGGAGCGGTTCGGGACCATCGAGACCGACTACGAGCTGCTCACCCACCTGCAGCCCGGCCGCCAGAACGTGGTCGCGCTTCAGGCCCGGGTAGGGATGGGCGAGCAGCTGAACGGGCACTGGATCGGCGAGGTCACGGTGGCCGACCTGATCCCGGAGGCACTGCGGCAGAACCTGTCGCGGATCGTGGTGGGCGAGGTCCGCGGTGTCGAGGCCGGGGCGATGTTCGAGGCGATGCAGGCCGGGGCTGGGTCGATGAGCACCACGCACGCCCACTCGGCGGCGTCGATCATGGACCGCCTGGCGGCCCGGGTGGCGCAGGGCCGGGTAGTGACGATGCCCGAGGCCTACCGGCAGATTGCCCACAACCTGCACCTGCTGGTCCACATTCAGCTCACCGACGACACCTGGCGCGGCGGGCTGCGCCGGCGGGAGGTCTCCGAGGTCCGCCAGCTCACCGGAGCGGTCGAGAACGACCGGCCTGTCACCCACCTGGTCTACCGGAAAACCGCTGCTGGTGAGGAGTTTCACCCCGACTCCGGCTTCTTGGCCGATCTGGCCCCGTACGACGCGGCGTGGGGGCTGTGATGACCACACTGATCGCTGGCTGCGGGGCGGTGCTGCTGCTCGGCCTGTTCGTCGCGGGGCTGGGCATGAGACGTACCGACAGGTTGTCCACAGAGTCGTCCACATCTGTGCAGACTCGGCTGGCGGCCTGGTTCCGGGGGCGTACGGGTCGGGGCCGGCTCGTCCAGCTGGTCGTGGCGGTGGTCGCCGGGCTGGTCGGGCTGGTGCTCACCGGGTGGCCGGTGATGCTGGGGGTTGGGCCGCTGGCGGTGCTGGGGCTGCCGGTGCTGCTGGCCACCCCGCCGTCGGCCGACCTGGACCTGCTGCGGGCGCTGGAGCGGTGGGTCCGGACCCTGACCGCGTCGATGCCGACCGGACGCTCGATCAGTGACGCGATCCGGATCTCGGTCCGGCAGGTGCCCGACGAGCTGGAGGACCCGGTACGGCTGCTGGTGCTGCGGCTCGACGAGCGGTGGTCCACCTGGGACGCGCTGCGGGCCTTCGCCGACGACCTCGACAGCGCGGACGCCGACTCGGTGGTCGCGGCCCTGATGCTCGCCGCCCGGCGCGGCGGGACCGGGGCAACCGCCACCCTGGTGGCCTTGTCGGAGTCGCTTCAGGACCGGCTCCGGGCGATGCGGGAGGTGGAGACCGAGCGCGCCAAGCCCCGGATCGTGGTCCGCCAGGTGACGGTGATCACGGTGGTGATGCTGGGGGTGGCGCTGCTGTTCGGAGGGAGCTTCTTCGCGCCGTACTCGACGCTGCTGGGGCAGGTGGTCCTGGCCGCGCTGATCGGCATGTACGTGGGGTCGCTGCTCCTGATGCGCCGGGTGACCGTCAGCCGGCGCCGGACCCGGATCCTGCAGGGGGTGCCGCGATGACTCCTTCCGCCGTCGTGCTGGCCGCCCTGTGCGGGATGGCGGTCCTCACCGGCTGCTACCTGGTGGTGGTGGCCAGCATCCGCCGTACGGTTCGGCTCGACGACGCCCTGGGCCGGCTGGAGGGGGCGGCGCCCGTGCCCGAGCTGGGAGGCAGCGCTACCTCGCTGTCAGACCGGCTCGGCTCGGCCGCGTACCGCCGCCTGCGGGTGCCGGTGTCGACGCAGACCCTGCGGCTGCTCGAGCTGCGCGGGGTCTCCATCGCCGAGTTCCTGGCCGACAAGGTGGTTCTCACCCTGCTCGGCCTGGCGGTGCCGTCCCTGCTCGGAGGGGCGGCGGCCTGGGCGCTCGGGACCGGCTGGACCTTCCCGGTGACGGCGGCGCTGGGGCTGGGGGTGCTGGGCTTCTTCTGGCCCGACATCTCGCTGCGCCGCTCCGGGCGGGTGGTCCGTGAGGACGCCAGCGAGGCCCTGCTCACCTTCTTCGACCTGGTCGTGCTGGAGCGGCTGGCCAACCAGTCGGCGCCTCAGGCGCTGGCGTCGGCCGCCAGCGTCTCCGAGGCCACGCCCTTCCGCCAGATCCACGCCACCTTGGAGCGGGCCCGGCTGGAGCAGCGCTCCCCGTACCCGGACCTGCTCCGGCTGGCGGACGAGCTGGACCTGCCGGGGCTGCGCGACATCGTCGACGTGATGAGCCTCGACGAGCAGGGCGCGTCCCTGGTCGACAGCCTGCGGGCCCGCGTCAAGGAGCTGCGCGACGCGCACCTGACCCGGGACCGGATCCAGGCCCACGAGCAGACCGAGCGGATGACGGTGTTCATGGTGCTGCCCGCCCTGGTCTTCGGGCTGATCTTCCTGGCCCCCCCGATCCTGCTGCTACTCACCTGACACGGAAGGAGAATGAAGATGCTGATGACCCTGGTGGCGCGGACGCCCGGCTGGCTGCTGGCCCCGCGTGACGAGCGCGGCCTGTCGCAGAGTACGGAGAACGCCATCCTCCTCGCCGGTGCGATTGTGGTGGCTGGCATCGTGGTGACCGCTGTGACGGCCTACGTTCGAGCACGAATGCCGAAGTGACATGAGGTCCGACCGCTCCATGAGGGAGCAGGTGAGACGCGGCGAGCAGGGCAGCCTGGCCGTGTACACGGCCGTGGTCATGCTGCTCCTGGCCGTGGTGGTCCATGCCCGTCGAGCGTGTGACCTGAGAAACCAGTCCCCCTGTGGAGGAGGCGTCGCCAGGCGGGACAGCACCCAGACCCGCAACAGAATCCAGTCCCCTTGTGTGGAGGAGGCGTCGCCAGGCGGGACAGCACCCAGACCCGCAACAGAATCCAGTCCCCTTGTGTGGAGGAGGCGTACCGATGATCAGACCTGCTCTTGTGGTGGTGCCGGTGCTGCTGCTGGTGGTGGCTGGCTGCCAGTCGGCTGCCCCGACCCCGACCCCGGCCCCGGCCTCGACTCCGGCTCCGGTCCCGGTCCCGGCCAGCGCGTCCCCGTCACTGACTCCGTCCCCGAGCCCGAGCTCGTCGCCGGTGGCGTCAGCGACCTGGACCGCGGACCAGCAGACCGCGGTAGCGAAGGCCCGCGATTATCTTGAGCTGCAGGACACCCAGTGCAAAGACCCGAGGGTCACGTCTCCTGACCCGTCGACCGTCGCCCGCGACGGGGCCCTTGTCGTGGCCGCAAGACGATCGGCCTGTACCGGGGGCAGGGGTGGAAGCAGGTCGGGGACCCGGTCTACTTGTTCCCGGTGGTGGGCCCGGCGCAGACCAGCGGCGGGGTGAAGAGCGTCGAGATGCAGGTCTGCGCCGACGTCCGGGCCGTCGACGCGGTCGACAAGAACGGCCGCTCGGTGGTCCAGGCAGACCGGGCCCCCGTCATGCCGCTGGCGCTGCGGGTGACGTGGTTCGACGACGGTGTCTTCGTCACCGACGACCGGAACGGGGAGCACTCGTGCTGAGGCGGGTCCTGGCCGGGCTGGGGCTGGTGGCGGCCCTGGTCCTGGCAGGCCCGGTCCCCGCCCAGGCCGGTGCCGGCTGCACAAGGAGTGATCCGAGGACTGGTTCGTGCTCGGTGGGTGGGAGTGCCGGCGGTGGTGGCCAGGGCAGCGGCGGTGGCCAGGGTGGTGGTGGGTCGCGGGGCTGCTGGTACGGGGGTGCGCAGGTGCCGTGCTCGTCGGCGGACGGGCCGTGGAACGGCGCCCACCAGTGCTACATGGCTGCTAGTGAGGGCCCTGTGGGTGCGCTCGCTCCGGCCGGGTGGAAGTGGTACCGGTGCATCCCGCCTGGTGCCTCGGCCTCGTCGATGGTGCCGCTGCTGCTGCTGCCTCCGGGCGCGGAGTCACCGCCAGACCCGGCACAGGTAGCGCAGCAGCTGGTCGCCGAGCTCGGGTTCCGCGCGCCAGGGCTGGGCATGGCACCAGAGGACCGCCCAGGGTCGATGGGTGCGGTCGGGGCGCCGGTGTGGATGTGGGTACCAGACCCTGGCCCGGCCACGACCGGCCCAGCATCAAAGTCCACAACGGTGGCCGGGTACACCGTGTCACTGACAGCGACCTGGAACGGCGTCGAGTACGCCATGGGTGACGGGACCACGGTCCGGTGCGGTCTCGGGTCCCGGTACGACCCGCGATTGGGGGTGGCCCCGTCACCGACGTGCGGACACCGGTACGAGAGGCAGGGCACCTACACCGTCACGGCGACGTCGAGGTGGACGGTGCGGTGGACCGGGATCGGGCAGTCCGGAACGATCCCGCTCTCGTTTACCCGGACGCGCCAGCTCGACGTCGGCGAGGTCCAGGTCGTCATCCGCTGAGAAAGGAAAGTGGGGTATGGACGAGCGGGGCGTCTCCGAGTCCGTCCAGTGGGCGGTCATCCTTCCGGCGCTGCTGCTGTGCGTGCTGGGCCTGGTCCAGGCGGGGGTGTGGCTGCACGGGCGGCAGGTGGTGCAGACCGCCGCGATGGCGGCCGCCGACGCCCAGGCCGCTCTGGGGGCGCCGCCGGGGGCGGGTGTGACCGCTGCCCGTCGGGTCGCGGCTGCTGGAGGGTTCCGCGAGGTGACGGTCACGGTCTCGACCACGGACCGGACCGTGCAGGCCCAGGTCCGCGCCCGGGTGCCGACGATCCTCGACGTGGGCCAGAGGCAGGTGGTCGCCGAGGCCAGCGCACCCAAGGAGAGGGTGACCCGATGAGCAGTGGTACGGGTAGGCGTGACCGCGGGGCGGCTGCTACCGAGCTCGCCCTGCTGGTGCCGGTGGTGGCGCTGCTGCTGTCGGTCGTCGTCGGTGGGGCCCGGACCTGGCTGGCTCGCTCGGCGGTCGAGCAGGCGGCGGGGAGCGCGGCCCGCGCCGCGGCGCTGGAGCGCGGGCCGGGGGCGGCTGAGAAGGCTGCTCGCAGCGCGTTTCGGCAGAACCTGCGCCAGCGGGGGACTGACTGCCACAACGAGCGGCTGAGTATCGACACGGCGGGCTTCGCCGTCTCGACCGGGCGTCCGGCCGCCGTCACCGTCCGGGTCGAGTGCCGGGTCAGCCTGAGCGATGTCATGGTGCCGGGGCTGCCGGGGACGCTCCGGGTCCAGGCGACGGCCCGGGCGCCGCTCGACACGTACCGGGAGCGTTGAGATGCGGGTCGTACGAGGGGTCGTCTCCGCCGCAGCCCTCCTGCTGCTGGTGGCCGGGGTGCCGGCGCTGCTGGTGCTGGTCGGCCAGGCCGGCCGGCTGGCGGCGCTGGACTGGTCGCAGCGCGACGACGGGAGCCTGCTGCTCGCGATCCTGACGGTGGTGGCCTGGGCCGCGTGGGCCGTGCTCATGGTCTCGGTCGTGGTCGAGCTCATCGATGCCGTACGGCGAGCCCGGCTCCCGTCGGCCCGCTCGCTGCGGCTGCCCGGGCTGAGGCTCCCGCGGACCCTGGTCCGGGGCCTTGTGCTGAGCGTGGTGGCGCTGGTGGTCGGGGTGGCGGTGCAGCGCGACCAGCCGGCGGAGGCGGTCGTGGTCCAGCAGGTCACGACTGGCACCGAGCAGTGGCAGGGCTGGCCCGCGCTGGAGCCGCTGGGGGACCCGGTGCGGGAGCCGCTGGGGGACCCGGCGCGGGAGCCGGTCCCGCACGCGACGGCTGCCTGGCTGGACGTGGCGGCCGGGTCGCCGTCACGCCCGGTCGAGGTGGTCACGGCTCCGGCGCTGGTGCCCGCACCGCAGCAGTCGCTGTACGTGGTGCAGCCCGGGGACGACCTGTGGGGGCTGGCGCTGCGGTCGTACGGGGACGGGACCCAGTGGCGGCGGATCGTGCAGGCGAACTCTGACCTGCTGACCGGACCGGTGGACCTGGTGCCCGGAACCCGGCTGGTGCTTCCCGGGGTGGCCGCCCCGGACGGGTCCTCGGTCGTCATCGTGAAGCGAGGCGACAGCCTGTGGCGGCTGGCCCAGACCTATCTCGGCTCAGGGCACCGCTGGTCGGAGATTCATGCGGCGAACCGGGACATCGTCGCCGACCCCGACGAGATCGATATCGGGTGGCGGCTGGTGATCCCGGCCGCGGCCTCTGGCCCTGGGGCCGTTGCGGGCACATCCGGCCCAGCGTCCCAGACCGGTCAGTCGGGGTCAGCGCCGAGCGCTGGCCCCACCACGTCCACCCCGCCCGCAGCGCCGACCGCGCCCAGGTCCCAGCCCACAGCGCCTAGGTCCCAGCCCACAGCGCCCAGGTCCCAGCCCCCAGCGGCCGGCTCCTCCGCAGCCCCGGCGGCCTCTGCCGCGCCGGCTGCGTCCACAGTCCCGTCCGCCGCGCCGACGGCTTCTCGGTCCACGGCGGCGGCTTCCACTGCGGCGTCCACTGCGTCGGTACCCGCTGCCCCGAGCACCTCACCGGGGCAGCGGACCCCCGCGGTCTCGGGGTCTGCCAGCGCGGCGGCGAGCCCGGCGGCTTCCGGGTCCGCCCCTGGCGCGAGCCCCTCAGCGGCTGCGGGCGCGGCATCCCAGACCTCGGCGCAGCGACCAGCGACGAGCTCCCCGGCCACGACCGCCTCGACCGCACCGACCGCCTCGGCCGCGGCCACGGGTACGGCATCGGGCAGGTTGCCCACCGGGCCACCGGTCAGCGCCCCTCAGACCTCGTCCACCCCCAGCGCCCCGTCGGATGACCCGGCCCCGAAGAGCCCAGCCGCGGGCGGGCCGGTCACGACTCAGTCCGCGACGGCTCAGTCCGCGACGGCTCAGTCCGCGACGGCTCAGCCCGCGACGGCTCAGCCCGCCACGGCTCCCGCGCCTCAGCCGCCCTCGACGACCGAGGCCCCCAGGACGACCGCCCCGGCCAAGCCCCGGACCCCGCTGTGGGTCTCCGACTCCGACCTCCCGCGGAGCTCCCTGGCGGCGCTGCTGATCGGAGCCCTCGGGGTGGGCACCTCGGCGGCCGTCCTCGCAGCGCTGCGGCACCGCCGGAACCTGCAGCTCGCGCTGCGCCCCGTGGGACGCCGGATCCCGCACCCAGAGCCCGCGGTTCAGCGCTTCGAGCAGGCCCTGGCCATCACCTCCCAGACTCCGGACGGGGAGGCTGGCCGGGTCACCGTCATCCGGTCGTCGTCGGGGCCGGGCGAGACCCACCTGGGACGTGGGACCGGACGTCTCGGTGCCGCCCCCGGTACGCAGCCTCCGGAGGCCTCTGCCGGGCCACAGCCTCGACGGGCCCTGCCCGACGTACCAGTGACCGGGCCCGGCTCGGTGACCCTGATGCGGGCCGGCCAGCCCGGGCCCGTGGCACTGGGCTCCACGGGCGGTACCCAGCCCCGCCGGTCCGAGCCGGGAGCCCACGCCCCAGCAGACCGGCTCAGCCGAGGAGCCCTCTGGGCGCTCGACCCAGCCGGACCCGACCAGCCCGCTGACCAGCCGGGCGACCAGACCGGGCTGAGGCCACCGGTCGCCCCGGACCAGCCGAGCACTCCCGGCGACCCTCGCCCGGGCCCGTCAGCTCCGCCGAGCGCGACAGGCTCACCCGTGCCGGAGCCGCCGACCCCGACCGCCACACCGGTCTTCGAGCCCCAGGACGCCGGGGCGCGGCCGAGGAGCGACCCGCACCCGGCCACCATCACCGTCGGCGTCAGCAGCGACCAGGCGTGGCAGATCGACCTGGAAGAGCTGGGGCAGCTGACCGTCGAGCTCGACGAGGCCTCGGCTGCCTGGGGCGCGGTGGCCGCCATCTGCCTCGAGCTGGCGCTCGGGGGAGGGGTCGAGCAGGCCTCGGTGCAGGTCATGGCGGTCGGTCGGGTCGGTGAGGTGCTGGAGCGGGCCGGGCTGGACGCGATCACCACCATCCCCGACCCGGACCAGGCGATCAGCGACCTGGAGCAGACCGTGGCCGAGCAGCGCTCCGAGCTGGCCCGCTTCGGCTGGTCGCTCGACGACACCCGGGCCGACCCGGACACCCGAGACGCCTGGTGGCCGCGGGTGTACGTGTTCCCGCCGCTGTCCGACCAGCAGCTGGCCCGGATCGCGGCCGCCATCGGCAGCGGCCCCCGGACCGCGGTCAGCACGATCGTGGTCGGCGGGACGGCCGAGGACTTCGCCGCTGCTGCCCCGGCCCGGGCCCTGGACGCACCGGCCCCGGCCGCAGCGCCAAGCCCTCCGCGGCGCCGGGTGGCGCCCGAGGTCGGGGCCTGGCTGGTGGGCAGCGCCGCCGAGGCGCAGATCGCCCCGTACGGGCTGACGGTCCCGCCGGTCGGGCTGACCCGCGCCGGAATCACCGCCATCACCACCCTGCTGGAGACGACCGGCCGTACCGACACCACTCCAGCCCCCTGGTACGAGCCGACGGCCGCACCAGCCAGCAATGTCCGCCCGCTTCACCCCCGCTTCCCCGGACCCGTCAAGGAGGTCGCCGACATGGGATCCACCGGGCCCGGAGTCACGGACTTCGCCCATCCCACACTGCTGCTGCTTGGTCCGATCCAGCTCGTGGGAACGGCGGGAACCCCGCCGGCACGAGCTGAGCGGTCCTGCATCGAGTACTGCGCCTGGCTGCTGGAGCACCCTGGGTCGACAGCCAGCGAGATGGCGTCTGCGCTGCTGGTCGCCGAGGGCACCAGGAGGTCCAACCTGAGCCGGCTGCGCAGCTGGCTCGGGCACAGCGCCGACGGCACCAGCTACCTTCCCGACGGGTACTCGGGGCGGCTGTTCCTCGACCCCTGCGTCTCCTCTGACTGGCACCGGCTCCAGGTGCTGGTGGCGCCCGGGGTCGCGCGGGTCAGCAGCGAGACCCTGACCAACGCCCTGCACCTGGTACGGGGTGCGCCGCTCGCCGACGCAGCCCCCGGGCAGTGGCACTGGGCGGAGGAGATGCGGACCGACATGGCATCCGCCGTACGCGACATCGGGCTGGTGGTGGCCGAGCGGGCCCTGGAGACCGGCGACTTCCAGTCAGCCCGGTGGGCCACCGCCCGGGCTCTGCTGGCGGCGCCGGACGACGAGCTGCTGCTGCGCTGCCGGATCCAGGCCGAGCACCTGGCAGGGAACCGGCCCGAGGTTGAGCGCCTGGTGCTGCGGCTCACCCGCCACGCCCGGCGCCTGGGGCTGGACCTGGACGACCGGACTATCGAGGTCATCCAGGAGGCGATCGAGGGACGTCCTCGGGCCCGGGCCTGAGCACCGCAGGTCGGCGTACGGGCCGTCCCGTACGCTGGCAGCCGAGGAGGTCCGATGGAGGAGCGCAGCCGGGCCGAGGACGCCCGTCGCCGGGCCGAGCTGGCCGAGTCGCACAGCCGCCACGAGTCGCAGCAGGCGCAGGCGCTGATCGACGCCTTCGTCGCCCGGGCCGAGGAGCTGGGGATCGCCCCGGTCCCCTTGCGGGCACGCACCTTCTCCGGCGCCGAAGTCCGTACTGACAAGCGCGGATGGTACCTGCGGAAGAACCGGTCAATCGCCGTGGGCACCGACGGCGGCTACTACCAGCTCACGGTCGCGGACTCGGGGCTGCTGGTGCGGCTGCGCGGGGTGAGCCTGCGCCCCAGCCCGCCGCCGCTGCAGGTCGGCCGGGGCGGCCGCGACGGCGAGACCGGGGACCTGAAGGAGTTCCTGGACTGGGTCCTCGAAGCAGGCAGCGACTGACGACGGCCGTACCACGCGAGCCGCCCGGCGCTGCCGGCTGCCGGTGGGCGCACACCAGCGGACCCACCCGGTGGTCCTGGTTCTTGGTGCCTCGCCGCTCTGGCCGTACGCCCGCGGCTGTGCGGGCTCAGCGCGGTTCCCGGGCGACATGGCACCCCCCGAGAGCACGCCCACGCAGGCGTGGCCCGACCTCTCCCCAGCGGTCAGCGGCCCCAGCAGAAGACCGGGTGACAGTGCACGACGAGTAGCATCGTCCGAGCGCCAGAAGTGGTGCGAGTCCAGAAGGAGGCAGGTGCCGGTCTTTCAGAGCGTGGCGAGGCTGTGGCGCCATCCCAGGTTCCGGCGGCTGCTGCTGCTGCGCGTGATCACCCAGGCGTCGGACGGCTGCCTCCAGGTCGGGCTCGCCTCGTACGTGCTGCTCTCCCCGTACCAGCAGCCCGACGGGTGGTCCATTGCCATGGTGCTGGCGATCACCCTGCTGCCCTTCTCGGTGCTGGGCCCGTTCGTGAGCATCGTCATCGACCGCTGGTCGCGGCGGCAGATCCTGCTGCTGGGTGACCTGACCCGGGTCGGGCTGGCCCTGGTCATCGGCTCGCTGGTGATGACCGGCAACCGCTCCGGGGCGGTCCAGCTGGGGATCGCCGCGGCGGCTCTGGCCGCGCTCAGCCTGAACCGGTTCGTGATGGCGACGATCTCGGCTGCCCTGCCCCACACGATCGAGCCCGAGGAGTACCTCTCGGCGAACACGATCATGCCCCTGGTCGGGCCGCTGGGGGTCCTGATCGGCGGCGGCGTGGTGCTCGGGCTGCGCAGCAGCGTCGGCCAGGTGTGGGAGACCTACCAGGCCGACGCTCTCAGCTTTGCCGTGGCGGCAACGGGGTTCGGTACGGCGGCGTTCCTCGCCAGCCGGTTTGCCCGGCCCGAGCTGGGGCCCGACCACGAGCACCACCGCAGCGCCCGGGAGGTGATTGTCGGGCTGAGGGCGGCACTCGGGCACCTGGCCCACCGGCGTCCAGCGGTGCTGGGGCTGGTGACGATCGGGCTGCAGCGGGTGCTCTGGGGGGTCGCCATGGTGGGGACGATCCTGATCTACCGCAACCACTTCCACGCTGTCGACGAGGTTGAGGCCGCCACCGCTGACCTGGCCCTGTGGGCCGGGGCCACCACGGCCGGCTTCCTGCTGGCCTCGGCACTCACCCCACCGATGGCGGCCCGGATCGGCGTACGCCGCTGGATGGTGGTGCTCTGCCTGGCCGCAGCCGGGTTCCAGGCCGTACCCGGGTCGGTCTTCCAGCCGCTGGCCCTGGTGCTGGCATCGTTTCTGCTGGGCCTGCTGGCGCAGTCGTTCAAGATCTGCACCGACACCTTGGTCCAGGCTCACATCGACGACACGTACAAGGGGCGCGTGTTCGTCGTGTACGACATGATCTTCAACGGCGCCCAGGTGGTCGCCGCCGTGGTCGCCGCCGCGATCCTGCCCACCGACGGGGTGTCGCTGCCGGTCTTCGCTGGGCTGGCCGTCGGGTACGCGGTTCTCGGGGCGTGGTTCACCGTTGTCAGCGGCCGGATCGGGAGTGAGCGCTTCGACCGCGGTACGGAGGCGACCCGGGTCCAGCTGGGCCCCGTGGAAACCTAGACCACGGCGGCGCTGCCGGGCCTGGCTGACGGACCTGCCGCGGGCGAAAAGACCCGGAAACAGCAGCCAGGGGGCTGCGGGACGCCCCCAGCAACCCCCTGGGCTCTCAGGCCACACGTCGTGGTATGCACCACAGCATGCCATGGACTGAGGGGCTCGGAGGGCTTCTCAGCACCTGAGACAGTTACGGTTTCGTAACTCCTGCGAGCAACGCCCCTTCCGGCGCCCCAGATGCGAGATGCTTCCTCCGGGCCGCACAACAGCGGGCACACGAGGGGTGTGAGGCCTGCTCTAGCAGACTCGGGGAGTGATTCGCCCGCTGTTGTGCCGGCCCTCTTGCCGTTCTCACCCCACCGAGGGCCCGGCGCGCGCCGTACGCCAAGGACTGGAGCGGTACCCGCAGTACCGAGGCTCCCAGCACCACCTCGGCGCCGGCCAGCGAGCAGGCGGGCTAGCCAGGGCCGGGTGCAGGCACCCTGGCCCTCGGGACGCGCCCAGCAGGGCCTGCCAGCACCGTCACGGCCCAGAGCTGTCAGTGGGCGGTGAGAGAGTGGTGGGCGACCAGGCAGAGGGAGGTGAGTGGCATGGACGTCCTAGACCGGTTCTCACCTGCCACCGCCACCTGGTTCCGGGCCACCTTCACCGGCCCGACGGTCGCGCAGCGAGGAGCCTGGGAGGCGGTCTCGTCCGGGGAGCACACCCTCGTCGTGGCGCCGACCGGCTCGGGAAAGACCTTGTCAGCCTTCCTCTGGGCCATCGACCGGCTGCTCTGCGGCCAGGCTGAGCCCGGCTGCCGGGTCCTGTACGTGTCACCGCTGAAGGCGCTGGCGGTGGACGTGGAGCGAAACCTGCGCTCCCCGCTGGTCGGGATCGGGCACACCGCGCGGCGGCTGGGGCAGGAGGTGGCGCCGGTCCGGGTAGCGGTCCGCTCCGGCGACACCCCGGCCGACGAGCGGCGCCGGTTCCGCAAGGACCCGGCCGAGATCCTGATCACCACGCCGGAGTCGCTGTTCCTGCTGCTGACCTCCTCGGCCCGCGAGGCGCTCGCCCAGGTGGAGACGGTGATCGTGGACGAGATCCACGCCGTCGCCGGGACGAAGCGCGGCGCCCACCTCGCGGTCAGCCTGGAGCGGCTGGACGCGCTGCTGCCCCGGCCGGCGCAGCGGGTCGGGCTGAGCGCCACGGTCCGCCCGGTGCCAGAGGTGGCGCGGTTCCTGGCGGGCTCCCGCCCGGTGACCACGGTCGCGGCGCCGAGCGAGAAGCGCTGGGACCTGCAGGTCGTGGTCCCCGTGCCCGACCTGGCTGACCTGGCGGCCGCTCCGGCGCCCGGCACCAGCCCGCGACCAGGGGCGTCGGTCTGGCCGTACGTGGAGCAGCGGATCGTCGACCTGGTCGCGCAGCACCGCTCCACGCTGGTGTTCGCCAACTCCCGGCGGCTGGCCGAGCGGCTGACGAGCCGGATGAACGAGATCTGGGCCGAGCGTACGGGCGGGCCGGCCGACGGCAGCGACCCGTCTGAGGCCGACCCCGAGACCCACGGCCCGGACCCGGGGGCGAGCCCGGTGACCGCAGTAGCCCCACCCGTACGGACGCCGGCGGAGGTGATGGGCCAGGCCGGCTCGGCGGCGGGGGCACCACCGCTGCTGGCCCGGGCCCACCACGGGTCGGTGTCGCGGGAGCAGCGGGCCCAGACCGAGGACGACCTCAAGGCCGGGCGGCTCCCGGCGGTGGTGGCGACCTCCTCGCTGGAGCTCGGGATCGACATGGGCGCGGTCGACCTGGTGGTGCAGGTGGAGGCGCCGCCGTCGGTCGCCTCCGGGCTGCAGCGGGTGGGCCGGGCCGGGCACCAGGTGGGGGCGGTGTCGCGCGGGGTGCTGTTCCCGAAGTTCCGCGGTGACCTGGTCTCCACGGCGGTGGTCGTGGAGCGGATGCGCCAGGGGGCGATCGAGCAGACCACGGTCCCGGCGAACCCGCTCGACGTGCTCGCCCAGCAGGTGGTGGCGATGTGCGCCCTCGATGACTGGGCGGTCGACGACCTGCACCAGCTGCTGCTGCGGACCGCCCCGTACGCGGGCCTGACCCGGCCGGTGCTGGAGGCGGTGCTGGACATGCTGTCCGGCCGGTACCCGAGCGAGGACTTTGCCCAGCTGCGGCCCCGGCTGGTCTGGGACCGGGTCACCGGCACCCTCTCCGGGCGCCCGGGGGCGCAGCGGCTGGCGGTCACCTCGGGCGGCACGATCCCCGACCGGGGACTCTTCGGTGTCTTTCTGGCAAGCGGAGACGGTCCGGGGCGGCGGGTCGGTGAGCTGGACGAGGAGATGGTGTACGAGTCCCGTGTGGGCGACACCTTCACCCTGGGCACGTCGACCTGGCAGATCACCGAGATCACCCACGACCGGGTGCTGGTGACACCGGCCCCGGGGGCTCCGGGCCGGCTGCCGTTCTGGCACGGCGACGCGGCGGGCCGCCCGGCCGAGCTCGGGCAGGCGCTCGGCGGGTTCGTCCGCGAGCTCGGCCGGCTGCCCGCCGCGCAGGCCCGCGACCGGGTGGCGGCGGCCGGGCTGGACGCCTGGGCGACCGACAACCTGCTCGGCTACCTGGCTGAGCAGCGCTCGGCGACCGGGCACGTACCCGATGACCGCACCATCGTGGTGGAGCGGTTCCGTGACGAGCTGGGTGACTGGCGGGTGGTGGTCCACTCCCCGTACGGGCAGCCGGTGCACGCGCCGTGGGCGCTCGTGGTGGCGGGGCAGCTGCGGCAGCGGTACGGGATCGATGTGCAGGCGGTGCCGGCCGACGACGGGATCGTGCTGCGGCTGCCGGAGACCGCCGAGCTGGAGGCCTGGGGCGACGACCAGGGCGGGCCAGCCTTCGACGTGGCTGCGGTGCTGGAGGCGCTGCTGCCCGACCCCGGCCAGGTGACCCGTCTGGTCACCGAGGAGCTGGGCGGCTCGGCCCTGTTCGCGTCCCGGTTCCGGGAGTGCGCCGGGCGGGCGCTGCTGCTGCCCCGGCGCCACCCGGGGCGGCGTCAGGCCTTGTGGCAGCAGCGTCAGCGGGCGTCCCAGCTGCTGAGTGTGGCGTCGGGGTACCCCAGCTTCCCGATCGTGCTGGAGACCGTACGGGAGTGCCTGCACGACGTCTTCGACGTGCCGGCCCTGGTGGGGCTGCTGCAGCGGGTCCGCAGCCACGAGGTGCGGGTGGTCGAGGTGGAGACCCCGGCGCCGTCACCGTTCGCGGCGTCGCTGCTGCTCGGGTACGTGGCGCAGTTCCTGTACGAGGGGGGCCCGCCGCTGGCGGAGCGCCGGGCGGCGGCGCTGACCCTGGACCCGGCCCTGCTGGCCGAGCTGCTCGGCACCGGGGACGGGCTGGCGCTGGCGGACCTGCTGGACCCGGAGGCCCTGACCCGGACCGAGGCCGAGCTGCAGCAGCTGCTGCCTCAGCGCCAGGCCCGAGATGCCGAGGGCCTGGCCGACCTGCTGCGCCGGCTGGGTCCGCTGAGCGAGCGCGAGCTGGCCCGGCGGGTGCCGGGCCCGGCCCGAGACGGGCGAGGTGACCAGGGCAGTCGCCTCGCCGGTGAGTCGTCTGGGGCGGCTCGGGCAGGCCCGTCTCCGCCGGCCGAGGCGGGGGCTGGCGCCGCGGCGGGCTCGGACCGGCTGGTCGGGGCCGACCTGGCCGCCTGGCTGGGCCAGCTCGAGTCGGCTCGCCGGGTGATCCGGGTGGCGGTCGGTGGTGAGCAGCGGTGGGCGGCGGTCGAGGACGCGGGCCGGCTGCGGGACGCACTCGGCACCGTGCTGCCGGCGGGCCTGCCGGACGCCTTCACGGCCCCGGTGGCCGACCCGCTGGGTGACCTGGTGCTGCGCTTCGCCCGTACCCATGTGCCGTTCACAGCCCACGAGCTGGCTGCCTGGCTCGGGGTGGGGGTGCAGGTGGCGCGGGATGCGGCGCGGCGGCTGGTCGGGGCCGGGCGGCTGACCGAGGGCGACCTGCGCCCGGACGGCTGGCGCTCGCAGGCCGCGCAGCCGCCGGTCGACGAGACCGGCGCGCCGCCTCAGCTCTGCGACCCGCGGGTGCTGTCGACCGTACGGCGCCGGTCGCTGGCCGCGCTGCGGGCGGAGGTGGAGCCGGTCACGATGACCGACTTCGCCCGGTTCTTGCCGGCCTGGCAAGGGGTGGGGGAGCCGAGCCGGGGGCTGGACGGGGTCGCCCGGGCGGTCGACCAGCTCTGCGGCGTGGCGCTGCCCGCGTCGGCGCTGGAGACCCTGGTGCTGCCGGCCCGGGTGGTCGACTACCGGCCCGGGATGCTGGACGAGCTGCTCGGCGCCGGCGAGGTGGTCTGGCAGGGTCATGGCGAGCTGGCGAGGGGTGATGGCTGGGTGTCGCTGTACCCGGCGGACCTGGCGCCGCTGCTGCTGGCCCCGCCGAGCGAGGTGTCCGACGAGCTCGACCGGGCGGTCCTGGACGCGATGGCCGGCGGCGGGGCGTACCTGCTGGCTCCGCTGGCGGCGGCCGTCGGGCGGGCCCCGGCCGAGGTCACCGCGGCGCTGTGGCGGCTGGTCTGGGCCGGGCGGGTGACCGCCGCGACCCTGGCGCCGCTGCGGGCCCGGATGGGGACCGGGTCGACAACCCACACGGGGCGCAGGCCGGCGGCCCGGCGGTCCCGGTACGCGCGGACCGGCGCCCGGCTCAGCCTGGGCCGCCCGGCCGCGCCGACGCTGCCGACCGGGTCGGGGCGGTGGTCGCTGCTGCCGGCGCTCACCGGTGACCCGACGACCGCCGGGCTGGCCCGGGCTGAGGTGCTGCTCGACCGGTACGGGGTGGTCACCCGCGGGTCGGTCGTCGCCGAGGCGGTCGACGGCGGCTTCGCGGCCGTGTACCGGGTTCTGGCTACGGCAGAAGAGGCCGGCAGGGTACGGCGGGGGTACTTCGTGGAGGGGCTCGGCGCCTCTCAGTTCGGCGGTACCGGGGCGGTCGACCGGCTGCGTGCCAGTGCCCGGCCGGAGACCGGCGGCCCGGGCTCGCAGGACCCAGCCCCGGCGCTGGTGCTGGCGGCCTGCGACCCGGCGAACCCGTACGGGGCGGCGCTGCCCTGGCCGGAGCCGACCGGGTCGGGTCGTGACCGTACGGGGGACGACCCGCGGCACCGTCCGGCCCGGAAGGCCGGCGCGGTGGTGGCGCTGGTCGACGGGGCCCTGGTGCTGTACCTGGAGCGCGGCGGGAAGACCCTGCTCAGCTTCAGCGACTCTCCCGACGCGCTGCGGTCGGCCAGCCAGGCCCTGGCCGGTGCCTGCCGGCGCGGGAGCCTGGGTCGCCTCACGGTGCAGAAGGTGGACGGGCAGTCGGTGATGACGAGGCCCACGCCCCTGACCGAGGCCCTGGGGGAGGCCGGCTTCCAGCTGACTCCGAGGGGGCTGCGGCTGCGGGCCTGACCGCCTCGTCGTCGCGGCCTGCGCGCCGGCACGGCGTCGCTGACGAGGGAGGTGCTGGGCGGTACGGGGCGCCCGGTACCGTGAGCTCATGTCTGTCCCGGTGCTGCGTCCTCGCCCGACCTCGCCTCCGGTCTACCGCGGTGAGGTGAGCAAGGTCTTCGGCTCGGCTGCCCGCACCTGGGGCCTGGATGACGTTCTGGACGCGGTCTTCTTCATCTTCTCTGCGCTGGCTGCCCTGTGGCTGTCCTGGGTGGTGCTGGGGTCGGGGCTGGGCCTGGGCCCGCTGATCGTGGTCCACGCGGTCGTCTTCTGGGGGCTGCTGTCCTACCTGGCGCTGCCGCGCGCCCACCAGATCCTCACCTGGCTGTACGTGCCCGACTACTTCATTGGCCGCACCCGTACGACCGACGGCCTGCTGGGGGACCCCGTCAACCTGGCTGTACGGGGCAGCGAGGAGGACCTCCACGAGGCGATGACCGCGGCCGGCTGGGTACGGGCAGACCCGATCACTGCGGCCACGGCCTGGAGGATCGTCATCTCCTCGCTGCTGCGCCGCTCCTACCCGGCGGCGCCGGTGTCCCCGCTGGTCCTGTTCGGGCGCACCCAGACCATCGCCTACCAGAAGGAGGTGGACGGCAACCCCTCCCAGCGCCACCACGTGCGGTTCTGGCACACCCCAGCCGACTGGGTCCTGCCCGGTGGGGTGTCGGTGGACTGGCTGGCGGCGGCCACCTACGACCGTGCGGTGGGGCTGAGCACCTTCACCTTCCAGGTGACCCACAAGATCGACGCGGACATTGACATTGAGCGCAACTACGTGGTCGACGACATCATGTGGGCCAACCCGGCTGCCCACGACGTGGTCCTGGCGGACTTCTTCACCGCCTACCACTCCACGAACGGCGGCGGCGACCGGGTGCGCACCGACGGCGACCTGCACGTCCTGGACCTCACGCAGGTGGTTCCTCAGGAGACCGGCTCCCTGGAGCTGGCGCGGGCCCGCGCTGGGGAGGCCGAGGCTCGCCGCCAGCGGCCCACTCAGCTGCTGGTGGCGCTGGTGCTGATCGTGGTGAACCTGGTGTGGCGCGCGGTCGAGGGCTGGGTGCGGGGCCCGGAAGGAGTGCTCAGCGTCACGGTGGCCCAGGCCTCCCAGCTCCCGGCGCTGGCGTGGGTGGCTGACAGCCAGATCGCTGAGGTCCTGGCGGACGTCCTGGTGGTGGGCTCCCTGGCGGTAGGCGTGGTGGCAGTCCTGCTGACGGTGGCTACCTGGCACGGGCACCCGCGCGGGCGGATCGCGCTGATGCTCATGCTGGCGGTCAAGCTGACCTGGGACATGGCGCGCATGAGCGTCGTCGGCCTGGACGGCGCCTCCTACTCGCTGCTGATGGCGAGCGGCCTGGGGGTGCTGGCGCTGCTGGCCCTGTCCTCGCGCGAGTGCCACCTGTGGGAGCGCTCCCGCAAGGAGGAGCGCCGGCAGCGGCGCGCGCTGCGCCGCCAGAAGGAGCGAGACAGCGTCCGCCAGCACTGAACGAGCGCTTGACCAGGGGGATCGTCACCGCGGGGTCAACCACACCGAAGTCACCAGCATCCAGGAGCTCGAACGCCCCTACCCACGACAAGCCTCCAAGACCCACTGGTGGCCGCGGGTGGTCTCCACCATCGAGTGGTCGCGCCGGCACGCAGGGCGGAGGGCGTACGACGGGGCACCGGTCAGGCAGCGAGCGGTCACAGCGGGCGATCACAGCCGCGATCTCGACGAGAGACGCCACCTGGCGCCGGGCTACGGGGCGCGGCGGGTCCCCGACCAGTCGCCGTGGGCTTCTTTGGGACGGCCGGCTCGTGCGTGCCGGGCGTGGACGTCGTCGGCTGGTCATCGTCTTCTCCTGACTGTGAGTGGTCGTCCTGGCTCTGCGCGGGCCTAGTCGTCAGACCCGACAGACCCAGCCAGGTCGGTGACCCGCCCCGGGCGTGGCCTGGACCGACGGCCGCGGAACATGCTGACGACCGCGCCCCCAGGCCCACGGCGTCAGCCACACTCCGGGCAGAGTCCACCGCCTCCTCGGTCGTCCTGGCTCTGCGCGGGCCTGCCGGCTGGCGACGATGGCGCCACCTGCCCGCCCTGCCGGGCCCGACAGTCCTCAGCAGGGCATGTCGACATCCTGTCCAACGTCCTCGGCCAGCTCAGGCACACCCAGCAGCGGATGGCCGAAGCCGGACCTGCGGCCGCCGCCGTGGCCGTGGCTTGTCCCCAACCTGGGCCGGGCACCTCACGGACGAGCTTCCCCTCTCGAGCCGTGAGCTGCGCCGACCGTGGCGGGCCCGGCAGCCGGCGCCTCATGCCGCCAGCAGGTCGCGCTGGGTCGCGAGGCGCCTGACCCCCGACGAGCACCGCCACCGCACCGCCGTGGCCGACAGCCCCAGCGCGTCAGCGGCCTCCGCGCTGCTCAGCCCCTCCACGTACACGGCGTCCATGGCCTGCCGTACGGGGTCGGAGATGATGCCCAGCGCGACCGCGTCGATGAGCAGCCGCCGGACCTGCAGGACCGCAGACGGGCTGGCCCGGGTCAGGGGGCGCAGCGGTCTCTGCTCCGCCAGGACGTCCTTGCGAGCGTCGAGCACCAGGTTGGCCACGACGTGGGCCGGGCGGCGCTGGAGCGGGTAGCTCTGGATGCGCACCCACAGGGCTGCCAGCAGCGTCTCGAGCGGCAGGCGGTGGTCGCGTCGGCTGATCCGGAGCAGCAGCTGCAGCACCGACATCACCACCACCTGCCCGGCGAGCTGGTCACCGCCCTGCGCGGCGTCGATCAACCTGGTCAACCAGGGATCGCCCTCGTCGCGCACCTGAGCGAGAGCCTGCTCGGCCGTGACCGGTGCCCAGCCCAGCGACTGCTGCGCCATCCGGTGCCAGTTCGCCCCCAGTCGTCCCAGCAGGATGGTGTCCCGGATCATCGCTGTCCCCTTCACTCGGTCTGAGACCAGCAGATCACACCGGTGTTGTCCCAACCGTTGTCCCAACCGGGCCTGGTGGTGGCAGCAGAGCGCGAGTGGTGTCGCGCTGAGCGGGGGTGTTGTCCGGACCCCGGGCAGGTGTTGTCCGCGGCAGGCAGGTGTTGTCCGGATCAGGTCAGGTGGTGTCCGGCGTCGGCGGTGCCGGGCTGTCCGTAGTGTCGGGCACCGGCCACAGCGCGAGCCGGAAGTCCTGCTTGCTGTGGATGGTCTCGGTCGGAACAGCCACCAGCTGCAGGTCCGGGGTGTCTGACTGGACCACCACCAGAATCCGGTGCTCGAACATCACCGCCATCCGGGAGGCCTGGGCGAGCTGGTCCAGAAAGGACAGCGCCTCGGGCCGGTAGCGGGACATGAAGTCGTCGTACACGCCGAGCACCAGGGCCAGGCGCAGCCGCTCGTCCCCGTACGGGGCGTCGGAGCGGGCCAGCTCGCCAAGCCAGGTGCCGACCATGTCCATGGTCCGGGGCAGAGACACCGGCATCGCCAGGGCCTGGGCCAGCTCGTGGGCTGCGCCGATGGGGGTCTGCCACTTGCGGCAGTCCAGGGCTGCGATCCGGTAGGCCTTGGCCTTGAGGTCGGTGAGCACCGAGCCCAGGACCCGGCGCTCGTACACAAGCGCCACCGCGCCTCGCGCCAGCGAGGCTGGTGTCACTGAAGCCGTCCCATCCATAGCGCTGCCACGCTAGCGCACGACCCGTCCACGACGACGTGCGATGAGGAAGCCGTCACCGGCCACCCGGCCGTCGGCAGGCCGGTTGCCACCGCCACCAGCCCGGGTCGAGGCGGCCCCTCTCACGAGGCCGGTCGGGTGCCCTTCGTACGGAGAAAGGCGAGGCCCACCAGGCGCATGACGCGGCCCGTGAGGAGTATCCAGACCACTCCGTACCCGATGAAGAACAGGACCCGCGCCCAGTTGGGCATGATCCAGTCCCCACGGGGAACGAGGACGTCATAGGTGACGGACTCGGAGTACCCCTGCTTGTCAATGATGCGGCCACCGTCGGTGCGACGCTCAAGTTCCGCCGAGCCGGCCAGCGGGCGACGGGAGACGATCTCGATCGGCTGGCCGACCTGGGGCCCTGGGCCGGTCCAGCGGGTGACCGTGGCCTGGCAGCGGTGGATCACCAGACCCTTGCGCTGGCAGGCGGTGACCTGGGCCTCGCCCTCTCCCGGGACCGGCTCCGGCCAGGCCTGCATGCCCACGTCGACGCTCACCATGGCCAGGAGCAGCACGCCCAGCACGATCATCCCGGTGGCGACGACGGTCATTGCGGCGTTCGCCCGTCGGCGCTGCTCGGGTGTGACGCCGTGCTCCAGGTCCCACTGCTCGGCAGGGGAGAGCTTGCGCCGACCCTTCCGCCTGCTGGCCATGGCTACCTCAGTACCCCTCGGGGAGGTCCTGGAGCTGGGTCGGGGGAGTGGAGTCGGCCACCTTGTCGGCCGCCTCGGTCGCCCGCTTGGTGTGCTTGTAGACATCGTTGAAGGTGTCGTAGCCCGGTGTGTTCTGCTTGAACTCGTCCATGTTGTTGAAGGGGAGCTTCGGGGCGCCGCCCTTGCCGATGTTCAGCTTCGACCGACCGAAGCCCTGACTGCTGCGGTGCCCCATCTGCTTGGCCAGCTGGCGCAGCTTCTCAGCCGCCACATGGAACGAGCGGCTAACCTTGTGGAACTTCTGGCACAGGTCGCCCATCTTGGTCATGAGCTTGGAGAGGGCCTTGCTGAACTTGCCGGCGATAAGGGCCATCTTGCCCGAGAACCAGGCCGTGAAGGCGCCGACCGAGCCGCCCGCGGACGGTATCGCCGCGAAGACGGCAGCCACTGCTGCCTTGATGACCTCGGTCACGAAGTCGACCAGCATTCCCCAGAGGAACTCGCGGAACATGCTGACGATCCCGCCCCCCAGGGCTACGGCGCCAGCCACACCCCGGGCGGAGTCCGCTGCCTCTTCGTAGACCCCGTGGGCATGGCGTACCACACCCTTGTAGGTCTCGGCAGCCGGCCCCTCCCAGGTGGACAGCTGCCCCAGGGAGTCGAGGTAGCTGTTACCACTCGTCGCCACTGCGTCAGCAGTCTCGTCCCAGCTCCGGACCACGGCCTGGATGCCCTTCGGGTCCCCGAGCAGCCAGTTGACCGCGTCCCCTAGTGGCTCGATCTTCTCGACGAGGAACTTCATGAGAAAGTCGACCGCGGAGCTGACGATGGCCCCCACGGGGTCCAGCGCCGTGTTCAGGATCCCGAGGTGCAGGTCGACCATGGAGGTGACGTCCCCGCACCGGAGCTTTCCATCACCCAGGTTCTCGGTCACCGACACCAGGTCCTTGTAGACCGGAATCTTGAGCTCGACCCCCCACGGCTTTGGGTTGGCCAGTGTCGGCTTCTCAGTCATCACTTCCCCTGAGTCGTAGCGTCGAGCTGGGCAGCGATCTCGTGGCTGCGCTCGACATTGTCCTGCTCGGTCTGCTCATAGGCCGCCACGGCCTGGGCCAGGCTCTCCTCGAGCGAGTCCAGGAATTCCGCGAGCCCCTGGAGCATGTTCTCCCCGCCATCGCACACGTAGCTCAGAACCGGGTGGGCGACCTGGCTCACGAGGATTCCGTACATCTCCTTCGGGCCCGGGCCGGTTGCCGACATCGTAGTCGACGTCTCGGACATGGTGGTCGACTGGCCTGAGACCCCGTTGGCGTGGGACCTGATGGCGTCCAAGTCATAGTGAAATGTCATGGCTGCTCCTCGTCGTGGTGGGTCAGGAGCGGTGCTGGGTCTGCTCCGCTGCCTCGGAGACCGCCTGGTCGAGGCGGTTCAGGAAGGACTGGGTGGGGTCGTCGTCCCCGCCCAGCCCGTGCTCGTGCAGAGCCGCCGTCATGGAGACCGTGACCTGCTGGGTGGCGCGTGCGTAGAGCTCGGCAAAGTCCGCGGTCAGACGCTCGGCCGTGGCCGAGCGGAACCCCGAGTGGAACCTCAGGTCAACCAGGCGGCCGCTTCCTGCGACGACGACCTCCATCCACCGGCTGCTGGCCTGCTCCTGCAGGGCTGCCAGCTGAGGCCCGAGATCGCGGGCTGCGTCGGAGACGGCCTGGATCTGGCGGTCAAAGTCGGCCTGGGCGGTGCTGGGGTCGAAGCGCCCGACTGCGCCGAGCGTCCACCCCTCGACATCGCCCATCAGGTCACGAGGGTCGTCGGAGAGAACGAGCTCTCGGTCCACGGTCGCATCAGCCCAGGCCAGGACCTCGTCGACGGTGGCGCTCTCGGCCACGGGCTGCGGTCGCCCACTCTCGCGACCCTGTGAGGGGTCGTCGTCCTCCACGGCTTGGGCCCGGTCGAGCATGTCCTGAGGCAGCGCGGCCCTCATGCCGACCGCAATCTCAGGTGCGCCCAGAATGCTGGCAGCGGCCCTGGCCTGCTGGGCATTGCCTGCGACTCCCAGGCGGGCGTAGGCGTCGAGGACCTTCTCCCGCAGCTGCACCGGGCTTGCGCCGAGGGCCGCGTCCTTGAAGCGCAGCTCCACGATCTGAGTGGGCCCAGCCGTACGCAGCGTGAACTCGGGGTGCTCTTCGGTGCCACCGGCCGCCTCCATGGCGGCGGACAGCTCCGCGGCTCGCTGAGTCCACTCGCTGGCCAGCTTCTCGAAGTCGGCGACGACGGTCCGGAAGTCGGGGAAGATGCTCACCCGGCCACGGTAGGCCATGGCGGGGCACCTCAGGCCGGGAGCGGTCCGCTGCTGCGCTGGGCTGGCTCGCCCTGCCGGTGGACCCAGGTGTCAGCCGGGTGGGCGGCCAGCGCAGAGCGCGGCTGGTCAGGCTCCGACCGTACGGTCGAGGAAGGCGATCACGTCGCGGGTGACCTCGTCCCGGTTGGTCTCGTTGAGCAGCTCGTGGCGGGCGCCGGGGTAGAGAGTCAAGGTGACGTCCTGCACTCCGGCCGTACGGTAGCGCTCGGCCAGCGTGACCAGGCCGGCGCCGGCCGGCCCGCCGACCGGGTCCATGTCGCCGGAGATGATCAGGACGGGCAGGTCGGGGCGGACCCGGGCGACCGCGGCCGGGTCGGAGGCGTCCCGCAGCCCCTCCATCCGGGTGAACGTCTGCCCTTGCCAGCCGCACATCGGCTCGGCGACGTAGCGGTCGACCTCAGCCTCGTCGCGGCTCAGCCACTCGAAGCCCGTCCGGTGCTCGAAGGCGTCGTTGAAGGAGGTCAGGTCGGCTGGCTCGGGACCTGACAGCACATCGACCATCGGGCCCACGTCGGTCGAGCCGCACAGGACCGCTGCGTCGACCAGCCCGGAGTGGTCGAGCAGGAAGTGCTGGCTGGCGAACGAGCCCAGGGAGTGGCCGAAGAGAGCGACCTTGAGCCCGGGGCTGTCTGCCCGTACGCGCTCGTTGAGCCGGCCCAGGTCGGCGACCCAGCCGGCCCAGGAGTCGGGCCCCCAGTCCCCGTACCGTCCCTGAGCGGTCCGGCCGGAGCCGCGTCCGTCGGGCCCGTACACGAGGTAGCCGGCGCCGGTCAGGGCCTCGGCGAAGCGGCGGTACCGGGCCGCGTGCTCGGCCAGCCCGTGCTGTACGCAGACCACCGCCCGCGGACTCCCCGAGGGCGCCCATCGGTAGGTCTGGAGGGAGATGCCGTCGCTGGTGGGGATGCTGATCGTGGTCTCGTCCATGCGCAGACTCTGCCACGGCGCTCACCACGCGCCGAGCCCGGGCCGTGCTCGGACTGAGACCCCTGGTGGACGCTCGGTTGTCCGCTGCGTGCCGGGCGGGGCCTGCGGCACAGGTACGGACCTCGCGGGGTCGGCGGCAGCCTGGACGGTCGCAGCGGGCCGGGTTGGTCCGGTGGTGTGCGGCGACCCGGCCCGGAAACCGGCCCCCGTGGGACGGGCCGTCCTTCTGCTGGCCCGGACTGGTCACGCCCGGCTCCAGGGCCCTCGCTGGCCCCCGGGGCCGACCTATGAGAAGTCCCCCACAGTCGGGGTCCGTGGCCCACCTGGAGTGAGGCAATGGGGGGCCGTATTCCAACGAGAGGCTTGGGTAGGAGTAGATGAGGAACGGACGACGAAGGCCCCTGTGGGGGGCCGCACTGGTGCTGGGGATGCTGGTGTCACCCCTCGCCATGCCCAGTGCACAAGCAGGCTCGATCGCGATCCAGCAGGCGCAGGTGACGGTCTCACCGAACAGCGCGGTCTCGACCTGGGGGCAGCCGATCACCACGAGGCTCAGCTTCTGCACCCCGGACTCGGCTCGGGCGGGTGACAGCTTCACCCTCGGCCTCCCGAGCGTGATCCGGGACTGGCCGGCGGGCTTCGAGATCAAGGACGCTGCCGGCACGGTGGTGTACAACGTCGCGATCGCGGGGACGCCGGGGGTGGCGACCTTCACCCTGACCGACGCGGGAGCGTCAGCGGTCAACCTGTGCTCCGAGGCGACGTTCGCCGGTACGGTCGGCGCAGCAGCGGGCGGAACGCACCCGCTGCGCTTCACGGTGAACCGGAGCACGGCGCTCGACGGCGGCGCGATGACCGTCACCCTGCCGGTGTACGACCCGCCGCAGTACCCGAGCAAGAACGGCTGGTTCACGAACCAGGCCGACCAGTGCCGTACGTCGACCGACGGCTGTCTGATCTTCCGGTTCCGGACCCCGATGAGTCCGGGGCCGCGGGTCGTGATCGACGACCCGGCAGGCCCGGGCTGGACCTGGGACTGCGACTCGATGCAGCCGTACGACCGGATCGAGGTCCACACGTACGCGAACGGCACCCGGACCAGTGTCCGCGGTGCGGCGGGCTCTCCGGCGAGGACTCAGAGCTTCCAGTGCAGCCCGGACCGGGTCCACCTGGAGGTCGACACGTCGCAGCTGGGGGAGCGTGACAGCTTCGAGGCGTACCTGGTCGCGTCGGCGAAGCAGGCCTCCCCGGCTGGTGGGGTCAGCTTCCCCAACGAGGCGACCATGGAGCTGAACGGCACCCCGCAGCAGTACGCGGTGGACGTCCAGTCGAGCTGGGCTCGCGGGCACGCCACCACGGCGTCGATCGAGATCCTCAACGACGACGCGGCGGGCAACACGGCCGACACGCAGGCGGACGCGGTGCCGCTGGCGGGCGGGTCGACCGAGAAGGTGATCACGGTCCGCAACAGCGGGAACACGGCGCTGCGCGACGTCCGGGTCACCACCGAGCAGGTCTCGGGCCCGGGCACCACGAGCGGCCTGAGCTGTGACTTCTCACCGCTGGGCGGCCCGGCCGATACCACGACCTGGGAGGGCCCGCTGGAGGTTGGCCAGAGCGTGACCTGCCGGGCGGCGCTGTCGGGGGTGACGGGCCTGAACCAGGACCGGGCCCGGGTGACGGCCGGTGCGAACGGCGTGGTCACGGCGAGCAACGACTACTGGTCGACGGTTCCAGCGCAGCCGATGAACCTGACGCTGTCGACGTCGCTGATCTCGCCGGCCCCGTTCCGTCAGGGCGACGCAGTGGAGCTCCGGCTGGTGCCGCGGAACACCGGGGGCCTGCCGGCCGCTGCCGGCTGGCGGGTGACGCAGGTGCTGCCGCCGGGGCTGGACCTGGTGTCGATGAGCGGTGCCGGGTACGACTGCGCCGGACTGACCTGTACGGCGCAGGCGCCGCTGGCGCCGGGCGCGACCGGGCCGGCGGTGACCGTACGGGCGACGATCGCGGCCGGTGCCCAGGGGACGCTGCGGAGCGTGGCGTACGTGTCCCCGGCAGCCGGTGACGTGGCGGAGTCGAACCCGCTGGCGGTCCCGGACACCACGACCGACACCGGTGCCTCGGCGACCGACAACGACGACTCGGCCGAGGTGACGGTTCAGCCGGCCGCTGCTGCGGTCCCGGCTCCGGCAGGTCCGAACCCGGGTAACCCGGCTCTGGCAGGTCCGAACCCGGGTAACCCGGCTCCGGCTCCGGCAAACCCGGTTCCGGTGAGCCCTGCGAACCCGGCTCCGGCAGTCCCGGCCGCTTCGGCTCCTGCTCTGGCAGCCCCGGAAGGCTCGGCGACCCCGGCCCCGCCAGCCCAGCCGGCCGGGCTGGACGCGGTGCTGGCCGAGACCGGCGCCGTGGTGACCCCGTGGGCGGCCGGGCTGGCCCTGGTGAGCCTCGGCGGGGGCGTGGGCCTGGTGGCGAGCAGGCTGCGCCGCTCCTGAGCCGCTCGGCGGTACCTCCCCGCCGGGGGAGGTACCGCCGTCAGCGGTCCCGCCCCGCTCTGCCCTCGCGGCTCGTCGTCCCGGCACACCTGCGGACCGACCGAGGCCTGGGCGCCGAGGCACGCGGGCCGGCCGGTGGTCTGGTCCGTCGGTGCGCGGGCTCTGCGAGTCCGTGGACGCGCTCGGAGGGCGGCCCTCCGGGGGTCGCAGCAGCAGGGCCTTCGGCACACCTGCGGACCGACCGAAGGCCTGGCGCTGAGGAGCCTGGCTCCGGGCGTGGTCTGGTCCGCCGTAGTGCGGACCGCTTCGCCAGGACTGACAGCTCGACCGCGTCCTGCTCACCCGTCGCTGTCAGTGCCGAGCCCCGGCCTGCCGGGCGGAGAGTGGCCGCCCTCGGGCGGTGCCGGCGCCAGGGGTCGTGCCACGGGTACGGCCCCTCTGGTGCCTGACCGCCCCTCTTCGGGGCTGTGCCTGACGGTCTCTGCTCGACCATGCCGCGGGTACGCGGGTCAGCGCTGCGCCGCTCTTACCCCGGTCGTCCTCCTCGCAGTGACGTGCGCCGGGTCGTGGTTGAGCCCGTCGCTCCCCGCCCCGACTGCGCCGCTGCTCTCAGGAACCGTTAAGGTTTGCCCAGGTCGGTGAGGCGACCCCTCTCGCCGTCCCCGTGGAACCTTCGGTAGCCCCGACAGATTGGCTCGCTGATGCACAGGGTGGTTGCTGCGCTGCTCCTTCTCGCCATGGCCGTGACCGGCTGCAGCGTACGTCCGCCGGCGGTCTCCGGCTCCGCCCCGGTGGTCGTGGGGGCCGGCAGCGGCAGCCCGGCGACTCAGCCAGGAGCCAGGCAGTCCACGGCCCCCGGGCCGGACGCCGCAGACTCGTCCCAGGCTGTCACCAGCCCCACCCCGGCTGACGCCTCGACCTCGGCGGACCCTTCGCCAGCGGAGCCCACCGCACCGGTCGTCGACGGCCTGACGACGGCCCCGGTCCCCGGGCCGTCTGGGACCGCTGATCCGTCTGCTGCCGGGTCGGTCGTACCCAGCCACGGGGGCTCTGCCACGGTGCCTTCCTTGCCGAAGGCTGCTCCCACCAGGCCGGCGACCACCAGACCGGCGACCACCAGGCCGGCGACCACCAAGGCCACGACACCGCGCCCGACCAGCCAGCCCAAGGCCTCCCAGCCAAGGGCCACGACACGGTCGGTGGAGCCCTCTGCCACCCAAGGCAGCGGCTCCCCGCAGCAGACCACGGCGCCGTCTCAGCCGTCCTGCCAGGTTCCTCAGCAGCAGGGGGTGTGGCTGAGGGTGACCGACCAGCCGTTCGGTGCGGTCGGCGACGGCCGTACGGATGCGACGGCGGCGATCCAGCGGGCGATCGACCAGGCCTCGAGCGTAGGCGGCGGCACGGTGGAGGTGCCGTCGGGGACGTACCGGGTCAACCCGGTCGCGGTGCACTCGGTGCACGGGCTGATGATGCGCAGCGGTGTCACGCTGCGGCTGGCCGATGACGCGGTGCTGTGGGCGCTGCCGACCGACCGGACGCACTACTCGGTGGTCTCGTTCGTGCAGGTCCGCAATGCCCACCTGATCGGCGGTACCATGCGCGGCGAGCGGTACCAGCACACCGGTGACGGCGGTGAGTGGGGGCACGGCGTCAGTATCCAGTCCTCTCAGAACATCACCGTTTCTCACGTCACGTCGACCCAGATGTGGGGCGACGGCTTCTACGTCGGGCAGGCCTGGAAGGTGGAGGGCTCACGCACGGACAACGTGACGCTGTGCCGGGTGACCTCGCCCGACAACCGGCGTCAGGGCTTGTCGATCGTGGATGCCACGAACGTCAAGGTGCTGAGCTCGACCTTCTCCGGTACGCACGGCACCAAGCCGTCGGCCGGTCTGGACATCGAGCCGGAGCCCGGGAACCTGGTCGAGAACGTCGAGGTCCGCGACTCGGTCTTCGAGCGCAACGCGGGCGACGGGATTGTGCTGACCTGGGGCCCGCACAACCAGGCGCATATCAAGAATGTCCTGATCGAGGGCAACCGGGTCCTCAGCAACAACCAGGGCATCATGCTCCACCGGGCCCTGCAGTGCCGGGTGATCAACAACACGGTCCGCAACGGCGGCAACCAGACGAACATGTGGTTCCCGATGACCATCCACCTGTTCGAGGGGGCCTCCGGGAACGTGGTGAAGGGGAATGTGCACATCGGCGGCAAGACCGTCGACAAGGGCACCGGCAACACCGTCGCTGACGCCGCGACCCGGGCCGGGGTCTACATCGTCGGGACGCCGCAGGCTGGGCAGACCGTGAAGGCCCAGGTCCTGGACACCGATGGCGTTCCTGCGGCCGTCAGCTACCAGTGGCTCGTCAACGGCGAGCCGGTCCCCGGGGCCACGGCCCCCGAGTACCGGCTGACCTCTGACCAGGTCGGCAAGACCATCACGGTGAGCGCGAGCTTCACCGACGGCGCCGGGCACCAGGAGAACGAGACCAGCGAGGGGGCGGTCGTCAAGCCACCTCAGCAGCCAGTCTGAGGCAGCGAAGCACCTTCGGCGTCGTCCCTCCCAGCCGTTAGCTGCACTCGCAGAAAGCCCCGGGGAACACGACCTAGACTTCGCCGCGCGGGCACGGTCGCGTCCAGCAGGTCCTGTTCAGTCGGGCGCAGTCTGCGACAACTCGGGGCGATTCACCTTACGCAGCGAGGGCATCGCCGCCACGAGCCGTCGACGGACCCCGCCTGTAAGCTGCGACCGGTACCGCAACGGCGAGAGGAGGCGGATCTGCTAGCGAGAGCTCAGGGCCTCCAGGGCCCGGCGTAGCCCAGCGAGGTGGTCCTGCCGCTCGGGGCCGCTCCAGGCCCTGGCCGCGACGGCTGCGGCGTCGGGCCCGGCGAGCCGGGCGGCGACAGCGAGCAGATCCTGCTCCGTACGGCCGCGAACCACTCCTGGGCCTGCTCGCGGGTCAGGGACGAGATCTCCCGCAGCCGCTCGACCGCGCCTCGGGCCTGGGCTGCCAGGTCCGGGCCGTCGGCGGCGGCCGGGGTGTCGAGCGCGACCTGGCCGTCGCCGTCCTGCACCACCAGGCGGTCCACCACCCCGGCGGCGACGATCTGGGCCACGCTGCCGGGGATCGCTGCGGCCCGGTCATCATGCGCTGACAAGGTGACCGAGCGCTCTGCGCCGTAGTCCTGGGCCTGGCCCAGGTACCGGGCCAGGGTGCCCAGCCGGGAGACCTCGGGAGGCACCGCCACCACCCGGAGCTGGGTCGCGAAGCCGGCGGCCCGGTACCGGGCGAGCTCTTCGACCAGGAAGGCCGGCCGGTGCAGCGTGGTCTCGATCACGGCGGAGACCCGCCGCTCCCGCAGCCACTGGCTCGCCATCTCGACCCACTGACCGCTGGCCTGGGCGGTGACCTCGGGCATCCTCAGCGGGTCGCTGGTCATCAGCCGCTCGTACGCAGGGTGGTACGGCCGCAGCTCGTCACCGTTGACCACCACCGATCCCGGCAGGGACCGCATGGCCTGGTCCACGGCCCGGCCCTTGCCGGACCCGGGCTGACCGCCGACACTGACGAACCAGGGCTGGTCCTGCTTGCCGGCCGGCTGCGGGTTCCGGCTGGCCTCCAGGTGAGCCAGGACCTGGGTGTCGAAGACCTGGCGCAGCCGTACGGGATCGAGCTCGGTCTGACAAGCGGAGATGCTCTCGTCTGCGGCTGGGCTGGCCGGCTCCGCCGGCAGTGAGGCGAAGAGCTCGCGCAGCTCGCGGCGCTTGGCGGTGACCGCGGCGAGGTCGTCGGCCCGTACCTCGAAGACGTCCCGGGTGACCGCGAGAGCCCGGTCCAGCCAGTGCTGCCGGGTGCCGGGATCAGCGGCGGCCGCTGACCAGGCGAGGCAGCGCCCCGAGACCCTGATCGCGAGCTCCAGCATGACGTCGTAGCTCAGCAGGTAGTCCGGCATCAGGTCTCCTTCGGTGGCTGAACGGGACGGGGCAGCGGGCGCCGGGCCACCGCCTCGGCGACCTCGAAGACCTGCTCCTCGGTGGCGACCTGGCCCAGGTAGGTCAGCCGGTACGCGACCGTACCGATGATCATGTCGACGCTGGTCTCGGGGTCCGGCCCGGGCCACTGGCCCTCGGCGGCCGCCCTGGCCACAGCGCTGACCGCGGCGTCGCGCAGGGGGGCGATCACCCGTTCCCGGTACGAGGCCTGCGCCTCGGGGCTGGCGGTCAGCTCCATGGCGAGCTGGGGCAGGGCGGTGGCCAGCGGGGGCGTCGTCAGGTACCCGTGGGCGACGTGGACCACGGCGGCCAGGTCGGCCAGTGGGTCGTCGGTGGGGGGCAGGTGCCGCTCGCCCAGGGCAGTGTCCATGGCGTCGACGGCGAGCTCGGCCAGCGAGGACCAGCGGCGGTAGATCGTGGACTTCGGCACCCCGGCCCGCTCGGCCACAGCGTCGATCCGCAGGCCGTGGTAGCCGACCTGGGTCATCAGGGCGAAGGTCTCGGCCAGGATCCGGGCGTCGAGGCTCGGGTCACGGGGGCGGCCGCCGCGCGGTCTCGGGGTTCCCATCGAGCCCAGACTACGCTACTGTCAGTTGCGCAACTAACGGTTGCGTTTCTTGGCTCGACGAGGAGTGTGATCACGATGAGCGCATCGACCGGCCCGGGCACCCGCCGTCTCGACCGGGTGGACCTGGCCACGGCAGGCCTGTTCTTCTCCTGGCTGGCCCACGACCTGGAGGAGTACCTGACCATGCCGGGCCGGCCCCACCCCTTCACCGGCCACCTGCCGCGGTGGGCCGGCTGGCCGCACACCAGCGGACCTGACCGGGGGCTCCGGTCCGCGGGGTGCCGGCGTCCGGCCCGTACGCCCGCTGCTGTGCCCGGGCCGCAGACCAGCGGACCCAGCCCCCAGCACCAGCCCTGGGAGCACGACCACCCGGCCCGTACGCCCGCTGCCGTGCAGGTCGGGCAGCCGCTCTCCCGCGACCAGGTGTACGTGGCGCTGTCCCTCGTCGGACTGCTGATGGCGGCCGCCTCGGTCGACGGGTACCGCACCCGTGGACGGTCCGGCTTCTACCAGTCGGTGCTCTTCGGGTACGGGATGCACGCCGGCATCCACCTCGCCTCGGCGGCCCTGGCCCGCGGCTACACCAGCGGGAGCGCGACGGCCGTACCGGTCGTGCTGCCGTTCTGGCTCTTCGCCCGCCGGGCCCTGCAGGCCGACGGCGTCGAGCTGCGGCCCCGGTGGTGGACGCTGGCCGCCTTCCCGGTGCTCGGGCTCGGGGTGCACGGCCTCGGCGCCTGGGTGGCCCGCCGCTGGGAGGCCCGCTCATGACGGCTCGGGGGCGCGGCCCGCGGCTCAGCCGGCTCGACCGGGCCTGCCTGGCGCTGGCGCTGAGCTACCTGCTCAACGACGGCGAGGAGCTGGTCACGTACCGGTCGAGCTCGGCATGGCTAGCGCAGATGCTTCCGGACTGGGTGCCGGTAGCGGCCTGGCGCCGCCACGGGATGAGCCAGCAGCACGTGACCATCGCGATCGGGCTGATCGGGGTCCACTGGGTCGGGGCGTCCCTGGCGGGCTGGCGCAGCGGCGGACGCTCGGCCTGGTTCCAGAACGCTGCCGCCGCCTTCGGGCTGCACGGCTTCGCGCACCTGGGGCTGTGCGCGCTGCGCCGCGGGTACGTGTCGGGCGCGGTCACCGCCCCAGCGGTCATCGCTCTCGGGGCCTGGACCTGGAGGGTGCTGCGCGACGAGCAGGTGCCGAACCGGGTGACCCTGCCGGGAGCTGCGGCCTCGCTGCTGGTCCTGGTGGCCGCGCACACCGGGGCCGAGATGGTCCTGGCAGCCCGCCGGCGCCACCGCAAGACGCCGTAGCAGCACGGGGAGCTCAGCCGTCGTGGCGCCGGTCACGGCCCTGGCGGAGCCGTCAGCGAGCCCGGCTCAGAACCGCAGCAGGGTGGACTTGCCGAACATCGACTCCACCAGGTCCACCGCCAGCTCGGCGGTGGTGTTGCGGACGTCCAGGGCCGGGTTCAGCTCGACGAGGTCGAGCGAGCCCAGCAGCCCGGTGTCGGCGACCAGCTCCATCACCAGCTGGGCCTCCCGGTAGGTCGGGCCGCCGATGACCGGGGTCCCGACCCCGGGAGCCATCGCCGGGTCGACGAAGTCGAGGTCCAGGCTCAGGTGCAGGTGGGTGTCGGGACCGGTGCCGGTGAGGGCGTCCTCGATCACCGCCCGCATCCCCACCTCGTCGATGCGACGCATGTCGTACACCTGGACGCCGCGGTCCACCAGGCGCTGCTTCTCCTGCTGGTCGACGCTGCGCAGCCCCACCTGCCGGACCTGGCTCGGCTCGATCGCCGGAACCTGGTCCGACAAGCCGATCAGCTCTGCTGGTCCCTCGCCGGTCAGGCAGGCCACCGGCATCCCGTGGATGTTGCCGGTCGGAGTGCCCTCCCAGGTGTTGAAGTCGGCGTGGGCGTCGACCCACAGCACCCGCAGCTGCTTGCCGACCGTACGGCACCAGGCCGCGGCCGCGCTGATCGAGCCGATCGCCAGGCAGTGGTCGCCGCCGACCATGATCGGCAGCCGCCCGGCGTCCAGCGCCTCCCGGACCGCGTCGCGGACCGCGGTGTTCCAGGCGGCGACCTCGGCCAGGTGCCGGTAGCCGCCCACTGGTGGCAGCTCTGGGTTCGGTGGCCCGGTCACGTCGCCTGCGTCGTACACCTGGTAGCCGAAGCCCTCGAGTGCCGGCCCTAGCCGGGCCACTCGCAGTGCGCCCGGGCCGAGTCGGCACCCCGTACGGCTGGCGCCCACGTCCGTGGGGGCGCCGATGATCTGGATCTGCTTGCCCACGAGCGCCAGCATCCCACGGCTGGCGGCGCTGCACCCAGTCGGCTGGTCCGTGTCCTGGGCTGAAGCCCGGGACTCTCACGCCGGTGACGAGCCCTCGATTGTCTGAGCGGTACGTTTCGGCAGATACTGAAGGTATGGCTGAGCTGACCGTTTCGGACGCTAGGGCGAGGCTGGCTGACGTGGTGGACGCCGCACGCGTGCACCACGACCCTGTGTACCTGACGCGCCATGGTCAGCGGGTTGCTGCCGTCATCGACGCTGACGACCTAGAGCGGCTGATCGAGGCCGCCGAGGACCTGGCCGACATCGAGGCTGCCCGGCAGGCTCGAACCGAGATCGAGTCGGAGGGCACGATCCCGTGGGACGTGGTGAAGGCTGACCTGGGCCTGGCGTGACGTACAGAATCGAGCTGAGCCCGGCTGCACCGCCAGCACCGGAGCCCGACCTTCGCTGACCGGCGGGCTGGGGCCGCCGGCCGGTGAGTACGGTGGCAGGTATGCGGATTGCTCTGGTCCTCGGCGCGGGAGGGGCTCGCGGGTACACCCACATCGGCGTGATCCAGGTGCTGCACGAGCAGGGGCACGAGATTGTGGCGATCACCGGGTCGTCGATGGGGGCCCTGGTCGCAGGGCTGGAGGCGGCCGGGAAGCTCGACGAGTACACCGACTGGGTGACCACCCTGACCCAGCGGGACCTGCTGCGCTACCTCAACCCAGGCGGCGCCGGTGGTGGTGCGTTCCGGCTGGCCCGGGTCTTCGAGCGGGTCTCCGGGATCATCGGCCCGGTCCGGATCGAGGACCTGCCGGTCCCGTACACGGCGGTCGCGACCGACATCGAGGCCCGCCGAGAGGTCTGGTTCCAGGAGGGGCCGCTGGAGGCCGCGGTGCGGGCTTCGGTCTCGATCCCGAGCTTCATCGCCCCGGTCGTGGTCCGCGGGCGGCTGCTCGTCGACGGCGGGGTCACCAACCCGCTCCCGATCGAGCCGACCCTGGGCGTACCGGCCGACCTGACGCTGGCGGTCTCGCTGCACGGCCCGCCGGGCGGCGTGCTGCGCCCCGAGCCGGAGCGGGGTCTGGGCCACGGGCTGCTCGCGCCGCTGCAGAGCCTGTCCAGCCGGCTCCTGTCGAGCGGCAAGGAGCCGCAGCTGCCCTACTCGTACGCCGGGAAGGAGGTCTCGGCGCTCGATATCCTCTCCCGCTCGATCGACGTCATGAGCGCCCAGATCGGGCGCAACCGGATGGCCGCGAACCCACCCGACGTGCTGATCAGCGTGCCGTCAGACATCTGCTCCACGGCCGACTTCCACCGGGCCTGCGAGATGATCCAGATCGGCCGGGACTACGCCACCGAGGCGCTGCAGGGGTACGCGGAGGAGACGCGCCCGTAGCGGGATGCCCACTCGACCAGGTGGGCACAGCACGAGGGGCCCCGACGGGGCCCCTCGCTCAGGTGCTGCGGTCAGCGGATCTCGTACAGCTGGCAGGCGGCGTTGTCGCCGCCGACCGAGATCGCGTCGGCGGTGCACATCAGGTCGGTGTTGTGCCGGCACTCGAGGCGCTGGCAGGCGCCGACGGTGCCCTGGACGACGGGCAGCCCGCCGCGGGCGTCCAGGCTGATGAAGGTGCCGCAGGTCGCGCTGCCCGCAGCCCCGCCGACGGTGATGGCGTACGCGGCGCAGCCGTCGCGGTTGAAAGCGCAGCTCGTGGTGGCGCAGGACATGATCTGGGTAGCAGTCGCCATGGTGGCCTCCTGAGATTGCAGAATCGGTTGAACGAGTTTCACGCTACGCGGTGCCGTCACTCTTTTCAAGGTGAAACAAGTGTTTTCAAATACGCTCTGCCTAGGCATTACGCGACACTCATATTTTTAAACCGCCGACAGCTCCCTCGCCGCTGACGGTTTTCGCGCCACCGGTCTTTTTCACGCAGTGAGGCTGTTCGAAAGCCGGTGGGTGCCGGCTGGGGGCCAGAGCGACCGGCGTACGGGCCCGCGGGCAGGGCAGTGCCGCCGGCCCAGGTCGGGGCCCGGCGTACGACCCGCGGGCAGGGCGGTATCGCCCCGAGAGCCGTGATCAGCCCTCAGGGCCCGCGGTGGCGAGGCCTGTCTAGGGCCTGGCGAGGCGCTCCGGCAGCAGCGTCGCTGCAAGGTCGTCCAGCAGGGGGCCGACCTCGTGGGCGGCCACGGGCCCCTGGGGGAAGGCGACCAGCAGGGTGACCACCTCGTCGGTGCCGATCTGCATCAGCGTCGCCCCGTACCCGTCAACGTCGGCGCACAGCACCTCGCCCCACAGGCTGGGGCAGATCCCCATCGTCGGGCGGCTGGACAGGACCCACCCCGGGACCGCCCCGGACTGGACCGCGTCGCAGATCGCGTGCAGGCCGAACAGCCCCACCCCGGCCACACCGTCGTGGGCGACGAGGTCATCGACAGCGCTCCACAGCGGTGCTGCCTCGTCGGCCTCGACATCGATCAGCTCGACCATCAGGTGCCCCGAGACCCCGGTCGGGCTGTGCAGCACGACCCGGCCGGTCCTGATGAGCCCCACCCGGCTGCCCTCCAGGCCGGCGACCTCGGCCAGCCGCTCCAGCGGGTTCTCCCCGGTGATCGCGCAGTGGCAGGCCGGGGTCTGGGCCGAGGCCAGCACCCGCTGCGCGGCGTCCGCCTCCAGCCACTCCAGCGATCCCAGCAGGTGGGCGCTGGCGACTGTGATCTGGACGCCGGGCTCGGCAGCGTCCAGGGCCACGTCGAGGCGGACGTCGACGGGGGTCTGGGCTGCGACCTGGGCTATCGCGGCGTCCGAGGGTGGGCAGGTCACCAGGATCCGACCGTCGTCCAGCAGTGTGTGAGCGACGAAGACGGCCGTCCACCGGTCGATGTGGTACGCGGTGACATCGGCGCTGCCGGCCCCGGACAGCAGCCGCCGAGCGGTGCGTCGAGCGAGCTGGGTGATGTCGTGCTGGACTCCCACGTTGGCCGCCTTTCTGCCGTACCTCCGCGTGTAGGTAAGGCTAGCCTTGCCTTCCCCTCGGTCTTCGTCAAGACGAGAGGTCCTAGGGTGGACCACAACGACAGCAAGGAGTCCTGATGGCAGAGCGCGTGCTGCACCCGATGCGGATCCGGCGGCTGCAGGTGGCGAAGGTGGCCGACCTGAGCCCGAGCCTGCGGCGGGTGTGGCTGGCTGGCGACCTCTCCGGCTTCCCGTACGGCCACTTCAGCCCCGGCGACCACGTCCGGCTGATCCTGCCTGAGAACGGGGAGCTGGTGCTGCCGCAGGTCGTCGACAACCGGGTGGTCCGGGTGCCGGGGATCGGCCCGACCAGGGACTACACCCCGCGTACGGTCGACGCAGACGGCCTGGTGATCGACATGGTCACCAGCCATGACGGCCCGGCTGCCCGCTGGGCGGCGGCCGCTCAGGTCGGCGACGAGATCGGGGTCGGCGGCCCGCGGGCCTCGGTGCTGATGCCGGCCGACCGGGAGCACTACGTGGTGGTCGCCGACGCGACCGCGCTGCCGGCCGCTGCCCGCTGGGTCGAGGGGGCCCCGGCCGCGGCCCGGCTGACCCTGCTCCTGCACGCGCCGGGCAACGAGCGCTACCTCGACGAGGTCGACCAGTCCCGGGTCGGTGCCCACTGGTGCGCCACCGAGGCCGAGGTCCTGGACCGGCTTCGAGACCTGGACCTGACCAGCGCCTTCGTCTGGGCGGCGGGCGAGGCGCAGTGGATGATCCAGGTCCGTGAGGTGCTCTCTGAGCGCCGCGTACGGCGCCCCGACCGCAAGGTCGTCGGCTACTGGCGCCGCGGCGAGGCGGGCTTCGACCACCACACCGACCTCGGCTGAGGCTGTTCGGGGGCGCCGCTGCCAGGGTCGGCCCTGGTCACCGCAGGTCCTGCGGTGGCTCTTCCGGCCGCCGCTCCGGGTCCTGCTCGGCGCCGTCAGACCGCGGCTGCTCCCACTGCTGCGGCCGGGCGTCCGTCAGCTCGTCAGGCTCCTGCGGGGCCGGCTCCAGCCTCAGGCCTCCAGCCTGCAGGGCCTCGTGGTCTGCGGGCGGGCTCTCGGGCTCGCCCGGTCGCGACCGGCGCTGGCGGAAGAACGACCAGGAGCTGTGGACGAGGGCCATCGTGGCGACGGTCCACAGCGAGAGGCCGACACCGTTGAGCACCGGCATCTCACCGCGGACCAGGGCGGCCAGGGACAGCCCGGCGAACAGCAGCGGAACCAGGGGGAGCAGCCCGGTCAGAACCGGGTCAGGCTTGCTGGAGCGCGGCTCGGGGAGCAGCGCGACGACCACCACCAGCGCGGCTGCGAGCCCCCACGCGGCCATGGTGAACCAGGCCTGCGACGACGCCGCCCAGCCACCCACCGACGCGATCAGGAAGGCCACCCACAGCAGGAGCTTGGCCACTGACCAGTCGATGCGGCGGCGCTGCGGTCGGTGCACGGGTCCTTTTCTACCAGGCCGCGCCGCAATCCCCTGGTCACTACCGCGGCGCTCGTCGGGACCCGGCCGGTCGTCGTACGCTTCCCAGGTGCCTAGATCACTACGGATCGCCATGGTGTCGATGCACACCTCGCCGTACGAGACCCCCGGATCGGGTGATGCCGGCGGGATGAACGTGGTCGAGCGGCACACCGCCGACGCGCTGGCCTGCCTGGGGCACGAGGTCGAGATCATCACCCGCCGCAGCGACCCGGCCCAGCCTGACCGGGTTCAGCTGTCGCCCCGGGTCACCCTGCGCCACGTCACCGCCGGTCCGGTCACGAGGCTCGCGAAGTCGCAGACCGACCAGTACATCGACGAGTTCCAGGCCCAGATGGCCGGCCTCGGCCCGTACCAGATCGTGCACTCGCACCACTGGATGTCGGGAATGGCGGCGCTGCCGCTGGCCCGGCGCTGGGGGGTGCCGCACGTGCAGAGCTACCACTCGGTCGCGGCCCGGCCAGGCGACTACCTGTCGGAGGGGGAGCCGCCCGAGTCCTTGGCCCGAGTTGACGGCGAGGCCTGGCTAGCGCGGGAGTCGGACCTGGTGGTGGCGATCTCGGCCGCCGAGGCCCGGACCGTTGTGGAGCGCTGCGGCGCCGACCCGAACCGGGTCGGGATCATCGCCCCCGGCGTCGACTCGACCCTGTTCCGGCCGCTGGTGCCCGGCGAGCCGAAGTGGACCTGGCCGCACGAGAAGGGCCCCGCCTGCCGCAAGGGGTACGTGCTGTTCGCGGCCCGGCTGCAGCCGCTGAAGGGCCCGGACCTGGCGATCGCGGCCCTGGCCCAGGTGCCGGTTGACCTGCGCCCGCACCTGGTGGTGGCCGGCGAGGTGAGCCAGGACTTCGCCTCGTACGCCGACGAGCTGCACGCCATGGTGGAGCGTCTCGAGCTGCAGCAGTACGTGACCTTCACCGGCCCGCAGCCCCGGGACCGGCTCGCCGAGATGCTGCGCGGGGCGATGCTGTGCCTGGTGCCGTCGCACTCGGAGACCTTCGGGCTGATCGCGCTGGAGGCGGCAGCCTCCGGCACTCCGGTGATCGCCTCCGCCGCCGGCGGGCTGCGGGAGGCCGTGGTGCACGGCGAGACCGGCCAGCTGATGGACTCCCGGCTGGCGGCGGACTGGGCCTCGGCGATGGTCCGCCTCTGTGCCGACCCGGCCCTGGTGGACCGGATGGGCGTGGTGGCCCGGATTCACGCCCGGCGCTTCTCCTGGGAGGCGACAGCGATGCTGCTCACCCACGCCTACCGCCAGCTGCTGGTCCCGACCGAGGGCCAGCCGCCGGCGCTGGACATTCTCCCCGAGGTGGAGCCGGCTCCCTCCAGCGGCGACCTGCACGCCGACGGGCACAGTGCTTGACTGCCCGAGCTCTGCTCGGGCTGTGCTTGACCGCCCGAGCTCCGCTCGGGCTCGGCCGCTTCGCTATAACCCCGATCTTCCTCCTCGCGGTGAAGAGGTAGTTCAGCCCGGGTACAGCCAGTCGTTCTTCACCGCTCCTTCGTCCAGCCAGGAGGACGGGCGTTTGGTCGCTCAGCCTTCGTCTGAGGTGTTGCTGCTTGTCGGCGGGGGAAAGCGGCGCAGTCCAGCGGCGAGTCGCAGCGGCTGCTGCTGGCCGCCGACATGGGTGACGGTGCCGGCGTCGAGGGTGAGCTGCGTGGCGTACGTGTGGTGCGCCGCCTCCAGCGACGACCGGTGGCCCTCGCTGTCGTACCACTGCACCTGCTCCCCAGGCTCGGCGACGATCACCCAGAACGGCAGCCCCAGCTGCTGGGCCGCGGCCCGGGTGGCCTGGTGCAGCAGCACGTGGTCGGGGTGCCCGTAGCCGCCGTCGGCGTCGTAGCTGACGAGGTCAGTGGCTGCGACCGCGGTCGCGTACGCGGCGATGTCGTCGACCACCTCGGCCAGCGGCGCCGAGGTCAGGGCCTGCGGCCCCGCCTCCCCGGAGGGCCCGGCAACGGTGGGCGTCACCCAGCGCATCCCCGAGTCCTGGTAGTCGCGCGGCTGACGGCCGGGCGCCCGGGCCGGAGGGGTGCCCAGGAAGGCGTGCCCGGGCACTCCCAGGACCGCGACCGCGGCCCTCAGCTCTGCCTCCCGGGCCTGCGTGAGCTCGGCCCCGCTGCGGTACCGGTCGAGGGTGCCGGGCACCACCTCCCCCTGCTCGCCGCGGGTCGCGGTCAGCACGTACGCGGGCACCCCCTGCTCCCGCATCGCCAGCAGCACCGCCCCGGTGTCGAGCGTCTCGTCATCAGGGTGCGCGTGAACGAAGAGGTACCTGGCACGGGTCACATCTCTCCACGGTAGTCGCGGTGATGACCGCCGCGGTCGAGCCGCACTGAACCAGGTTGATCCGGCGCTTTCGCCTACGCTCCCCCCGGGAAGAGTCATTGTGCCGGCGGCTTCGCCATCGGTCGCGCCCTCCGGGGTCGGCTCGCCCAGCTCAGCCACGGTCGGTGAGGTGACTGCCCAGCCCGACCACGACCGGCCGCGTAATCCCCCGTTCTGGACGACGAAGAGCCAACTGGGGCCACAGCTGCGAGGTTGTCCACCCATCCTGGCCACGTCCGGCCGCGGAGCACGCCGTCTGGACGATCGAACGACGAGGAACGACTGGCTGGACCACGACGGAAAGGACCTCCTCGTCGTGAGGAGGAAGACGGCGTGTCAGGCGGA
>ERZ772827.13-NODE-13-length-102690-cov-18.156526_pt1 | contig 102690 bp, 86 predicted proteins | sample MGYA00580850_ERZ772827 | MGnify/ENA primary metagenome ERZ772827 (study PRJEB29015, sample SAMEA2737950) | human oral metagenome | biome: human oral; feature: human-associated habitat; material: dental | place: China | collected 2145 ... | reverse complement strand
CTCGCCTGCACCGGCCCCGGGTACTGCCCGCTCGCCTGCACCGGCCCCGGGTACTGCCCGCTCGCCTGCACCGGCCCCGGGTACTGCCCGCTTGCCTGCACTGGCCCTGGGTACTGCCCGCTTGCCTGCACTGGCCCTGGGTACTGCCCACTCGCCTGCACCGACCCCGGGTACTGCCCACTCGGCGGATACGGCCCTGGCTGCGGCCCGTACCCCGGCTGCGGTGAGGTCCCGTACGCCGCCTGCTCGTACCAGCTCTGACCGTACGGTGCGCCGGGCTGCTGGCCGTGCAGGGTCGGCTGGCTCAGCGGGTCAGGAGGCTGGCTCATCGGGCTCCTCCAGGCTGGTAGCTTCGGGGACGGCAGGTGCTGACCGGGCCAGACCTCTACCCAGACTAGGGCTCGAGGCTGTCACTTCGGCGCCGCCGAGGACCACAATGAACGTCATGGCCCCTCATGTCATCGCCCTCGACGACCCAGCAGCCCCCGTCAGTCTCGCCAGCAGCGGCGGCAAGGGGCTCAACCTGGCCCGGCTGAGCCGCGCCGGGCTCCCGGTCCCACCAGGCTTCATCATCACCACCGAGGCGTACCGGCAGCAGGCCCGGGCGGCCGGTCTGGAGCCGCTGGTCGAGCGGCTCGCCACCCTCAGCGACCGGGTCCTGGAGCAGGCGGCCGACGAGGTCCGGGCCGCCCTCGAGTCGACCCCGGTCCCTGCACAGCTGCGGGCCGAGCTGGAGGCCGCGGCCGCCCCGTACGCGTCGGTGCCGGTTGCTGTCCGCTCGTCTGCGACCGCCGAGGACCTGCCGGGGCTGTCCTTCGCCGGGCAGCAGGACAGCTTCTTGAACGTCATCGGCCCTGACCAGGTCGTGGACGCCGTGGTCGGCTGCTGGGGCTCGCTGTGGACGGCCCGCGCGGTCCGGTACCGGGCCCGGGCGGGGATCGACCACCGGCAGGTGACGCTGGCGGTGGTGGTGCAGCGGCTGGTCGCGGCCGAGGCGTCTGGGGTGGCGTTCACTGCCGACCCGCTCACCGGGCGCCGGAACCGGGTCGTCGTCGAGGCCACCCGCGGCCTGGGCGAGGCGCTGGTCTCGGGGCAGGTCGAGCCCGACCGCTACCTGCTCGACCACTGCGGCCGGCTGCTGGAGCGAACCGCGGGCGCCAAGGCGGTGACCACCGTGCCCCGGCCTGGCGGCGGGGTGGAGACGGTCGCCGAGGCCCGGTCCGGCTGGGCGGTCAGCGACGAGCAGGCGAGCCGGCTGGCGCGGCTCGCGGTCCAGGTTGAGGCCGAGTACGGCGAGCCGCAGGACCTGGAGTGGGCACTGGCCCCAGACGGCCTGTGGCTGGTGCAGTCGCGCCCGATCACCTCGCTCTACCCCTTGCCAGCGCCGGTTGACAGCGCCGACGAGCTGTCCGTGTACGCGTCGTTCGGAGCCTTCCAGGGGGTGCTGGAGCCGGTCACCCCGCTCGGGCAGGAGGCGCTGGTCACCCTGCTGCGCGGGATTCCGGAGGTCTTCGGCGGGCGCCGCCCGGCCAGCCGGGCCCTGGACGCGGTGCCGGCGCTCCAGGTCGCCGGGGAGCGGCTCTGGGTGCGGGTTGACCCGCTGCTGCGCCACCGGGTCGGGAACCGGTTGCTGAGCCGGCTGCTTCCGTACGGGGACCCGGCCGTGGCCAGCACCGTGGCCAGGCTCGACGACCCGCGCCTGGCTGCGGACCGAGGTGGCCTGCCAGGCAGGGTGCTGCGCCGCCTGCTGCGGCTTCTGCCCGCCGCTGTGCGGGGGGTGCGGGACCCGGTCGGGGCCCGTACCCGCCTGGAGCGGGGCTGCGAGCAGATGGTGGGGCGCTGTACGGGGCGGGCCCAGCAGGCCGCCGCCCAGCCCACCGCACCAGCCCGACTGAGCGCCCGGCTGGATGCCTGGGAGGACTCTCTGACTGAGGTGTTTGGCGTTCTCATTCCGCGGTTCGCGCCGATCATGCCGGTGGCGGTGCTGGCGATCCGGCGGCTGCAGCAGCTGGGTGGGGTGGAGGCCCTGGAGACTCTGCGCAGCCTCGATGGCAACGTCACCACCGCGATGGACCTGGCGCTGTGGGAGGCCGCCACCCGCATCCGGGCCGACGCCGCCTCCCTGGAGCAGCTGACCGGGCTCGGCACCGAGGAGGTGGTGGCCCGGTTCCGTACCGGCTCGCTGCCCCAGCCCGCGCAGCAGGCGCTGACGCTGTTCCTCGACCGGTACGGGGTGCGCGGCACCGGCGAGATCGACCTCGGCAGGCCGCGGTGGGCCGACGACCCGACTCCGGTCGTGGACTCGCTGCGGGGGTACCTGACGCTGCCCGACGACGCCGAGCCGCCCGACCAGGCGTACGCGCAGGGGCGCGTGGCCGCCGAGGAGGCGCTGCGGCGGCTGACCGGGCGGCTGCCGCGCTGGCAGGCGGCGCAGGCCCGGGCGCTGGTGCGGCTGGTCCGCGGGAGCTTCGGGGCGCGGGAGACGCCGAAGCTCGCCCTGGTCCGGGTGCTGGGGGTGCTGCGCTCGGCGCTGCTCGACTCCGGCGCCGACCTGGTCGCGGCCGACCGGCTGGACCGCGCCGACGATGTCATCTTCCTGCACCTGGGTGACCTGCGGCGGGCCTGGGAGCTGGACCCGGCCGAGCTGCGGGCCCGGGTCGCGGTGAACCGTCACCGCTACCAGGCCGAGCAGCGCCGCCAGCAGGTGCCGCGGGTGGTCCTGGGCGACGGCCGTACGTTCTACCAGGGTGTTGGCGGCGAGGGTGACCTGACCGGGTCGCCGGTCTCGCCCGGGGTGGTGGAGGGTCTGGTCCGGGTGGTCCGGTCCCCGTCGGGTGCCGGCCTGCAGGCGGGCGAGATCATGGTCTGCCCGGGCACCGACCCGGCCTGGACGCCGCTGTTCCTGACCGCGGCCGGCCTGGTCACTGAGGTCGGCGGGATGATGACCCACGGCTCGGTGGTCGCCCGCGAGTACGGGATCCCGGCAGTAGTCGGGGTGCACGAGGCGACGCAGCGCCTGGTGACCGGGCAGCGGATCCGCCTGGACGGCAGCACCGGGGCGATCACCCTGCTCGACGAGCACAACGACTGACGAAGCAGCGACCCGCACGCTGATGGAGCGACCCGCGTGGCCAGACTCGTGGCAGGCAGCAACAGCCCCGGGCGATCACCGCCCGGCCTTCCACCGTCAGCAACCGCTGCGCCTCCACAGCAGCCCCCAGAACCACACAGGACACGGTCGCCTGCATCGCACGACTCCCCCCGCGGAGCAACAGCGAACTCTTGCAGCTCGGCTGGACAGGCGGTCAACGGAGTGGTACGTTCTATCCATGCACCCGCCCCCAGCTCTCGTAACAATTCCACCTCAAGCAAGGAGACCAGCGAATGGCTTCCAACACCAGCACCACCCCGGACTGGGGACTGGGCAAGTTTCTCTACGACGCTAAGTCCTCCGGATTTGATATCACTCCCCCGGTGATCTCGAGCGCCACGGGAGCGCGCGTCAGAATCGGCGGAGAAGAGTTTCTCAATTTTGCAAGCTGCAGTCTGCTCGGTCTTCATGTTTATCCGGGCGTGCTTCACACATTTCAGGCTGCCGCCACCGACTTTGGCCTTGCCACCGGAGGGTCCCGACTTATTCAAGGACGCCTTGAGCCTATCGAACAGCTAGAGAGTTTGGTTGCCACCTCATGCGACAAAGAAGCGGCTATTACATTTGCATCGGGCCTCCTTGCAAATATGGGATTTACACACACGTTCGGCCACTCGGTGCAAGCGAGCTCGAGTCTGAGACTGGACTTGGACAAGACGATCTTCGTCATGGACAGGGACAGCCATTGGAGTGTTCAGAAATCCGTTGAACCGATGCGAAGGAACCGCCGAGTCTACCGATTTCGACATAACGACATGGATCACCTCTCCGAGATTCTTCGGAAACTGAGTGGCCAGCAGATCATCATTCTATTCGAATCAATCTACTCAGTGGATGGCAGTGTCGCCCCGATTCGGGAGATCATTAGACTAGCTCAAGAGCATGGAGCGCTTACATATGTCGACGACGCGAACGGGTACCAGATCTACGGGAGTAGCACGCGCCCCTTCTACGCCGAGTTCCAGGCACTGAACTCTGTAGACTTCCGCATGATCTCCTTCTCGAAGGCTGTCGGGGTAGAAGGTGGTGCTATCGCTAGTTCAGCTCAGAACGTCGAAGCGCTCGAATGGCTCTCTGGAACCTCCTCCTTTACTGCGACCATCCTCCCCCCGGCTGCCGCAGCAGCAATGGCGGCAGTGGGTCTCATTCAGGGGTCGCCCGATCTCGTCGACAACTATCTAGCGAAATGCCATGACCTGCGTAGCAGGTTGGCCGCATGCGGGTTCCAGCTGAACGCATGCGCGTCCTACATCACGAACGTCATGATCGGCGATGACGCCGTTGCCGAGGCTGTTCGCAGAGAGTTTCTGCAAGAGAAGATCCTTGTTCCCGTATTTCGGTATCCCGCATCGCCCCGCGGCCAGGCGGGACTGAGGTTGATTCCAAGCGCACTCCACACCGACGAGGACATCAGCCGCTTCATTGAGACGCTGGTTCGACTGCGAGGTGTCTATGGCTTCTGAGCCGAGAAATGACTACACGGTGATCACGGGGGCTAGTAGTGGCATCGGTCGGGCTCTGTCGTGGAGCTTGGCGCGACGCGGGCACGCCCTCATCCTGATCGCGCGGGACCGGGCACGACTGGAGTCGCTATCCGAGGAACTTCAGCAGAGATATAACGTGACCGCTAAGATCAAGGCCGTCGATCTAGCCGACACAGACGACCTCCGAGCACTGTGCGATTCCTTGCACAGGCTCAGCATTCGACTGCTCGTGAATAATGCAGGAATTGCGACCGCCACCGACTTCGAGCACTCCCCTACGTCGGTTCAAGACGAAATCCTCGCCACCAATTTCCGGGCACCAAGAGAACTCTGCCAGTCCGTCCTCCCTGGAATGCTTCAAGAAAAGCGTGGTGGTATCATCAATGTTGCTTCCCTGAGCGGCGTGATGCCCGGAGACCCAGATATCGGCTATGCAGCCTCGAAGGCCGCACTCGTGTCACTCACTAGGTCGATATCCATTCGATTTGGATCGAAGATCGCAGTCACACTAGCCCTACCTGGGTTTATACACACTGAGATACACGAGAGAGCGGGAATCCCCGCAGTAAACCTCCCTCGGCACCTGTGGGGTACCGCGGAAACGGCCGCAGAAGAGATCGTCACGGCTCACGAAAAGGGCCGGAGCACTGTGGTGACCCCACGCATCTATGGCCCTCTCTTGGCCTTGTACCAACTGCTGCCAAGGCGCGTAGGTGATGCCGCGGTTCATCATTTTCATGGGAGGACAATGTGATACCCGCTTCTGAAACTGACGGCCTCTTTTTGGCGATTGGAGACCGGTGAGCATGGCAACTGAGTCCTCTCGCGCCCGCACTCGCTGGTGGGCGCTCGTAATCTTGACCCTGCCGGTAGTGCTGATGAGCGTCGACCTGACCGTATTGTCTATGGCCGTGCCCAAACTAAGCGAGGACCTCTCCCCGACCGGTAACCAGCTGCTGTGGATTATCGACATCTACGGCGTATTCCTGGCCGGACTGCTGGTGCTGATGGGGTCTATCGGCGACCGAATCGGTCGGCGTAAGCTCCTCCTGATCGGTGCGGTTGCATTCGGGGCAACCTCCGCTGTAGCCGCATTTGCGCCGACCCCGAGTGTGCTCATCGTCGCCCGCGCCCTGCTCGGTGTTGGCGGCGCGACACTGATGCCCTCTACGCTCGCGCTGATCCGAAACATCTTCAGCGACCCCGCTGAGCGCCAGCGCGCGATCTCGATCTGGGCAGCCGCTTTCGCTGGTGGAGCCGGCCTCGGGCCCGTACTTGGCGGGTTCCTGCTGGAGCACTTCCGGTGGGGCTCGGTGTTCTTGATCAACATTCCCATCATGGTAGTGCTACTGTTTGCCGGACCGTTCTTGCTGCCTGAAAGCAAGGACCCGAGTCCCGGACCCTTCGCGCCCGTGTCAGCGCTGCTGCTGACGTCGGGGGTCTTGCTGACCATCTACGGGTTGAAGGAGGCGGGCAAGCATGACTGGTCGATGGCCTCCATCGGATGGATGCTCCTCGGCCTCGCTGTCTTGAGCGTCTTCGTCGCGAGGCAGCGTCGCATGCGGCACCCTCTGATTGACGTCAGCCTGTTTCGCTCGCTCCCGTTCACCGTCGCGGTCTGCGCAAATGTAGCTGGGGTCTTTGCGCTCACGGGGATCCTGTACTTCCTGCCGCAGTACGCCCAGCTCGTCCTAGCGAAGACCCCGCTGGTATCGGGGCTCTGGGCCCTCCCCATCGCCGGGGCCGCGGTCGCGGGTGCGATTGCTGCCCCCAACCTCTCTCAGAGGCTCGAGGTCGGCTGGATCATCGGTGGTGGGCTCCTCTTGGCCAGTGGCGGGTACTACGTGCTGTCTCACATCGGAGTCGATGACGCTATGGCGCTGGCATTCGCCGGGGGCGGGCTCGTAGGGCTCGGGGTCGGGCTCGCCGACACCCTCGCGAATGACGTCATCATCGCCACCGCACCACCCGAGCGCGCCGGAGCCGCTGCGGGGATCAGCGAGTCTGCCTACGAGCTCGGGGGAGCCATCGGCACTGCTGTCTTGGGCAGTGTCGGCACCAGCGTCTACCGCGCTCAGCTCGACGCCCAGCTACCCGAGGCTTTCTCTCCCGAACTGGCCGAGGCGGCCCGCGAGACCCTGGGAACCGCCGTACACATTGCCCGCGAGCTGCCCGCCGAAGATGCCAAGCCCTTCATCGATCTCGCCAACAGCGCTTTCGTGCGCGGCATGCATGACGCCTTCGTGGTCGCAGCACTCGTTGTGGGACTTGCGGCAGCAGGGGCAGCAATCGTGCTGCGCACCCGCATTGCAGGATCACGTCACGACCATCCGTGATGAAGGCTCTTTGACCTTCATCCGCAGGTCTGAGGGCCGAGGCCTCCAGGTGCCGCAGCCCGGCTCAGCCACCTGTGCCGCCGTGCACCGGGGCAGCGGATCCGCCTGGACGGCAGCACCGGGGCGATCACCCTGCTCGACGAGCACAACGACTGACACAGCAGCGACCCACCCGGTCAGGCAGCGGGTCGCCGGCGCAGACGGTCCGCTGCTGTGCCGCCGGCCGGCCCAGCAGACCCGCCTGCTCACCAGGACGGACTGCCCGCTGCGCCTACTTCGTCCCGACCAGCAGTGTCGACCCGGTCAGCATCAGCCGGCGGGCCTCGGCCGGTTCCATGAGCTGCCCCTGGGTGGTGTCGACCAGCTCGACCCGCTCATAGCCCTCGCGTCGGAGCTCGTCGGCAAAGGCTGCCATGTCGCCGTACCGGACCGGTGACATCAGGTCGTGGATCGCGAAGCAGCCGCCCTTCTTCAGCACTCGCAGGGTCTCTCTCAGCAGCTGCTGCTTCGCCACGCCGGGAATGTTGTGGTACACGTAGTTGCTGGTCACCGCGTCAAAGGTCTCGTCGGGAAAGTCCAGCCTGGTCGCATCACCCTTGCAGAACTCGACACTGTCGACTCCCTCGGCCTGGGCATTGCGCTGGCACAGCGCCTGCCCGTACGAGGCGTACTCCCTGCCCCAGCGGTCAATACCGACCATCCGGGCTGACGGGTTGCGCTTGGCGCAGGCGATGGTCAGGGCTCCGGAGCCGCAGCCGACGTCGAGCCCGGTGCCGCCCGCCGGGAGCGTGACGTACGCCGCCACCCCCTCGACGACCTGCCGCGACAGCTGCCGCCGACCGTTGTACGAGAAGGCGCGATAGGCGGTGACCGACCACAGCGCCGCCAGAGCGAGACCGAGCAGGGCCAGGCCGAGGACCACAGCCAGCACGACCCGTACGGTGCCGCCCACCCCGACGCCGGCAATCCCCAGCACCGCGAAGGCCACGCCCGCCAGGAGCGTTCCGGCGCACAGCGCGACGACCATTCCGCGAGGAACCCAGTTCTTGTAGTCCGGACCCATCTCCACCCTTTCACCTGGGCTCAGAAAGAAACCGAGCATCACGCTTCTCGGCCCGGGCCCGACCTGGAACGGTGATCTCCCGACCAGCCGGCCGGGGGCCCGGTCCGTTCCGTGCTCGACGATCTCCACACCGATGAGCTCGGGGGCACCAGGCCACGCTAGCGGGCCTTTCAGGCGCTGCGGGAGGCCCGGGTGGTGCCCAGCGTTCCGCCTAGCGACCACAGGTCTGCGAGGGCACCCCCGGTCGTCACGGAACTACCCGGCCAGGCCCACTGCGCCCCCTTCAGCTGGGGGCTCGGCCTAGCAGCCGGCGAACCCGAGGCTGTCGCGGTAGTCCTGCAAGATGATCATGCCCACCGTGTCGGTGTCGGCGACCGAGGGCTTCTCCTGGTCGGCCATGAAGGCGACCTCCCGACCACCGGACGCGACGGTGAAGACCTGGTGCTGACCGCCGACGCCCTTCTTGGTCTCGAGCCGGCCTCGGTCGCCGTAGATCTTCTTCACCTGGGCGAAGGTCATCCCGACCTTGGCCCCGGACTCGGTCGTGTGGGTGCCGTCGCGGAGGATGATCTCCACCAGGGTCTCCTCGGTCGACAGGTGGAAGTCGATCCCTCGCCTCTCCAGCGCTGGCCCTGGCTTCCAGCGCTCGGCGCAGTTCTCGTCCCGGAGCGGGACCGCGTACTGGTTCGGGACCAGGGTGGACACCGGCGCGTGCAGACGGACCCCGCCGATCCCCTGAGTCGTCAGGGTGTCTGAGGCCGCCACGGTGACCGCCTGGCTCGGGCTGGCGCTCGAGGTACGGCCCGAAGACCGGGCCGAGGTCGCAGCCGTGGTACCGGCCGACCTGGGCCCGGTGGGGCTGTCCGACGCCGAGCTCGGCGCCAGGGTACGGACCACCGACGAGGGGGTCACGGTCGACGACCCAGCGGACGGACTGGCCTGCCCGGACGCTAACGGGTTGCACCCGGCCGTAGCCAGGGCCAGCGCCACCGCGCCGGACAGAGCTGCGGTCGAAAGCCGGGCGCGCCGCCGGGTCAGCGGGCCGCCCGAGCCGCTCGGTCCGCTGCTGTGCCCGTACGGCTGGACGCGCAGCCCACGGGCGCCAGGGTCGAGGTCATCGGACATCGAGGTGCCTCCTCTGAGTGGGGGCGGGCATCCGGTCCTCGCGGCCGCACCAGACGAACGAAGCAACCAGCATCCCGCCCCTTCCGTAGATTCTCCGTGCTCTGAAGAACGCCTGGGCCAGGCCCCAGACTGCACCCGAGACCCACTTTTCTCGACCGAGCTCTCCGGCAGCGCCTGACGCCCAGACAGCCGCAGATCGGGGCCGCCGCAGAGCAGCGGGCAGACCAGGGCAGCACGGACGCCCTTGGACTCACGTGGGTCCGTTGGTGCTCTGGAGCCGCCCTGGTCCACCGCGATGTCGCCGAAGACCGGCGTGCCCTGCGTCACCGTCGCGGCGGCGCCTGGTGAATGCCGGTCCCAGTGGGACCTGCCGAAGGCATCCGGTCAGCCCGGCAAGGACAGCACAACCTCGTACAGCTCCTGCACCGGTGCTCCCGTCGAGACCACCTGCCCGTCGCACTCGACCCAGCTCAGGTAGTGAGCCGCCCGCGCTGGCGGCGCCGCCTCGCGGCCCAGCCGCAGCGCTGCCGGCGCCCCAGCCGCACGCAGGGCAGCGGTCAGAAAGACGTTCTCCGCCATCCCGCCCTCGTCGTCCGGGTGCTCCTTGCGCCACCGCTCCCGCAGCACGGGGACCAGGGCCGCCACGCGCTGCGAGGACCTCGCTGCGGAGACCTTCTCGAAGATCGGGGCCTGCTTCTCGCGGGACCGGGTCACCGCCCGCTCACCGGCCGACACCCAGCGGTCAACATCCGTGCTCATGCTCGTTCTCCCTTGTTCTGCCAGTGACGGAGCCAGGACCGCTCCTCCTCTCGGACGGCCCGGATGGCTGACCTGCTGACCAGCTCGTGCCGTTCTCCGGGGAGCTCCAGCAGCCGCGCCTGCGCCCCGGACCCGCTGAGCCACTCAAACATCGCCCGGGAGCCGATGGGCGGGGTCGAGAGGTTCTCGTCGGCGAGCCCGTGGACCAGCAGCACGGGTGCCCTGACCTGACCGGGCCTGCCCACGAGAGTCAGACCGGCGTAGATGTCAGGTGCCTCAGCGGCCGACCGGGCCTCGAACTGAAAACCGAGGGGAGTGAGATTGCGGTCGTACGCGCCACTGCGGGCGATCACACAAGTGGTCGGAAGCTCGAGGGTCGCGGCTAGGACGGCGATCGAGGCTCCGAAGCTGTGCCCTCCCAGCGCCAGGCCCGGGGCTCCCAGGTGCACCGCGAGCCAGTCAGCCGCCTGGGCGAGGTGCTCGTGCACCGTCGCGAGCAGCTGCTGGAAGGTAACGTTCTCGGTCCACCCCATCGGGAGCATCAGGCGACCCACCGGGCGGTCCTGGGAGTGGTTCCACTCGGGGCTGCCCGGGAGCAGGTCCAGATGCTCGACGGTCTCGCCCTCGCCCGAACCGGCCAGACTCTCAGCAGCGAGCGGCTCGATCCAGACCAGCGGCGACCCGTCGCCTCCGACCACCGCCCGGGTCAGCTGGAGATGTCCTCCGCCAGGCAGGATGACCTCCTGCCGGCGAACCGCCGAACGACTCTCGCCACCGTGGTGCCGGTTGCTGAGCCGGCCCACCTCGGCGCTCGGCCAGACCAGCTCCCAGCCTTCCGCCTGCTCGACCAGCCGGAGCCCTGCTGCTGGCACCGGAGCGTCGGAGAGCTTCAGGAGGACCGTCTCCCGGTGGGGAGCCAGCTCGACCTCGACTGTGGGCACTGGTGCGCCTGGCAGCAGGCTGATCCGGCGGACTGGGCGCTCCAGATCGGTAGGGTGCCCATTGAGATACACGGTGCTGACCGACTCCCGGGTCAGGTAGGCCCACGGTCCGCGGGGGTCCCCGGCCACGGAGCGGAGCTGGCCAGCGACTGTCATGATCTCCGCTCCCGAGACCGCGTCCCAGAGCCGCGTCCGGGTGCCGCAGTCCTCCAGGTACAGGACCGAGGCGTGACCCGTGCCGTCCGCGGTCACCACGACCGACCCCCGGGGCAGCTGCCCGATCTCCTCGCTCCACGTCTGATGTCCCTCGTGGTGGAAGAGCCAGTACTCGACCAGGTCGTGCTCCAGGAACGCCTCCAGCTGCTGGGGTCCGCCTGCGGCACCCAGCAGGCTCAGGGAGCCGTCCGCAGCGGCGGTGTACGACACTGCCGCGACCCCGTCGGCCAGCACAGCCCGAGAACCGGTCCGGACCTCAACCAGGTCGCAGCGGGCCGCCTGGTGCAGGTCGCTCACCTGGCGGGCCGACCACCCCCGACCGGCCTGGTCATAAGCCAGGACCGCCGGAGGCTGCCCGTGACGGGTGAGCAGCGTCAGGCCGGACCGTGTCCACTCCAGGCCACCATCCACCTCCTGCCCCCGGGACCCGATCAGCGACCGCACCAGCCCCGGCCCCTGCTCCAGCGGCTCCCCCGTGGCCGCGAAGACCTGGACCCGACCCGCCTGGCTGACTGTGGCCAGCCTCGTTCCGTCGGGGCACCAGGCGGCCGCCGCCAGCGCATCCCGCTGCAGCACCCGCGGCCGGGCTGCCGACCCGCACAGGAACACGGTGCCCTGGGACAGCCGGCCAGCCTGGGTCTCGCAGCGGTCCAGGTCGAACACCCAGCGCCCCCAGCGCATCAGCGAGCCTGCCGCGACCATCCGGGGCGGAAAAGACGGCGCACGGTGAACCAGTGCCTGGCCGCCCGTCGGGGCCGCCCAGAGCCGGATTTCCTGCGACCACAGCCCACGCCCGGTCCTCACCCTAGTCATCGCGCAGCCCTCGTCCCCTCGGGAACCTGTCCTGCCCGTACCTGCTGGGCGTACCAACCATCGCGCCGGAGCAGGGTCAGGTGGTCGCCGCGAGCCACGATCCGACCGTCGGAAACCACCAGAATCTGGTCGAAGTCCTGAACTGCGTCGAGCCGGTGGGTGGACATGATCACCGTACGTCCCCGCAGCGCGCTCTGGAGCGTCTTCAGGAAGTAGTCGGCGGCCTCGGGGTCGAGGTGTGCGGTCGGCTCGTCGAGGAGGATCACGCTCGGGTCGAGCAGGAGAATCCTGGCCATGGCGAGTCGCTGACGCTCGCCACCCGAGAGCCGTCCGCCGTGGTCGCCCATACTGGTGTCCAGGCCCTGCGGCAGACCCTGCACCGTCTCCCAGACATTCGCCTGGCGGCAGGCGCGCTCTAGGTCCTCATCGGTGGCGCTGGGCGCCGCGATCCGCAGGTTGTCAGCGACGCTCTCGTGGAAGAAGTGGCAGTCCTGAGCCAGCAGCCCGATCCGCCTCGGCGCAGCCCCGCGTACGGCCGACAGCGGCTCCCCAGCCACCCACACGCTGCCCTGAGAAGGTTCCAGGACTCCGGCGAGGACATCCAGCAGGCTCGACTTCCCGGCGCCGGACGGCCCGACCAGCGCTAGCCGCCCGCCGGGACTCAGCTCGAACGACACCTCGTGCAACCGGTCGCCCGCGTCCCCGGGCACCGACAGGTGGTCGACCACGACCATCGCTGGCGGCGCCGGTATCCCTCGGCGAGCGAGGCCCGGCTCGGGAACCGTGATGGCCCGCGTGGTCGGTGCGTCGCTGAGCTCCTCCGGCTCGTCCAGGAACGCCAGGTGGCGCTGGAAGCTGGCGCTGCAGGCGATCAGGTCCATGCGTACCCCTGCCAGGGCCGTGATCGGGGCGTACAGCTGGGTAACGAGTACCGACATCGCGACCACCTCACCGACACTGGTGCGGTGCTCTAGGGCCTGCAGTCCTCCCATCCAGTAGACCATCACGACGGCTACAGCCCCCAGAAGCCCGAGTGCCGCCGAGTAGACTCCGGCCGAGCGGAACAGCGCCAGGCCCAGGTCCCGGCTGATCTCGTTCTCCCGGTCGAAGACCCGCAGCTGCGCCTCGGGGGTCGAGTACAGCCGGCACAGCCGCGCACCTGGGGCCGAGGCGCGTTCCTCAATCACGGTGATCACGTCGCCGGCGTTCGCCATCTGCTGGTGGTTCAGACTCTGCAGCCGGCGGCCGACCAGCGCCGCCGGGACCAGGACGGCCGGGGCCAGCACCAGGGCCGCGACTGTCACCTGCCACGAGATAGTCACCATCGCGCTGCCGATGCTAAGGAACGAGACCACAACTCCCACCATCTGCGGCAGGACCTGACCCGCCAGCTGCTGGGCCTCGACCGGGTCGGTCACGGTGCGCGAGATGGTCTCCCCAGTCGGCGTCCGTTCAAGGTAGCCCAGGGGCAGTCTCATGATCTTCTCGAAGGCTGCTCGCCGCATCCGGCACAACTGGTCCAGGCTGATCCGGTTGGCCAGCCACTGCTGTGCGTACCGCAGCCCCGCCAGACCGGCCGCGACGCCGACACCGGCTGCACCCCACATCGACACCGTACGGGCATCGCCCCGGCTGATCCCGTCATCCACGATCCGCACGGTGATGAAGGCCGGGAGAACCGCTGAGACGGACGCGAGTCCGGTCAGGGTCACCAGGACGACCAGCTTGAACCGGTCCGGACGCAGAACCGCCCAGACACGTCGCCACGGGACGGGCCCTGCGGCCACCCGCCCTGGCGCGACCAGGGCGGCGCTAGCCACTGACAGCCCGCTCCCGACGCCGGAACTCCGTCAGGGTGCGCTGGCAGTCGGGCAGGCCCTCCTGGCGAGGGCAGACGGGCTCGCCGAGGGCGTCCACTGCCAGCAGGCTCGGGTACTGCGCGCCCTGGGTCGCCGCGGTCTGCTGCGCTGTCAGAGTGTCCTCACCTACCACGTACCAGTCGACGCTCGGATCCTCAGCCGCCCCTGACAAGAGCTTCAGTGCAGTGCAGGCGGAGCAGTCAGCAAGCGTGAAGACCTGCAGCCGGCGGGCTCGCTCCAGGCACCCGCCAGCCGACGGGTCCACGCGGCTCTGCAGGATCCGCCCTCCCAGCAGCAGCCCTCCGGCCCAGACGACCACGGATCCTGCCCAGACCGGCCCCAGTACGCTCCAGGGAGCGGGGGTGACGGTCCGCAGGGCCACCCCTGCGGCCACCACGGCCGCCCCGGCACACCCCAGGATGTGCGCCCAGCCGACCTTCATGCCCCGGACTCCAAAGCAGGCACACTCCCGCCCGTGCAGTGTCTGAGCACCCACGGTGATGACCGCGTACAGGGCGGCCAGCAGCCCGGCAGTGACCCGCGGCCAGGGCAGGACGAGGGGCAGGACGCCCGCCACCAGCTCGGCCGCGATGGCTAGGCGGGCCGACACGTGGAAGAGCAGCAGGTTGGGGCCTGATGGCCACAGGATCCAGCCGCGTCCCAGTGCCAGGATCTTCACCCCCGCGGTCGCCATGAGAAAGGTCGCAAGAACGACCAGGACCAGCTCCTCAGCACTCATATGCCCGAACCTCCTCAATCCAGCCCATCTGGGCTGCTGTACGCAGGAACTCGTCGACTTCTGGGTCTGTTGGCCGGTCAGCGGGCGGGCTCTCCAGCAGGTCTGCCGCCTCGTCGCTCACTTCGCTCCAGGTGAGCTCTGCCGTGTGGATGACCAGCGCCCCGCCGTGCTGGAGGCGCTTCAGAACGTACGGGGCTCTCATTTCACGATCTCCGGGTCGTGGGCCTGCAGCCAGCTGTCCAGGCGGACCGTTCGCAGCAGTGGTTGAGCCAGCTCAACGGTGGTGAAGGGGTTCGACAGAAGGTCGTCGAGCCCTTCCTGGTAGATCAGGCCGTGGTCACTGAACCAGCCGTTGCGAAGTGCGGTACGGATCGCGTCCCGGCCCCGCACCACCGTCTGCACGATCTGGCGCCGCACCAGAGCCTCCTCGTCAACCACGCCGTGACCAGCAGCCAGGGTCCGCAGGACCCAGTGGTCGAACAGTGACCCGTCCACCACCCTGGCCCGGGTCCGGGGCGGCGCCGCGACTGCTGCGCGCACCAGGTCCGGGTCGCGGCTGGGCTGCAGCAGCCCCAGCAGCCCGTCCTGCTCCGGGTCGGTCAGGGCCCACCCGATCCGGCCCTCTCGGGGTGAGGCCTGATCGAACCACTGGCCCCAGCTGGCGTTGCTGGCGACCCCTGCGGCGTGCAGCATGTCCAGTGCCTCCACCGCGAACCATGGTGGCAGTGGCACCGACAGGCGCCCGGTTTCGTGATATGGCTCCTGCACCCTCTTCTTGCGGAACCACGACCGGATGCCCTTGTGCTGCGGTATCGGCAGGTCCATCTCCCAGCCGACTAGGTCCTGCGGGGGCAGCGAGTCGGCCAGCCGGCCCACCTCCTCACGCCCCAGCGCCAGGACCGCGCGCAGCCCACCAGCCCAGACAGCGGGCTCGGGGATGGTGGCGTGGATCAGTCCCGACCGTGCGGTGCTGCCGTGGCCAGGGAGGACGGGCAGCCCTGCCCGGTCTGTGTCGACGGGGTCGGAGAGGTCGCTAAGCCCGGAGGCCGGAAGGTCGTGCCGAGGTCCGCTGCACAGCGAGGCGACAGCGGCGGCTGCCATGGTGCCGTCGTCGAGCACGGCCGCGTCTGAAGGCACCTCGCCGCACCAGCGTCGCAGCGCCTGAGCTGGGTCAGCGCTCTGGTCGCTGCCGTGCAGCTGGGTGAGGTCCAGCGAGATCCTAGGCTCACCGGCCTCCAGCTCGACGGTGGACAGCGGAGGCACCCGCAGAACCCCGGCGTAGAGCGTGCTTGTCGGTGGCATCCTGACCATGCAGGTCAGACCCAGCAGCCAGGCCAGCTGAACGGGGCGTCCGTGCCGGTCGGGGATGCTGGGGCGCGTTGTCCAGCCACCGGGCTCCGGAACCAGGTATGAGGACTCACGGGCTGTGGTCGGACGGACGTCGGCAGCTGACGCCGGCGAAAGGTGTGTAGACATGGGGCATCATCCTCGACTGGGACGGGTGGGCCGCCCCTGGCGGCCCACCCTGCTCGTGCTACCAGAGGCACACGCACCGCAGGTCGAGGAACCCTTCGCAGTACCCACCACGGGCCCGGTAGTAGCGCACGCAGTAGGCACGGCAGCGGTTGTCGTCCGGGCAGCCGCAGCACTCGAGCGGAGGCGCCGTTTCGGCGTCGAGGTGGCTCACGCTGCGGGTGGTCGTGGCATCGGTCTCACGGAAGATGAACTTAGACATGGGGGTTTCCTTTCGATTGGACTTGCTTGACGAACTGCTCTGACAACCTCCTCTCTGGGTCTCGCTGGGTTCTTGGCTCCACATGTCCTCTGGGGCCGGTCTGGTGCCGCCGGGCGGCCGGTAGTCAGGCCTGGATCTCACGCAGGGCCGCTCCTGGGCGGTGGCAGACCCGCTCTACGAGCGGGCTGGACATCGTCACAGCCCCCAGCACAGACAGCAGGCCGGCGGCAAGGCAGACGGTCAGGGTGATCAGCCCCTGGGCCTCGAACGGGGCTCCGCTGACCCAGCTGTACGGGGCGGCGCAGCCAAGACCACCGAGAAGGCCCAGGCCGCCCCCGACCCCGAGCGGGACCAGCAGCTGGGAGCGGTTCACCCGCTGGAAGACCTCGGGCGGGGTGCCCGCCAGGTACAGCAGCCCGATCACCTGGCGCCGGTCGAGAACGCTGGCCGCGGTCGTGATCACGGTGGACGCGGCGGCGACCAGGAAGGTGGTCATGAGCACCAGGAAGCCGAAGGTGCGGTAGTCCTGCGAGAACTGGGCGTCACGCCAGGCGGTGTCCCGGTCAGTGACCGGCGGCTGCTGGGGGGAGAGGTCCGCCAGCAGGGGCTTCACCTGCTCAGCGATGGCCGGGCTGGCGACCCGTACCTCCACCAGCCGGCCGTCGGGGGGCAGGCCGACCAGGGGGTCCTCGGGAGTGGCGACGCTGGCCCGGAGCCCAGCCTGGGCCAGCCGCAGCTGGGCGGTCGCGGCGACGGTGTCGACCTGCTGAGCCGGCGCCGCGAGCAGGACCCGGGTCTCACCTCCCGCCGCCGAGGCCGCGCTCGCTACGGGGTAGGGGGCGAGGAAGCCGGCAACGAACAGGGCCATGGTCAGCCCGCCGACGGTCCGCCAGATCCCGCGCGGGTCATCCAGCAGCCGGCGCCCGACCAGCAGCCGTACGACGGAGGCCGACGGGCGGACCAGAAGCCGACCCAGGACCGCCACGCACCAGGGACCGACGACCGACAAGGCGACGAACATCGCCCCGAGGGCCGCGATGACCGAGCTCAGCGAGGAGTCAGCGCCCAGCGTGACGTACGCGTACCCGATCACGGCCAAGGCCATCACCACCACCCGGGCCACGCTGAGCCCGGGAGGGGTGTGACGCCGGGCGACCCCGAGAGGGCTGATGGTGAGCGCCAGCATGCCGCTCAGCCCGCTGATACCAACCGCGACCGGGCAGGCCACCACCAGCAGCGCCAGCTGCGCCGCCGGCAGCTGCAGGTCGGTCACGAAGAACGGCCCGCCGCCGACGGACAGCCTGGACCCCGGGACCAGCGCCAGCCAGTGCCCGAGCAGGCCGAGCAGGGTCCCCGCGGCCGCGACCACGATGGTCTCGACCAGCGTCATGCATGTCACCTGCATCGGTGTCGCCCCTAGCAGACGCAGGGTGGCCAGCCGCCGGTCGCGGCGTGCGATCCCGAGCCGGCCGGCGGTGCTGCCCAGCACCAGGAGCGGGACCGCGACCAGCAGCGTGGCGACCTGCCCGAGCCCCACGTACATGGCGTCGGGGGTGAAGTCCACGACCTCGTGGCGGTACCGGTCGATCGGGACCGGGCTCACGATGTCTCCGTCGCGACGGGGATCGCCCTTCCGCTCGACCTGCACCAGGGCCGATCCGGGGTCCTGCCCGCGCACCAGCAGCAGCTGCCCGGGGTGCCCCAGAGCGGCATCGCCCACCGGCTGCGGCTGGAGCGCAGCGCCACCGAGGAGCATGGTGGCGGTCTGAGGCGAGGCACTCTGCAGCAGCTCGCGCAGCCGGGGTGAGGCGTACGCGGTCCCCGGCTCCGGGAAGCTCGCCAGGCCCGGCGGTGCCGGCGCGTCCGTACGGAGCCGGGCCAGGTCGGCCACGACCACCGGCTGCTCGTCGACGAAGAATGTCTGCACCGCCAGCCTGCCGAAGGCGTTTCCGCTAGCCGGAGTCGGGTGCAGCCAGGCGCCCCGCTCGGCGCGTACCGTCAGGGCGTTGTTGACCGCAAGAACCGAGAACAGCACGAGGGTGGCCACGGTGACGGCGATCAGAGACAGCAGCACCACCAGCCGGTCTCCGGCCTCACCCTGGCGCAGCAGCCGCCACCCGATCCGGACCGCGCTCACCGCGGGGTCCTCCCCGTGGCCAGCCGCCCGTCGATCACCGACACCGTACGGTCGCACTGCTGGGCCACGACCGGGTCGTGGGTGACGACGACCAGGGCCGCCCCGCAGCTGCGGACCTCGGTGGTGAGCTGGGCCAGGACCTCCACGGCGGTGTGGCTGTCGAGGGCTCCGGTCGGCTCGTCGGCGAAGACCACCTGCGGCTCGTGCACCAGCGCCCGGGCGATCGCGACCCGCTGCGCCTGGCCTCCAGAGAGCTCACCGGGCCGGCGGCCCCCGAGGTCGGCCAGGCCGAGCGCCGCCAGCCACCGGTCGGCCCGCGGGCTGGCGTCGCGCGACGACGCGCCGGCCAGCAGCAGCGGCAGGGCCACGTTCTCCTGGGCGGTGAGCTCGGGGAGCAGCTGGCCGAACTGGAAGACGAAGCCAAAGGCCGTACGGCGCAGGCGGGTCCGCTCCGCCTCGCTGAGGCGGTCGATCCGCTCCCCCTGAAACCAGACCTCACCTCGACGAGGGGGCAGGATCCCGGCCAGGCAGTGGAGCAGGGTGGACTTGCCCGAGCCGGACGGGCCCATGATCGCGACGCAGTCGGAGAACCCGACTCCGAGCGAGACACCGTTCAGCGCAGGCGTCGGCCCGTACGCGTACTCCAGGTTGCGTGCTTCCAGGACAGTGCTGTGGGCGGCTCTGGTGCGCTGCTGAGCCTCGACGTCAACGAAGACCATGCCGTGAAACGTAGGAGTCCTTGCCCTGCCCCGGCTTCCCCCTAGAGGTTGATCTTCGCGGGGCCGTGCGCTGTGGGTGGAGCTGCTGACCCTCGATCGGCCCGCAAGAACCAGCCGACCAGCCAGCACAGCAGCGGGCAGGCCCCGCAGCAGCCCGGTCAGGGTACGGGCAGCGGCTCCGCTCCGCCCGCCGGTGTGCGCAGCGGCCCGTCAGCTCGTCCAGCTCGTGGAACCCGGTCGGGCTCCGCCGGCCTGCGGGGGGAGCCCCAGTGGCAGAGGTGGGGTGTTGCGGCTCCGCCGGTGGGCCTGCGGGAAGGAGGGCTGTGGACGGCCCGGCTGGGCGTCTACTCGGATGACAGGTGCTCGTGGGCCCAGATCGCGACCTCGACCCGGTTGCGTGCTCCCAGCTTGCGCTGGACCGACCGGAGCTGGGTCTTGATCGTCGACACGGCCACGTGCTCGGCCGCCGCCAGCTCCTGGTTCGTCATCCCGTTGCCGACTCCCCGGGCGATGGCGAGCTCCCGCTGGGAGAGCGGGACCGTGGCCGTCAGCGGGCGGCTCCGCTGCTCCAGGTAGTCGGCGACGATGTGCTTCGCCAGCTGGGGGGCGAGCAGAGACTGCCCCTCGGCCGCTGCCCGGACCCCGGCCACCAGCAGCTCCGGCCCGCCGTCCTTCACCAGGTAGCCGGTGGCGCCGGCCCGCAGCCCCTGGTCGAGGTACTCGTCATCCTCGAACGTGGTGCACAGCAGCACCCGCGGCGGCGACGGCAGCCGCTGCAGCCGACGGGTGACCTCGATCCCGTCCAGGCCGGGCATCCGGATGTCGAGCACGCACACGTCGGGCTGGTGGAGCTGGACCAGCCCGAGCACCTCGTCTCCCCGGGCTGCCTCGGCCACCACCGCAATGCCCGGGGCGGCGTCAAGGATCAGCTGAAGCCCGCGCCGCACCATGGCCTCGTCCTCGGCCAGCAGGACCCGAATGGTCATGAGCGCTTCCCTCCGTCCGAGGCCGGCAGGCAGGCCCGCAGCCTCCACCCGCCCTCCGGCAACGGACCCGACTCCAGCTGCCCCCCGGCTAGCGTAACGCGTTCTGACAGGCCGATCAGCCCGTAGTGTGAGCCGTCAGAGAAGCTCGACGGGGTGTCGGCGTCGTCGTCGACCACGAGCTCCAGCTGGTCGCCGAGCCGGCGGGCTGTCACCCGTACCTGGGTCGCCCCTGAGGCATGCCGACGGCAGTTGACCAGTGCCTCCCGGACGACGGCTTCCGCGGCTGCGACCGTCTCGGCTGGGTACTGCTCGTCGGGCGGTAGCCGGGAGTCCAGTACGGCCAGTGGGTGGGTCGTCACGGCTGTGTCGAGAGCTCGTTGCAGTCCGTCGGGGCTCGGCTGGCCGGCCGAGGGGTCGTCGCGCAGCGAGAGGACGAGCTCCTTCAGGGTGTCCATCACCAGCTGCGACTGCAGCTCGAGCTCGGAGACGGCCTCCATCAGCCGGGACACGTCAGTCACCTTGAGCACCCGGATCGCCTGCAGGTTCATGGACAGTCCGGTGAGCTGGGAGGCCAGGGAGTCGTGCAGGTCACGTGAGAGGGCCAGTCGCTCCTCTGTCCGTGCCTCCTGCGCGGCCCGCAGCCTCTCCGTGGCAACGGTCCGCCACAGCAGTCCCAGAACCGCGGCCACCAGGACCATCACCATGACATCGCCCACTGTGCTGGCCGGATCGGCACCGGGAGCCACCCGGAGCAGGCCCACCGTCGTCACCGATCCCGTCATCATGACCGCCAGCGCCAGCGCGGGCACCGGGCGGAGGTAGCGCAGTCCGGCGCACACGATGACCAGCTGGCCCAGCACCTCGGCCGAGCCGGGCGCAGGACCGCCTCCCGGGGCGGCCAGCGCAACCGAGACGCCGACGCTGACGGCTGCCGTGGCAGCACCGAGCAGCAGCGTCGGCCGCCGGACCGCGACCACGGCCCCGGCCCCCACCAGCAGGTCCAGCAGCAGCCGTACCTGGTTCACCGGCGGCAGGTACTCATTGGTTTCCTGGTCGACGGCCAGACAGGCCAGAACGAGCAGGACCATCAGGACCCACGGGAGGTGCGTCCGGAGGCTCGTACGCTGCAAGAGCCTGGCCAGCCAGCAGGCCCGGTTCTCCGCGGACTCGCGAGAGGGCTTCCTGAGCGGTGCTCCGAACCTGGCCATGCTCTCCTCCCTGTCGTCATTGTCTCCCTCTGGCAGGGATCGCGCGCCGGGTAAGTCTCCCCGCCGCGACCTCGGCTGCCGGACGCAGACCACACTGCTGCAGCCGGGCGGCCTGCGCGGAGCGGGGCGGATCGACGCGCACCAGCGGACCGAGAACCCGTCGATGACACTGTCTTCGTGAGTCTTGCTCAGAAGGAAGACTTCCTGAGACTGTCCTGTCTACCTCCTGTCGCCATCTTCTCGAAGCCGGATCATGTGGCTGGACGTTCAGCCCGCGGATGTCACCGTGCGCGTCACGCTCAAGGGAGGCGCCGGCCCCTGCGCACCACGCTCCGAGGACACAGCGACGATGAGACCCTATTCCGATCTCTAGCTCTGATCCCAGATTCTCGCAGATAGATGTGCCGAGGCTCCACTGGCGGGCGTTCTGGAGCAGCCCGTACAGTAGCCAGGCTCGGCGGGGTGCGGGCTCTGCGTACCCAACGAAAGCTGGATGCTCTGCCGGGAGCCGGCTACTCTGGCGCGATGAGTACGGCCCTGATGGACTCTCTGCGCCGGGAGATGATGTCCGCCCGCAAGCGGCGCGACCAGGTCACCGTCGTCGCCTGCCGCTCCGCGCTGGCCGCCGTCGCCAACGCTGAGGCCGTCCCCAGCGAGGAGTCGGCCGGGGCAGTCGAGCAGGCCAAGGTCGGGGCTGGGGCCGCTGACGCCCCACGCCGCGAGCTCAGCGAGGCTGAGGTACGGGCCATCATCGCCGCCCACCTGGCCGAGCTCGACGCGTCCGTGGCCGAGTACCAGCAGGTCGGGCAGCCGGCCGCCGCCGAGGAGGTGGCTGCTCAGGCCGCCGCGCTCCGGCAGGCCCTGCCTTCCTCGGCTCTGCCCTCCTGAGCCGGGCCGCGCGCCGGCAGGCCCTTCTGAGGTCACGTCCCTTCTGAGGTCACGCCCCTTCTGAGGTCGTGCTCTGCCCGGCCTGAGCCGGCCGCTGCAGGTCCTGCACACCTGGGGTCGTGGCGCCGCCGCACCTCGTGCCGTGCAGCCTGGTCCGAGTCGCCCGCTCCCAGCCCGGCTCGCGCCAGGCCCGCGCACTGCAGCGGTCCGAACCTCCACGTCTGCCCCCAGAGCTGCGCGGGAGAGCACTCAACGTCCGCTGCTGTGCAGCCAGGAAGGCCGCGGACGGTCCGGCAGCGCTGGTCGTCTGCGGCGGGACTCAGGCCGCGCCAAGACAGCACCCGTGCCGGGACAGCACGACGCCGGGCGAGCCGCTGCTCGCCCGGCGTCGTGGCAGGGGTCTTAGCTCTCGACCGCGCGGGTCGGAGCCGGCTCGTCGTCAGACGGGGCGTACTTCTGGGCCAGGGCCTGCAGGTCGACACCGGTGGTGTTCTTCAGCATCTCCAGCACCTGGACCAGGTTGGTCCCGACCTGCTTCGGCAGCTCGTGGGCGCCGTCGGCCGAGATCACGGTCAGCTTCTCGATGTTCGACATCGGGCTGGCGACCTCGTGGGCCATCGCCGGCAGCACGCCGACCAGCATCTCCAGCACGGCGGCGTTGTTGTACCGGGCGTACGCGTCAGCCTTCTTCTGCATCGCCTCGGCCTCGGCCTCGCCCTTGGCCAAGATCGCGGCGGCCTGCGCCTCGCCCTCGGCCCGTACCGCGTCAGCCTCGGCGATACGGCGGGCCTTCTCGGCCTCACCGGCCTTGGCGCCCTCGATCGCCAGCGCCTCGGCCAGGGCGGCGCGGCGGGACTTGTCGCCCTCACCGGTGAGCCGGGAGGTCTCGGCCTCGGCCTCGGCCGAGGCGATCTGGGCGGCCTTGTTCGCCTCAGCGGTCAGGATCGCCTTCTGCCGGGCAGCGGCAGCCTCGGTCTCGACCCGGTACCGCTCGGCGTCGGCCGGCTTGCGGACCTCGGTGTCGAGCTGGCGGTCCTTCAGCGCTGCCTGCCGTACGGCGACCTTCTCCTGCTCGGTCAGAATCGCCTGGTCCCGGTCGGCCTGGGACAGCGGCCCGGCGGCAGCGGCCTGGGCGGCGGCGGCGTCGGTCTCGGCCTTGATCTCGGCCTGCTTCAGCATCAGCTCCCGGTGCGCGATCGCGACCTGCTGCTCGGCGGCCAGGCGGGCCTGCTCGGAGGCCTGCAGCGAGGCGGCCTCGGCGACCGCGGCCAGCTGCTGCACCCGGGCCGACTCGGGACGGCCCAGGTCCGACAGGTACGAGCCGTCGTCGGTGATGTCCTGGATCTGGAAGGTGTCGAGGTTGAGGCCCTGGCCGGTCAGCGAGGCCTCGGACTCCTCGGCGACCCGCTGCGCGAAGGCGGCCCGGTCCCGGATGATCTGCTCGACCGACATCGAGCCGACAATCGAGCGCAGGGCACCGGCGAGAACCTCCTGGGTGAACGGCTCGATCTGGTCCTGCTGGGTGAGGAAGCGCTGCGCGGCGGCCCGGACCTGGTCCTCGTTGCCGCCGACCTTGACGATCGCGACCCCGTCCAGGTTGAGCTTGACGCCCTGGCCGGAGACGGCGCCCCGGATCTGGACCGGGATCCGCCGGCTGGACAGGTCAAGGATGTGCAGCCGCTGAATGAACGGGACGAGGAAGACCTTGCCGCCCATGACGACCTTCTGGCCGGACAGGTCCTGGGTCATGCCGGTCCCGGTCCGGACCTCCTTGCCCTTGGCTCCGGTGATGATGAAGGCCTCGTTGGGTCCGGCGACGCGCCACCGGGAGACGACGACCAGCACCCCCAGCACTAAGAGGACGATGATGCCGAGGACGGCAATCACAATGACGGGCAGCTCGGGCACGATGCTCCTTGTCGAGTGGTTGTTGGGACTACCTGTACGTGGGGATGACCTTCACTGAGGTCGCACTGAGGACGTCGGTGATGGTCACCTGGGTTCCCGCCGGCAGCGGCTCGGGCGCACGCGCGTACAGCTTGGTCATGTGGCCGTCCTGGAGGACCCGGATCTCGCCCATCCCCTGGGAGGGGATGTCGGAGATCACGACGCCGACCCGGTCGAGCAGTCCTTCGGAGGTCGGTGCGGCGCCGTCCTGGGAGCGGCGCAGCCGGAGCACGGCGTACCCGATCAGGAAGCCCAGCCCCAGGCCGAGGATGATCCCGCCGATGACGGCCAGGGTCAGGTTGCCGGTGACCTCGTAGATGATGGCCCCGCCGAAGCCGAGGGCTCCGACGAAGGCTGCGAGCGACGAGCCGGAGAACCAGTCGCCGCCGCCCAGGGCGTCGAGCAGTCCGTCAAACAGCTCCCCTAGCAGGAGGGTGAACAGCAGCAGTGCTACGCCCACTCCGCCGATGATCAGAAAGACGGTCATCCGACTCCTCCCCGCTTGCGGGTCAGTCTACCGAGGCGCAGGTGTCAGCCGTCCGCCCGCGAGCGCCTCCGGGCCCCGGCACCAGGTCTCGTCTGGGCAGACTGCCGTCACTGCTGGGCTGCCGGTGCTGCGGCACCCAGCACAGCGCCCGGTACCCGGTGCAGCAAGCGCGCCCTGCTCAGCGCGGCGGGTCGGTGAGGTAGCGCTTCCAGGCGGCCTCGAAGTGCTCGCCCATCGGGGTAACCGGCACCGCCAGGTCCATTGGCGGCGTGGTGTTCGTCCGGGCCGAGAGCCCGTACAAGGGTGCCTTCCAGGCCTCGAACGGCAGGTGCGGGGCGGTGGTCGAGACCCACGGGCCCCGGATGAAGAGCCTCCGCCCGGCACGAGGGCGCTTGTCGACCACCACCAGACCGGTGTCCAGCAGCGGGGCCGCGGCGGCGTCGCGCTGCCTCTTGCGCCACTGGTTCCACTGGACGAGATTGGCGTCGGTCGGGTCGATCAGGGCCAGCAGCTGCAGCCAGTAGCGAGCCGACGGCTCGGGCACCCCGAGCTGCTCAACCACCGCGGCCACCACCTCGGGCGCGCTTGACAGAGGGTCGCTCGGGTGGCCCGGGCGACCGGAGCGCAGGTCCTCGGCGACCGCGTCGTACGCCCCGGTCAGCAGCGCAACCGCCCACCGGATCTTGCCGTACGCGGGCAGCTGCTCGACGAGCTCGTACTCCTTGTGCCAGTCCACCACCTGCTGCGGGTCCCAGCTCACCCGGTCGATGCGGTCGCGGATGAAGGTCCAGGCGCCGATGGTCTCTCGGCTGCCGCGCTCCGGGTTCGGCCTCGCCCCCAGCAGCGACCTCGCCCCCAGCTCGGGCGACTGGACCGGGCGTACCGCCACCTCGTCGCGCAGCCGCTCGTACGCATCGGCCAGGACCGTGGCCACCGGGTCGGTCCGGGGGACCCGGCTCGCCGCCCACAGCCAGATCGGCAGCGACACCACCGAGGGCGCGGAGAGCAGCTGGGCGAGCATTCCCGCCCCCCGGTGCGGCAGCGCCTTCTCGGTCACGGTGACCAGCCAGTCGGGCAGCACCAGCGGTTCGCCGTGCTCGGCCCGCCAGGCCTCGATGACCGCCTCGATGTCGATCCCCTCCCGAGCCGTCCGGACCGGGTCGGCGCAGCCGGCGGCGACCAGCCGGTAGCGCTCGGCGTCACTCATCCGCTGGAAGAAGTCCTGGGCGGTGAGGGCCTCGGTGACCGACAGGCCGATCCCGGTGCGTACCTGCTTGGGCAGGAAGAGCCGCCCCGGGGCGCGGAGCCTCGGCGTGCCCGCGAGGAAGTACGCGGCCGCCGCGCGGGTCCACCCGGTGCCCGCCGCGAGCTGCTCCGCCCGGCTCGGGTCCCAGGCTGGCGGCTCCTCGGTGAGCAGGACCTGGAGCATCTCCCGCAGCACCGGCTCGGCGACTCCGGAGGCCCGGACCACGACCCACTGCTTCCCGGCGTCAGAGTCGACCGTCCCCTGCGGACCCTGCCCGCCCTCGTCGCGGGCGTAGCGCAGACGCTGGCCGGCGCGGTCGCGCTGGTACGTGGGGTAGAGGATGGACCGGCCCCCGACGGCGTTGCCCCAGGGGGTCGGCACCACCGCCCGCGGGTCCTCGTAGTCCTCGACCAGAGCGACTCCTGTCGGCGAGTAGAGGCCGGAGTCGAGCAGCAGGGTCAGCAGCGCAGCAGACCGCCCCAGCACGGACCGGTCCGCGAACGGCTGGGCGGTCTCGTGGGCCACGGTCTCGGGGCGCAGCAGCAGCACCGATACCTCGTCGTTGACCCAGCCGCCGGAGGTGATGGAGCCGTTCAGCTGCTCCGCTACGTTCCAGACGTTCTTCTCGAGCTTCGGGTCGAGGCGGGCAGCCGTGGGCCAGCCGGCCCGCGCCCCCGTCCGGGGGAGCGCCGGGTCAGCTCGCGGGTCGTCGGGGGGCTGGGGGCTGTCCGCTGCCGTACGGGGCCTGTCGCGACCGGAGTCATCGCCCGCGGCACCCGGACTGTCCGCTAACGCGTCCCCACCAGGATCGTCCACCGCTGTGCCGGGCTCGTCTGTGCCGGGCTCGTCCGCACTGGGCTCGTCCGCACTGGGCTCGTCTGTGCCGGGATCGTCCGCGCCGTCCAGGTCCGGACCGGGACCGTCATCCGTCGCCCCCGGACTGTCCGCTGCTGTGCTCGCTGGGTCTGCCTCGTCGGTCTCGGTCGGCTCGTTCGTCTCGCTCGGCTCGTCGGTCTCGCTCGGCTCGTCGGCTACCTGGTCCGCGGTGGAGTCAGGGGCCTGGTCAGGCACAGTGCCAGGTCCCGACGGCTGCAGGGCACCGGAGGGGCGCAGCGCGTCCGGGACCAGGTCGAGGACAGCCCGGGCGACCTCGTCGCCGTCGGCCAGGAGCAGCCCCAGCGCCGGCTCGCAGCCTGCCCAGAAGGTGACAGAGGCCCGGGCCACGGCCGGCAGAGCAGCGATGTCGCGCAGCAGGTCGGCCAGGACCCGGGCCGGGTCAGCCCCCGCCTCGGTCGCCAGGTGGTGCAGGTCACCGGGCAGCGCCGAGTACGGACGCAGCCCGCAGCGCACCCGCTCCCGGTTGAGCTCCACGAAGCCCTCCAGGGCCCCCTCCGGCAGCCGGTCCGCCAGCGCGATCGACTCCTCGCCCAGCTCCTCCCCGCTCACCGCCCCGGCCAGGGCGAACTCCCACAGCACCGACCGGTGCTGGTCCTCGTCCACCGCCAGCCCGTACGCCCGCTCGGCCTCGCGGGCCTTGGTGAAGCACCGCGTGGCGCCGGCGATGGTGCCCAGCTCGAGGAAGGTCCGGCCGAGCTCCTCGTACAGGGTCGGGACCGCCTCCGGGCAGGAGCCGCCCAGCCGCGCCGCGGCTCCCTCAACCACCTCGACGGCCGTGGTCGGGAAGGTCTCCGCCAGGTCGCGGGCCCGCTCCAGGGCAGGCAGCGCGGCCAGCACCGCCTCGGCGCTGTCGGGGCGCTGGGTGATCGGCCAGGCCGGGAAGCCGAGCCCCTGGCGCTGCCCGTACCCGACCTCGCGGTGCCCGTCGGGGATGAAGCCGCGGGCGGCCAGGACCGCGTCGGTGCTGGTGTCGAGGCCCTCGGCGACCAGCCGTACGACCGTACGGGAGGGAGCCTGCGGGTGGGTGTAGCGGCGGGCCTGAACGCTGGTCGCCCCGGAGACCGGCTCGGCGGACACCCCGCCCATCTCGACCGTCGTGTCACTGCTCATCGGCTAGCCTCCCGTCCGGCATAGATCGCGGAGGCCATCCGGACTCCCTCGGAGTAGGCGACCGGCCCGACCCGGCCTACCGGGACCACCCGGCCGTTGCGCTCCCAGCACAGGTCTGCGGTGAAGGTCTCGTCGTCACTGTGCTCGACGCCGATCCAGTAGCGGGCCACGACCCGGGCGCCCCCCTCGTACACGACGCACTCGGCGTAGCCACCGCGGATCCGGTAGCCGAGCGAGGCGGCCAGCTGCTGACCCCGGGAGAGCTTCGAGAAGCGGGCGCCGGACCACTGCAGCAGCGAGCGCCAGCCGGCCTGCTCGGGGTCCAGGCGGTGCACCGTACGGCGCAGCTGGTCGAGACGCTGCCGGTAGCCGCGGGCGCTGGCCAGGACCTGCAGCTGGTCGAGCTCGGGCAGCAGCGCCGGGTGCGGCAGGCAGACCTGGTCGGCGTCGCAGCGCACCAGGGCCCGGTGAACGTCCATCAGCTGCAGGGACTCGGCGTCGGGGATGTCGCGCAGCACACCGGTCACGCCGCCCCCGGTGACCACGAGGTTGGTGAGCCAGGAGCGCCAGGCCTCGTCGGCCCAGACCTCGGCCAGCAGCACCCGCGGCACCGGCAGCGAGCGCAGCATCCAGCGCTCAACCGTACGACCGGCCTCGCGGTCGTGCTCGACCAGGAAGTCCCGGGCCGAGCTGAGCTGGTCCCAGGCCGTACTGGTCCAGACCTCGCGCGGAACCTCCGCCAGCTCGGCCCGGGTGCTCGCCGTACGGGCGACGATCCGGTGCCCGCGGATGGCGAGCTGCAGGCCGTTGCCGGCGGACAGCCACTCGGGCTCGTCCTCCGGCTCGGGTACGGAGGCCTCGGGCTCGTCAGGGGCCTCGGCCCCAGGCTCCGGCTCGGTGGGCGACTCCGGAGGCTCGGCAGCCTCGGTGGACGACTCTGAGGGGTCGGTGGCCTCGGGCTGGGCGGCCTCGGGCTGGGTGGACGGCTCCGGGTCGGAGGCCTCGGGCTCGTCCGGCTGGGAGCCCGGGCCAGCCTCAGCCTGTGGCCTCTGTGAGGACTCCGGCTCCGGCTCGGACCCCGCCCCAGCCCCAGGTCCGTCTGAGGACTCAGCCTCAGCCTGCGAGGACTCTGCCTGGTCAGGCTCGTCCGAGGACCCCTCTGCCAGGAGCGGGACCGGCTCCGGCTCCGCGGAGGACCGGTCCGAGGGCTCAGCGGGCGGCTCGTCCGGCCTTGTCGCAGGCTCCTCCGCGGGCACCGGCGCACCAGACGGCGCGCCCGCAGGCACCGGCTCAGCCTCCGTCTCGTCCGTAGCGGAGTCGGCCGACGCGCCCTCCGTACCCGAGCCAGCGGACGGCGCGCTGCCCGGCTCCGCGTCGTCCGAGCTGGTCTGTGGCTCTGGCGGCGGCGACGGCTCCGGCGTGACCTGCACCTGCGAGTCCTGTGCCGCCCAGTCCGCCGCCGACATCGCCCCGAGCAGGAAGCCTCCCGACTCGACGGGCTCGGAGCCGCCGGTCGCCGAGCCCTCGGGTACGGGCCCGTCCTCGGTCGGGTGAGCCTGTTTCGCCGGCTCCTCAGCCTCGGCCGGGCTCGCGGGGGAGCCTGCCCGCCTGCCTGCCTCGGCCGTCTGGACCGCCGGGCTGGTGGACCCGGAGCCGGCCGGTGGCGCCGAGGAGCCAGCCTCTGCCGACGACCCTGCGCCGTCCGGCCACGGCTCAGATGGTTCCGACAACGCCGTACTCGGCCTCGTCGGAGCGTGGTCGGGCTCAGCCGCCCGCGTCTTGCGCTTCCCGAGAGGGAACGGGGGCCACTTCATCGAGCAGGTCCTTCGTACGTGAGTCGCAGGTGTCAGGAACAGCCAACCATGACCGGCGTGGAGGAGGAATACCGGGTCTGCCCACGAGCCCGGGCACCGGCCCTGTCACAGCAGCGGACCCACCAGGCCCCAGCCGGCCCGTACGGCCCGGCACGCCAGCCCCCCGTCCGCTGCTGTGCCGCGGCGAGCCGGCATCAGCAGCCTGGGCCTCGAGGCCAGGCCGGGTCGGGTTCACGGCGTGTGGAACGGGAAAGTCTCGAACAGGGTGTCGAAGCGGGCGCGGGTACGGGGCGCGAGCGGCTCAAGCTCGGTCAGGTCGAGGTGGCGGCGACCCGCCGCGCCGCCCCGCTTCCACAGCCCGACGACCCGGCCGCCGCTCACCGCGCTCTTCTGGAACATCCCGTTGTTGCCGGGGACGAGTCGGCGGTGGTGGTCTTCGGTGACCGCGAACAGGCGGTCCTGGTAGCCGAGGAGGAACTCGTCGAAGCCAGGCAGCAGCAGCGGCCTGGACGCTGCACGCCCAGCCTTGCGGATCTCGTCGGCCAGCCCCGGACGCTGGAACCGCTCCTGGTCGACCTGGTCGACCTGGTCGCGGATGAGGGCGGCGGCCCGTCGGACCTGGCCCAGCGGCAGCTTGGTCCACCAGGCGAAGTCGCGCAGCGTCGCGGGCCCGTGCGAGGTCAGGTAGCGGCGCAGGAGCTCCGCCGTCGCCGCGTCCCGGTCCCCGTTGAAGCGGTCCTCGAGGCCGGAGCCGGGCGGCAGCCAGGTTGACGCCAGGGCGACCTGCTGGTCGCCGTCCACGATCGGCCCGAGGACGGCGGCGCCGCGCATGACCTGGTGCCGCAGCAGGTGGTACCCCGCTCCCTGGGGGGCCATCAGCCCGGCTCTGTCCCACGCGGCGTGGAGCTCCGTGCGGGGGCGCGGCCCGTGGGCCAGGACGTCGTGGAGGCAGCCGACGGCGCGGTCCAGGTCGTCGTCGGTGTAGGGCCGGTTGACGCGCAGCAGCCGTTCCGCCTCGCGCAGACCGGGCGCGACGCACAGCTCTGTGATCCAGCGGGCGTCCCCGCCGGGCAGCGCGAAGACCGTGCCTCGCATCGGGTAGCCGCGGACGATCTCGCCGCGGGCGAAGGCGTCAACGACGGCCTCGACCGACGTGTCCCGGGTCCGCAGCGCCACCGAGGCGAGGACGCCAGGCAGGTCCTGCCCCTGGTGCGCCCCGAACGCTGAGACGACGTCGGCTGGTCGGGCGAACCGCTGGGCAACCAGGCCCTGCGCAACGAGCCGGGCGCGACCGAGGGCGGCGTCAACCATCACTGGGCCCGGATGCCCGCGGCCCGCCGGCAGGGGCGGCGTCGACGGTCACCGCGTCCCAGAAGCCCAGCTCGGCGCCCGACACTGCTGACGACGCGGAACCGGTCGCTGGGAGCGGGCGCACCCTTGACGACCTCCCGGACGGAGGAGAGCACCGGCCACCGCGGGGCGTCGGTCGCCTCCCCCTCAACCCGAGTACTCATGGGGGAATCCTATGCGGGCAGACCTGTGCCTCGTCGTCACCCAGGCCCTGGCACACCGACGGACCCACCGCCCCGGGGACCGGCCTCACCCGAGGCGTTCCTCCCCGATCGATCCGCCGCTGTGCGGGCGCAGACGAGACCCCCGCCCATGAGATGAGCGGGGGTCGGCGTCCTCGGCCGGGGCAGCCGTACGGGTCAGCGGCTGGCGCGACCGATCTGCAGAACCGGCTTGCTCACCTCGACAAAGAAGTCGTTGCCCTTGTCGTCGACCACGATGAAGGCCGGGAAGTCGACGACCTCGATCTTCCAGACCGCCTCCATCCCGAGCTCGGGGTACTCCAGCACCTCGACCGAGGTGATGCAGTCCTGCGCCAGCCGGGCGGCCGGGCCGCCGATCGAGCCCAGGTAGAAGCCGCCGTGCGCCTTGCAGGCGTCGGTGACCTGCTGCGACCGGTTGCCCTTGGCCAGCATCACCATGGACCCGCCGGCGGCCTGGAACCGGTCGACGTACGAGTCCATCCGGCCCGCCGTGGTGGGCCCGAACGACCCGGACGCCATCCCCTCAGGGGTCTTGGCCGGGCCGGCGTAGTAGACCGGGTGGTCCTTGAGGTACTGCGGCATCTCCTCGCCGGCGTCGAGCCGCTCACGGATCTTGGCGTGGGCGATGTCGCGGGCCACCACCACCGGGCCGGTCAGCGAGAGCCGGGTCTTGACCGGGTACTGGCTGAGCTGGGCGCGGATCTCACTCATCGGCCGGTTCAGGTCGACCTGGACCACCTCGCCACCGAGGTGCTCGTCGGTGGTCTCCGGCAGGTACGTGCCCGGGTCGGTCTCGAGCTGCTCGATGAAGACCCCCTCCGGGGTGATCTTGCCCAGGCACTGGCGGTCAGCCGAGCAGGAGACGGCGATCGCCACCGGCAGCGAGGCGCCGTGCCGGGGCAGCCGCACCACCCGTACGTCGTGGCAGAAGTACTTGCCGCCGAACTGGGCGCCGATCCCGAACTGCCGGGTCAGCTCCAGCACCTTCTCCTCCAGCTCCAGGTCACGGAAGCCGTGGGCGCTCATGTCACCGGAGGTGGGCAGGGCGTCGAGGTACTTCGCCGAGGCGTACTTGGCGGTCTTCAGCGCGAACTCGGCCGAGGTGCCGCCGATCACGATCGCCAGGTGGTACGGCGGGCAGGCCGCCGTGCCCAGCGAGCGGAGCTTGGCGTCGAGGAAGGTCATCATCGACTCGGGGTTCAGGATCGCCTTCGTCTCCTGGTACAGGTAGCTCTTGTTGGCCGAGCCACCACCCTTCGCCATGAAGAGGAACTTGTACGCGTTCTCGTGCCCGTCGGCGGTGTCTGCGTACAGCTCGATCTGGGCGGGCAGGTTGGAGCCGGTGTTCTTCTCCTCCCACATGGTGATCGGGGCGTTCTGCGAGTAGCGCAGGTTGAGCTTCGTGTACGCCTCGTACACCCCGCGCGACAGGGCCTCCTCGTCGGGGCCGCTGGTGAGGACCTGCTGGCCGCGCTTGCCCATGATGATCGCGGTGCCGGTGTCCTGGCACATCGGCAGCACCCCGGCGGCGGCGATGCTGGCGTTCTTGAGCAGGTCGAGCGCGACGAACTTGTCGTTGTCGCTGGCCTCCGGGTCATCCATGATCGTGCGCAGCTGGGCCAGGTGGGCCGGGCGCAGGTAGTGCGCGATGTCGTGGAAGGCGGTCTCGGCCAGCAGCGTCAGCGCTGACGGGTCGACCTCCAGAAAGGTCCGCCCCCCGGGCCCTTCGGCCGTACGGACGCCCTCGGTGGTCAGCAGCCGGTACGGAGTCTCGTCGGCCCCGGTTGGCAGGAGGTCTGAGTATCGGAATTCAGGCATGCTTAAGTCCTTCCCCTGGATGTAGGCCATCCTGTCACTTGCCGCCCCTCCGGCGCCGGCAAGGTCCCCTGCTTGACCGCCCCAGGAGGGCACCTGCCGCAGCCGGCCACGACTCGCACCAGCCCGACCACCGCCAGCCCGCACGCCCAGCCGCCCCCGACCTGTCCGCTGAGCCCGGCCCAGCCCGGGCCGCTCAGCACAGCGTGGGAGCCGGGGTCAGGCAGGGTCGCTGCGGCACGATGAGAGCATGAGCGAAACCGCTGCCCCCCGTACGCACCGGGCTCTGAGCCTGATTCTGGGTGGAGCCGCTGTCGTGGTCGCACTGGTCGGGCTGAAGCAGTTCGCCAGCATCGTGGCCCCGGCCTTTCTGGCCCTGAACCTGATGATCGTGGTGTGGCCACTGATGTCGGTGCTGAAGCGGTTTCTGCCGCGGCTGGTGGCGGGGATCGTCACCGGACTGGCGGCGGTCACGATTCTGGCGCTGTTCTTCTGGGCGCTCGGCTGGGCCGGGTCACTCTTCGTCAAGGAGGTCCCGCAGTACAAGGGCCAGGGGGTGGCCGTGTGGCAGCAGCTGCTGGCACTGGCGAGCCAGTACGGGGTGACCAGTACCGAGATCACCGCGCAGCTGGAGGGGATCGACCCCAGCAGTGTGGTCAGCGTCGTGGGGCGGGTGGTCTCCAACGTCAGCGGGGTGGTGTCGCTGCTGGTGGTGGTGATCTCGGTGCTGCTGTTCATGATCATCGACTCGATTGGTTTCGACGAGCGGCTGGAGCGGCTCGGTGAGCGGCACAGCCGGGTGCTGGCGCTGGCGCTGCAGTCGTTCGCGCAGGGGGTCCGGCGCTACTGGGTGACCTCGACGGTGTTCGGTCTGATTGTGGCGCTGGTGACCTGGGCCGGGCTGATCTGGATCGGGGTGCCGCTGGCGGCGGTCTGGGCGATGCTGTCGTTCGTCACGAACTACATTCCCAACATCGGCTTCATCATCGGCCTGCTGCCGGCAGCGGTCATGGGGTTTCTCGCGAAGGGGCTGCTGGGCCTGGTCCTGGTCGTCGTCCTGTACTCGGTGTCGAACTTCGTGATCCAGTCGATGATTCAGCCGAAGTTCACCGGGGAGGCGGTCGGGGTCACCTCGACGGTCTCGTTCCTGTCGCTGCTGGTCTGGACGTACACGCTGGGCGCGCTGGGCGCGCTGCTGGCCCTTCCGGCGACCCTGTTCGTCAAGGCGGTCGTGGTCGATGCCGACCCGCAGATGCGCTGGCTGAACGCCCTGATCGCCTCCAACCCGAGGACCAGCGACGAGGAGCCGGTGCTTCCGGTCGATGACGTGGCCAGTGACGACCAGCCAGGTCCCACCGAGCCTCGACCCGGCCACGGCGACGAGGTCTCCGGCTCGTCTGCCTGGTCCAGGTCAGACCTGGTCTCGGGCACGGCCCGGCCTGAGCCGGTCGCTGGCACCGGGGTGGGCGAGAGCCGTACGGGCGGGAGCGACTCATCCGGACCGACCCCGACCAGCGCCGGCTCGGCCCCCGAGGTCGCGGGCTCGGCGGGCGCCTACGACTGTCTTCCGGACACCGCGTCCAGCCCGGGGGCGGCCCCCGACCCGTCGGGCTCCCTCCCGGCGCACTCTGCGGACGGGGACCTGCCGGGGCCGGTCCCGGCCCATGCCCTGGCGGAGCAGGCCGGCGTCGAGAAGGACGCGCTGGCCACGAGTCCGTCGACTCCTCCCGCCGTGGAGGGCAGTGGCGGGAGCCGGGGCACCTCACGAGCCGACGGACCAGGTTCCGAGCCGGCCCCGCACAGCAGCGGGCAGGTACGGCCCGGGGGCCCCGACCACACCCCGGAGCCGCTGCATGGGTCCGATCGGGTGCTCGGTGAGCAGGCCCCCGAGACCGTGGGCCATGCGAGGACCGAGCCAGCCCTGCGGGACCAGCCGGCCCCGCAGAGCGAGGATGACGAGCCGTTGGACGAGCCACGTCCGCAGCGTCCCTGGGACGGTGAGTCCACTCTGGAGCTCCCAGCGGTGTCGGCTCCCCGCCGGGCCAAGGAGCAGGTCTCACCCGACGGCACCGAGCTCGACCCGTACACCTCACGGGCCCGCAGCGCCGGCCCCAGGATGCAGTCCAGCGCCACCCCTCACTGGAGCGACTAGGCCTTTCACGACAACCCAGCGGGCATGGGCGCGCCAGGCGGCGTCGGTCACCATGCCCGCAGACCAGCGGACTGACCCGGCGCTCAGCGCCCCCCACCAGCGAGTCACGCTGCAGTCCATTCGGCGCCAGCGTCACCCGCTGACGCTGCCGGCACCGCGTCCCCGGACGCAGACAGCTCAGTCTGTGCTCTGTCTGGTCAGATGTTCTTTGCTCCGGTGTCGCGGAGGAGCTGGAGGTACTTCGGGTCCTCACCCTCGAAGATCTCGTGACCCTCCAGCATGAACGCGCTCATCAACGAGTCCGCAGCAGCGTCCCGCTGGCCCAGCTCCAGCTGCCCCTGGCCCAGCCGCAGCCAGACGAACCCGTTCCCACCGTCGGAGGCGTCCATGGCCTGCTGAGCGAAGTCAACCACCAGGTCGTACTGCCCAGCCGTCCAGTACGCATCCGCCAGCGACGCGCAGAACCACATCGTCGCCTCGTACAGGCTCTTCGGCTCCGGTACCAGCGCCAGGCCCTCAGTCCAGGCCTCCACCGCCGTCTGCCAGTCACCAGCCTCCAGAGCCTCGTTGCCCACCTCCGCCAGCCGGTCTACCTCGTCCTCGTCCAGCTCGGCCGGAGCAGCCGAGCCCTCCACCAGCGGCTCCCCCTCCGCCAGCCGCAGAAAGTTCGGGTCCAGCTCCCGGAACGCCCGCTTGCCCTCGGCCTTCAGCACCCGCGTGAAGGCCTGAGTCGCTCGGTCCAGGTCTCCCAGCAGGTACCAGGCCTCACCCACCTCCAGCAGTGGAGTCGCCTTGTCCTCGTAGCCGTAGGAGGCGAGCAGCCGCTCCGACCACACCGCCATGGGCTCCTCCAGCCGGGCCCTCCCCAGCCCGTAGATGACCGAGAGTGCCACCAGCTGCGGAACCCCTGCGGTCATCACCTTGGCCTCGAGACTCTCTCCTGGGATCTCGTCCCAGACCCGCTCCGCCAGCTCCAGCGCCGCAGCCGCATCACCCGCAGCAAACAGCTCCTGCACCCTCAGCGAGTCTGACGTCAGCCGGTCGTCCTCAGCCGGCGGCAGATCATAGCGCCCATAGTCAATCGTCACACTGTCCTCCAGCTTTCGGTATTGAGATCCAGGTTACCGGGCCTTCTTTCGGGCAGTCTACATCCCGTGGTGCGCCGTCACAGGAATGCTGACCCTGGATCAACGTACTGCTCTGCGAGGCGAGCGCCCTGCGAGCGGTTCCAGCCCTTGGGCTGCAGCTCGTAGTTGTCTGGGTCTAGCATCCACTTGCGCGCCTCAGCGCTCTTCGCACCGTACATGTACCCCTTGCGGTTCCACCACGAAACCGCATCCTCAGGATGGTGCCCCATGTCACACTGATTAAGCTTGAAGTGCTCAGTCTTCCCAGTATCTGGATTCTTCCAGACCAGCCGAGGCGGATCACCCTTGATCTTCCCTTGCTTGCGCATTCTCGCGATGACCTCGCGGCCAGTCCTGGAGTTCTTGCCCGGTGTCTTGCCGAGGTACCGCAGGCGACGCGACTTGGCCTCGTCGACCAGCTTCATCACCTTCCTGGTGACGTACTTCCCGTCGGGGAGTCTGATGACCTCTGCGACCGCCTTGGCGATCTTGCTCTTGGCTCCGGCTGGGATCTTCTTTGCCATCTCAGCCGCCCATCAGCTCGTTGATCGCCTGGTCGATCGCGATGTTGATCGCCATGGTTGCGCCCTTCTTCGCCAGGAACGACACCGCCGCCGACGCACCTCCCGAGAGGATCGCTGCCGCGACCGACACCACATCCAGCAGGATCTGCCCGATCACGTACGCCCGCAGCCCGGTAATCAGCACCCCAGCCGCCCGGTACGCCGTCGCCGCCAGCGGCGCCGCCGCAGCCACCGACCGCAGCGACTCCAGACTCCCCTCCCCGCCACTGAGGTGCCCGACCACCGACTCCACCGCCAGACCCTCGTTAGCGCCCCTCAGGTGCGCCACCCCCGCCTCCAGGTCCCGCACGTACGACTCCAGCCGCCCCGCCAGCGAGGTCCAGTCCGCCGACCAGCCCTCCAGCACCCCCACGTCCGTCGTCGGCCACTCATACCCCAGGTAGCTCAGGATCTCGATGACCTTGCCCTTCACAAACGCCTCAGGGTCAGCCGGCAGCTCACCGTCAACCGGCTCTTCCCAGTTGGGGGTGTGGGGGCTGGTGGCCCTGGGGTCGGGTGGTCTGGTCGCTGAGGGCTGCTAGGGGTGCTGTACCGGGTGGCTGGTGAGCCGCTGCGGAGCCTGGTTCCTGTTTCCCGTGCCGGCTGAGGGCTGCGGGCCGGGTGGGCGTGTCGGTGAGGGGTGGGGGTCGAGGTCTTCCGATGACTGAGGTTGTTCACGCCTTCGATCAGGAAGACCTCGGCATGGGTGGTGCTACTTTCAGTGAGCCGGGTCTGACGAGCTTCTGCCGGCTGGACGGGCTGGGGCTGGTGGTAGTCGGCCAGCGTGCGGAGCCGGGTGAGGCGGTCCTGGCGTGTGAGCCCGTGGAGCGCGATGACTGGTGCCGCCGGTGCGGCTGTCAGGGCCGGGTCCGGGACACGCTGACTCGGGTCCTGGCGCATGAGCCGTTCGGGTGGCGTCCGACCCGGCTGCGAGTGAGGCTGCGGCGGTACCGGTGCACCGAGTGCGGGCACGTGTGGCGTCAGGACCTGTCAGCGGCTGCCGCGCCTCGTTCCCGGTTGTCGCGGCGGGCGGTGTGGTGGGCGCTGGGCAGCCTCGTCATCGGGCACGTGAGTATGTCGCGGGTCGCTGCCGGGCTCGGGGTGGCGTGGTCGACAGCGAGCAAGGCGGTCCTGACCGAGGCCCGCCGGCTGCTGGTTGATGACCCGGACCGGTTCGGCGGGGTCCGGGTCCTCGGAGTCGACGAGCACTGCTGGCGGCATACCCGCAAGGGCGGCAAGTGGGTCACGGTGGTCATCGACCTGGCCCCCGTGAGGGACCAGACCGGCCCGGCCCGGCTCCTGGACATGGTCGAGGGACGTTCCAAGGCGGTGCTGAAGGACTGGCCTGACGCCCGCCCGCAGGCCTGGAGAGACCAGGTCGAGGTCGTCGCGATGGACGGGTTCACCGGCTACAAGACCGCCACCACCGAGAACCTGCCCGAAGCAGTAGCCGTGATGGACCCGTTCCACGTGGTCCAGCTCGCCAGTGGCGCCGTCCACCAGTGCCGCCGCCGGGTCCAGCAGACCCTCCACGGCCACCGAGGCCGCACCACCGATCCTCTCTACCGGGCCCGGCAGACCCTCACGACGAGGACCCGGTTCCTGACCGACAAGCAGAAGACCCGCCTCGACGAGCTGCTCGCCGACAACGACCACGTCGAGGTCGAAGCCACCTGGGCCGTCTACCAGCGCCTCGTCGCCGCCTACCAGCACCCCTCCCGGGCCACCGGCAAAGCCACCATCCAGGCCCTCATCGACTCCCTCGCCACCGGCGTCCCCACAGCCCTGACCGAGGTCCGGACCCTCGGCCGGACCCTCGCCCGCAGAGCCGATGACATCCTCGCCTACTTCGACCGGCCCCACACCACCAACGGCCCCACCGAAGCCATCAACGGCCGCCTCGAGCACCTCCGCGGCACCGCCCTCGGCTTCCGCAGCATCGACAGCTACATCACCCGCTGCCTCCTCGAAGCCGGAGGACCCAGACCCCAGCTACACCCCCTTCTGTGAAGAGCCCCTCCACCACCCGCGACAGCATGCTCGGAGCCTGCTCGGCCGCCTCGTCGTACGCCGACGCCACCTTGCGCCACGACCCGAACGTAACCCTCATGTCACCCATCACGAACACCCTCTCCCGTACCCGTCACCAGCACCCGCAGGAGAAGCCCAACACCATGACCCTAACCGACACCTCTGACAACCGCACCCCGTTCCGTCAGATTCATCTTCAGGAGAGCGGGGGCGTCCCGGGGGTACTCAGCGCACAGGCTGCCCAGCGGCGCTGCCCGAGGCGGTGGTGATGGTGCTCAGACCACGACGCTGACCGCGACCAGGGCTGCGAGCACCAGCCACTGTGGCCAGCGCCAGCGGACCTCGACGGTCCCTTCTCCGGGCGGGGTGTCGGTCCAGCGGCGCCGCAGCTCGCTGACCGCGTCGTGCAGGCCGGTGACCGGCTGGGCCCGGCCGGTCACGGTGGGGCGGCGGTGGGGCCGGACTGGGGGAGCGTTCCAGCAGTGCACCCGCCGGACCCGGTCGGCGTCGCGGTAGTCGACCCGGACCGTCCAGCCGGTCGCAATGTCGTTGATCGCCGAGTACGGCAGCCGGTAGTCCCGCAGCAGGTTCACGACCCGTACTCCGTCGCTGCCGACGAGCACTCTCGGGTCCCACAGCAGCAGGTACGCGCCCCAGGCGATCGCGGCCAGGACCGGCCAGTACCGCAGCCCCTCCCAGCCGACCCGCCAGACCGCGTCCGCCGCCAGCCAGGCCGTCAGTGCCCAGACCACGACCGGCAGCCAGGTCCCCGACGGCGTCCGGATCTGCAGGGACGAGTCGGTCGGCTCCATGACCGCGATCCTAGCCAGCAGCCGCCACCACCGCAGAGGCGGCGGCGATCAAACACAGCCGCGGCGGTCAAGCACAGGGCCGGACCCTGACGGTCCGGCCCTGCGCGGTAGTGGCGGTAGTGAAGGCTAGGTCACTGGGCCCAGCCGACCTTCGTCCAGTCCGGGATCTGGAACTGCGAGGCGCCGTAGTTCACCAGGCCCTTCTTCACCCCGTACACCACCGGGGTGGCGTAGAACGGGATGATGGTGTAGTCGCCCAGCATCTCCTCGCTCATCTGGTTCGCCAGCTCAATCCGCTTCTCCGGGTCGAACTCCGAGTTGGCCTTGTCGTTCAGCTCGGGGATCTTCGGGTTGGCGTAGCCGGTGTAGTTCTGGTTCGAGTCGACCGGGCTGAACATGTTGGCCGAGCTCTGCACCGGGTAGACGGTCCCAACCCAGGAGAACGTCACCATGTCGAAGTTCTTCGGGTTGACGTACGACTTGAAGTACTCGCCGTCCGGCACCGAGTCGGGCTCCACCTTGAAGCCGATCGCGTTCAGGTCCTTCATGACCTGGGCGGCCCGGTCGGAGTTGGTCTTGGCGTCAGACGGGAAGGTGATCGTGAATTTCAGCTCCTTGCCGTCCTTGGCGTACACGCCCTCACTGTTCTTGGTGTAGCCGGCGTCCTTCAGGATCTGCTCCGCCTTGGCCGGGTCGTTCTTGCTCAGAGCACCCTTGTACGAGTCCTGGTAGCCCTTCTGGCCAGGCATGTACACGGCGTTGTTGACCAGGCTCACCGGAACCTCGAACGGGCCGACCACGGCCTGGGCAATGAGGTTCCGGTTGATCGCCGTCGCCATCGCCTCACGAACCTTGGGATCGGCCAGGGCGCCACGCTTGGTGTTGATGGTGAGGTGGGTCCAGGTGCGGCCTTTGGTCTTCTGGATCTCGCCGTCAGCGCGCCCCTTGGCGGTGGCGTACTCGTTGGCGTTGGAGATGTCGCGGGAGTCGATCTCACTGTTCGCGTACGCCTGCGGCCCCTGAGCCTGCGTGACGACCTTGAAGATGATCGTCTCGAGCTTGCCTCTCTTGCCCCACCAGCTCGGGTTCCGCTCCAGGGTGATGACCTGGCCGTTGGTGTCGATGCTCTTCACCTTGTACGGCCCGGACGACGGGGTCGGCTTCGACGTGTACCCGGAGTTGAACACCTCCGGGGTGGCCGAGACCGAGGCCGGGATCGACGGGTAGGCGTAGCCCTGCCAGTCGACGTACTTGCCCTCGAACTCGATCTCACCGGTGAACTGGTCGGTGGTCTGGCGGACCTCCTTGATCTTCTCCCAGCCCTTGGTGGAGGCAACCTGGTAGGCCGGGTTCTTGCCGGACTGCGCCTCTGCCTGCGCCTTCAGGTCGGCGATGGTGATCGGGGTGCCGTCCTCCCAGACCGCCTTCGGGTTGTACTTCACCGAGATGACCGTCGGGTCCTGGGTCTTGACGGTGGCGGACTCGACGTAGTCCTGGTTGAAGGTGACCGTCCCGTCCTCAGCAATGACCGTCTCGGCCTCAAAGCCCATCGGGTGGCGGATCTTGGTCAGGTCGTTCAGGGCACCGTCGGCCTGGCCACTGTTCCAGTTGTCCGGCAGCTGGGAGACGGCCAGAGTCAGCTGGCCTCCGTCCTTCACCTTGTCGTAGTCCGCCTGGACCCAGGCGGTGCCCGGCAGCTGGGGGCCCGTGTCGCTCGTGCCCGGGTCCTTGCTTCCGGTCTGCTGGCAGCCGGACAGCGTGAGCGCTGCGACTGTCGCCAGCACCGCGACCCGCTTCGAAAGGGTTGCCACCCTCATTCCTGCTCCTTCGTCCTTTCCTGGTCTCGCGGCTGCGAGGAGGAGTCCTCATCGAGCAGAGAGGTCTGCTCGGCATGGTGGCACGCTACAGTGACCCCGCCGACCGTACGCAGGCTAGGGTCCTGTTCGGTACACAAACGTTGTAGACCGTCTGGCATCCGGGTGTACAAGGGGCAACGCCCCCGGAAGCTGCAGCCCACGATGTCCTCGGTCGGTGAGGGCAGGTCGCCCTTGAGCACGATCCGGACCCGGCTGCGCTCCAGGTCCGGGTCCGGCACCGGCACCGCCGACATCAGCGCCCGGGTGTACGGGTGCCGTGGGGTCGTGTACACCTCCTCGACCGGGCCGTACTCGACAATCCGGCCCAGGTACATGACTGCCACCGTGTCGGCGATCTGGCGGATCACCGCCAGGTCGTGGGCGACGAAGACGTACGCCAGGCCGAGCCGGTCGCGCAGGTCCTCCAGCAGGTTCACCACCCCGGCCTGGACGGAGACGTCCAGCGCCGAGACCGGCTCGTCCAGCACGATCAGCGACGGGTTGGTGACCAGCGCCCGGGCCACCCCGATCCGCTGCCGCTGCCCGCCGGAGAACTCGTGCGGGTAGCGCTCGGCCATCTCCGGGTCGAGGCCGACCAGCTCCAGCATCTCGGCGACCTTCTCGGCCCGCTCCCGGGCCGGCACCTTGTGCACGGTGAGCGGCTCGGCGATCACGTCGCCGATCGGCAGACGGGGGTCGAGCGCCGCCATCGGGTCCTGGAAGACGATCTGGACCTTGGCCTTCAGCCGGCGCTTCTCCTCCCGGGTCGCGGTGGCCACGTCGGTCCCGGAGATGGTGATCGAGCCCGCCTGCGGCTTCTTCATCTCCATCACTTCGAGGATCGCGGTGGTCTTGCCGCAGCCGGACTCGCCGACCAGCCCCAGGGTCTCGCCGGCGCGGAGCGAGAACGAGACCCCGTCGACCGCCCGTACGGTACCGATGCGGCGCTTGAAGACCGCGCCCTTGGTGAGCGGGAAGTGCCGGACCAGGTCCGTGACCTGGAGCACCGGGGCCCGCTCAGCCTCCTTCTGCCGCGGCAGGAAGTCCGGCCGCGGGAAGATGTCGGCCGCCTTGAGCTCCCCCCGGGCGATCTCGGGAGCCCGGTGGCACGCCACGACGTGGTCGCTCGATCCCGCCAGGGGCTCCAGGCCCGGCTCCGTCTCGAGGCAGGCAGCCTGGGCGGCGGGGCAGCGGGGCGCGAACGGGCAGCCGGGTGGCAGGTGCGCCAGGGACGGCGGCCGGCCCTCCAGCGGCACCAGCCGCTGCTCGGAGACCGTCAGCATGTTCGGCACGCTGCGCAGCAGCCCGATCGAGTACGGCATCCGGGGCCGGTTGAAGACCTCGTGGACCTCGCCCTGCTCGATGACCCGCCCGGCGTACATCACCGCCACCCGGTCGACGTTGCCGGCGACCACGCCGAGGTCGTGGGTGATCAGGACCACGGCCGCGCCGGTGATCTCCTTGGCCCGCTGCAAGACGTCGAGGATCTGGGCCTGGATGGTGACGTCGAGGGCCGTGGTCGGCTCGTCGGCGATGATCAGGTCGGGGTCGTTGGCGATCGCGATCGCGATCATCGCCCGCTGCCGCATGCCGCCGGAGAACTCGTGCGGGAAGGCCTTGGCGCGCCGCTCCGGGGCCGGGATCCCGACTGTCCTCAGCAGCTCCACGGCCCGCTTCTCGGCGGCCTGGCTGGACATGCCCTTGTTGTGCAGCAACAGGGCCTCGGCGATCTGGTCGCCGACCCGGTACACCGGGGTCAGCGCCGACAGCGGGTCCTGGAAGACCATCGAGATCTCCTTGCCGCGCAGCCGGGAGAGCTCCTTGTCGCCCAGCTGGAGCAGCGGCTGGCCGTCGTACCAGATCTCGCCGCTGACCTTCGCCGAGTCCGGCAGCAGCCCCATCACCGCCAGTGACGAGACCGACTTGCCGGAGCCGGACTCGCCGACCAGTCCCAGGAACTCGCCCCGGTGCACCTGGTACGAGACGCCCCGGACGGCGTGCACGTCGCCGCTGCGGGCGGGGAAGGTGACATGCAGGTCCTTGACCTCCAGCAGCCCCTCAGGCACGGTTCACCTCGCTGGTCGGGTCGATCGCGTCCCGCAGCGCGTCACCGAGCAGGTTGACGCTGCTCAGCAGCAGGACCAGGAACAGGGCCGGGAAGACGAACAGCCAGGGGCTGGTGACCGCGGCGGCCTGCCCGTCCTGGAGCAGGCTGCCCAGCGAGACGTTCGGCGCCTGGATCCCGAGCCCGAAGTAGCTCAGCGCGGTCTCCCCCAGGATCGCGCCGACCACGCCCAGGCAGGCGTCGATGATCAGCAGCGAGGCCACGTTGGGGATGATGTGGCGCCTCAGGGTGGTCCAGGTCGAGACCCCCATGAAGCGGGCCGCCTTCACGAACTCCCGCTCTCGCAGCGACTTCGTCATGTTCTTCACGACCTGGGCGGCGACCATCCAGCCGAAGCAGGCGAGCACCAGCACCAGCAGCACCCAGGAGACCTTCGACAGCAGCGGCGAGACCACCAGCAGCACGTAGAACACCGGCAGCGCCAGCAGCAGGTTGATCACCCACGAGATCACGGCCTCGACCGCGCCACCGAGGTAGCCGGCGAGCGACCCGAGGACGGCGGCGATCACGGTCGCCATCGGCCCGGCCAGCAGCCCGATGATCAGCGACTTCTGCAGCCCGGCGATCACCCGGGCGTACAGGTCCTGGCCGATCGAGTCGGTCCCGAACCAGTGCTCGGCGCTGGGCGGCTTGAGCAGCGCGTACGGGTCCTGCGACGTGTAGTCGTAGATGTTGGGGACGTTGCCGACCAGGGCCATCAGCACGATCAGCGAGAGCAGGACCGAGCCGGCCCAGAACTGCGGGCGGCGCACCAGCCGGGCCCGGATCTGGCGCCCCCGGGAGACCGGCTTGCCGCGCGGTCTCTCCGTCGTGGGCGCGGCAGCAGCGGCCTCGACTGCGGTATCGCTGGGATCGGACACGTCTCACACCCTCACTCGTGGGTCCAGCGCGGCGTACAGGAACTCGGCCAGCATCGACGAGAACAGCACCAGGACCGCGGCGAAGGCGACCGCCCCGACGGCGCCGTTGATGTCGCGCTGGGAGACCGAGTCGATCGCGTACTGGCCCATCCCCTTCCAGGAGAAGACCAGCTCCAAGAAGGTCGCGCCGCCGAGCAGGGTGCCGAAGGTGTACGCGAAGTAGGTCGACATCGGGATCAGCGCCACCCGTACCCCGTGCTTGACCAGGGCCCGGGTCCGGGTAGCGCCCTTGGCCCGGGCCGTACGGATGTAGTCGGAGCCCAGCACGTCGAGCATGATCGCCCGCTGGTAGCGCGAGTAGGAGGCCGACTGCAGCAGCATCAGCGCGATCGTGGGCAGCAGCAGGTGGTTGGCCCGGTCGGCCAGCTGGGGCCAGAAGCCCTCGATGCCCGGTGTGTACTGCCCGGTGAAGCGCAGCACCTGGCGGCCGAAGACGTTGGTGTTGAGCCAGGTCGCCCCAATCATTAGCAGCACGCCGCTGACGAAGGTGGGGGTCGAGATCAGCACGTACGAGGTGTACGTGATCAGCTGGTCGGAGAGCTTGTACTGCCGGACCGCTCCCCAGACGCCGAGAGCGACCCCGACAACCGCGGCCAGGACCGCCCCGGTCACCAGCAGCCGCAGGCTGATCCCCGCCTTGAGCGCGATCTGCGAGGTGACCTCGACGCCAGAGAAGTCCTTGTTGAACGAGCCCTGGGTGACGATCCGGACCAGCCAGTTCCAGGTCCGCACCAGGACCGGGACCTTGGGGTTGATCCCCATCTCGTTGAGAATCCCGTCGACTGCCTCCTGCGGGATCGGGGGGTTCTTCCCCTCGTACCGCCGGGCGGGGTCCATGAAGGAGCTGCAGGCCACGTACGCGAAGATCGTCGCGATCGAGGTCAGGATGAAGTAGTTGACGAACCGCCGGGCCAGATGACGAATCACTGGATGACCTCGGCGGAGGCGGGCACCTCTGCCCGGTGAAGACTCTGCATCGTCCTCCCTCAAGGTCACACTGCGAGCTGATTGGTGCGGAATATACCCAACGGCGAGCCAGGGTAGACCCGTCTTCCCCCAGATCCTTTCCCGCTGCGCCTCAGTCTCCGGGCTGGTGCCAGGCTGCCGGGCCCTGTCTCCAGGACCCCCAGACTGGGTACTGTCGAGCACCGGCATCACCGAAGGACTCGCCGTGAATATCGACGTCACCGCGTCGAGGAGGTCCAGTGAAATCCCTTGCTTGGTTGACAGCTCTCGCCCTGGCAGCAGGTGGCTGCACCACGAGCCCGGTCAGCGGGAGCCCCGCCGGCACCACCCCAGCGACCAGTCCCGCCAGCACCCCAGCGATCACCACACCGGCGATCACCGCCCCCGCCGCCAGTCCAGCCGGTACGCAGTCGGCCGGGACCCCCGGCGGAGACGGGCCCACCGGACCTGCTCGCCCCCTGCCCTGGCCCACCCCTGCCGAGGCACCACTCGACCAGCAAGCCACCGTGGCCCGCTACCAGCCGGTCCTCACCGACGCCATGGTCGCCGCCGACCACGAGTTCGGCCCGATGACGTGGCAGAGCAGGACTGCGTTCCGCAGATCACTCAACGGCAGCTGCACGCTCTCGCTCACTGCGCGCGGCTACGACAACCCCAGCCTGCACGGGCAGCGCACCGCCACCTGGGTGGAGCGCAGCAACCAGGTCATGGCCCGGCACGGCTTCGAGCCGGTCGTCCCATGGTCCTCCGCCGGAGGCGAGTCGGTGCTCGCCAGCACTCAGCGAGGAGAGAATGTCGCCTACTCGGTCTACTGGCTGAGCGGCATGCTGATCCTCGTCGAGGTCGGAGCCGCCCCGCAGCAGTGCCCCTGAGGAGCCTGGCCAGACGAGTGACGCGCCGACCCGAGGGTCAGCCAGTGGCGCTGGCCGTGCACACCTGCGGACCGAGTCGCGCCACCGCGACCCGTAGCTGACGGCTCCACCGGGTTCAGCCCGCTGCTGTGCACCCGGTCGAGGGTCTGCCGTGCCGCCCGTCCCGGCTCCGCAGCCGCCGTCCCGTACCGGCGCCACGGCAGCGGGCGGGCGAGACTTTCCCGACCAGGCAGCGAAAAGCGGCGGGGTCCGCAGCCGCGCAGACCCACCGCCGGCGCGTGGGGCTGGTTAGCATGAGCGCATGGCTACTGTCACTCTTCGCGGCAACCCCGTCACCACGTACGGCGAGCTGCCCGCTGTGGGGTCCCAGGCCCCCGACGCCACCCTGCTGACCTCTGACCTGGAGGACCGCACGATCTCCTCACTGCGCGGCAAGCGCGTGGTCCTCAACATCTTCCCGAGCATCGACACCGGCGTCTGCGCGACCAGCGTGCGCCGCTTCAACGAGCACGCCGCCAAGCTGGAGAACACCCGTGTGGTCTGCGTCTCGGTCGACCTGCCGTTCGCCCTGGGCCGGTTCTGCGGGGCCGAGGGGATCGACAACGTCGGTACGGTCTCGGCCTTCCGCTCCGACTTCGGCACCACGTACGGGGTCACCATCACCGACTCCCCGATGAGGGGCCTGCTGGCCCGGGCCGTCGTGGTGATCAACGAGGAGGGCACGGTCGTCCACACCGAGCTCGTCCCCGACATCGGCCAGGAGCCTGACTACCAGGCCGCCCTCGCCGCCCTGAGCTGACCTGCTCTGCCCACCTGCCGGTCCTGCCCCGTCACCGCCGTGGCTGGGCAGACCGCGCAGAGCTCCCGTACACCCCTCATCACCGCCCCAGCAGGCTCTCGATACCGCGTCTCAGGTCGGCCGCGTGCACCGAGACCACCTGCCACACGATGTCGTAGTCGACCGCCTCGTCCTGGTGGGCGATCCGGTTGCGCATCCCGATGGCCCGTCGCCAGACCGGGTCGGCGGCCCGCTGCTCCAGGAACGACTCCGGCAGGCGTCGCACCGCCTCCCCCAGCTTGAGGACCAGAGAGTCGGCAGCCAGGTGGGGGACGCCGACCTCGGGGTCGGAGTCGTACCAGTCCCGCCCTCGGCTGGCCAGCAGCTCTGCCCGGCGGCAGAGCCGCGCCACATCCTCCAGCTGACGGCGGGTGCCGGCCGGCAGTGGCTGGCTCACAGCGGCACCGCCGTCCGCAGGATCTCGTGGTCGGCATGAAGCGAGCGTGAGGTGACGATGTCCACCGACCGGCCCAAGAGCTCCTCCAGCTGCGTCGACGAGGTCCAGCAGGTCGAGGTCCGGTGCCGCGTCAACGAGCAGGTCGACATCGCTGTCCACACCATCAGCACCGCGGGCCACCGACCCGAAGGCCCGCGGGCTCGTCATGTGGTGCTGCCCCAGAACGCCGATCACAGCGTCCCGGTGATGAGCGAGCGACTCACGCCCCAGAGGCCTCAGCGCCGACTCCAGACGCTTCGTCGTCGCGGGCGAGGGCTGGCGCCGTCCTCGCTCGTACGCGGCGATGCTCGGCTACGGGCCGCCGCCGCCCGAAGACCGCTGTCCCTCTGGGGGGACAGTCCGGGCCAGCGCCGTCACCCCAGGGGGACAGCCGGGGCGCTCGCGGCGACAGCCGCCCGCCGTACCCGGTCCGATAGAGCCATGAACACCGCAGCCACGGCCACAGCGCCCCGCCTCCTCGTCCGCACCGCCCTCACCCCGGCCCAGCCGGCTCCGGGCTGCAGGGCCGTCTCGATGCCCGCTGCCGGACCCGCCGCCTGGGCCGAGCAGACCCGCATCTCCACCCCGGCTCCTGGCTCCTTCGTCGTCACCACCCAGAGCCTGACCAAGACGTACGGGACCACCACGGTCGTGGACGACATCAGCCTGGCCGTCCCGACCGGCGGGATCTACGGCTTCCTCGGCCCCAACGGCGCCGGCAAGTCCACCACCATGAAGCTCCTGCTCGGGCTGACCAGCCCCACCAGCGGGCAGATGACGATCATGGGCCGCCCAGTCTCGACCCGCAGCCCGATGGCACCGGGCACCATCGGCTCCCTGATCGAGGGCCCCTCGTACTACCCCAGCCTCACCGGCCGCGAGAACCTCGCGATGCTCGCCGCGTACCTGCAGCTGCCGGCCTCCCGCGTGGACCACGCCCTCGACCTGGTCGACCTCGCCAGCCACGGCTCCAAGCAGGCCAAGCAGTACTCGCTGGGCATGAAGCAGCGCCTCGGCCTGGCGATGGCCCTGCTAGCCAGCCCGCCGCTGCTGCTGCTGGACGAGCCGACCAACGGGCTCGACCCGGCCGGGGTGGCCGAGGTCCGCGAGCTGATCGTGTCGCTGGCCCGCCAGGAAGGCGTCACCGTGATCGTCTCCTCGCACATCCTGAGCGAGATCGAGCAGATGGCCGACGTGGTCGGCATCATCTGCGCCGGCCGGCTGCGCTACCAGGGCCCGCTGTCGGGGCTGCAGGACGCCGGCGTGATCGACATCACCGCCTCCGACCCGGCTGGGCTGTCGGCCCTTCTGACCGAGAACCAGGTCCAGCACCAGCGCTACGGCGACGCCGTACGGCTGCCGATGCTGCCCGACCCGGTGGTCGGTGACCTGGTCAGCGCGATCGTCCGGTCCGGGCAGACCATCTACCGGGTCCAGACCGTACGCAAGACGCTGGAGCAGGCCTTCCTGGAGCTGACCGACCCGGCCGCCGCCCCGGCCCGCGCCGCGGAGGTGACCCGGTGAGCCTCGCGATGACCGCCCCCGTACGGGCTGCGCGCCCCCGGATCACCACCGCCGTCCGGATGGAGCTCACCAAGCTGCGCCGCAAGCGCTACTGGCTGATGGCCAGCGGGATCGGCGGCCTGACCACCCTGTGGACGGCCGCGGTCCAGACGGTCCAGATCGGCCGGGCCCCGCAGCACCAGCTGCTGCGGGTCCTGGGCCTGCTGGACGGGATCCAGATGCTGACCGCGTTCCTGCCCGCGATCCTCGGGATCCTGGCATCCCGCCTGGTCACCGTGGACTCCGAGGAGCGCATGGGGCAACTGCTGAGCGCTCTGGGGCAGCGCGAGACGACCCGTTTCGTGGCCAAGCTGGCCGTGCTGTCGGTCACCGCCTGGCTGATCCAGCTGGCGCTGCTGGCCGCCTCGGTCGTGCTGCCGGGGCCGCGGGCCACCCCGGCCTTCTGGGCGGTCCTGCCGCTGCTGCCGGTGGTCGCTGCCGCCACCGCGGTGGCCGTCTCGGCCGTACAGCTCGCGCTGTCGTCGTACCTCGCCAAGCAGTCGGTCGCGATCGCGGTCGCCGCGGTCGGCGGGATCGTGATCTCGATCGTGTCGATCTCGTTCCGGCTGCCGCAGGTCGGCTGGGCTCTGCCCTGGGGCCTCCTCGGCGCAGCGTCACCGCTCGACTACTCGGCCACCCAGGCCTCGATCAGCGCCGGCGGCGACGCGGTCCTGGTCTCCTCGCCCTGGCTGGTCGCCGCCGCAGCTGTGGCCGTCGCAGCCGCCTGCACCGCCGCCTCGTACGCCCTGATCGTCCGCAAGGAGAACCACCGATGAGCACCACCGTCCCCGCCCCTGCTCCCGCCCGTACGCCTGCGCGCCCGGCCCGCCCCTCGGTGAAGGCCGCCTGGTCCTGGGAGAACCGCAAGTCCGGCAACCGCTGGTACTGGCCGGTCGTGATCCTGGTCTGCGGACTGGGGCTGGCCGCCGGCACCTGGCAGTACGTCAGCTATGCCGAGGTCTTCGCCAGCCAGGGACTGACCTGGGAGGCGATCTGGGTGCAGTCGCTGCAGATGCCGGGCCTGCTCTTCCTGCCGCTGGCCTGCGGAGCCCTGGTCGCGCAGACCTCGGCCGCCGAGCACGAGGGCCGCAGCTGGCAGCGGATGCGGGCCAACGGCCTGGCCGGAGCCCTGGTCGCCGGCAAGCTGCTGCACAACCTGCAGGTGGCGGCGCTGACCTGCACGATCTTCTTCCTGGAGGTCGCGGCGGTCGGCCTGTACCTGGGCTTCGACCCCACCTGGCTGCTCGCCGCCCTGCCGCGGCTAGTGGTGATGAGTCTCGGGACGTGGGCTGTGCTGACCTTCATCACCTGGCTCGGGCTGGTCATCCGGTCCTTCTCCGGGGTGATGACCGCGGTAGTCATGGGCTCCATCGCGAGCTTCGGGCTCCTGATCGCCAAGCCCCTGATGCCGCTCAGCCCGATGGCGCTGATCATGTGGTGCGGCTCGTACCTCGACCCTCGTGCGATCACTTCGGCCGGCTCAGCCGCTGCGGCCGGTATTGTCGCCCTGGTCTGGGGCGGGCTGATGAGCCTGGCGGTCCGCCGGGCCGTACGCCGGCAGTCATGACCGCCTCGACCCCGTACGGGCTGGGAGCTGTGCTGCTCCGGCGCAAGCAGGGAGGACCGGTGGCGAGACGACCCGAGGAGCCCGCTGACCTGGTGGTGCCGGGCCAAGCCCCCCGTACGTTCGTCGACCAGCTCGCCCAGGCCTGGCGGACCAGCCCGTCGACGCTGTGGATCGGCGCCGGGGTAGTGGGCCTGTACCAGCTCGTCTTGTGGACGGGCCCGCTGGCCTCCCGGGCCGAGCTGCACAGCTGGGGCTGGCTGGGGGTCAACCTCGGGGTCCTGGTGGTGCTGGTGGCCCGGCGCCGGTTTCCGCTCGCCACCGTCGCCCTGCTCACTGCGGTCGCGACCGGGACCGAGATCATCACCGGGGCGGCAGGCTTCGCGATCCCCTTCGTGGTGGCCGTGTACACCCTGGTCACCACAGCCTCACCGGTACGGATTGGGGCCGGCCTGACGGCCTGCTCGGCATACTGCGCGCTGCTCGCCCTGGTGGCCCCGTTCCCGGCCGCCAACCGGGTGCTGCCGTTCGTCGTGATCACGGCCGCCGTGGTGGGCACCGGCTTCGGCTCCCGCAGCCGCCGCCAGACCCTGGAGCGCCGCGATGCCGCGCTCGCCGCCCGGACCACCGAGCAGCGCCTGGCCGAGCAGCGCGACGCGGCCCGCCGCCAGGCCCGGATCGCGACCGAGCTGCACGACTCGGTGGGGCACAACCTGACCGCGATCATCGCCCTGACCGAGGGTCTGCAGGGCCTCACCGGCGACCCCGACCTGGACGAGGCGATCGCCACCGTGAACTCCCTGGCCAGGGACGGTCTGAACGACACCCGCCGGGCAGTGGCCGCGATCCTGCCCGGCGACCGCGCGGAGCCCAGGGCGCGGCCGCGGGGCTGGGACGCGATCGGTGACCTGCTGGCCGGCGTACGCGCGACCGGCCTGGCTGTGGCGCTCACCGAGACCGGACGCCGACCCGACGACGAGGCGCTCGGGGTCCTGGTCCACACCGTGGTCCGGGAGGCACTGACCAACACGATGCGGCACGCGGCCGGCGCCACCCGGGTGGTGATCTCCCTGGACCACAGGCCCGCCCGGACCGAGCTGACGGTGTCCGACGACGGGCGTACGGCCGAGGCGCCCCTGGCAAGCAGCTCTGCTGGGTCCGGGCAGAGCCCACTGGTCAGCAGCTCCGCCGGACCGGCTGACCCCCGGCCCGAGGACCTGGCCGAGTCGCCCCTGGCAAGCGGTTCTGCGTCCGGAGGGCATGGGCTGCAGGGCATGTCCACCGCGGTCGCCGAGGCCGGCGGCAGCGTCAGCGCCGGACCTGGACCGGCGGGCTGGGTCGTCCGGGCCACCCTTCCCCATACCTCCGAGGAGGCGTGATGCCGATCACGGTGCTGATCGTCGACGACCAGCGGCCGACCCGGATGGGTCTGGCGCTGGCCCTGAAGCAGGCCGACGACCTGCAGGTCATCGGACAGGCCGGCAACGGGCAGGAGGCCCTCGACCTGCTGGCCGGGCGGATCGAGCGGGGTGAGCCGCTGCCCGACGTGGTGCTGATGGACATCCGGATGCCGGTCCTCAACGGGGTCGACGCCACCGCCCAGGTCAGCCGGCTCTACCCGTCGGTCAAGACCCTGGTGCTGACCACGTACGACCAGGACGACTACGCCTTCGGAGCTCTCTCGGCCGGGGCTGCCGGGTTCTTGCTGAAGGACACCCGCCGCGACCAGCTGCACTCCGCGATCCGCGCTGTGGCTAGCGGAGACGCGATCCTGACGCCCAGAATCACCCGCGAGCTGGTGAACCGGCACGTGTTCACCCCGGTGGCCTCGCCCGAGCAGCGGGCGGCCCGGGACCGCCTCTCGGCGCTCAGCCCCCGCGAGCAGGAGGTAGCCGAGCTGGTGGCCCAGGGACTGACCAACGCCGAGATCGCCCAGCAGCTGGTGATCACCCCCGACTCGGTGAAGAAGAACGTCACCCGGATCCTGGCCAAGCTCGAGCTGCGGGACCGGGTCCAGCTGGTGATCCTGATGCGGGACTGTGCTTGACCGCCGCCGCCTCCGCGGCGGCTGGCCGGCTCGCTATACCCCCGGCTTCCTCCTCGCGGTGAAGAGGTTCTGTGCTTGACCGCCCGAGCTCCGCTCGGGCCCGGCCGCTCTGCTACAACCCCGGTCTCCTTCGGCTGGTGGTCCAGCCAGTCGTTTCTCGCTCTTCGTCGTCCAGACCGGGGACTACGCGGCCGGTCGTCAAAGCGCGGAGCCGACCGTCCGGACTAAGCAAGGTAATCCTTGCTTTTGGTGGACCGTGGATCGAGAATCCGATGAGCAAGGGCTGGCAGGGCGCCGTCCTGCGAGTGCTGGGCGCCACCGAGCACCGCTTGACGGTCGTCGCCCGTGAGCACCGCACCGAGCACGTCGTTCGTACCCACCTTCACTCAGACACGCTCCTGAACCCCGACGGCGAGGCGCCGCCGCCTGGGTCCGTGCCTGACCCAGCCGGCTCCCGCAAAGAGCTCCAGCGCGCTTACACCCTGGTGACCACGGGCCGCTTCGCGGTCGACTTCGCGATCCACGAGCCTGCGGGGCCGGCACCGCACTGGGCCGCCATGGCCAAGCAGCTGAGCAAGGTCCCGAGCCGCTCGACCGGTAGCGCTCTCACGGTCATGCGGTACGGGTGAGCGGCCCCTCGTCCCGGCTGAGCCGACCCCCTCGGGCTACCTCCTGCTGGGCGACCTGTCCGCGTACCCGGCCATCACCTCCATCGTGCGGGCGCTGGCCAGTGCGGGCGACCACCCACCGGTCGTCGTGCACCTTGAGTCGCACAGCCCCCACGACTCCGCTCTGCCCCTGCCCAGCGGACCGGGCGTTACGGCTTCCTGGGTGGCCGGACGCCCTGACAGCACCGGGCTGTCGGCAGCGGTCGCGGGCCGCGACTGGTCCGGGTGGCAGGCCTGGGTGGCCGCAGAGTCGGCGGTCACGCACCAGGTCCGCTCCGTTCTGCGCCGAGAGCACCACCTCGGACGCCGTCACCTGCACGCCCAGGCGTACTGGGTGCGGGGCCGCGCCATGGGCACGGACCACTCAGCACCGCCTGCCGACGGCCCTGCACCGTCGACGGCCTGACCGCTGGCCGACCAGCGTGCGGCCGGCCCGCGTACGAGTCTCGACCCCCAGGTAAGGGCACCTGCCACGTACGGACGGACAGCCCGGTCGGCTGGCCCCCCTCACGCCCACGGTGCCCCGGTCTGCGTCCGCTGCTCTGCGGGCCAGGGCGCCGCAAACGCCAGCCCGTACTCAGATCAGCTCCGGCTGGGTCAGCTCCGGGTCAGGGCGCACGTGAGGTGACGGGCTATCGGGCGACCCATGGCGGCCATGTCCATGGTCATCTCCATCTGGTCACCGGTGACCACCAGAGTCCGGGAGGTGGCCGTGACCGGCTTGGCGGACTGGGAGCCCAGCACCCGCGCCGGCAGCTCCAGCCGCAGCCCGTCGGTGGTGTCGACGGTCCCCTCGCAGCACTCCACCAGACCGGTCGGCAGCGCCAGCCGCAGCTCGACCCGCTCCGGTCCGGGCACCCGGACGAAACCCGTGGAGGTGAACATCGGCCGGTGGTCGACCAGCGACCAGGTCCGCTCCTGCCAGGTCAGGAACTGCCGCCCGACGTCGGCGACGACCAGCTCCTTGCGGTAGCGGAAGGTCGAGATGGTCGGGTACTCCCCGGCGCCCTCACCGGTCCACCGCCCCACCAGGCTCGCCAGCGGCTGTAGATGCTCCACCAGGTCCATGGCCCCACCGTAGAGCTCACCGTCGTGGCGCGGCACCGATCTCGCCTGCTGCTGACCGGCGGCCTCTCCTACAGCAGCTCCGGCCGTACCTCCTCGGCGCCGTCGACGTGGGTAGCGAGGAAGGACAGCACCGCCTCGTACCAGACCCGGGCGTGGTTCGGGGTCAGCACCCAGTGGTTCTCGTTCGGGAAGTACAGGAACCGGTGCGGCAGCTGCTCCGGCTCCCCGTCGAAGCCCGAGACCAGCGCCCACCACAGCGCCAGGCCCTCCCCGATCGGGACCCGGTAGTCCCGGTCGCCGTGGATCACGAGCACCGGGGTCCGGATCTGGTCGGCGAACCGGTGCGGCGAGCTCGCGACCTGCATCTCGGGTGACAGCTGCCGGGCCCAGTACCAGGGGTGGTCGGTCGTCGCCCCGAACGACTCCAGGTTCCACAGCGAGGCGTGCGAGACGATCGCCGCGAACCGGTCGGTGTGGCCGGCCACCCAGTTCGCCATGTACCCGCCGAACGAGCCGCCCATCGCGACCGTACGGCGGGCGTCGATGTCGTCGCGGGCCTCGACCGCGTCGGTGATCGACATCAGGTCCGTGTACGGGGCGGCGCCCCAGGCGCCCCAGCCGCGCTGGACCATGTCCCAGCCGTACCCGGTCGACAGGGCCGGGTCGGGCAGCAGCACCGCGTACCCGCGGGACACCAGCAGCCACGGGCACCACCGCCACGACCAGGAGCTCCACGAGCTGAGCGGCCCGCCGTGGATCCACAGCGCCAGCGTCGCCGGGCGCTCGGGAGAGGCGTCACGGGGCAGCACCAGGTAGCCGGGGACCCGGGCGCCGTCGGCAGCGGTGGTCTCGACCCGCTCCACGCGGCCCGGCAGCGCGGGGTAGTCGACCGGGCTCGGCAGCCGGGTCTGCTCCCCGCTGGCCGGGTCGATCCGCCACAGCGAGCCGGGGTCGGTGTACGAGCTGCGCACCGCGTACAGGCTGCCGTCCGGGCCGACCTGCACCGACCCGTACGCGCCGGCGCCGGTCAGCCGCCTGGGCGCCGACCCGTCGATGGCCAGGGCGAAGACCGGGTGGTCGCCGTCCTCGTCGCCGGTCAGGTACACGGTCTGGCTGTCCGGCGACCAGGCCGCTGGGCTGACCCAGCGGTCCCAGTCCGCCGCCAGCGCCCGCAGCTGGAGGGTCTCGGTGTCGACCAGGACCAGCTGCTGGCGCGGGGCCCGCTCGGGGGTGCTCGGCTCGGTCTCGACCGCCACCACCCAGCGCCCGTCGGGGGAGACCAGCCCTGACCCGTACTCGCGGTCCGGCGACTCCAGCACCCGCCGCTCGCCGGTCTGCGGGCTCCACAGCGCCAGGCTGCTCCAGACCACCCCGCCGCGCCGCGGCGTCGTCCAGCCGGTGACCAGCACCGATGCGTCATCACTGAGCGAGTACGGCTCCGCCAGCCGCTGACCGACATCACCGCTGAGTGGCCGCAGACCCTCCAGGCAGGTCTCCGCGCCGCCCGCGACGGTGGCGGTGAGCAGCCGGGGCGCCTCCGGGCCCAGGTCGGCGTCCCAGTGGCGCACTCCGGAGCCGGTGTGCCACAGCGCCGCGACTGCGTTCTTCTTGCGCTCCTGGCGGCGGGCCGCGTCGGACTCCTCGTCGTGCGTGCCGAGGTGGGCGCGGACCTGGAGCACCACCTGGTCGCTGCGCCGCGCGGTCAGGACCTGGCCCCAGCCGCCGTCGCGCTGCGCCACGGGGTACGCCTCGCCACCAGCGGCGGGCAGGCACCACAGCGCCCGTACGGTCTCAGGCGCCGGCTCGGTCCCGGCCGGCACCGCCCGCTGGGAGGTGAACAGCAGGCTCTGGTCAGGCAGGAAAGCGGCTGCGGCCTCGCCCTCGAGCGACCGGGTGAGGCGGCGGGCCGGGGCCACTCCGTGCGGGTCGACCCGCCACAGTGCCGACACGTACCGGGTCTGGTCGTGGCTCGGTGCGCTCACCGAGACCACCAGGGTCTCGCCGTCGGGGGAGAGGGTCAGCGCACCCAGCCGGGGTACCGCGACGAAAGCCCGCAGGTCCTCCCAGGGCGAGCCGAGGGGCTGGTCAGCAGCGGTGGTGTCAGGCATGCGCTCAGCCAACCACAGCCCCCGCACAGCAGCGGACCCAACCACCCCCACCGCGACCCAGGTCGCCCCGAACAGGTCTTTTCTGTCCGCTGCTGTGCCGCGTCCCAGCTCGGCTCCGGCCGCGTCCGTGCACGGCGAGGCTCTGGCCGCTCGGGCGACGGCTCGGCCGCCCGCCGGGCTGACACGACAGTCCAGGAGAACGCTTGCTTGACATATGAGGGCGATCCCCCTTCCCTTATTGGATTTTTCTGTTAAACTGCCCGAGGGGCGGGGGACAACCGTGGGTCGTCTGACCCACCGACGAAAGGGGAAAGTGGTGAAGATCGCAAGGAAGCTGGCTGTGGCAGGAGTCAGCCTGAGCATGGCCCTGGCGGGGATCGTGGCGTCCTCTCCTGCGGCCCACGCGAGCTACGTGCCCTGCACGATCACCGTCCGGGCGAACGGGTACCTGGTCCCGAGCGGCAGCTCAGGTCCCGCCTCGTGCTGGCTGAGCACCAGCCTCCAGGGCTATGGGCTCTGGGGAGTCAAGGCGCTGCAGGCGCGACTGCGGGCGCTGGGGTACGCCGTCACCGTTGACGGCTACTACGGGCCACAGACCGCCAGTGCTGTGTACCGGTTCCAGGCCCGCAGGGGTATCCAGGCCGACGGTGTCTACGGGCCGCAGACCGCGTACTTCATGTTCGGGGTCCGCTGACCTGACTCGGGCCGGGCGGTCGCTCAGCACGACCGCCCGGCCCGCCCCTGAGCGGCCGCGAGACACAGCCGCCGAGACCACCAACCAGGTCCCCGACCAGGCCCGCACCATCCTCAACGCCCTCACCCCACCCAGCACTCAGACCCGCCCCTGCGAGCCCCAGGAGTACATAGACTCATGTCATGAGATACTCCGTTCAGCGCTTCATAGCTGTCGTAGTCGTGATACTCGTGATGCTCATCCCGGTGGCCATGTACGCGGCAGACTTTTACCGCAAGCGCAGCGAGGACCTGACGCTGTACGACAACCGTGTAGCGAGCACCACTCGAGAACTTGTCGGCAGTGATCCTGTGGCCTCCATCACTCTCAGTCGAAGCCAGGTGATCGTCGCGGTCTACCAGGGCGACAACTTCATCATCAAGCGGTCAGACAGCGACTCCGTCTCCCAGCGTCGGATGCAGTACCCGCACATCTATCCGCGTTTCGACCTGTCGGTGCTGAATCTTGAGAGGGCCGGTGAGCTGCTGGCCAACGACAAGACCATCAAGCGGATCGACATCAAGGCCACCGACAACGGCCCGACAGTGACCGCAGTAAGAGACTACGACGAGTCACAGTCCCTCACGACCGACTTCTCCCCGGCCTGAGCCCTGCCTCGTACCGCAAAGAACTGTCTAGCGCGGTGAGAGCCCGAGCTCGCGCACGTCCCGCAGAATGGCCTCGGCACGCGCCATGGCCGCCTCCGCCCGGGCTTGCGCCTGGGCTGGCGTGATGTCGAGGCCTAGCTCCTGAGCAGCTATCATCTGTTGTGCCGACTCTAGCTGCTTGACGGCATCATCCCAGGCTTCGAGGAAGGCTTCGGCCAGCGTGATGTTGTCGATACCCTGCAGCGCAACCCGGTCCAGGCTCACGGAGTTCAAGGTTCCTGCGGCAGAAAGGCTCAGCTCTACCGGGCCGCAGGCCCCCGTGAAGAGCTTCGTCGTGAACTCGTCTACTCGATGAATGAAGTTTCGTAGCGCTGCGGCGACCACTGGATCCTTGACTGCGGCGATCTGCTCTTCTATCGACTGCCGGGACTGGGTCGCTGCCTTGACGGCGTCTTCTGGTGGGGTGATGAGATGCCGAACTGGCTCCGGAGGAGTTCTCGCGCCACGGCCGCGGCGTTGGCGGTGGCAGCTCTCACCGCTTCGGTGAAGGCCTCGGCCAGTCCCGTACTCGAAGGGCGTAGCGTAGGGAACCATCGACGCTCACGGAGCGCAGGCGCCCAGCAGCGGTCACCGTGACAGTGAGCCTGCCACTAGCATCTGCTCCCTCGTGCTCGGCCTCGAGAATCTTGGTCATCTCGTCCTGCAGGGCCTGCAGCTGCTCAGCGCGGGCCGCGAGGACCTCGGGAGTGCTCCCCGCCTCGCTCAGCACCCCGCGGAAGGCTTCGGGAAGACTGGGAACTGTCACTGCTTGGGTCCAAACTGTGAGGTGTACTTAGCGAGCTCGGCGATGTCGGCGTTGATGGCTGGAGGCGGGGTAAAATCGATCTTGAGGTTATTTCTACCCAAGTTGGTTGTCGAGCTGTTCACGTAGCTTGAAAGCCCCCTACTCGCAGAAGTGACCGCGCTCAGCTTGGCCCCGATGTCCCGGAAGAGACCGGCCTCGTACTTGATCGCAGCGATCACAAATCCCGACCACGTCAGGGCTGCCACCCACTGCGTCAGGAGTGATGCCCCGAAAGTCTCTACGGCTAGCACGTTAGCGGCCACGGCAGCGACGATCAGGGGAATGTTCAGTAGCACAATGCTCCCCGCGGCGGCGAGGATCGCCCATCCCGCTGCCTCCAGGAGCTCTTTCTCGGCCTTAGCGAGCTCTGAGACCATCGGAAAAACCTTCGACAGCCTGCTGAAGTAGGTGAAGAAGCTCTCAGCGGCGTCGCCCCGCCAGGCCGCACGGAACTTCTCCATGGGAATAGAGAGTTTGCCCGTAAAATTAGAGCAGTAGTCCGAGACCTTCTCCCACTCTTCGCTTTCACGGAAGCATGCGCTAGGGTCGCACAGCGAGACGGTGATGGCGGTCACGTCGATGGCGGTCACAAGGGCGACGGCGCCGCTGGGTATGGTGGCACCGGCGGCCGCCGCTAGCGTCACCGCTTCTGTTGCCAGCACCGCATTGGCGCTGCTGCCACAGCAAGCGGCCCGCCTGCCCAGTTCAGTCCTGTTTCACTCATGGTTACTTCACCATCTGGATTTCTTCCAGCTTTTCGTAGAGTCTTCTGATCTGATCGAGAGTCGCGGCTACTGCGCTTACTCCTTCGCCGATATCTTTCGCCGCGTCCCTCGTGAGAAGGAGTGACTGATTGTATGCGTCCTTACAGAAGAACATCATGAGCGGCCAGTCAAAGCGACCCATGGCCGCAGTGGTCTCCTCGACTTGGTGTGTGTAGGCCTCAGCCTGCTCGCCCATCACCTCTGCGGCTTCCCGCATGGCAGGTCTGGCTGTCTCCAGGTAGTAGGACACGAAGCGCCCCTCTCGTCTACTCGGCCCCCCTCTCGCTACTCGCACCTAAGCCGCAGGAGGAGTGGGGTGGGAGCCGCACGACTCAACTGAGTACGGATACTCAGCCGCAGAGGCTTGTGCGGCCGGGCGGGATGTGACTGGGCGCCTCCTGGTGCTGGCTCGGCCCGAACTGTCAACACCGAGTGAGTGGCGGTAGAGTCATGCCGGGTAGGCAACGGTGCTGGTGGTGCGGCTGGCAGCCCGCAGTGAGCCGGCCCTCGCATCATCTGGGGCTCCACACCTGCGGGCACAGCGTCGCCGGGGACGGGCCGGCGGGTCAAGGCTCGTACGGTCTGCCCGCCGTGCTACGTACGGCTGGCCCAGGCGGCGACGTCGGCCCGGCCGATGGCGGCGGCCATCAGGTCCGGGAAGGCGTCCGGGGTGCAGGCGAAGCACGGGATCCCCAGCCCGGCCAGGGTGGCTGCGGTCTCCCGGTTGTACGCCGGGGTGCCCTGGTCGTCCAGGGCCAGCAGCACCACGACGGTGGCGCCGGCCTGGTGGAGGGCCTCAAGCTGGCGGACCATCTGCGCGGGGTTGCTGTCGTACAGGTCGCTGATCAGGATGAAGACCGTGTCCTGGGGCCTGGTCAGCAGGGTCTCGCAGTAGGTCAGGGCCGGGCAGGTGTCGGTGCCGCCGCCGAGCTGGGTGCCGAAGATCACGTCGACCGGGTCCTGCAGCTGCGGCGTCAGGTCCGCGACCGCCGTGTCGTACACGACCAGGCTGGTCTTCAGCGCCCGGATCGACGCCATCACGCAGGCGAAGATCGACGCGTACACGACCGAGCTCGCCATCGACCCGGACTGGTCGACGCAGAGCATGACCTCACGCTGGAAGCCGGTCTGCTTGCGGCCGTACCCGATCAGGCGCTCCGGCACCACCGTCTTCTGCTCGGGCAGGTAGTGCTGCAGGTTGGCCGCGATGGTCCGGCTCCAGTTGATGTCGCTGAGCAGCGGGCGGTGGGTCCGCTGGGCGCGGTTCAGGGCGCCCCGTACGGACGAGGCGAGCTTGTCAGAGATCCGCTTCTCGACCTCCTTGACCACCGTCGCCACCACCTGCCGGGCGGTCTCCTTCGCCTCGGCCGGCATCAGCGACTGCAGCTCCACCAGGGTCGACACCAGGTGGATGTCGGGCTGCACGGTCGTCATCATCTCCGGCTCCAGCAGCAGCCGCTTCAGCCCGAGCCGGTCGATGGCGTCGGCCTGCATCACCTGCACCACGGTGGAGGGGAAGTAGCGGCGGATGTCGCCCAGCCAGCGGGCCACCTTAGGCGCCGACGAGCCCATCCCGGCGGCCTTCGCCTGGGACCCGGGCTCACCGTCGGAGGTGTTGTCGTACAGCGCCCCCAGGGCCTGGTCCATCGCCTGGTCCTCGGCGCTGAGCCCCATCGCCGAGCCCTCGGGGTACGTCCCGAGCAGCAGCCGCCAGCGCCGGGCCGGCTCGCTCGGCACCTCGTCCGCAGTCAGCTCGGCCTCGTCCTTGCCCAGCCTCAGGTCCTGGTCAGGCACGGGTTTCCTCCTTCGAGCCGGCCCCGAGCAGCAGCCGTACGGTGGTCAGCGCCGCCGCCATCTCGGCGTACGGAAGGTCGTCGCCGTCGGCGACAGCCCAGTCGGCCCCGCCCTCGGCCAGCGCGGCCCGCTCAGCGATCGCGCGCCGCTCGGGCTGGTTGTACGAGCCGAAGGCCCGCCGCAGCACCGGCAGCACCTCGATGAAGTCCTCCGGGCCGAGCTCGCAGACCCACTGGTTCACGGTGGCGAGCACCTGCCGGTCGTGGACCAGCAGCAGCGCCGAGCCGGAGAGGAAGCCCTCGGCGAAGGCGGCCCGCTCAGCGACCGTGGGGCCGTGGCTGAGCGCCCGGCCGAGCTGGGCGACCGCCTCCTCGCGGGGCAGCCGGTCGGCGTCGAAGAGGGTCCGGGCGAGACGTCCCGCGAGCAGTCCCGGCACACCCGTACGGTGCAGGACCTGGTCGAGGGCCGCGAACCAGCGGTCGGCGGACTCCGGCCCGAGCAGGGAGATCGTGTCGGTGACCTGGTCGATGGTGTCGCGCAGCCCGGCGGCTGCGTCGGGTGCCAGCCCAGCGACCGCGGCCGGCAGCCCGGCCACCACCCGGGCCAGGAGCGCCTCGGCGACCTCGGTCAGCAGGCTGGTGTCGGTGCCGCGGACATTGCCGTACCGCTGGGCGCGCAGCAGCGCCGGCAGGGCGGTCATCAGGTGCGCGATGTCGGCCTCGTGCGCGGCGCGGGCGTCGAGGGCCGACAGCAGCGCCGGCAGCGCCCCGCCGAGCTCGGCCAGCAGGGCCTGCTCAACCCGGGCGGTGACATCGGCCAGGTCCCCGACCTCGGCGACCAGGCAGGCCTCGGCGGCCGCGGCGACCGTGGTGCCCCAGGTGGAGGCGACCACGATCCTCACCGCCAGCTCCGGCTCCCAGACCAGCGTCCAGGCCTCCTTGAAGGTGCCGGTTCCCGACACGTACGCCGGTGTGCCCCAGCCGATGCCGAGCACGTTCAGCCGGTGCAGCAGGCGGGACTTGGCGCGGTCGATCTCCTTGCGCAGGTCAAGCACCAGGTCCTTCGGCTTGGGGCTCTGCACCAGCCGAGCCGACTTGGCCTGGCGGCGCAGGTCGGCGTCGAGGGGGACCAGCGGCGCCTCGTCGGGCACCTGGCCGAGCTCTTCGCCGACGACCAGGTCGCGGGTGACGAAGCCGAGCGCCAGGCGGCTGCCCTCGCACATCACCGCCAGGGCGGCCTCCTGGACCTCGTCCAGACCGGCCAGCGGCCGCCCCCGCAGCGTGGCCAGGGTCTCCGCCAGCCGGGTGGCCTCGATCGCGTGCGCTGAGGAGACCGGCAGGTCGGCGGCCCGCAGCACCTGGGCGACGGCGGTGAACCAGCGCGGCACGGTCTGCTCCGGGTGCCGGAACAGGTGCTGGTACCAGCCGGGTGACTCGATGCCGGCGCCGTACCCGGAGGCGAAGGAGAGCCGCGAGTGGGTCCACGGCACCCAGGCCAGCGACACCTTCACCTTCGGCAGCCCGCGCAGCAGCGCCCGGTCGGCCGAGACGGGCGGCAGCGTGCCGCTGAGCGCCGGGGCGTGCCAGGCGCCGCAGACCACCGCGACCCGCTCGTGGTCGCGCAGCGCGGCCCGCAGGCACTGGCGCATCTGCGCCTCGCGGCGGTCCTCGCTGAGCTGCTCGTCGGGGCTGCGGGCCGGCGGTGCGGTCTCGCGCAGCTCGGCCATCGCCTCGGTGATCGCGTCGAACGGGTCGCCCTCGGTGCGGTGCTCGACCACGTCGTCCCACCAGCGCTCCGGGTCGTCGTACCCGGCGGTCCTGGCGAGCACGGCGATCGGGTCGGTCCGGACCCGGTCAGCCGGCTCGTCCTGAGCCGTACCAGGCTCGTACGGGGCCAGCTGGTCGGCGTGCGGGTCCCCAGCCACCAGGTCCAGGTCCGGGTCGCCCTCGGCGTCCAGGTCCTCGTCCGGACCGTCGTCCTCGTCCGTACCGTCCTCAGCCTCGAGCGCCCGCGCGGCAGCCGCCTCCGCCTCGGCCTGCAGGCCCAGCACGTTCGCCGCCGGCAGGTCGATGAACCGGACCTCCCGGTGGTGCTCGACCGCCCAGCTCAGCGCCTGCCACTCCGGGGAGAAGACCGCGAACGGCCAGTACGCCGAGCAGGCCGGGTCACCCACCTGGTACGCCATCAGCGCCACCGGCGGGCGAAGCCCCCTCGACACCCACGAGACCAGGTCACCCGCCTCCGGCGGGCCCTCGATCAGGACCACGTCCGGGTCGTGCTCGGCCAGCGCCGCCACCACCGCCCGGGCCGAGCCTGGCCCGTGGTGCCGGACCCCCAGCACCCGCAGCGGCGTGGAGGGCCGCGTCGCCGGCCCAGCCTGCTCCACCACCTCATGCCCGGTCACGCTAGGCACCCCCTCTGACAGTGTCGGCCCACCCGCCCGCGGCAACGTACGCCCTGGCCAGCGCCACCTGGGCAGACCGGGGCAGGACTCACCCGGCCACCTCCCGGGCGGCCCGGTAGAAGTCGCTCCAGTCGCGGCGCTGACGGACCACGGCCTCCAGGTACTCGCTCCAGGTGGTCGCGTCGGCCGACGGGTCCTTCACCACCGAGCCCCGGATCCCGGCCGCCACGTCACCGGCCCGCAGCACCCCGTCACCAAAGTGCGCCGCCAGCGCAAGACCGCTAGTCACCACGGAGATCGCCTCCGCCGTGCTCAGGGTGCCGCTCGGTACCTTGAGCGAGGTCTTGCCGTCCTCGGTGACCCCCTGGCGCAGCTCGCGGAAGATCGTCACCACCCGCCGGATCTCGGCCTCGGCGCCCTCCGTCGGCGGCAGCGACAGCGCCCTGCCCAGCTCGGCGACCCGCTTGGTGACGATCTGGACCTCCTCCTCAGCCGACGACGGCAGCGGCAGCACCACCGTGTTGAACCGGCGCCGCAGCGCCGAGGACAGGTCGTTCACGCCCCGGTCCCGGTCGTTCGCGGTCGCGATCACGTTGAAGCCACGCTTCGCCTGGACCTCGGTGGTCAGCTCCGGCACCGGCAGCGACTTCTCGCTGAGTACGGTGATCAGCGCGTCCTGAACGTCGGACGGCATCCGGGTCAGCTCCTCGATCCGGGCGATCGCGCCGGTGTCCATGGCCACCATCACCGGCGACGGCACCAGCGCCCCCTGCGAGGGGCCCTCCGCGATCAGCCGGGCGTAGTTCCAGCCGTACCGGACCGCCTCCTCCGCGGTCCCGGCGGTGCCCTGCACCAGCAGCGTCGAGCAGCCCGACACCGCCGCGGCCAGGTGCTCCGAGACCCACGACTTGGCCGTACCCGGCACCCCGAGCAGCAGCAGCGCCCGGTCGGTCGCCAGGGTCGCCACCGCAGTCTCCATCAGCCGCCGGCTCCCGACGTACTTGGGGGAGACCACGGTCCCGTCGCTGAGGGTGCCGCCGATCAGGTACGTCACCACCGCCCACGGCGACAGCCGCCAGCGCTCCGGGCGGGGCCGGTCGTCGAGGCGGGCCAGCGCGGCCAGCTCGTCGGCGAACTGCTGCTCGGCGTGCGGGCGCAGCAGCGTCTCGGTGGTCTCGGTCATGAATCCCTCCTGGCCCGTGGGCGGTCGAAGCATCGGTGAGTACGGGCGAGGCTCATCGGCGGCCTCGCTGCAGGCTGGTCCACAGGGTGTCCCGTACGGTGAGCAGGCTGGCGGCCTGGAGCACCCGGTAGCGGGTCTGGTCGGGGACCTTCACCTGGTCGGCCAGCTCGCGCACCCGCCAGGCCCAGACCCCGGCCGCGTCGACCCGTACGGCCAGCGCCAGCAGCGCCACCAGCTCGTACGGGAACGGGTCGCGCTGGGTGACGGGGCGCTGCAGGACGGGGTACACGGCCGCCACCAGCTCGTCAGACCAGGGGCGCGGCAGCCGGTGCAGCGACCACACCAGCTCGCTGCGCTTGACCTGCCCGACCAGGTCGACCAGGGTCTCGCCCGGCGCCGCCCGGAGCAGGTCGAGGTCCCGGTGGCCGACCTCGACCAGGGCGGCCGCCAGGTCAGCGTCCTCCCAGGCCACCGCGGCCCGGACCAGTGCGCCCCGCACCTGCTTGGCGCCCCGGAAGCCGAGCCAGTCCCGGGTCTCGACACCCAGCCACCGCGCGTAGTCAGCGGGCGGTACGGCGGCCAGCACCCAGCGCAGCGCGGCCGGGGGCTCGGTGGCGGCGAAGCCGTCGCGGCGCATCTGCTGGTCAGCCTTGGGCAGGGCCAGCGCCACCTTGCGGCGGTTCAGGTCGAGCTGCAGCACCTGCGCCAGCCGGGGACCCATCCGCTCCCGGTACGCCGAGCCGGGCAGCCGGACCAGGCTGCGGACCGCCTCCTCCCGGACCCGCCGGGAGCGGTCGTCCAGGCAGGACTCCAAGAAGTCCTCGTCGCCCGGGTCGAGGGACTCGCTCAGCACCCCGAGGAACGTCTCCCGTACCGCCGCCGGGCTGGCCAGCCAGTCGGCCTGCAGCAGCGCACGGGCCGCGGCCCGGTCGTGGCCCAGCTCCTGGCGCAGGTACGCGACCCGCTGGCTGGTGGTGCCCAGGCGCCAGTCGTCGATCCCGACCACGGCCGGCTCGGCCGGCTCCTCCTGGAGCTGCTCCAGCAGCCAGCGCCCCCGCTCGCCGGCGACCCGCTGAGCCGCCCGCCGGACCCGGGGGTCGGTGTGGTCGACCAGCCCGACCAGCAGCCGGTGCGGCAGCCGGTACCCGGCCTGGTGCATCCAGCCCAGCGCCTCGACCAGCAGCTCGGCACGGTCGCTGGCGGCCCGTACGGCGCCCTCGACTCGCAGCCCGGCCAGGGCGGTCACGAAGTCCTCGGGAGGCTCGGGGAGGGTCTCCGGCCCAGCCGCAGTGACCGGTACGGGGCGGGCGGGCGGGACCGCGCCCCGGCGGACCACCGCCAGCGCCGCGGCCGCGTCGAGCAGCTGGGCCGGCAGCGCGGTCGGCTCGTCCGGGTCGTACGTGGGCAGGCCGAGGTCCAGCCTCGGCAGGGGCCGCTTGCCGGTCCCGACGGCGGCGACCGCCGCCAGCTCTGCAAAGCTCACAGCGGCACCACCTGGTGGTCGAGGACGACCGCGGTCGGCAGCAGGCCGTCGCGGGAGATCTCGCCGAGCAGCGTCGCCGGGTGGCCGCCGGTGGTGGCGAGCACGGTCGGGATGCTGCTGCCGAGCAGTGGGACCGCGTCCCCGGCCTCGTCGACCAGGCGGTCGCGCCCGGCGCTGCCGGCGATCACCACCGGGTACTCGCTCAGCCACGGGTCCTCGGCCAGCACCGCCCGCCAGGTCCGGACCGCCTCGGCCACGGTCCCGCCGCCGCGCTGCCAGGTGGCGCTGGCGTGGAAGTCGGTCTGGGCTCCGACCAGGGCCCGCAGCCGCGGCTGGGTCGGGTAGTAGTGCAGCTCGGCGTCGATCGCCGAGCCGGGGACCAGGGAGGTGTCGACGGTTCCCCCGTACGGGGTGAAGAAGAGGACCTGGGCCGGCTGCTGGGTCTGCTCGCCCCAGAGCCAGACCCGGCGCATCGAGACCTGCTCCTCCTCGGAGTCCCGCAGCCCGGCCACCACCCAGCGGTCGGTGACCGCCGGCTCGGCGAGGACGGTCTCCTTGGGGGTCTGGTAGCCCAGGTGCATCCGTACGGTGGCCTGCAGCGTGTCGCTGACCCCGTCGGTACGGCCGGTGGCGGCGACCAGCAGGTGCAGCAGCCCCAGCTCCTCGACCACCGTGTCGAGCCAGCGGGTGCCCTGCGGCACCCGGGCCAGCTCGCGCAGGCGGGTCGCGACGCCGGGGGCCTGGGCGTCGACCATCCGGGCCGCCAGCTGCTCCAGGTGGCTCGGGCGCAGGCTGGCCAGGCCGTTGCTCACCTGGTCGGTCAGCCACCGGTCGAGCTCGGCCATGCCGGTCCGGACCCGCTCGTCGCGCTCGGCGGCCCGGGCCGCGGCGGCCTTGACCTGGGCCTCGGTGCGCTCCTTGGGGGCGGCGGTCGCGGTCTGCTGGCGCTGCTGCCGCTTCGCCGACCACTCGGCGGCGAAGTCGCTCATGCTGCCGCCCTCGTCGATGCGCTCCTCGGCCCACAGGAAGAGCAGCCCGAGGACGTGCTTGCAGGGGAACTTCCGCGACGGGCAGGAGCACTTGTAGCTGGGGCCGGAGACGTCGATCGCGACCGAGTACGGGGTCTTGCCCGAGCCCCGGCAGGCGCCCCAGAGCAGAGGGTCGGACCAGCCGACGTCGCTCCACGGGGTGGGGGTGGCGAGCTTGCGTCCGGCGACCTGGGAGGAGGAGTCGGGCGCCAGCGCCATCACCCGGTCCACCGTCCAGCGCTGCGTCATGGCCGAAGGCTATCGGGCCTGTGGTCCGCGTCCGGAAGGTGATCCCGCCCACCACCGAGCGCATCGGGTCTCTCCTTGCCAGACGGGGAATCGCGGTCTCATACCCGACGAGTCGGCCCTGGACCGGCCGGGGTCCCGCGACCCCCCGCAGCCGGACCGCGCGACCCCCGCAGCCGGACCGCGTAACCCCCCGCAGCCGGACCGCGTAACCCCCCCGCAGCCGGACCGCGCGACCCCGCACAGAGACGGACCGAGGTAGTCCAGACCGCACGGCTGCGGGCCCGGCAGGGCGGGTCTGCCCGCTGCTGTGGTCCGGTCCCGGGTGCTGACCGGGCGTCGGAGACAGCCCGCCAGCTCGGCGAACTCCCTGACAGAGAACCCTTCTGGCCGTACGCTGCTGCTGAGCCTCACACCCCAGTCGAGAGGATCTGTCAATGCTGACCCCCATCACTCGCCGTACTCTGCTCACCGCGACCGGCATCAGCGTCGCCGGGATCTGCCTAGGCACCGCCTTCGCCGCCGACGCTGCAGAGAACAACAACGAGATCGGCTTCCAGTACTTCCGCAAGGCTGGTCTGAGTGCGGTCCACGCGGCCGCGATCATCGGCAACTTCATCCAGGAGTCACACAAGGGCGACGGTGTGATGCACCCCGACCGCCGCCAGGAAGGCGGCGGCCCGGGACGCGGAATCGCCCAGTGGACGGTCAACCAGCGCTGGGCGACCCTGGTCTCGTTCGCTCGGAACCAGGGCCGCGACCCCTGGTCGCTGTCGCTGCAGCTCGACTTCGTCTGGCACGAGCTGCACGGCACCCACCGCGGCGCCTACCAGGCCCTGGTCGCCACCGGCGACATCCGCAGCGCCACCTTGGCCTTCTCCAAGCACTACGAGGGCTGCGGGATCTGCCACAACGACCGGCGGGTGGCGTACGCACAGCAGGTGTACGCCCGGTACGGCTCGGGCGGCGGTGGTGGCGGCGGCGGTGGTGGTGACACCGACCTGCCGGTGCTCTCCCAGGGCCGGACCGGCTCCGCGGTCACCACCCTGCAGTACCTCCTGCGCCACAACGGGCAGACGCTCGACGTCGACGGCAGCTTCGGCCCCGGCACCCGGGCCGCGGTGGTCAGCTACCAGCGTGGCCACGGCCTCGACCCAGACGGGGTGGTCGGCCCGAAGACCTGGTCGGCGATCCTGCCGGTGGTCAGCTCCGGAGCCACCGGGGACCAGGTCCGGGCGCTGCAGTCCGAGCTGCGCGAGGCCGGCCACGGGATCGACCTGGACGGCAGCTTCGGCCCTGCCACCGCCGCTGCCCTCGGCGCGTACCAGAAGGCCAACGGCCTCCAGGTCGACCAGGTCTGCGGACCCCTGACCTGGCGCTCCCTGATCGACTAGGCCCTGGCCGCCGCCTTCGCCGCGCTTGACGAGCTGAGCGCGGCGCTGGCGGCACTCCAGCGGGCGCACCCGCCCCAGGGCAGGGCTGTAGGTCGCCCGGGTCCCGGGCCCGCGGGGCCCGCGGGCCGGAACGGTTGTGCGCCGCCCTCCCTGACGGAGGGCGGCGCACAACCGGGTCAGGAGCCCTAGTCAGGACTTCTCAGAGGACTCCAGGCCCAGGTGCTTGTCCATGTCCTCCAGGGCGATGCCCTTGGTCTCAGGCATGACGAAGAGCACCCAGAGCAGCAGGCCCACCATGCACACGAAGAAGAAGCCGAAGCCGGCCGCGGGCCCGATGCTCTCCACGACCCCGGGGAAGAGCCAGGTGATGACCGCGGCTGCGGTCCAGTGGGTCAGCGAGCCCAGCGACTGCCCTCGTGCCCTGATGCGCGAGGGGAAGATCTCGGACAGGAAGACCCAGATGACCGACCCCTCACCGAAGGCGTGCGAGGCGATGAACAGGGCCAGGGCCACGAGCACCAGGTAGGAGGCCCCGCCGGAGCCGCTGCCGTCCTTGATGACGGCGAGGAACAGGAAGGTCAGGGTCCCCAGGGAGATCAGGTAGCCGATGGTCCCGATGAGCATGAGCCTGCGGCGCCCGAGCCGGTCGATCACGGAGACCGCCATCATGGTGGCCACCAGGTTGACCAGGCCGATCCCGACGGACTGCAGGAAGGAGGCCTCCGTGCCGAAGCCGGCGAGCCTGAAGATCTCGGGGGCGTAGTACAGGACGGCGTTGATACCCGAGAGCTGGTTGAAGGCCGCGATGGCGATGGCCAGGAGGATGACCTTGCGGTTCTGCCTGACGAAGAAGGGTGCCTTGGTCGCGTTGAGGGCCTGGTCCTGCTCGATCTGGGACCTGATCTCGGCGACCATGGTGGCGGCCTCCTCGTCGTCGCCGCTCAGGCGGTGGGCGACGGCCTCGCCCTCCTCAGTGCGGCCGTGGCTGATGAGCCAGCGGGGGGTCTCGCAGATAGTGGGCAGCAGGCTCAGGAAGATGAGCGTGGGGATGGCCATGGCGGCGAGCATGTAGCGCCACCTGGTGTAGCTCGGGTCCTCCGGGATGAGCTTGAGGACCACGTAGTTGGACAGGTAGGCCGTGAGGATGCCGATGACCACGGACAGCTGCACCAGGCCCACCAGGCGGCCGCGCCTGGAGGGCGGGGCGATCTCCGCGGTGTAGATGGGGGACAGGACGCTGGCCATGCCCACGCCTACGCCTCCCAGGAGCCGGAAGGCCATGAGGGACCACAGGTCGGGGGCGACCGCCGTGAGCAGGGACCCGGCGAGGAAGAGGAAGCCGATCCACACCAGGACGCGCTTGCGTCCGTAGCGGTCGGCGGGCCTGCTGGCGATCACGGCCCCGATAATGGTACCGATGAGGGCGGTGGCCACCACGAAGCCGTACTGGATGCCGTTGATCTTGAAGTAGTGCGTGAGGCTTTCCTGGGCTCCGGAGATGACGGCGGTATCAAAACCGAAGATGAGTCCTCCGACGGCGGCGACTATGGATGAGCGCAGGACGAGTGAGTTCATGTGCTGACTTCTCCTGGGGTAGGTGCGTACCCACGTGCCGTGCGGTACGCCGGAGAGAGCGGAAGTGGGTGGGGTGAGGCGGCGGACGCCTGCGTGCGCAGGCAGACGCACGTGGAGAGGGACGTGGCCTGTCGCTGCCCGGCCGTGTACCGCGGGCAGCGTCCCTGCGCGAGGGGTGCCGGCTCGTGGGCCTGCACCGGGGGGATCCTGAGGGCCTGGGGCTCACGGGCCGGGGTGGGGCCCGCCCTCGTGTGACGCAGGACATGCAGTAAGTAAAATGTGGTGTGTACTACATGTCAAGCGGTTAGGCGGGGGCGGCTCCCGGGGCTCGATGCGCCAGGTCTGGCTCTGGGGCGAGCAGACAGCCGGGCGGCTACCAGCGACGCTTGGCGGTGGCCGTAGGACCCGCGGAGCGGTCGTCGCGGTCCTTGGCCTCCCGGTCAGACCTCTGGCCCTCATCGTTCTTCTCGTTGAGCCTGGACTCCTGCTGCTGCGGGTCCTGCGAGGGGCGGCTGCTGGGCGCGGTGGGGGTCGCGCTAGCCCGCCGCGACTCCCGGGAGCGCTGCTTCTCAGCCTCCCGCTGGGCCTGCTGCTGCTTCTCGTCCAGGCGCTGGTCGGCGTCCTGGGCCTGCTGCTGCTCCTGCTCGCGGCGCTGCTCGGGTGAGGTCGGCTCGGGCTGGCTGGTGGTCGGCTGGCCCGACTGCCCAGTCGACGGCTGGCCCGACTGCCCGGTCGATGGCTGGCCCGTGGACGGCTGCCTCGACGAGGGCCGGCGGGAGGCTGACTGCGAGCCCGAGGCCCCCGGGCTGGGACTCGTCGACTCCGGGCTGCCGCAGCCCCCCTGGCGCAGCAGCTCCCGGGCCGCTGCGTACAGCTGCTCGGCGTCCGCCGCCCGCCGCTGGGTCATCAGGTCGTCGGCCTGCCCCTCCATCGCCAGCACCAGGTTGACCCGGACCGTGCAGTCGTACTCGGCCGGCACCCGGGCCAGCGCCCGCTCCAGGTCGGCCCGCGCCTCCTCGTACCGGTGCATCCGGACCAGCGTCGTGCCCCGGTTGTACGAGGCCACCCAGTCCTGCAGCAGGTCACCGCGGCGGTTGCGTCCGAAGTCAGCCTCCGCGGTCTCGTACGCCTGCTGCGCGTACGCCTCGCGGCCGGACTCGTTGGCGCCCACCATCAGCAGCACCTTGCCCGCGAAGACCAGCATCAGCAGCGCCAGCGGGGCGAAGCCGAGCAGCAGCCTCACCCGTACCGACCGTAGCCTTCTCATCCAGGCTCCTTCCGCCCACCAGCCAGCCGGCCCGCCGCGCGGCGCAGGTGGGCCGAGTCCCACAGCTCCCACAGCACCGGTACGAGCAGCAGCAGCCCGACCAGCCAGGCCCAGTCGTTGCCGGCCGAGACCATCTGCGCGCCGGTGCTCTGGGTGCCTGGTGCGGCCACCTGCAGCGGCCCCGGCGCGGTCCGGTGCTGGTAGCTGCCGCCCAGCTCGCTGGCGATCCGCTGCAGGTTGCCCTCGTCGATCGTCGAGCGGGCGTCGCTCAAGGTGGTCACGTCGGTGACGTAGCTGGAGCCCTCCTTCATCCGGCCGCCCTCGCTGGTCCCGTACCCCAGCACCAGCGCACCGGACAGGTAGGTCCTCAGCCCGGCAAAGGACCTCACCGGGGCCTCGGTGGTCTGCTCCCCGTCACCGATGTAGACCAGCATCCGCTGCCGCTTCGGGGTCCGCTCCGCTGACCGGGCCAGCACGGTCTCGGCGGCCTCCTGGCCGGCGTCGATCGAGCTGCCCTTGTTCAGGTACTCCCGCGGGCCAGCCACCTCGACCAGGCTCATCACAGCCGTGGTGTCGGTCGTCAGGGGCAGCTCCAGCCGCCCCACGTAGTCGAAGGTCACCACCGAGAACCGGGCCCCGGGGAAGCGCTCCAGGAGCAGCCGGATGTCGGCCCGGGCACCCTCCACCCGGGGGCTGGCACCGTTGTAGTCCTCGGCCACCATCGACAGGCTGCGGTCCAGCATGACCACCACGTCCAGGCTGGTGACCTGCCCCTGCCCCGCGCCGGCCCCGAAGCCGGGCCGCAGCCCCGCCACCAGCACCAGGACAGCGATCAGCAGCCGCCGCCCGAGGACCCGCCCGGAGGCGCTCCGGTACCAGACGAGCACCCCGGCGACTCCGGCGGCACCAGCCAGGACCGCGGGCCAGAACGGGTTGACAGGCATCACACCACCTTCCGCGAGGCCACCAGCCAGCCCACCAGGCCGACCGTGAGCAGGCTCAGCCCGAGCGCTGAGAGGTCCTGCAGCACCAGCTGCTTCTCGCCCTGCAGCCGCGACGCCTCCCGGGACTGGATCGACCGGACGATCTCCCGGCCCGCCTGGTTGCTGCCCAGCAGGTAGCCGGCGCCGCCACCGTCCTCGGCCAGCCGGCGCAGCTGCACGTACTCGGCGTCGTCGTACGGGCTGATGGTGAAGGTCACCACCTTCTGCTCCTTCAGCAGGGCGAAGGCCTCCTCGACGGTGAACAGCGGGTCCCCGGCGAGGTCGTTGTCGGTGGCCAGCACCAGGGTCCGGGCCCGCTCGGTGTCGAGACGGTCGAAACGCTGCAGGCAGGAGACGATCCCGTCGCCGATCAGGCTTGACCCGCTGCCCTCGTTCGCCCCGGAGGTGAAGCTCGAGCTGAGCTTCTCCATCTTCTCGGCGCCGTCCCTCAGCTGCTCGGCGATGAAGTCGTAGTCGCTGGTCAGCGGGAACTTCACCACGGCCGACGAGTTCCAGATGGTGAGCCCGACCCGCTCCCCCCGCAGCCCCCGGGCGATCTCGCTGAAGCCCTTGAGCAGCTGGGTGTCGACGTTGCGCATCGAGCCGGAGATGTCGAGGCAGAGCATGATGTCGCGGTTGTGCTGGACCGAGGGGCTCTCGTCACTGCTGCCCAGCCGTCCCGCGAGCAGCCACCCGCCGACCACCATCATCCCTAGTGAGAGCACTTGTACGGTGCTCCACCGGAGCAGTCGCCGGGCCTGCTGGCGAAACGCCGGGGCACGGCGCAGGGCGTCGGTGTTGGCGACCAGCAGGCTGCCCTCGGCCGGGGCCGGGCGGTGGCGCCACCACCAGTACCCGAGGACCGCAAAGCCCACCAGCAGGGCCAGCGCCAGCGGCCAGTACCTCAGGCCCACGTCACCACCAGCCTCTCCGCCTCCTGCGCCGACCGGTCCAGCAGCTGGGCCGCCTCACCCTCAGCGACCGGCCCGAAGGCCGGCTGGTACACCCCGGCCACGAAGTCGGCCACCGGCGCCAGCCGGGGGTCCTGGCGCAGCTCGTACAGGGTCATCGAGTCGAGGTCGGCCCGGCCGCGCCCGGCCAGGAACGTACGGACCACCCGGCTCAGCCGCTGGCTCGCGGGCTTGGGCCCGAGCGAGCCGTCGGCCAGGGCCGTACGGATCTGGGCGATCTCGGCCAGCGCCTCGCGGCGGGCCAGCTCCGGGTTTGGCGGCGGCGGGGGCGGCGGCAGCGGGGGAGGGGGCGCGGGCCGGGTGAGCCACCAGATCGCGAGCGGGCCCGCGACCGCCAGGACCAGGGCCGCGACCGCCAGCGGCAGCCAGTAGCCCGCGTACGAGACCGGGCCGAAGACCTCAAGCGCGCGCATGCCGGTGCCGTTCCAGGAGGGTGAAGATCGAGCCGATCACGTCGGCCTCGTCGGTGATGTGCTCCCCGGCGATCCCGAGCCGGTCCAGCTGCCGGCCGCGGCGCTGGTGGCGCTGAGCGGCCTCGGCGGCCACCGCCCGGTGCAGCTCGGCGCTGCGCAGCAGCGGCGGCCAGGCCAGCCGGTGGGCCTGGTCGACGAGGCCGGTACGGCCCAGGGCCGGGTCGGTCGGGTCGAGGTCACCGATGGTCAGAAAGAGCACCTCGTGCTGAGCCCGGAGCCGGTTCAGCTGGTGCTCGGTCTCGCCGTCAAGGTCCACGTCGTCGGCGATCACGACCAGGATCGTGCGCCGCCGTACGCTGCGAACCACGTAGTCAAGCAGCGATCCCAGGGCAGGCTCGGGGGACTCGGGCTGGCAGCCGGCCTGGATCTGCTGGAGCATCCGCTCCAGCGCGTCCTCCCGTGACGCCGGGCGCAGCCAGTGCACCTGCTCGCGGTTGCCGTGGACCAGGCTGACCCAGTCGCCGTGCCGTACCGCCAGCCAGCCCAGGATCCCGGCCGCCAGCACCGCCACATCCCGCTTGTACGTGGGGAGCTGCGGGCAGCGGCAGGGCTGCGGGCAGTGGCAGGCGGGCCGGGGCGGGGAGCAGAGCGCGGCCATGGTCTGGGAGGTGGAGACGCACAGGAGGACGGTGTGCTTGCGGTCGGCGACGAAGCGCTTCACCAGCAGCTCGCCGCGGCGGGCCGACGACTTCCAGTCGATGTCCTTCACCTCGTCACCCGGCACGTACTCGCGCAGGTCGAAGAAGTCCATCGACCGGCCCAGCTGCACCGAGGCGTACGCGCCGTCGAGCAGGCCCCGGACCTTGCGGTGCGCGTGCACCGCCATCCGGGTCTTGACCTTGGTCAGCAGGGCCATGGCTCAGGGGGTGGGCACCGCGTCGAAGACCGAGTCGATGATCATCTCGGGCCGGACCCGGTCGGCGACCGCCTCGAAGGTCAGCACCAGCCGGTGCCGCAGCACGGAGTGCCGCAGCGCCTTGACGTCCTCGGGGATCACGTGGTCGCGGTCGTTGAGCACCGCCACCGCCTTGGCCACCTGGAGCAGCGCGATCGCGCCGCGGGGGCTGGCCCCGTACTCGAGGTAGCCGGCCCGCTCCTGCCCGATCGCCTGCGCCGGGTAGCGGGTGGCGTTGACCAGGGCCACGATGTACCGCTTGATCACCTCGTCGACGTAGACCCGCGACGCCAGGTCCTGCAGGAAGGCGATGTCGTCGGTGGTGAGCACCGCCGGCACCGTACGGTCGGACAGCACCCCCGACTCGACCCGGTTCAGCACCTCCAGCTCCTCGTGGGGGGCCGGGTAGTCGACGATCTCCTTGAGCAGGAAGCGGTCCATCTGCGCCTGCGGCAGGACGTACGTCCCTTCCTCCTCGATGGGGTTCTGGGTGGCCAGGACGAGGAACGGCTCGGGCAGCCGGTGGGTCTCGCCACCGACCGTGGTCTGGCGCTCCTGCATCGCCTCCAGCATCGCCGACTGGGTCTTCGCCGAGGAGCGGTTGATCTCGTCCAGGAGCACGAAGTTGGCGTGGACGGGGCCGAGCTTGGTGACGAACCGGGCGTGCTGCGCGTCGTACACCTGGGTGCCGAGGATGTCGCTGGGCAGCAGGTCGGGGGTGCACTGGATGCGCGCGAAACTGGCCTGGACGGCGCTGGCCATCGTGGCTGCGGCCAGGGTCTTCGCCAGCCCGGGGACTGACTCCAGGAGGATGTGGCCGCGGCTCAGCAGGGTCACCAGCAGCGCCCGGGAGAGGTTGATCTGCCCCACCACCTTGGCGGAGTAGCTGTGGTGGAAGGTCGTCAGCAGCTGCTGGGCGCGGGCCAGCTCCTCGCGGGTCAGTCGGGTGAAAGACACCTGACCAGGGTAAGGGTCAGGAGGACAACCCGGTGAGTCCCAGGGGCACCGCCCTGACAGCCCGCGCACAGGGACGGACCTGCGGGGCGGGCGCGATCGGGACCGAGTTCGCGGCCCTGGCAGCCCGCACAGGGACGGACCGACCCGGCTCCTCCCGGCCCCACCAGCCGCCCAGCAGCCGGTCCGCCCGCTGGAGTGCAGCTTCGGCCCCGGCGAGCCGGCTGACCCCGTACGCTGACGACCGTGGTCGGACCACAGCTCTACGCCGACGTGAACGCCCTGGTCACCGAGCGCCTGGCGCGGCGGCGGCCGCTGGTGATGGCGCACCGCGGCAGCCCGGGCGGCAGCATCGCCGAGAACACCACGCTCGCGGCCCTGGCGGCGCTGCGCAGCGGCGCTGACATCGTCGAGATCGATGTCGCCCGCAGCTGTGACGGCACGTACGTGGCCTTTCACGACGGCTTCGAGGCCCAGCACCTGGGGACCGAGGCGAACCTCACGACCCTGACGACGGCCGAGATCGACCAGCTCAGCTACCGCTGGCTGGACCGGCCCGACCGGCGGGTACGGGTCGAGCGGCTGACCGACCTGCTGGCCGCCCTGCCGGGCGACGCCCTGGTCAACCTGGACCGCTCCTGGACCTGGTGGCCGGACCTGCTGCCGGTGCTGGACCGGCTCCAGATGACCGGTCGGCTGCTGCTGAAGAGCCCGGTACGGGCCGACCTCCTCCAGACCCTGGCCGAGTACCCCACCCCGTTCCCGTACCTGCCGATCTGCCGCAGCCAGGCCGACGTCGACCTGGCCCTCGGGTACCCCGGGCTGAACCTCGTCGGGGTGGAGATCATCGCCCCGACCGCCGACGCCGAGCTGTTCCGCCCCGAGGTCGTCGACCAGGTCCACCAGGCCGGCTGCTTCGTTCTGGTGAACGCCGAGGTCCTCCCGATCGAGCACCAGTGCTGGCCCGGCCTGTGCGACGAGACCGCCATCGCCGAGGGCCCCGAGGCAGGCTGGGGCGACCTGGTGGCCCGGGGCTTCGACGTGATCCAGACCGACTGGCCGGCCCTCCTCGCCGTCTACCGGTCGTCCGCCGGGCATCGGAGCAGACCCCCACATGGCGCCATCTTTTCCTGGACACCGTGGGCCAAGTTGGGCCGGAGGCAACCGGGAGCAATAGTAGCCGGACAGAGCCGTGGACGCTTATGACTGAAAGGACGGCCGGGGTTCGCCACAGGTAGATCTCAGCACGGCGAAAGATATTCAAGGAGTGAGTTAGTCGTGGATCTCAGTACCGTCCAAGCAGGCATTGCGGCCATTAGTGCCTTCGCTGCGGCCATCGTCGCTTTGGTGGCCCTGGTACCCACGTGGCGAGCCGCCCGAGCAGCGGAGGAGCAGACGAAGCTTCAGCGCGAACTCATGGAGCAAGCGGCGCAGCCGTACGTGTGGGTCGATGTACAGCCCGACAGCCAGCAGGAGGGCGCACTGCAACTGGTGCTGGGGAATTGCGGACCAACTGTTGCTCACAACGTTCGCGTAGTGTTCACCCCACCCCTTCCAACGGATCCCGGCTTTGGCTCGGGCGACCGCAGCCAGGAGCGCCTGAGGGAGGGAATTCTCTCCCTGGCACCCGGGCGCACTATTCGGTGGATGCTGGGGACGACCCGGGTTCTCCTCGCCGATGCGTCCGACCAGACCATTCACCGAGCCCAGATATCAGCCACAGGACCTTATGGCAGAGTTCAGAAGACTGAAACGGAGATCCGCTTCAGCGACTGGCGTGAATCTCGAGACGCCCCGGACGGCTCCCTGCACCACGTCCGCCAGGAGATTCGGGAACTCACGAAAGCAGTGAAGGCTCTTCAGAAGAAGCAGTGACACTGTCGCCCTCTCAGTACCTGATCGATGTGGACGATCCAGACAGAGGGCCCGTTCGCCGTTGCCCTACCCGCCTCGGGCAGCGCAGCAGCGGACCTGTTCCGGTTCTCGGAGCCGAGGGGCCCCGAGTCGGCTCGGTTCGGCCCGCTACTGTGACCGCACCACGAGACGAAGGAGAGGGATGCGCCAGGCGCTCGAGCTGCCTCAGACCCGGGCCGGGCTGGTCGTCGCTGGACAGCTGGCCTGGTGCCGGGCCCGCGGCGGGCGGCGTCGCTTCCGGGGGCAGCGGATGCTCACCGCGGCCCTGGGCGGCGGTGCGGCGGCCCTGGCTCTGGCCGGGGCGGCGACCGTGTGGAGCCAGCAGACCACGGTCGACCCGCGAGACCCGGGACGCGCCAGCAGCCTGGTCACCCGGGGGGTCTTCGGCTGGAGCCGGAACCCGATCTACCTGGCCGACCTGCTCGCGGTGGCTGCTGTCGCCGCCGCCACCGGCCGGGTCGCGAACCTGCTGGCCCCGTACTGCAGGTCCTGCTGACTCCCCAGGTCGAGGCCGAGGAGGCTGCCCTGGCCACCCGGTTCGGCGCTGACTATGACGCCTACCGCTACCGGGTCCGTCGCTGGCTGTGATCGTCAGACCGGCACCATAGGATGGCGCGGTGAGCTTAGCCGGCCCTTGGATACGTCTGCTGTCCCTGCTTGCCGCGCTGGGCCTGGTCATGCTCTGCCTGGTGAGCCCGCCTCCGGCGCAGGCTGCGGCCGCCGAGGCCACGGTCCGGCTGGAGTCGGTCACTCCCGGCGTCGCCGAGCCCGGCGGCCCCGTCACCCTCAGTGGAACCGTCACCAACACCGGCACGGTCCCCCTGTACACGGTCCAGGTGATGACCTGCCGCGACAGCACCCGGATCAGCGACCGGGACCAGCTCGGCGAGGTGCTGGCCGCCGACCCGGCCACAGCGCCTTGCCAGCGGATCACCACCGAGGGCAGCTTCACCAACATCACCCCTAGTGGAGAGGCTTTTCAGCCGGGAGCAACGGCCAGCTTCAGCGTCACCACCACCACGACCGACCTGGGCCTGGGCAGCACCGGCGGCTACCTGGTCGGAGTCCACGTACGGGCCTCCACCGACCGCTCCGCCAGCTACCAGACCGTGGGCCGGGCCCGGACCCTGCTCCCCCTGTACGACGCCTCCCGGCTCCCCGGCACCACTCCGGTCAGCACGGTGGTGCTGCTGGCGAGCCGGCCGGCGCTGGTCCGGCCCGGGGTGCTGGCCGACGACCACCTCGCCACCGAGCTCACCGGGCGGCTGCTGACCCTGGTCCAGGCCGCCCAGCGCAGCGGGGCCGCGTACGCGATCGACCCGGCCCTGCACCGCGAGGCGACCACCATGGCCGCCGGCTACCGGCTGGCGGACGGCTCCCCGGGCACCGGGCAGGCCGCGGCCCAGATCTGGCTGACCGAGTACGCCAAGCTCGCCGGGCAGACCGGCTACCGGCTCCCGTACGGGAACCCGGACCTGGCCCTGGCGACCCGGCAGGGTGACGCCTCGATCCCGCAGCGGTCCGCGCACGCCCTGGCCGAGGTGCCCGACCTGGCGCGGCTGCCGCTGCTGGTCCGGGCCGGCAACGGCCGCGCCGACCAGCCCTTCCTCCACTACGTGTCGGGGATGGCGCCGGCGGTGGTGCTGGCCGAGACCCGCGACACCGGCCCGGCCCGGCTCGGCTCTGGGGTCCTGGTCGCCGGGACCGACCCCGACGCCCTGGCCGGCGGCCCCGGGCCGGACCGGCGCGACACCGACCTGCAGCGGATCCAGCGCCAGCGGCTGGCGAGCCTGCTGGCCGCGCTCGCCGGTGCCCCCACGGTCCGGGTCGTCGACGACGAGCCTGCGGCGAGGGCCGACGCCGCCAGTGACGCCCCCTGGGAGGTCCGCCAGCCCCTGTCCACCCTGGCCACCCAGCGCGCCTGGACCCCCAGCCTCAGCACCGGGGCTGCCGGCGGGCCGCTCTCCGACCAGGTCAGCGAGCCGCTGGGCAGGGCGGTCACCGGCTACGCCCTGTACGGCGACCTGCTCGGCTCGGCCGACATCGGCGCCCAGCTCGCGGCCCGGTCGCTGGCGGCGGTACCGAGCGCCTCCTGGGCTGACGACCAGCAGGCGCTGCGGTTCCTGGAGCTGTCGAGCGCGGAGGTCTCCGAGCTGGGCAGCGGGATCTCGCTGCGGGTCTCGCCGCGGGTGACGATGACCTCGCGGGAGAACCAGTTCCCGGTCACGGTGACCAACCACCTGCCGGCCCAGGTCACGGTGAAGGTCCAGTTCGAGTCGAGCAACCCAGCCCGGCTCCAGGTTCCGGACTCGACCCTGGTCCGGGTCGGGTCGGGGGAGTCGGTCACGGTCAGTGTGAACCCGGCGGCCCGGGTCACCGGCGAGGTCGACATGGTGGCCCGGCTGGCCACCGAGTCCGGCGTCCGGGTCGGCGCGCCGGAGAAGTTCGTGATCGAGGCGACCGAGGCCGGCAAAGTGGGATGGGTGATCGTGATCACGTCCGGTGTGGTTCTGGTCGCGATGACGGTGTGGCGGGTCCGGCAGGTTACCCGCAGCCGTAGCGGAGGGGAGAGCGCATGAGCAGACGCGGCTGGAGTCCCGGGCCGCTCTCGCCGTCGGAGCCAACAGAGCCGGACTTCATGGACCAGTTCGAGACCGAGACCGACATTCCGCCGGCGCCTCGCCCCGACGAGTCCTGGTGGCGGGACCCGGCTCCCGCCGAGCGGTCGGGCAGCGCGGCCGACGACGACGGGCCCCCGACCCTGGCTCCGGGCTTCGGCACGGCCTCGCCCGCGTACGGGCACCCGGCGAGCCCCGCCGAGGCCACCACCGTGTCCGGACCGGCCCCCGACCTGGAGTCCACCGAGCCGGGCAAGCCCCTGGACGACTGGTCTGAGCACGGCGCCCGGCCCTCCCCGGACCACCTGGGCCCCCAGGGCCAGCACCCCGGCCGGACTGCTGCGGACGGGTGGACCCACCGGCCCTCTCCGGACGGTCAGGCCCCGCCTAGCCGGACCTACCCCGGCCACCAGACCCCGCCCAGCCGGACCTACCCCGGCCACCAGACCCGCCCGGACCAGCCCTCGTACCCCGGCCGGCCCCACCGCGACGACCAGCCGCACTCCCGCCCCGGCGCTGGTGCTGCGGCGACCCCGTACGAGTCCCAGCCGCCCACGCGTCCCAGCCCCACCCGGCACAGCGCCGCCTCGCCGGACTCGCAGCCCCTGACCCGGCCGGAGACACCGGCCGTGACCCGGCCCAGCTCGCGCCGGCTGCTGTCGGCGACCGCGATCATGGCCGCCGGGACCCTGGCCTCCCGGGTGCTGGGCCTGGTCCGGGTGGTGCTCGCGGCCTGGCTGCTGGGGACGAACTCCCGCCAGGCCGACATCTTCTCGGTAGCCACCACGGTCCCGAACTCGCTGTACTTCCTGTTCGCCGGTGGTGCCCTGAACACGGTCCTGGTGCCGCAGCTGGTCCGGGCGGTGAAGAACGACCCCGACGGCGGTGAGGCGTACACGAACCGGGTCATGACCGCGTTCCTGATGCTGGTCGGGGGGATCGCGCTGATCCTGGTGCTGGCGGCGCGGGTGGTCGCCTGGGTCTACTCCGACGCGGGCTGGCACACCCCCGAGCTGCAGGCCCACTTCGACTCGATGGTCCTGCTAACCGCGCTCTGCCTGCCGCAGGTCTTCTTCTACGGTGCCTTCTTCCTCGGCGGGCAGGTCCTCAACGCCCGCGACGCCTTCGGCCCGATGATGTGGGCACCGATCGCGAACAACCTGGTCCAGGTGCTGGTCCTCGCCACGTACGCGGGGGTCTGGGGCTCGAAGGTCGACACCTCGGCCCCGTTCACCACCTCTCAGGCGCTGGTGCTGGGGCTCGGCTCGGTGCTCGGGATCGCGACCCAGGTGGGGGTGCTGGTGCCGTTCCTGCGGCGGGTCGGCTTCCGCTACCGGCCGCGCTTCGACCTGCGCCACACCGGGCTCGGGCACACGTTCCACCTGGCCAAGTGGACTCTCGGCTTCGTCGCCCTGAACCAGGTGGCGCTGCTGGTGGTCACCAAGCTCGCCACCTCCGCCACCGCCGGCGGCTCCGGGGCCGGCATGACCACGTACAACAACGCGAACCTGCTGTGGGTGCTGCCGCACTCGCTGATCACGGTGGGGCTGGCGACCGCGATCCTGCCGTCGCTGTCGCGGATGGCGGCCGAGCAGCAGGAGGACGCGGTACGGACCGAGCTGACCTCGGCGCTGCGGATGGCGACGACCGCGCTGGTGCCGGTGGCGCTGCTGTACCTGACGATCGGGGTGCCGATCGCCGAGATGGCCTTCCGGGGACCGTCGAAGGGTGGTGACCTGGTCGGCTGGACGCTGGTGATGTTCGCGGTCGGGCTGGTGCCGTTCTCGCTGCAGTACCTGGTGCTGCGCGGCTACTACGCGTACGAGGACACCCGCTCGACGTTCTTCCTGCAGATGCTGATCACCGCCCTCAACGCGGGGCTGGCGCTGCTGCTGGTGAAGGTCGTCGCGCCCGGCCCGAACTGGGTGGCGCCGATGCTGGCGCTGTCGTACACGATCGCGTACGTCATCGGGCTGGTGCTGTCGCTGCTGCACTTCAAGACCGTGGTGCCGAGCCTCGACCTGGTCGGGATCGGCGCCCACCTGGGCCGGGTCACGCTGGCGGCGCTGCCGGGGACCGTGGTCGGGGCCGGGCTGGTCTGGTTCCAGGCCAGCCGCTGGGACGGGCTGGTGGTCGACGTGCTCGGCCTGGCGGTCGGGGTCGCGGTCGCGCTCGGGGGCTACCTGGTGCTGGCCCGCCGGCTCGGTCTGCGCGAGGTCGACGAGGTGGTGTCGATCGTGCTGCGCCGCCTGGGCCGCGGCCGGCGCCCGCAGCCGAGTCCCCAGCCCGGACCGCAGCCCCAGCCTCAGCCCGGACCGCAGCCGGAGCCGCTGCCCGAGACCGAGGCGGAGGTGACGGTAGCGAGGGCGACCGCGCTGCTTCCGCTCCCGGGCGAGAGCCCCGAGCCCGTCCCGGAACCGGCAGCCGACCTGGTCCAGACCGCCGTACGGGCCACGGTGGGCCCGGTCCGCCCCGTACCGCCGCCCGCCCTGGACGACGCCACCCCGGCCGACCTCGTGCCCGGGGACGTGATCGACGACCGGTACCGGCTCGACGAGCTGATCGTGATGCGCGGCTCGACCGGCACCTGGAAGGCGTACGACCGGGTGCTGTCCCGCCCGACCCTGGTGCACCTGCTGTCGCCGGACAGCCCCCGGACCCCTCAGGTGCTGGAGGCGGCCCGGACCGCTGCCCGCGCCACCGACTCGCGCTTCCTGCGGGTGCTGGACGCGGTCGACGACGAGACCGGCTGCTACATCGTCTGCGAGTGGGCCGAGGGAGCGCTGCTGGAGACCCTGCTGACGGCCGGCCCGCTGACGGCCGTGGAGTCGGCCTGGGTGGTCCGCGAGCTGTCGGACGCGCTGGCGACGATGCACGCTGTCGGCCTGTACCACCAGCGGCTGCACCCGGAGTCGATCGTCGTGTCAGCGACCGGGAACATCAAGATCATCGGCTTCTTGATCGACGCCGCCCTGTACGGGTCGCTGTCCCGGCCGCCGCAGGAGCAGGAGGCGGCGGACCTGGAGGCGATGGGCAAGGTCCTGTACGCCTGCCTGACCTCCCGCTGGCCGGGTGGCGGCTTCGGGCTGGCGGCCGCACCCCGCGACCCGCGCGGGCACCTGCTGGCACCGGCCCGGGTCCGGGCCGGGGTCTCGCCCAGCCTGGACCGGATCACGAGCGACATCCTGGCTCCCTCGGCGACGGGGCTGCGCTCCTGCAGCGCGGTCGCCAAGGACCTCTCCCTGGTCCTCGGCGGGTCGGACGCCTCGACCGACCTGGCGAACCGGGTCCGGCTGAGCGCAACCGAGGTCCCGTACGGGCTGGGCCGCGGCGGCAACGCGCCGGTCCCGGCCGCCGACCCGGTCCCGCTGGCGCCTCAGGCCCAGGCCCAGCCCCAGCCGCAGCCGACCGCGCCAGAGCCGACCGTCTGGACTCCTCGGGCCAAGCCGGCCGCGGGGGCGGAGCCGACCATGGTGGCTCCGATCCGGCAGCCGTCGCGGCGGGCCTGGTGGCTGCTGCCGGCGGCGGTGGTGCTGACGGTGTCGGTGGTCACCGGGACCTGGTTCGCCGTACGGGGCCGCTCGCAGCCCGCGCCGACCGGCCCGGCGGCGAGCACGTCGGCGCCGGCCCATGTCGGCCCGTACGCGATCGCCACGGCCCGGGACTTCGACCCGGAGAGCGACGGCGGCAACGGCGAGGAGAACCCGAACCTGGTGCCGCAGGCGTACGACAAGCGCCCCGACACCGCCTGGAAGACCCTCAGCTACCGGGGGAACGCGAGGCTGGGCGGGCTGAAGCCCGGGGTGGGCCTGGTGGTCGACCTGGGGCAGGAGCAGCGGGTCGGTGCGGTCCGGCTGACCCTGGTCGGGACGCCGACCACGATCGAGCTGCGGACCCCCGCCGCCAGTGGGCTGACCAGCCCGCCGATGGACTCGCAGAAGTCGTGGCGGGTCGTCGCCCAGGCCGAGGCCACCGAGACCGAGGTCGAGATTGTGGTCCCCGATCCGGTGACCACCCGGTTTGTCCTGGTATACCTGACCTCACTACCACCGGTAGGTGGGAACTACCAGGCTGCGATCGCCGAGGTCCAGGTGATGCCATGACCGAGCACCCGGCCACCCGGGCGGTTCGTGACGAGCGGTCCGACCTGGACCTGATGCGGGCCCATGTCGCAGGTGACGACGAGGCGTTCGCGAGCCTGGTGCTGCGGCACCGGGACCGGCTCTGGGCGGTGGCGCTGCGAACGGTACGCAACCCGGAGGACGCCGCCGACGCGCTCCAGGACGCGATGCTGTCGGCCTTCCGGCGGGCCGGGCAGTACCGCGGTGACGCGGCGGTGCTGACCTGGCTGCACCGGATCGTGGTGAACGCCTGCCTGGACCGGCTGCGCTGGCTCCGGGTCCGCCGGGCCGACCCGCTGCCGGACGACCCGGACCGGGCCGACGAGCTGCGCTCCGACGACGACCCGAAGGCCGAGGTCGAGGCCCTGGCCGTACGGCACGACGTGGCAGCCGCCCTGGCGACGCTGAACCCAGACCAGCGGGCAGCGCTGGTGCTGGTCGACATGCAGGGCTACTCGGTCGACGACGCGGCCCGGATGATGGGCTGCGCCCCGGGGACGGTCAAGTCGCGCTGCTCCCGGGGGAGGGCCCGGCTGGTGCCGCTGCTCGCCCACATCGGTCGGCCCGAGGGCACCAGCTCAGCTCGTCAGGGAACCACACCTGCTCCCGACTCGTCCAAGGAGCCCTGACTGTGCCCCGGCAGCAGTAGCAAGAAGGAGGTCTCGATGACCCACCGGCCCGACGCTCACGAGCTCGCCCGGCGAGCCTCCGAAGCGGCTGCCGCTCAGCCCCCGCTGCCCCGCCAGACCGGCGACCACAGTCCGCTTGACGTCCTGGCTGCGGCCGCCGCCGGGCTCCCGGACCCGGGCACCGCCGACCAGGTGCTGGCCCACGCCGAGGAGTGTGACGACTGCGCCGCCCAGGTCGCTGGGCTGGAGACGGTCACCGAGAGCCTGTACCTGCTGCAGAGCGAGCCGATGCCAGACGAGGTCGCCGAGCGGCTGCTGGCCGTGGTGGCCGAGGCGGCCCGGACCCGGGGCTCCGCCGCCCAGGCCGCTCAGGCCCGGCTCGAGGAGCGGACCACGACCGGCTCCTTCGGCAGCAACCTGCCCCGCTCGATCGACCCGGACGGCCTGGGCCTGACCGGCGGCCCGCTTCGGTAGCCAGACCGGCTGGGCCGCCTGAACGCCTACCCGGCTCTCAGGGTGCCCGGGCCGACAGCCGGGGTCCGGCTAGTCCAGGCGCTGCACGTCGGCGACCTGGGCGCTGGCGTGGGGCGCCTCGGCCCAGTCGGTGTCGAGCCAGAGCTCGGCAAAGGCCCCAGCCGGGAACCAGCAGCCGAGCCGGTCGGCCTGCCTCGGGTCACTGCTCTCGCTGAGCTGAGCGGCCAGGGACGGGATCCCCGGGGCGTGCCCCACCACCAGCAGCACCTCGACCTCGTCGTCGACCTCGCTGACCCGGTAGGCGATGGTGTCGGGGGTGGCGTTGTACAGGTCGTCCAGGTACTCCGCCGGGGCATCAACGCCGATCGCGTCCAGGGTCTGCCGGGCCCGGGCCGCAGTAGAACAGAGGACGTGTTGAATCCCCTTGTCCCGCAGGGTTTGCCCGACCCTCTTCGCCTGCTCCTGGCCAGCCTGGGACAGAGGGCGGTCACGGTCGGTGCCCGGCGCGTACGAGACAGCCTGAGCGTGACGCATCAGGATCAGGGTTCGCATTCTGCGAGCCTACGTTGCGCCGGTCCCCCGGCCGGTCCGCCACACCGAGTCCGAGTTGAGCAGCAGCCGCGCCGTCCGCTAGCCTTGGCACGCGGTACGGGCCTATAGCTCAGTCGGTTAGAGCGCTGCCCTGATAAGGCAGAGGTCACTGGTTCAAGTCCAGTTAGGCCCACTCCCAGTTATCCTTGCTCCGCAAGGCGATTCGGTGGTCCTGTGCAGACCGCCTGGGGCAAGTTGGCCTCCCGACAGCCTTGATGTCGACCTGCGGGCGCTGCTGGGTGACTCGGAGCGGGTCTGGTCGTTGGCCAACGTCTCAACGGCGCCCACATGACCCTTGCTGGACTCCCCGCCCACCACCACCCCCTGGGCTCTCCCGCCCGAGCCTTCTCCATGCTCCGGAACTCGACTGCTCCCTTTGGACTCCGGTGCTCGATTCTTCCAGGTCACAGTGATAAGCTGAGCACCAACGGGTCCCGGACTGGGCACGAGTGAGGTGAGGACCATGAGGCACCGGCTCCGCACAGCAGAGGACCGACCACGAGTGGTGCTCTGCGGATCGATGCGCCATTATTCCCTGATATCGAAGCTTGTGATCATTCTGAGTCGGACTGGAATCCAAGCCCTGGCCCCTGAGCCAGATGCCGCTATCCCCTCCACTGCTGAAGAGGCCAGGGCCGCCAAGCACGCGGCCTCCATGCGTCACTTCAACCTGATTCGGGAGCGCGTCACAAGCGCTATCCTGGTGGTTAACCCGGGGAAGTGCGACGAAGATGACTACATCGGCCCCAATGCGTTCGCTGAGATCGCTGTAGCGGTGGCCGACGAGCTTCCCGTGTACGTGCTCTTCGACTTCCCCCAGCAGTACCGAGAAGAACTGGCCGCCTGGAACGCAGTACCACTCAGGGGAGACGTTACACGCTTTCTAGAAGATCAGGTCGGGTCGACCTTGTACGCGGACCAGATTCAAAACGACCTAGCCCGTGCCATCGCCTCCTAGCCCTGTGTGACTCTCCACATGCGGCTTGCCAGAACGCTGCCAGTGTCACCCACACTAACGTAGCCGGCGTCTAGGGTTCTGCGGTGGTCCACGGACTCAACGAGGCTGATCACGTCCTCGTCGACGAGAGGAACCAGCAGCAGTCCTTGATTCTTGTGAGCATCCTGGCAGCGTCGAAGCAGGAGCTCCATATTCTTCACCCTGCGACAGACCAGCAAGCCGAACTTTCCAAACTCGGGCCGCATTCTCCCTGCCAGCTGGTCCACTTCTGGGTTTGCCGGATCGTCCGTGTAGTTCTTGCACTCAACCACAACCTTACTCGCACCGTAGGCAGATCTCGCGAAGGCCATGAGCCCGCCGTGGGTTGCGACGTTGGCATAGGTGATGTCGATGATTTTCCGGCCGTCATCCACTGCGTGCTGCCAATGGGGGTCGGCCAGGGTCATCGGAAAAGCAAATCCCAGACAGTGCTCGATGAGCCTCTCATACTTCTCTGCGTTCTTTCTCCCCGAACGAAGCCGACCGAACAGCGCAACATCCGGGGGCCCGGTCACCAGCGCCGGCTGCCTGTGCGCCAGCATGAGTCGTGAGCCGGCGGCCGGCGGTGGCCGCAGTCCTTCTGTCAATGCTCGGCACCCAGCGACCCCCTGGGACAGCTCTAGCAGCTCTTCCCCGGTAGCAGTCCGAACCTTGTCTAGAATCTATTCTCGCTGCAAACCGCTCACGACCGACCTGTAGTCAAGCCAAGTATCATGCGGCGGGGCCTGCTCGGACTCCAAGTAGAGCAGGTTCCGGAAGGTTCCGCACTGGTACTCACAGGCAAAGCTGTCGAAGTACGCTGCGTTGATCTGCCCTGCCACTCGACTGGAGATCACCACCTTCGAAGGACCCGACAGCCGGACCAGCTCTTCGAGTGCACCCATGGCGTACTCCGGGGTAAACGCCCGCGCTCCCAGGTAGTCCGGCACATGGTGCCACACTGGCTCCACTGCAGCCTGCTGGATCTCGGTGCCCCGCAGCAGGTGGCTGAGATCCACCCCCCACCACGCCTGCCTCACGTCTTCGGTGGCAGAGTTTCTGCGTGAAAGAAAGGGAGGAGACTCCTGGGGCTCATTCATGACAGACTCGTAGAGCTCGTAGCGTGAGCCCGCGGGATCATACTGAAGCAGCTTCTCTCCCGCATAGCCGGTCAGGGTCGACCCACTTCCGACCAACCGAATCTTGCCGATCTCAAATAGATCAGCCAACTCCCATAGTGCAGTACGACAGTCGAGGACCTCCACGAACGAGGCTGCGGGAATCAAGACCTCCCGAGCCGCCATGACCGCAATGCGGGTAGCCAACCGGGCCTCAGTTGCGGCAGCAGACCGCCCGTTGCGATCGATGATGCTCTTCTTGCGCTCTTCAAAGAAGTGTGGGTCGTAAAAGTGAAGAAAGAGCCGATCAATGGGATCGACGTGCATCACCTGGGCGCTCCGCACTGAGCAACCAACGACATCTCTACGATGGCCGCCTCGTCACCGGCGCTGTAGTCCCACGCCTCGGGATGCACCGACAGCAGTCGCCGGGCGAGGTCGCGGACAGAAACTACATGCGACGCCGGGACCAAGATGGGAAGATCGCGTGGCTGCTCACTGAAGTAGAGCGGAACCTGAGCCTGCCGGACTCGTCCGACCTCGTAGCATGTCGTGCGGCCAATGTACCCGCCCGGAGCCACAACGAAGACCCGGTCAGATCCAAGGATCAAAGCCATTATTCGTGTCTGAACTAAGTGGTCATCAGCCATGCGATCATCCGAGGCGAACCGGACGAAGTCGACTCCCGGCTCTATGATCTCGGTGGCTGGAGCGTGTCAGGCGAACCAGTCTGCACTCCTCTGCATCGAAGATATCAGGAGGCGACGAAGTGGAGCTCGACGCGCCGGTTCTTCGCGCGGTTCGCCTCCGAGGTGTTCGGGTACGCAGGGCTCGCCTCACCGTGCCCGGTCGCCGTGATCACAATCGACGCCGGCAGCGCCGGACGCAGCACCGCCTCCACCGCAGCAGCCCGCCGCCGCGACAGGTCCAGACCGTGCTCAGCACTCCCCAGGTCATCGGTGTACCCGTCCACCGCCAGCCTCCCCGGACGCCCACCACCAGCGATCGCCTTCGCCACCTCCTGCAACCGGGCCAGCGCCGCCGGCTGCAGAACGTCCGAGTCCTTCCCAAACAGGATGTTCGCGTCCAGCACCACATCCACCCGAGCCGCCGACTGAGCCACCTGAGCCGCACCCTCCAGGTCCGACGTCACCACCTGGACCGGCACCACGACCGGGGTGTACGGACCACTGGGGGGCTGGCCGGGAACCCAGATGACCCGGGTCCGGGTTGCCGTGGGCGCCGGCGGGGCCGGTGTGGGGCTGGCCCCGGCCGGCGCGTCCAGGGTCGGCAGCATCAGCACTGCTGCCAGCGCCACGGCAGCCGCCGGGCGCCACCCGGCCCGCCACCAGCGGCGTGAGCCGGGCCGGTCAGCGGATCGGGACACTCTCGTACACCCCGAAACTCTCGGTGTGGACCGAGACCGCGGTCACCGACTCCGGCGGGGCGCCGAAGGCGCAGCTGATCCACAGCTCGTCCCCACGGCCCATCCGCAAGGGGATCGAGGGGCTGCAGACCGGCTTCCCGTCGACCGTCGCCGGCAGGTACGCGAGCTTGCCTGCCTGGTCCACCAGCCGCCAGCGGTGCTCGTGCAGCGGTGGGCCCCACAGGCCGTGCACCTCGACCCACTCACCGCTGGTCGTGACCGTGACATGGGCGGTCAGCCACATCAGCGTCCCGTCACGGCGCAGCGGGTAGACCGCCATCGACACCGTTCCACCAGTCCTCGCGAGGTCGCGCGAGGCGTACGGTGCGGTGCTGGGCGACGGCACCGGCGACCCGACCGGCTCCGTCCTGACCGGGCCGGACGAGCCCGGGGAGGGCGAGACAGCGGCCGGACCGCTCACCGTCATGCTCGGGCTGGGGCCGCTGCCGCCCGTACAGGCGGCCAGCAGGACCAGCGCCAGCACGGCGACCAGAGCTCGGATCACCGGGTCCTCCTCTCCTGGGCTGGCTTCATCGTGCCTGGGTGGGCCACCCGTACGGAAGGGCTCGGTGTTGTCACGGTGTTGTCCGGCGCTGGGGAGGTGTTGTCCTTGGACGGGCAGGTGGCCGGCCCGCCGTCTCGGCCAGGCCGGGTGAACCGGCCCAGCCCGCGGTCACATGGTCCGCTCGTTCTACCGCAGCAGGGGTTCGAGGACCCACCCTGGTGATCGACCGACCGTCGGTCGGTATGGTGGTGGTCATGACCCAGACCACCCGGGACCGGATTCTCGACGCCGCCCAGCGCCGCTTCGTACGCCAGGGCTTCCTCGCGACCAGCGTCGCCCAGCTGATCGACGACGTACGGATCGCGAAGGGGACCTTCTACCACCACTTCGCCTCCAAGGAGGACGTCATGACGGCGGTGATCGAGCGGCAGGTGGCCGAGCTCGCGGCCAGTGCGGCCGAGATCGCCGCCGACACCAGCCGGCCCGCGCTGGAGCGGATCGGGCTGATCCTCGGCGGCGGCCTGGCCCCGAGCAAGGACCGCGACGACCTCAGCGACGAGCTGGAGCGCAGCGGCAACGAGCTGATGCACCTGCGGGCGCTCGACGCCACCTGTACGGCGCTGCTGGAGCCGCTGCGGCAGACCATCGCCGCCGCGGTCGCCCAGGGCGAGGTCACCCCGGTCGACCCGGAGCCTGCCGCGGGAACCCTTCTGCTGCTCGCGGCGCACGCCGTCGACCGGGACCTCTTCGGCTGGGCTGCCCGCGGCGACCTCAGCCCGCTGGTCCCGCTGGCCGAGCGGGTCCTCGGCGCCGAGCCCGGTTCCCTGGCCCCGCTGCTGGCCCCAGCCCTGGCAGGTGGCCGGTGAGGCCCTGGCGAGGTGAGCTGGCCTGGCTGGTGGTGGCCTGCATCCTGTCGGGGATCGGCAGCGGCCTCACCGCCTTCGTCGTCGCCACCGAGGCCTTTCTGCGTACCGGCAGCGCCACCGCTGTCGGCTGGCTCACCGCCTGCGGCACCGCCCCGCTGATCCTGATGGCGCCGGTCGGCGGGATGCTGGCCGACCGGTACGACCGGCGGCTGCTGATGCTGGTTGGCGACGGCGGCTCGGGGCTGCTGCTGGGGACCGTGGTCTGGCAGCTGGCGACGCCCGGCAGCTCGCTGGTCGGGGTCGGGGCCGGGGTCGTGCTGTCGGCCGCCATGGCCGGGCTGACCGAGCCGGCACTCCGGGCGACGATCAGCGACCTGGTGCCGGCAGAGCACCTGGACCGGGCCTCGGGGATGCTGCAGCTGGCCTCGGCGCTGCGCTGGCTGGTCGGCCCGGCGCTCGCCGCCGCGCTGCTGCTGGTGCTGCCGGCAGCGGCCGTGGTGGGTCTTGACATCGCCTCGTTCGCTGCCACCGGAGCCGCGGCGCTGCGGCTGCGGGCCCGCCTCGGGACCCAGGCCAGCAGCGACGAGCCCGCCGTACGGCAGCTGCTGGGCGGTCTGCAGGTGCTCCGGCTGGACGGGGTCGGCGCCCTGATCGGGCTGACGACCCTGGCCGGCGCGGCCCTGGGGATCGTCGAGACGCTGCTCACCCCGCTCGTTCTCGGCTTCTCCAACCGGACCTGGCTAGGGGTGGTGACCTCGCTCAGCGCCTCGGGGATGCTGCTCGGGGCGGCGCTGGTGAGCGCGGTCGGGGTACGGGTGAACCTGCGGACTGGGCTCGGGGCCGGCCTCGGCGGGGGCGGTCTGGCCCTGGCGGTGCTCAGCGCCCGGGCCGACCTGGCCCTGGTCGCCGCCGCCGGGACCGCCTTCTTCCTGATGCTGCCGCTGGCGAACGCCTCGGCCGAGGTGCTGCTGCGCCGCGGCGTACCCAACGAGCTGCTGGGCCGGGCCTGGGGCGTGGTCGGGCTGGTCTCCCAGCTCGGCACCGTGTCGGCGATGGTGCTCGCCGGGCCGCTGACCGACCGGCTGCTGGCCCCGGCCCTCGCCGAGGGCGGTCTGCTGGCCGGGAGCCTGGGGCGGCTGATCGGTACCGGCCCGGGCCGGGGCGCCGCCGCCGGAGTCCTGCTCGCCGGGGCGGTCCTGGTCGCCACCGGGGCCCTGGTGACCCGCTCGGCCTCGATCGGCCGGCTGGCCCAGCCAGCGGCCGAGACCCGTCCACACTAGGCCTTGTCAGAGCCGCCTTGTCAGAGCCAGGCTCCCGGACGCCCCAGGCCAGCGCACACCGTCGCCTGCGGGCCACCATGGTCTCCCAGCGGTGCGGGTCCTGGCCGGATGCTCCTCAGCCAGCCGGCACAGCAGCGGACCGAGTCCCCCTCTCCCAGCCGGGCCGGGCCCCCACGACCCGGACAGTCCGCTGCTGTGCCACCCCCAGCACCGGCTCGCTGCCGAAGCCCGTCACCCAGGTCACGTCCCCCGACGGCAGCCCGAGCAGCCGCAGGCCACGCAGGCCAGCCGCCGCTCCGGCCGCCAGACCCGTACGTGTCAGATCGAGTAGTCGAGCTTCTCCAGGGGCACCACGAAGTCGGTGCAGTCGAAGGACTGGTCCATCTCCAGCGCCGGGAACGGCTCCGACGGGAAGCTCACCACCTTGGCCGGGACCCCGGCCACCGTGCAGTGCGGCGGTACGTCGCGCAGCACCACCGAGCCGGCGCCGATCTTGGCGCCCTCGCCGACCTCGATGTTGCCCAGCACCTTCGCCCCGGCCCCGATCATCACCCCGCGGCGGATCTTCGGGTGCCGGTCGCCGTCGACGTGCCCCGTACCACCCAGGGTCACCTCGTGCAGCATCGAGAAGTCGTCCTCGACCACGGCGGTCGCCCCGATCACCACCGAGGTGGCGTGGTCGAACATGATCCCCTTGCCGATCCGGGCCGCCGGGTGGATGTCGACCGCGAAGACCTCCGAGATCCGGCTCTGCAGGTACAGCGCCAGCGGCTCGTGCCGGGCCCAGTAGTGGTGCGCCACCCGGTACGACTGGACCGCGTGAAACCCCTTGAAGTACAGCAGTGGCTGGGAGTACCCACGGCAGGCCGGGTCCCGGCGCAGGACCGCCTGCAGGTCGGCCCGGACCGCCGCCCCGATCCCCGGGTCCTCCTGGAAGGCGGTGAACACCAGGTCGTGGATCGCCTGTGCCGGCATCAGCGGCCCGTCCAGCTTCGAGGCCAGGACCGTCGCCAGGGCGTCCTCCAGCGACTCGTGCCGCAGCACGGTCTCGTACAAGAACCCGGCCAGCATCGGCTCCCGAGCGACATCCCGCTCAGCCTCCAGCCGGATCGCGCCCCAGATCTCCCGGTCGGCGACGGGGGCAGTGGTCATAGTGCTCCTGAGATAGGTACGGACGGCGCAGACCGCGCCGAGGGACAGGACCTGGTCAGGACCGACAGATCGCCGAGCTCACGTACTCCAGGTCGACGTGGCGACGCCACACCAAGCCGGCCCGCGCCGCGTACGCCATCATCTGCCTCCTCCTGAGCACGTCGAGGCTACCGGTCGGCGCCCGCAGGCGCCAACGGCGACGGTCAGTCCCACGGGTACGTGACCAGGCTGCCCAGGGTGTCACTGACCCGTCTCACCCAGAACAAGGCCTCGTCCAGGACGTCGAGCCCGTTCCGGTCGGTCACCGCCCACACTCCGACCGCGGCCACGGCCAGCGCCACCACCACCAGGTGCACCCCGCACCAGACCCACCGGGCCACCCAGTAGAGCGTCGGTACCCCGTTTCTCACCGCTTCACCTCCGGGCCGGTCGGGACCAGGCTCAACGACGCCTTCTGGGTCTGCAGGCACCACTGCAGGACCCCCAGCGGGCTGAGCGGGTCGTCGGGCGGGCGCCGCTCCAGCGAGCTGACCACGCAGTAGTGGACATCGCCGAAGTCGCTCTCCAGGCGCCGGACGAGACCGTCCTCCTGCTGGGCGACCAGCCACCCCCGTACGGATGCCGAGGTGCTGGGGTCAAGGCTCTGCCCTGACGGGAGCCGGCTCAGGATGTCGGCCTTGGTGAGCACCACGGCCAGGTGCTTTCTCGACACGTTGACGGCCTCCGACCGGATCCGGTCGACGACCGACGCGTACGCGTCCTCCTGCTCCCCGGCGGCCACCACGACCCCGGCCAGGTCGGGGTCGGCCCGCAGCTCGGCCCGGACCTGGGGCAGGGCCAGCGGGTCAAGCACGAACAGCATGGTCGAGGCGAAGTTCACGTACGTGAGCTCCTCCGACGCCAGGATGCTGGCGAAGCTCTCGCCGGCGGCGTCCATGAGCTGCAGCTCCAGCTCCCGCCCGGAGGCGTCGGTGACCTTGACCGGGTGCCCCTCGGGCCGCGCCGTGGGGACGGTCTTGTCGGTCGCCTCACCGGAGGCGATGGCCTGCTCGGACGCCTTGAGGAAGCCCTCGGCGGTCGCGCCCAGCGGTTCCAGCCGCCCCTCGCTGTGGCTCAGCTGCTGCTGCGCGGCGACCAGGGCGGCCGCGAAGAAGCGGGTCTTGCCGGCGCCCACCGCACCGAACACGGGCAGCTGAATGGTGTGCCGCGCGCCGCTGCCACCCGACAGCTCGGCGTCGCAGACCGGGCAGAGGGCGACCAGTGACCGCGACGCTGCCGCGACCGTGGTCCAAAACCGCGTCCCGCAGGCGCAGCGCCGGGCGATGATCCCGAGCGGACCAGGGGAGATGTCGCGGTGCACGACCGTACAGGCGGGGTTGGGGCAGCGGTAGCTGGGCCGCGGGCTGCGCTCGTAGCAGTGCGGGCAGAGCACCTGGGCCCGGCGCCGCAGCAGCCGGCCCCGGTCGAGCCACCGGTAGGCCAGCATCACGGCCTGCTGCCCCGCGTACCCGACCCCGCCCGGGACCAGCACCACCAGCAGCCAGGTCCCGTACGCGAGCCAGACCCCGAGCGCAAAGCCGGCGTACCCCGGACCCGCCACCACCCACCACAGCAGGCGGGACCCGACCGAGCGCACCGACTGCAGCCTGGTGGCCTGGGGCGGGCTGGTGGCCTCGTCCACGCCGGCCTCGTCGCCCTGGTCGGAGCGGCTCTGCTCCTGGTCGGGACTGGGTCGGGTCCGCCCGCCGATCTTCGCCCAGGCCCTGGCCAGCACCGAGCGGGTCTCGGCCCGTACGGCGGCTGCGTCGCGGCGCGCCTGGAAGGGCAGGTACTCGGGCCAGGCCTGGTCCCAGCCGAAGTTCCTGGTGAAGCCCCATGGGCGGCGCCGGATCACGTGCCCGGCCGCCACCTCGTCCGGCGTCGCGACCTCGGGCTGGGTGCTGCAGCGCCCGCTCAGCACCCGGTACGGCAGGGTCATCCCCACGGCCAGCCCGGCCAGCGCCATCAGGCAGGCCTCGGCGGCCCACAGCAGGACCAGCCAGGACAGCAGCGAGAGCAGGGTCGCCAGCAGCACCCAGAGGATGAAGCCCGCGGCGACGGACAGCAGCACGGCCACCACCGCGTAGCCAAGGCAGTCGTCCACTACTCGTCCTTGCCCTTGCCGCCGAGCAGTCCGCTGGCCACCTGGGTGATCCGGCGGCCCAGCCGGCCCCGCCTCGCCTCCTTCTCGAAGACCTCGAAGGCCTCCCGGTCCTTCATGGTCAGCCGGCCGGCCTCCACGGCCTGCTCGACCCGTGCCATCTCCTCCCGGGAGTCACAGACCTGCAGCAGCACGGTCCTGGCTCCTCGGGCCGGGGCCGAGTGCCGCTCCTGGAGCACCGTCAGGGCGGCGTGGAGGACCGGCCCGATGTCCGGGTCGCTGGCGAGGCGACGGCTGAGTGCCTCCCGGACCGCCTTCTCCGCCACCGGGCCGACCTGCCGGGCCAGGTCCGCCGCGCCTCGACGGTCCGGTACGGTGACCAGGATCTCGCCGATCTGGTCCAGCAGCAGCCAGGTCATCTCGGGCAGGTCCCGCAGCACCTCGCTGAGGTACGGGTTGGGCACCTCGGGTGAGCGGACGGCGCAGCGGCAGCATCCTCTCGAGCGGGCCACCCGCTCGGCGTAGCGCCGCAGGCCCGGGTGGTCGACCAGGACTCCCGGGTGGGTCAGGCTCTCCAGCAGCGTCGCGACGGCGACGGCCGGCTCCGGCCGCTGGACGGCGTCCTGGACCAGCCGGTACACCTCGGCCCCCGCGTCCCAGGACAGCCCCCGGTACGCCGCGGCCCAGGTCCTCAGCAGCTCGGCGTCGCGGGGCAGCTGAGCGCCCGACCAGACCAGCCCCCAGCTCTGCTCGGGCACGCCCCGTACGGTCTGCAGGGCCTGGGCCCGCTGGGCTACCGGCAGCGCCGCCACCTCGCCCGCCGCGAGCCAGCCACCGACCTGGCCGCGGGAGCGGGCGGTCAGGTCCCGGCACGAGCCCAGCCAGGTCCAGTCGCCCCGCTGCAGTGCGGCCAGGCTGGCCTGGTCTCCCGTGGACCACCGTGCCACCAGGGTGTCCGCCAGCAGCTGGACCACCTCCTCGCCGTACCGCCAGTGCTCGTGCTGGCCCGACAGCCTCGGGCTGCGGGACCACTGCTCGGCCAGCAGCCGGGTCACCCGGTCGCGGGCCGGCTCGTCCAGCGGCAGGTTCAGCACCCCGGCGGCCGACAGCAGCGGCGCGGCCAGCCCCGGCTCGGTCTCAGCCGCCAGCGCCGACAGCAGCCGGGAGGCCTGCTGGCGGGCGTCCCGGTCGGCCCAGGCCAGGCCGGCCCGGTGCGCGGAGCCGACCGCCGTCAGCCAGGCCTCCGCAGCCTCACTCTGGCGGCTCACCGCCTCCAGGGTGGGGACCAGGACCCCGGTCGCGACCTCCATCGACCCGGCGTCCAGCAGTGCCAGCAGGGTCTCGGCGGCGAGGACCGCGTCCGTACGGCTGGCCGGCGCGTACGTGACGGCCACGTCGAGCAGCGAGTCCGCGTACAGGAACAGGTCGTCGTCCTCGTCCCGCTCCGCCAGGCCCTTGAGCGCCTGCATGGTGCAGACCCAGTCGTCGCGCAGGCCCCCGGGGCGCGGGAACAGCGCCACCGCCGCGGCCCGGGTCGCGGTGTCGCGGCCCATCACCGGCTCCCAGCGCCGAGCCAGGTCGACAGCGGCCAGCGCGGTCCCGGGCTCTTCGTGCAGAAACCACCCGGCCTGGGTACGGGCCGACTCGGTGACCTCGACGGCGCTCATCAGCTTCTGGTCCAGGTCGACCACGTTGACCCCGGTACGGGGCGTGCGCGGGTCAGGCTGAGGCCCCAGCTGCGGGCTGCCGGCGACGATGTCGGCCTTGGTGGTCATCGGGTCCTGGACCAGGCCCCGGATGGTGAGGTCACGGACCCAGCCGCCCTCCATGAACAGTGTTCCCAGAGCGATCCAGCGCTGGGCCGTGACCGCGTCGGAGGCCACCAGCACCAGGCGCCTGCCCTCCCGTACCTGCTCCACCATGGCCAGCAGCTCGGCCAGGTGCTCGGTCGCCCACGGGTCGTCGGTGACCATCCGGCGCAGCGCGTCGGCCTCGAAGTCGGGGGTCACCTGGAGCGGGCCCGGCCAGGCCGGCAGGGTGCCGGTGACCTTGGTGAGGCTCCAGTTCACGGCCCCGAAGAGCTGGGCCGGGCACAGGTCCCCGAAGTCGTCCGGGTCGGTGGTGACGGCCGCCTCGGTGAGCAGGTTGCCTGGTCGGCCGTTGTTGGTCAGCCCGGTGGAGATTCCTCGGGAGACGTAGTACCGGTCGCCGTGGCGGTAGTAGGCGAAGGTGGGCGGGTGGTCGAGCGGGTCGTGGTCCACCCCCCAGCCGGCGACCACCCGGTGCAGCAGGTGGCTGCGGACTACCTGACGGTCCTGGGCGGTCATCCCCGCGGAGACCGCCACGAAGTTGAACCCGTCGACACCGTCGATCGCCTCGGCGGCCCGGGCGTCGGTGTAGATCGCGACCTCGAACACCCGCCTACCCCCTGACCGGGATGAAGCCCCGCTTGGCCATCAGCCACAGCAGCGGCTCGGCGACCCGGTGCGGAAGGATGCCCCGCTGGCTGACCCGCTGGGTGGCGTAGTCCGGCTCCGAGCCGAGCGCCGATAGGGCGAAGAGCCGGTAGCTCGCGTAGTTGGCCTTGAGGACTCTGAGCAGCCCGGCGCCGCCCCACTCGTCGACCAGGGAGGCCAGGTGGTCGTGCACCGACAAGGCCTCGGCCTCGTCGAAGTACGGCAGCGCCGACGACGGCCGCCGGATCGGGCTGGTCTCGGGAATCTTGTCGAAGAAGGCGTCGATCTTGGAGATCACGACCGCCACCGGCTGCTGAATCAGACGGTTCAGCCGGGTCTGCTCATTCTGCCGCAGCACCTCGGTGATGGCGGTCAGGACGTGCTCGGGGGAGCGCTCGACCCGCTGCTCGTCGGCGGTCTCGCGGCCGGCGCTGTGGGCAAAGCTGAACGGGTCCAGCAGCAGAATGATCCCGTCGGTGGCCAGCAGGTACGTCATGCTCAGCGCCCGCTCATCGGTCGCCAGGTCCTCACCGGCGGTGTCGTAGAACGAGAAGACGGTGGACTTGTTGCCCAGAGCGGCTTTCGTGAGGCCGTCGCGGACGATCTTCCACTCAAACACCACCGGAATGGTCCGGTCACCGGCCGCCTGCTGGGTGGCCAGCGGCAGCTGGCCGGAGCCGGTCTGCATCTGGTCCAGCAGGTCCTTGAGCCGTTTTGCCTGGCCCAGCTCGTCGCCCCCGCCGTACACGGTGATGACGTGGTTGAAGCGCCGCGCGACCGGCCCGTTCGTGGCGAGCTCGCGCATCAGGACCGCCAGCATCACAGTCTTGCCGGCCGACCGTGCGCCCACCAGGCCAAACATCGGCGAGTCGGCGTCAAAGCCCTCCGGGAGCCGGGAGTGGCACTCGGGGCACAGCCGGATCCCGGTCGGGCGCAGGCAGCTGGGGCAGTGGGCCTGGCGGACCGCCCGCCAGCCCCGGCTCGCAGTAAAGACCGGGAAGTACTCGTTGACGTCGCCGAACTGCTCTTTTCGGACCGGGTCGACCTCTTTGGTGCAGGCCTTTTTTCCGGCCGCGGGCAGCCCCAGGCACCGGAACGCCACCTTTCTCAGGTCAACATCGGCGTAGCAGTACGGGCACGGTGCGCGAAATCCAAGCAGGGCCACCGGTTTATCCTTTCAGGGTTGGTGTGGGAGGGTCCTGGAGGGTGAGCCGGCCGGGGTGGGCAGCAAAGACCCGCAGCCAGTAGCTCTTCACCTTGGGCACGGTGAAGGTCACCGTCTGGGTCGGGGAGGCGGTGAGGTCGACCCCGAGCCGGGCGATCTGCTGCCCGGCGTCGGGGCTGCTCGGCATGTAGTCGCCGGTGCTCATCACCACCACCAGCTCGGCGACCCCCCGGAACCCGGCGCTGGTCAGCTGCAGCGTGGCCTCGCGGCCGCCGAGGAGCCGGCGCGGCAGCCGCAGCGTGTACGCCAGACGCGGCGGCACCGCCGCCAGCGAGACGACCACTGGGGAGCAGACCAGGTCGCCTGCGGGGGTGGCGACGACCGTCCGTACCACAACCTCGGTCACCAGGTCGGCGCGGGGAATCCGGACCCCGCCGTCGCGCTGGTAGTCCACCCGGCTGACCCGGCGCTCGCCGCGCTGGTCGTCGAGACCCGACCAGGACACGCTCATCCGGTGGTCGCCCTCAGGCCAGACCCACGACACGACGAGCTCGGAGCCGAACCGCACCGCCTCCACCTCGCTCGCCGACGGGGCCTCCCCGACGGTCACCGCGGCCCCGACCAGGCCCTCGTCACCGTCCCAGGTGACCGGGTAGCAGGCGCGCAGGCCCGCGACCTGGTCGAGGACCTGCGACCGGAGCAGACCCTGCTCCTGCTGCGGCCCGGTCAGGCGCTGCCCGCCCAGGGCCTCCAGCCGCTCGGCCGGGACCCGCGAGCCGACCGGCAGCCCCCGCTCCAGCGGCAGGGCCCACAGCTCGGTCTGGTACCCGCGGACCGTGCTCCACTCGGCCCGGGCCGGGTGCCCGGGGCCCGCGGCGACCTTCAGGTCGGTCACCGGGTACGCCGCCTCCCGCGGCACCGCGGTCACGGTCGCCGGCTCGGAGCACGCCGGCTCCCCCTGCACCAGGTAGTGTGCGGTCAGGAAGATCTCGTACGTCTGCCCGAGGACCAGGCCCGAGACCAGCAGCTCGTCGCGGGCCAGCCGCGGGAAGTGCTGCTCGTCCGGCCCGTACAGGTCGACCGAGACCGCGGTCGCCTGCTCTGGGCAGGACCAGCGGAGCAGGAGGTCGCTGCCGGTGACCGAGGCGGTGACCCGGGTCGGCGCCGGGAGTGCGGTCACGGTCACGGTGGCTGGCTCGGAGCAGGCCTGCCCGCGGACCGCCCAGACCGCGTACACCATCTCCTGGGCTGTCACCGGGTCGGTGTCGGTGGCCTGCTGGTCGGCGGTCTCGAGGACCGTCTCGGTGCTGCCGGTGGCGGCTCCGGCTCCGGCCCGGGCGACCCGGTACCGGGTGCCGTCGTCCTGCGGGCCCTGCCAGGTGAGGTGGACCGCGTTGTCGGCCGTCGAGTAGCTGGCCTGCAGCTCGGTCGGGGGACCTGGGGGGAGCTGCTGCTCCAGCCGCCGCAGCTGCTCGTCGTCCTGGTCGATCTCCCGGGCCCTGGCCAGGGACTGCGCCGCGGTCGGGTAGTCGTGCTCGTCCAGGGCCTGCCGGTACTCGTCGAGCGCCAGCCGCTTCAGCAGCTCGGCCGCGTGGAGGGCGGTGGACACCTCCTCCAGCAGGGGCGACTCCTCGGCGTCCCCGGTCAGCTTCTCGAAGACCTGCCGGGCCTGCTGCAGCCGGCCGGTCTCGACGAGCTCCTTCACGGTCGTCAGGTCGGGGGAGACCGGCTCGGGGGAGACCGGCTCTGGCTCGCGGGCGGGCAGGTCGGGGACCTCGGGCTGGGGCTCGGGCTCCTGTGACTCGGGCTCCTGAGGCTCAGGCTCCGGGGGCTCAGGCTCCTGGGGCTCGGGCTCTTGGGGCTCGGGCTGCTGGGCCGGTCGGCTCACCTGGGCCCAGAAGGCTGGTTTCCGGTAGTCGTCGCCTACTTTGCTCTTGAGTACCGCCACCAGCTGGTCGAGCTGCTTCGAGACCGGGTGGCTGCCGGTGGAGAGAAAGCCCTCCAGCTGGGAGAAGTGGCGGGCCAGGTCGAGCTCGGAGGCATCGTCTGGGACGGCGAGCAGGGCGGCGGCGTCCACCTGGGTCAGGGCCTGCAGCAGGGACTCGTCGCTGTCGGCCTGCCTGAGCGTTCGGCGGGCGTCCCCCAGCGCCGACAGCCGGGTCTTGTCCTTCAGCAGCGGCCGCAGGACCCGGTCGCGGTACATCTTCCGGTCAAACACTGTGCACCCTTCGATCCCCGCCGTCTGGGTCGTCGACCCGTGAACCAGACCACCGTCGGTACCCGGTCGCCAAGAGAGCAGTGACCGTCACCAGCGTGACGAGTGACAGGGTACTCAGGGTGGCCCGTGCCAGCACGGCTGCCTGCTCAATCAGGACCCCGGCTCCCACGACGGCCGGGGCCCACAGGGCACAGGCCAGGGCGTTCCAGCCGAGGAAGCGCCACCAGCCGACCCGGCTGACGCCGGCCGCGGTGGGGACGCAGGCCCGCAGCGCGGCGTTCCAGCGCCCGGTGAGCACAGCTACCCCCGTACGGCGCCCCAGGGTCTCGACCGCGTACCTCCACCACGGCCCCAGCCGCCCGCGCGGAGCCCATCCCGGCCTGCGGGCTGCAAACCACGAGCCCAGCCCGTAGCCGGCGGCGCAGCCGAGGCTGGCGCCGAGGTAGACCGCACCAACCATGCCGGCGAGGCTGACCACCCCCGCCCCAGCGAGCGCGCCGGCCGCGACGGCGCAGGTCTGAGCCGGGACAAACCACCCCGGTGGCCCCACCGACGTCAGCGCGACAACCACGGCGACCACGATGTACACCCACAGCCCGCTGAACCCCGCGAGAAAGGCTCCCGCATCCATCTTGCTCCGATCCGTGCTTGATCGCCGCCGCCTTCGCGGCGGCTGGCCGGCTCGCTATAACCCCCGG
>ERZ772827.12-NODE-12-length-103269-cov-26.813775_pt1 | contig 103269 bp, 106 predicted proteins | sample MGYA00580850_ERZ772827 | MGnify/ENA primary metagenome ERZ772827 (study PRJEB29015, sample SAMEA2737950) | human oral metagenome | biome: human oral; feature: human-associated habitat; material: dental | place: China | collected 2145 ... | reverse complement strand
TTCGGTAAGGTTGACATTCCGTCAGAGGCGTTTATGGTGATGTTAAAGAGGGATTAAAATAGTCCGCAGACGTCGGACTATTTATGATTGCATGTTGCGTTTATATAATTGAATTAGAACCCAGTAATTTCTTTGAACCGTACCGTCTCAATATTTTGACCTGAACACGCTGCTTCAAATTTCCACTTGCCATTGGCATCAACAGTATTGGCGTTAGCAAGACAATCTCCGACATTAGCGCCACTAGCATCGAGTCCTGAAAAAGTAATTTGAATATAGCCATTAATTGCCTGGTTAGAATTATTTGAAACCGTGCCGACAACCTTTGTGAGATATTGATTGCTTTTATCAATTTTCCAGCCATCATCCAGTGTCAAGCGTGCTTTGTTTTCACTGGTTTTCTGCTCCGGTTGTGATTGGCTTGTTGAGTTATTGGTTGATTTGGTTGTTTCATTGGCTTGATTCTTTGTGCCGTTCATGCCAGCGTAAATTGCGCCTATGATGACAGCAGCTAACACCCAAAGCCAAGCCTTTTTGTAAATTGGCTTTTTCTCTTTTGTACTCATGACTTCTCCTTTAGGAATACTGCCCAACAAAAAGGACAGCCGTTAGATTTGGCTGTCTACACCTAGAACGTAAATTAACACGTCCGATAACGGCTGCCCATTATGCGTGTTAATCCAACGTCCAATTTGGGCCTGTTCTAGATGTAGACGTCTTTATTGTACTACAAAAGTGCTATAATTGGTGAAGTATTTATGAAGTTGAGTAACAAGCCAATTATTTACATCGATATGGACGGCGTGCTCGTAGATTTCATGTCTGCTCTCACGAGGGTTTCGCCCGAGATGATAGAGAAATTTGCGGGTGAGTATGATAATATTCCGGGTGTTTTTGCGTTGATGGATCCGATGCCAGGTGCTCTCGAAGCTGTCGATAAACTAAAAGAGAAATATGATCTATATATTCTCTCGTCGTCACCCTGGGAAAACCCGACGGCGTTGGGTGATAAATTGGCTTGGGTGAAGCAGTATTTTGGTGGTGATGGGCCAGAAAATATTTTCTTTCGCAAAGTTATTTTTTCGTCTGTCAAACAGTTAAGTCGTGGTGATATCTTGATCGATGATCGAACGGCTAGGGGCGCTGGTGAGTTTGTCGGTCGGCACATTCATTTTGGCACCCAACAGTTTCCTGATTGGCAAGCAGTGTTAGATGAGTTATTGTAAACAGATATTATGCCGAAAATTGAAGAACTTATAAAAGAGTATCAGCCTAGCGAAGAGGCTCGCCAGCTTGTTATTCAAACCAAGATTGTACTATTGGTGGGCATATCTGGCGCCGGCAAAGATACGGCCAAACAGCGGTTGATGCAGTCGTCAGAATTTGCTGATATCGTGTCTTATACGACTCGCCTACCACGTCAAAACAAAGGTGTATGGGAGCGCGAAGGAGTTGATTATCATTATATAGACGAGACAACAGCCACAAAGATGTTAGAAGACCATGCTTTTGTCGAGGCAAAATTTGTGCATGGCACAGTCTATGGTACTGGCGTCAAACAGATTCAAGATATCCACGATGCTGGTAAAATTGCGGTTACCGATATCGACGTTCAGGGGGTAGATGAATACAAAAAGCTGTCGCCAGGCGTGGTGGCGATATTTTTATTGCCGCCAAATTATCAAGAATGGCGTCGTCGTCTCAGTGTACGTTACGCTTCGCAAGAGGAATTTGATCGCGAATGGCCGAAGCGATACGCTAGTGCTATCAAAGAAATAACTCACGCACTCGAAGTGCCGTATTATCATTTTGTTATAAATGATGACATCGACGAAACCGCGCGTATCGTCCGTGAAATTGCCTCGAAACCAGATGTCTATAACCGCAAGGACGACGAAGCTAGGTTGGCGGCACGTGATTTGCTAGAACAGTTGAAAGCAGCCGATTAGCACTCGGCTTGCTTGAGTGCTAGTTATAAGGTATACTGTAAGTATGACAGACCGCCAAAAGGCGATACTCGCCGCCATAATCGAACAGTATGCAGAAATTGCTGCGCCAGTAGGAAGTGTAACGCTCGCAAAACTATTTGGGGTTTCAAGTGCGACAATACGCAGTGAAATGGCACGACTCGAGGACATGGGCTATATCGCGGCGCCACACACAAGTGCCGGTCGCATCCCAACCGACAAGGGGTATCGTGTATATGTTAATAGCATTACTGAGGCGCAGATGTCTGAGATGCCCAGTGGGGTTGATCGGAGTGTGCGTGCGATAGAGGCTTATGTCAACTCGCATATCGATCGGTCGGATCGTGCGATTCGTAGTGCAGTAGATAGTCTAGTAGAGCTTACCGGTAATATGGGTTTTGCGACGATTGGTAGCGAATTGTATATGAACGGTATGGCGAGTTTATTCAGCCACCCGGAGTTTCGCGAAGGCGACCACGTGCGCGCCATTGCCGCGTTAATCGACAACATCGAGCCGTGGCTGAACGAGGCGCGCCCAAACGAGCCACTCAATGTTTTTATCGGCAGCGAAAATCCGATTGGTAAAGCCAGCGGCGCAACATTGATCATCAGTAAATTTCGTTCATCGTTTAGTGACCGCAGTTATATCGGCGTGATTGGTCCGACTCGGCAGAATTACCGTCGAACGATGGAGCTGGTTAGGCGAACGGGTGCGATGTTAGAGGAGGTATTGTAATGGCTGAATGGATCGGCGGACTGCTGAGCGGCTTGCCAACGTGGCTAGTAGTGATTATTTTGATTATTATTTTCATGGCTATGGTAGTGCTTTTTCCCTGTACGTATGGCGACAAGCCGTTTTGGCCGTTTAGAAGGAGGAAAAAATGACGAAGAGTAAGGCTGAAAAAGCTGAAGATTTGGAGCAGCAGTTGGGCGAGCTAACGCTGGATTTGCAGCGGACGCGGGCGGATTTCGAAAATTACCGCAAGCGTGTCGATGCCGAAAAACAGGCTGCCCAGCAGACGGGCGAGACCAAGGCAATTTTGAAACTGCTCGCCGTCGTCGATACGATTGAGCGCGCTGTGGCGAATGTGCCGGCGGATTTGGTGGACAATGCCTGGGCGAAAGGCGTGGTTGGTATCGATAAGCAGCTGACCAAGCAGCTGGCTGGTCTCGGCGTGCAAAAAATTAGCGCCGCACCGGGCACAATGTTTAACCCCGAACTTCACCAAGCGGTGCAATTCGACGAAGAATCCGAGGGCGAACACGAAGTTATCGCCGAGGAAATGCAAGCCGGCTATACACTGAATGGCGCAGTAATTCGCCACGCCATGGTTCGAGTGAAGCGCGCCTGAAATGAGGAGATTTTTCGGTTTCTGTAATTAAATCAAGCACTGTGGTACGCTTTCAAATTCCACGTAAATATTCAGCACCGTCACTTTGAAGAAGGATTTTTGAATGAATCGTACAATTGTAGCGCCGCGAGCAGCGTTACATTGTCAATTTCGCCGGTCGCGACCATGTGTTTAACTTTTGTAAAGTCTACCCATATGCTTTCGATAAATTCTTCGTCGTCCGGCGGGAGTGTTTTTCTCCGTAAATTACTACACACTACGACAAATTGCTTGCGGTCGGTGCGGCGATTGTTTAAGTAGTAACTACCAATTATAGAGCAGTCGTCTGCAGTAAAACCCGACTCTTCTGCGAGCTCGCGTCTAGCGGCGTCTATGGTATCTTCGTCTAGCTCGACCGCGCCGCCAGGAAGCTGCCAGAGCGTTTTGTTTGGTGGATAGCTGTATTCTTTTTGTAGTAATATTTGTCCATTGGCGTTAACGGCGATGATAGCGACGCTGTGTGTTTTTGCTGGTTCTTCACGCAAGTAGGCTATTTCTTTGCCGCTCGGCAAGACAACGGTGTCTTCGGTAAGCTGCAAACGCGGATGCCGAAAAACCTGCTTTTGACTGATACACTCCCAAGACTTTTCATTCTTCATGGTTAAATTATAATATGAGCGTAAGACTGAGTCGATAAGTTATTCCGGTTTCGATTTGTTGTTATGGTGTTTTTTTGAGTTAACGTTTAGAGTATTTATGTATTTGATTCTAATGCAACCAGGTAACTATCGACGCAGAATATTTTCGCATAATTACGTAGGCGCAAAGCCGGTTGCTATGATGCTATTAGAAACTATGAATCTCTGTATAGTTACTGCAAGGTTTTTTCCGCAATTGGTGGGTAGTGGAACGTCTGCATTTATTCTAGCCAGGGAGCTTCAGTTAAGAGGACATTCGGTTACTGTTCTGACAGACGCTTCTCTCCGCGGAAACCCCGAACATAAAAGCTTAGCCTTTGATGTTAGGTATATTAATGATTTTGAGGCGTTTGCCACAGGAAAAGCGGGTTTTGCTGCAGCACTAGATGATCTATATAAAAACATAGTAACTATAAAACCAGACATAATACACGCGTGTAACTTTATGCCTATGTTTTTGTTGTCGATTATAAAGCCGCTACTATGTGAGTTCCCGATAGTATTTACTTTTTTTAACACGCCCGTACTGAAAAAGCGGGTTGCGGGATATTTTTCTAATCATTTATTAGATGTGCAGTTAGGAAGGTTTGTTATTGAGCAAGACGCATACAATAAGATGATACTCGGGAGCAAATATTATGTTGCCGCTGCTCAAAGTCTTGGCGCTAATCCTGACAAAATAAGGTTTTCCTACCTACCTCCAGACATACAGCCATTTTTAAGTAACAACTCCGTAAAAACTGACAAGGCTATAGTAGGAGAGATATCGCCTAAAGCCTTGGAGCGTCCTTACATTATACTTCCGTCTCGCATAACAGCACAAAAAGGCATAATTGAAGCCGTAAGAGCTTTGGATATTGTGAATCGCAAATCGACACAACGTGACGGATATAACCTTCTGTTAACTGGAATGGCGTGCCCATTCGACCAGAAATATGCTGATAGAGTTTGGGATGAGATAAGAGCGTTGAATCTTCAGGATAGGATTATTGTTCCTGCGTCGCGTATAAAGAGAGAGCATTTAGCGTCGTTTTATAGGGAGTCTAAAATGGTTATTATTCCGTCTTGGTATGAAGGATTGGGGCTGTCCGCCATAGAAGCCCAGGTTTTAGGGGTCGTATTGGCTGCATCTGATACAGTAGGACTCAACGAGGTTGTGAGGGATGGTTTTAATGGGCTAACTTTTAGTCCGCGCGACAGTAAATCTTTGGCAGATTGCATTTTACGCATAGATCAAGGAGAGGTTGACATTGATGAGTTGACTCGTAACGCAAAGTTGAGTGCTAAACGATTTTCAATTGACCGCCACCTTGCGGATATAGAAGCTTGTTATAGGGAAGTATTAGCTAACAAAAGGTAGACTATGGAAGGTTTGATTTCTTTCATACCAGCTGGTGGTCTTGGGACGAGAATGCGACCCTACACACTAAACACCCCAAAACCACTACTGCTCATGGGTCGTCCAGACAGAAGGGTGATAGACGCTTCTCTTGAGCTTAGTGCACGAGTTAGCGAGCACGTTTGGGTTAGTGTGGATTATTTAGGTGAACAAGTTGTTGACTATGTAGGTAGTAAAGATGTTGGCTCTATAGGTACACTGACAGATACTAGGACTAGTGGTAGTGCCGGTTCATTAGTTGAGCATCAGGACAGAATGTCGATAGGAGACAGTAAAGACCTGCTCGTGTTGCCAAGCGATCATATCTATGACGGTAATTTTTCTATTGAAAATTACATTAAAACCCACAGGGAGCTAGATGCCGACATCACTCTCATGACAGTTCCGCATAAAGAGTATGGTCAGTATGCCACCATTGACGAGCAGGGTTTTGTGCAATCAATAGACACATCGCCAAGTTCGAATAACGTAAGTACGACAGGAACATATATATTTAAAGGAAGTTTTGTAGCGAACTTTCTACATAGTGTACGTAGGGCTGGGTCAGAGGAGTTAAACATTTATAAAGATATAGTCTGTTCTAGTATTGGTAAAGCTGTTGTTGCAACTTATTTTGTTGACTATAATCAAGGATATTGGGAGGATACAGGAACGTTACGTAGATTTTTCTCCAGTAACATGAGGCTTAGCAGTGGAGATAATGTCGTTGACGCACGAGCAAATATTGGTTCTGAGGTTATATTAAAAAGATGCGTTGTCTTGGGTGATGTTGCCTTGCAGGGAGCGGCATACTATTCAGACGCGATTATAGGTACAGTATTTAATCATGGTCCTACAATTGTCACACGCTTTGGTGACTTTAAAAGTTAGTGGTAGGGTAAAAAACTGTTCCATTTTAGGTTAGTACCCCCTCTAGCACTCTATTGACACGAGTGCTAATTTTATATACAATGAAATAGTTAGCACTCGCAGACGAAGAGTGCTAGAATAGAATCAAGATCATTTGACCTAGAATTAAACGAAAGGGGAAACCAAATGGGTAAAATCATCGGCATCGATCTCGGTACCACCAACAGTGCGTTTGCGTATCTAGTGGCTGGTAAACCAGAGGTAATTACAAATGCAGAGGGTAACCGCACGACGCCAAGTGTCGTGGCGGTCAATAAATCAGGCGAACGTCTGGTTGGTCAGGTCGCACAGCGTCAGCGTGTGACAAACGCCAAAAACACCATCTACGGAATTAAGCGCCTCATCGGTCGTAAGTTTAGCGACAAAGAGGTCCAAAAAGACATCGATATTATGCCGTTTGAGATCGTCAAACACCAGAGTGGTGTTGCGGTAAAGATGGGCGACAAGGAGTATACGCCAGAAGAAGTCTCGGCAATGATTCTCAGCAAGATCAAGGCTGATGCAGAGGCTTTTCTGGGCGAGAAGGTTACCGAAGCAGTTATTACTGTACCTGCCTACTTTGACGATTCTCAGCGCCAAGCCACAAAAGACGCTGGTAAGATTGCTGGACTTGAAGTGAAGCGCATTATCAATGAGCCAACCGCTGCCGCGCTTGCTTATGGTCTAGATAAGGGTAAAGAAGAAAAAATCGTTGTCTTTGACCTAGGTGGTGGTACGTTTGACGTATCAGTACTTGAGCTTGGTGATGGTGTGTTTGAGGTTAAATCAACTAACGGCGATACCCACCTCGGCGGCGAGGACTTTGACAACGCTATCGTGAACTACTTCCTCGATGAGTTCAAGAAATCCGATGGTATCGATCTTCGCAAAGACAACGCAGCGATGCAGCGCCTAAAAGACGAAGCTGAAAAGGCCAAAAAAGAGCTTTCAACTGTTACGGAATACGAAGTCAACATCCCGTTTATCACAGCGGATGCTGATGGTCCAAAGCATTTTGAGCTTAAGCTATCACGAGCGAAGCTAGAGGAGCTGGTTGCTTCATTGCTTGATCGCCTCGATAGCCCAGTTGAAAAAGCCCTCAAGGACGCCAAGCTTACAAAGGCAGATATCAACGAAATCGTGATGGTCGGCGGGATGACTCGTATGCCGGCAGTGGTTGAGCGTGTCAAGAAGCTGTTTGGCAAAGATCCGATGCAGGGTGTTAACCCAGATGAAGTTGTGGCAGTTGGCGCGTCTATTCAGGGTGGTGTGTTGGCTGGTGATGTCAAAGACGTTCTCCTGCTTGACGTGACGCCGTTGACTCTCGGTATCGAGACTGCTGGCGGTGTGCGTACACCAATGATTGACCGCAACACGACTGTTCCAACCAGTAAGAGCCAGGTGTTCTCAACATTTGCCGACAATCAGCCACAGGTTGAGATTCATGTCCTCCAGGGTGAGCGTGAATTTGCAAGCGACAACAAGTCGCTCGGTGTCTTTACGCTTGATGGTATTGCGCCAGCGCCACGAGGTGTTCCGCAGATCGAAGTGACATTTAATATCGACGCTAACGGGCTGTTGAATGTTTCTGCAAAAGACAAGGGCACTGGTAAAGAGCAGTCGATTACCATATCAAACTCTGGCAACATGAGCAAAGAAGATATCGAAAAAGCTCAAAAAGAAGCTGAACTTCATGCTGACGAAGACAAGAAACGTCGTGAGGCGGTTGACGCTAAGAATCAGCTTGAAAACGCGATTTACCAGGCAAAGAAGATGCCAGATGAGTTCAAGGACAAGATCTCAGATGATGATAAAAAAGCTATTGAAGATGCGGTAGCAGAGGCTGAGAAGCACAAAGAGGCAACCGATAAAGATGAGCTTGAGTCTGCTCTAAAAGCCCTAAATGATGCGATCATGCCAATCGGCGCCAAGCTCTACCAACAGGCGAGCGAGGCAGAGTCTGCTGAAAAAGAGGCTGCAGATAAAAAATCTGACAAAGATGAGCCAGTTGAAGGCGAAGTTGTCGACGAAAAGAAGTAGTCCTACTCTACTAACTAAAATAGACCAGCCAGTGAGCTGGTCTATTTTTGCAATAATTTTTATTTCTTACGCGATTTTCTGACAGCTTTTATAGGTGTTTCTGCGTCAAGTAGCGAAAATCCGATACAGCACATGCCTATACCGAGTAGTGCCACGCCCATTGTCGGATCGATTTTTTTGAGTACAGAGAGGATAACGACAGTGACGCCTATCATAAGTGCGACTGCACATAGAGTAAAGCCAGCCAAATTATTATTTGTCTTCATAGGATGCTCCTTATGTATTACCGATAGCTCCACTATAGCAAAAAACATTACGACCACGTATACTTAGAACGATAATGGAATACCTGTTTACTTTTGTTACAACCGCTCTACTAGTTGGAATGGCAGCTATTTTTTCTGGCTTAAATATAGGCATAATGTCTTTGTCAATCAACGATCTTAAGCGAAAAGCGCGATTAGGCAACAAAGACGCAAAGCGTGTCCTACCACTGAGGCAGAATGCATATCTAACGCTAGCAAGTATCTTATTTGCTAATGTTGCAGTCGTATCGATGAGCACGTTGACGCTTGAGTCGGCTTTTAACGGGATAGTTGCTGGCGTGGCGACAACTATTTTGATGGTGGTATTTGGTGAGGTGATTCCTCAAGCTATATTTGTGAAATCAGCCCTAAAGTTCTGTTCGTTGTTTACGCCCTTGATACGACTGGTGATATTTTTATCTTATCCACTGTCAAAACCTTTGGCGATTGCTCTCGAAAAAATGATTGGGCGCGAGCCAGCCAAGCTACACACACGAGCTGAGCTTGGTCTATTGATTAGTGAACACAAGATTGCCGACGAGAGCGAGCTTGATGAGGACGAGGTCGAGATTATCCAGGGTGCATTGCAATTAAGTGAAAAAACCGTCAAAGAGATTATGCGCCCGATCGAAGAAGTGTATTGGCTGACAAATGACGCAGTTCTGGACGCAAAAACAGTTGATGACATAACGGCGCACGGATACAGCCGCGTACCGATTTTTGACAAAAGCTTAACACGGTGTGACGGAGTGCTTCTTATGAAGGACATGGTGGATATTGATTTTGATGACAATCCTGTTCCGATTACTCATTTTCACCTACATAAGACTCGGGTTACTGGATCGCGAACGGCGCTTGATACGATGTTTCGTAAGTTTGCAGTGATTAAATCTCACCTGGTGCCGATTGAGCAGGGTGGCAAGATTATTGGTATTATTACGGCTGAGGATCTGATCGAGGAGATTATCGGTCATGAGATCGCCGATGAGACTGATCACGAACTGCACCGCCCGTAAATATTAAATTTGCTGTTTACCCTGTTACCCAGTCGCAAGATCAGTTTCTGTAGATATCTTATAGGCTGAGAGTCCCTATTTATATGGTGATACTGACAAGAATGAGCTAGTTGAAGGTGACCCTGGTTGATGGGGAAAGCTAGCTATTTGCTCATAGACAAGCGAAGGGTCCCTGATCACTAGTAGGAGATTATCGAAAGGCTAGGTTATTGACATAATGTATATATTATGATAAAATTAAATAATATGGAAACTCCAAAACTCCCTTTCTCTTTAGAGCCTTACTCAAGCCAGGGAGATGACCTTAGTGCCTTAGATGAAAAAATTGTATCTGGTATGTTTAACGTTGCTAGCAGTCCATACGGTAGCATAGATTTAGCTAAGCCGAACCTGACTTCAGAGGCTAGTGAGGCAGTATATGAAGTTCCTCTAGGGCCACAGTTTGCGTTTGCGGATGATCGATTACGTATGCCGTCCTTCTATGAAATTGAAAGTGAAGCTGGGACGAAATTGATTGACATGGACGATTATGGCAGTGTCGATGTTCATTCTGGTGATACGGCGAAAATTGCGACGTTTGGACTTTGTGGCTGTACTGCTGTTGCGGTTGTTTCTGAATATCTCGATGGCAATAAATCTGCGCATGTTCAACATTTTTCTCCGATCTGTCAAGAATTGAGCGAATCTGTATTTCGATCAGTTATGACAAAGAATCAGGGTGTAGTTTCGCGCAAAGTGGTAGTTATGGTGCCGGGACAATGGGTTCAGAGCGGCGATGGCAATACAATAATTGTGCCGAAAGATCAGGCCTCGTTGAATAGCTTGCTTCAAGCTGGTAATTTAAGTGACGACAACAGCGTAAAGGTGTACCCGTATCGTGTGACGTCAGGACACAGGTACGGGCAAGGTACGCTTATGGTTGAGTTGGGCGATGAGCCAGTTATTTATACTGAAATGTGCCCAGTTGAATTTGAATAAAACTACCTCTTTAGGGCGTAAGTCTGTTCGTCGTTGATGTGTTTTTGGTGGAGCCAGAGTATGTTGTGACTTGTGCTGGGCCGCCATCTTGGCGTGCATCATAGGGTGCTATATAGATAAAGTTATTGGATTTAGCACTCTTGCATTTAGAGTGCTAAATTTATATAATGGGACTAATGGCAGACAAACGTGATTATTATGAAGTCCTCGGTGTCAACAAGAGCGCGAGTGATGACGAGATAAAAAAGGCTTTCCGTAAAGCGGCCGTCAAGTATCATCCTGACAAGGAGGGTGGTGATGAGGCTAAGTTCAAGGAGGTCAATGAGGCGTATGAGGTCCTAAAAGACAAGCAGAAACGTCAACGTTACGACCAATTTGGTCACGCTGGTGTTGGCGGAGCTAGCGGTGGCGGTGGTGGCAATCCATTCGAGGGCTTTAACTTTAACGGCCAAGATGTACATTTTGACTTTGGCGGTATGGGCGGTTTTGGTGACATCTTTAGCCAATTCTTTGGAGGTGCGGGTCAGCAAGCTCACGAGCCTGCACGCGGTCGAGATGTTGAGACTAGGGTTACTCTGAGCTTTGAAGAGGCGGTATTTGGCAAAGATGTAAAACTTGACCTCAACCTGGATGACGAGTGTACTCATTGTAAGGGACAGACAGTCGAGCCAGGGTATGAGCTAAAAACTTGTCAGTCGTGTAAGGGTGCTGGTCAAAAGGTTCGGGTGATGAATACGATGTTTGGTCCGATCCAGCAGGCGGTGCCTTGCGATATGTGCCACGGCAAGGGCAAGGTTCCAGAGAAGGTTTGTACCCAATGTCGCGGTACTGGCGTCGAGCGGCGTCAGCAAACTATCACCGTGAAGGTTCCAGCTGGGATTGATGATGGGGCAACTATCCGTCTGCGCGGTCGCGGTGAAGCGGTTGGCGGAGGCGCAAAGGGTGATCTATATGTTGGTATTCGTGTCAAAGCACACAAGAAGTTCACGCGCGAAGGTGATCTGATTCTATCTGAAGAGCATGTCAGTATGGTGGATGCGGCTTTGGGGTGTGAAATTGACGTCGACACAGTTGACGGAACAGTTCGGATGAAGATACCAGCTGGCACTCAGAGTGGTACAGACTTCAAGCTGTCTGGGCACGGTGTACCGCACCTTAGGAATGACTCGCGCGGTCCGCATATCGTCAGCGTCATCGTTGATACACCAACTAAACTTACCAAGAAACAACGAGAGTTATTGGAGCAGTTCGATAGCGCAAAAAAGCGAGGCATATTCGGATAAGCGTATCCGGTGTGTGGTATTGCAAAATATATAGTTTTATGCTATAATTAGGGGTATGAACAGCAAAGAGATAGCCTCAGTATCTTTTGATCGGGAAAAATTTAATACTGACTACAGTCGACTAACAAAAATAACCCCAGGTATCATCAAATATACAGTGCCCGATAAAGAGAGCAAAGAACGTGCTGTAAATGCTCTTTTTCGTGGCAAGGCTGACTCTTTTCACCAAGAATATCCAATGATTGAAGCGCTTAGCCGAGAGGGCGAACAGGAATGTTACGCGCTAGCTAGCTCGCTACTAGAATCTACTAGACTGATGCCAGGAATAGAAGGGCCGGTATATAAGGGCGCTATTGAAACCAAGATCTTGTCTATGGAGCTGGTGTCGGCGATGCGCGATTATAACGAGGCAAAAGACGGCTCGGCTGAAAAAGAAGACGCTACCAAACGATTTATGGCGGCAAATATTAAGCTGTACGGTGAGCCAGACCGGGGGACCTATCAGTCGTTGCTCAGCGAAAAAATTGCTAAAATTTCTCAGAAAAATCGTAGTTTTGAGGCAGAAGAGATCTTTTCTGAGCTGAAAGATATTTTACCAGCTGAAGCGTTTGATGCATCCCTAGCAGAGAGTCGCTTTCGTCCATCTGATGAGACGGTCCAGTGGATGAACAGGGTGGTTCATAGCTTGTGCGACGATATGCTCAGACACGTGCCTAAAACCGATGGCTTGATTGGCCATAAGCAGTTGCGTGATATTTTTCAGGCGATTGTTGATGAGGAATTTGAAGACGAAGAGTGGACAGTAGAGCTAGGCAAGGCAACTGCAATCAAGGTTGCGCCAGCCTCTAAAAGAATTGTTATTCCATTTGATCGTCAGCCAGTCACTGCGGCTGAAGCTCGTCGTTTGGTGGTGCATGAACTCGGTATCCATGTCCTAACCGCGATGACTGGTAGCTCTACGACACTCAAGCCACTTGGTCGTGGACTAGCTGGTTATGCAGACACTCAAGAGGGGCTCGGTAAGGTAGCCGAACAGGCACTAGAGGGTGAGTTCAAAGAAGCTGGTGTAGACCATTATATTACAGCTGGTTTGGCGTATTTTGACGGTAGAGGTTTTGTAGACGCTTACGAGGCAAAATGGCGTATGAAACTGCTTGAAGAGCTAGCAGACGGTGAAGTACCGACCAGCGAACAGGTTGAAAAATGCAAGCGACAAGCTATTGACGGCCCTGGAATTGCAACGATACGTATTTTTCGAGGTACGGATGAGCTACCTTTGTTTAAGGATTTGAGCTATTACAACGGCTCTGTAGAGGTGTGGAAATATCTTGAGTCTATTTGTGATGATGATTTGCAGCTAAACTTGTTGTTGGCAGGTAAGATTAGTACCTCGAAAGAACACCAGAGAATTATACTTGAATCGGCGAGCCTAAACCCGACAGAAAACGAGGTGGTGTAAATGAAAGTACGTTATGATGAAAATCTCAAGATAGCTGGCATTGGTATTCACCCATCTATGCGGTGGGGGCCTCAGATGTGGTTTAAGAACTATCAGGTTGCTTCACTTATTGATGATCCAGACTGGAGCTCCTGCTCGCTTGAGGAGTATGCCGGAAGGGGATATTACCAGGACAAGCATAATACGCGAGCTCTTCTGCGCGACCCTATGTTTCAGGAGATGCTGAAGCGGTATTTTGAGGGCTACTACATAATGACCTATAAGCCCGTTATTGTACCCGAGCAGTTGTCTGATAGTGGAATAAGCTTTGTGCCAGGTGCGCTAATGCGTGAGATCTCGAGCCAATTTGAGAACAAGGCAATGTTTCGAAAGATGTTTGCCGATAAGTCTATCAACTTGCCGCCGCATGAAATTTCTAGCTGGGGTAAGCTAGCGACAAGAACACCGTCAGAGGTGTTTGCCGGTCGTGAGAAAATTGTTCTCCAGGACGCTACTTCTAGTGGTGGTAGGGGGACGTATATAGTTGGTGATGCTGAATCACTGGAAAAAGTCATCGAGCTGATGGTCTCGTTAGATAAGCAGGATGACCAGGTGGTTGTTTCGGACTTCATCAATAGTGCAGCTGAAAGGTCGGTGCAGGGTGTAGTGACGCGGTATGGTGTGTTTGTTGGACCAGTGCAGAGACAAATTGTGGCTCATCCACAGTTAGTAGATACGGTTTCGTTTGGTCAGAAGCAGTTCTGTGGAGTAGAGATACTCCAGGCAGACCAGCAAGGCTGGTTGTCTGAAAAAATGACGGCAAATGCTCGTATTATTGGCGAAAGGTTGCAAAAAAGTGGCTATCGGGGAATATTTGGCGTTGATTCTCTAGTGACTGATGACGATATATATACCCTAGAGGTAAATGCACGCGTTACGGGTGCGACACCACTCTTGACGGTCAATTATTGTCCCGAAAAGGGGCATATACCTTTTTATTTGTTGCATATACTGGAGATAACAGGTGTAGACTATACTGTTGAAGACCCTCAATACACCAACGACTATGACGATTGTGCGTTAATTATTCCACACCTGTTGGCAAATGAGCCCATGACATCAAGGGGGCGCTTGAGGATGGGGTTGTACGATCTTGACCTAGGCTTTATTCGGTCTGGTTTTATGTTTGACCAAAGTGCTGATAGATCAAAAAGAGCTATTATCCAAGACTATAGTATGGGTCGTAGGTTGGTGAATCCTGGGAGGCGATTGGCAACAATATTTCTGGGTCGACCAGCTATCGCTTCGGATGGAAGGTTAGATGATAAGGTCGAGGCTCTAGTCAATAAAGCTATGGAGCACTGGCGTGAGTAGCATGGTGGGGTTCAGCGTCAACCTTTTTGTGAATGAAAGTTACTAATAAGTTAGATTATAATATAGCTATGTCTCGTCAACTTGATACGATTGGTCGAAGTGTTTATATCAATTTTGGTAGGCGTGCTACTGATGTGCCGGCCAAAATTGATACAGGCGCTGATAGCTCGTCAGTGTGGGCGAGTAATATTCGTGTCGACAAGGACGGTGTCTTGAAGTTCTCGCTATTTGGCAAAGGTTCGCCGTATTATAATGGCAAGGTGTTTCGGCGAACAGACTACTCAGTGGCGGCGGTAAAGAGTGCCTCTGGGCATGAAACCATTAAGTATAGGACACATTTTACGATTACAGTTGCTGGTAAAAAGATCAGGGCTTTATTTGGTTTATCAGATAGGGCAATGCATAATTTTCCAGTTTTGATTGGTCGGCGGACGCTGAATGGGAAGTTTTTGGTTGATGTTAGTATAAGCGAAGTGAAAAGCCCAAAGAAGATTCGGACGATCAGGCTAAACAAAGAGCTAACCAAAGATCCTCACAAATTTTATAAAAAATATCACCAGAAAGGGGCGAAGTGATGCGGATTGCAATCTTGTCTAATGGAAATATCAACTATTCGACCTTACGCCTCAAGGAAGAGGCCGAAAAGCGCGGTCATAAAGTCAAGATAATCAAATATAAGAATTGCTACGTGGCGATTGATGAAAAAAACCCAAAAGTGATATATCGAGGTGGAGAAATCGGTGAATTTGACGCTGTCATACCGCGTATTGCAAGCTATATGACACGTTATGGCACATCGGTGGTGCGTCAGCTTGAGATGGCGTACCCAAACACCTTCTTTGCTAATCGATCGATTGCTATAAATCGTTCGCGCGATAAATTGCGCTCAGTGCAACTGCTGGCGCGTGCTGGGGTGGCGATCCCAAAAACGGTATTTTCACGCAACGAGACGGATATAGAAGTACTTTTAGACGAGATTGGCGGTACGCCAGTGATTATCAAGCTAGCACGCGGGACTCACGGCAACGGGGTAGTGCTAGCAGAAACCAAAAAAGCGGCAAAATCTGTACTGCAAGCGTTTTACCTGACTAATTCTGACGGCACTAACGTACTGCTGCAGGAGTTTATCAAAGAATCGGCCGGGACCGATATTCGTGCTTTTGTGGTCGGCTCTCAGGTGGTGGCAAGTATGAAGAGGCGGAGTTTGGACGATGATTTCCGTAGCAATATTCACAAAGGGGGTCTCGGTAAATCGGTCAAACTGACCGATGCGGAGCGTAAAATGTGTGTTAAGGCTACCAAGGCTATGGGTCTGACGGTCGCTGGGGTTGATTTTATGCGTTCAGATCGCGGTGCATTGGTGCTGGAGGTGAACGCCAGTCCAGGATTTGGGATCGAAAAGGTCACTGGACGCAATGTCGCTAGGGCGATAATTGAATATATCGAACAAAACGCAAAAAGACACCGCAAAAAAGATAAAGTTGGTGCTTAAAAAAGCGACCTGTTAGTGTGTTGACGATTGGTTAATCTGCTAATGATATACTTAATGCATGACGTATATCATCATACTAGTGATATATCTAGCGCTACTTTATCTCGTGGCGTGGTTAAGCCGTCGGAGTATGGGCGGGTCGACTTTGGCTCTCGCGGCTGGTGCATTGTTGGCTAGCCTCTGGACGGATAGTTTGACGCCAATTGTTGCACAGTCGGGGATAGTGATCGTTCAGCCGCCGTTAACTAGTATCGTTTCAGTTACACTGACTCTAATTCCGGCCTTTCTCGTGATGATTCGCGCTAACAAGGCGCCAACCCGTTATCACGGCTTGATCGGTAGTTTGGTGTTTGCGCTTTTGGCGGTGGTGCTTACCTATGGTGCATTTAGTAATGCGGTGGTGCTAGATGAGCAGAGTAAGCGGTATGTTGTTGAGTTTGTGAAATATCAAAATATCATAATTACGGCCTGTGTAGCGTGTGCTTTGATTGATGTGCTGATTTACAAAAAGCCGGCCAGCCCAGAAAAGAAAAAATCACACTAGCTAGTAATTTTTCCAAAGAAAATACCCCAACCAGCTGGCTTTTGAAAAAGCTTATACTGGTTGGGGTGTCTCTCGATTCTACTTTGATTTAATCAAAGTATTGGCTCGAGAGGGCCGTCCATATTAACAGTTGTTCCACTTCTCCTGTAGTGCCCGGAGGGCCTCGGCCATGTCGACGACCGGCGGCTCTTCCTGATGACTATCAGGTTCAACAGTGGGGGTGGCTGTGTCCAGAACTTGCGATGGCGCCGGAGGCGTCTCGAAGTTACCTAGACCCCAGCCACGACCAACGGCTGGGCTTGGGCGGTTTGAGGACAGGCCGCGACGGCCAGCCCACATGGCCTCCAGCTCCTGTTGGATCTCGGCAGTACGTTCGAGCTGTGCCTCAGTCACCAGCTCTGGCAAGTATACTACCTCAAAATGGTGTTCCCCTGCTGTAGTGGCCTTGCTCCAAGACAGCACGAGTTCACCTGGGAGAACTTGTCGCCAGAAGAGGTATCCCTCGTCCAAGCGTTCGGCCCTTCTTGTGTTACTGTTCTCAAGCCCGTCACGCTCGCGGTCGGAACCGTCAGGCTTGATCACCCAGCCCATACCGCAATTGGTTGCGCCACCAGTGCGCTTCCAGATACGGATATTCTGGGGCAGCCCGAGCTTGGCGGCTTCTGCCTCGGCTGAAGCCTTGGCGATCGCAGCTGCCCTCTCTCGCGCCTCCTTTGCGGCCTCCTCCTCCTTGCGGATGAGGTCAGCAGCGAAGGATTCAATGCCATCTTGGGTATAGGGGTAGCCACCGTGGTAGCTCCCGCGACCCGTCCAATGCACTTTCTCCTCGCTGAAGTTCAGAGCTAGTCCGAGCTTCTCTACGCGCTGAGAAAATACCTCGTATTGAGGCTGGAACTTGGTGCGAGCCGCCAGTCGTCGCAGTTCCTCGACGGCCTGCTCCTCCCAGTGCACGATTTTTCGCTCGACTTCAGCCACGTTCTCCTCGGTGTAGAGCTTATCGCTCCAGCCGAACTTGAACGTTATCTCTCCTGGCTCTAGCGTGGGATAGCTGGTGTCGGGGTTGCCCGATTTCAGCTCATCCAGACGAGCCTGGGCTCTTGCCAAGCGAGGCAGCAGCTCAGGTCTGGCCTTGCGGCTGGCGGCCTCGGCTTTGGCCTTGGCCCTAGCCTCCGCCTCAGCTTTTCTGGCCTCCGCTTCGTCGTACTCTTTGTACGACCTCCTTATGGCATTGGCGCGCCTCGAGTCTACTGCGCCGACAGCGCCACCCATCTCCTCATCATGGATGAGGCGGTAGCCAACAGGTACGACGTAGTAGTCGTACCCTGTACCACCTCCATTGGAGCTAGCACGACGAAAGTATGCGACCCCATCAGGGGCCGACCACCTACCACGAGTGCCGGGGTAGCTGAATCCACCCCAATCTGCTCGGATTATGACGTGGGTCGCCAGCTTGTATGACTTCGGGCGGAAGTGTGGCTTGCCAGACCTCGAGAGCCAAAAGTCTCCGAAGAGCACGGACACGCCCGACTCTGACGTGCCGAAGTCGATCCCCATGTTGGCAACCATCTCCTTCGTCGGCGTATCTCGCCGGTATTCTAGCGGATCTCCGCTAAAGTCCTTATCCAAAACGAAAGAGATGTTTGGGTTGTATTTTCCGTAGGCGTTGACGATAAAAGATTTTGCGGTCTCAATGACCTTATCGCCATACAGTGCCTTGACGTTAGCAAGGGTGCGAATGTTGGACATTGTTGCTACTCCTAAGGGTAACGTAGTGCGAGGGACGGTCCCTTTAAGTCGTTGGCTATCTGAGCCGTGACACGCACGACAACTGTTAAGTTGCTGAACTTTTACTAGAATAAAAGCTCATATCGACCCGCTTGATTAGGGTAAGTAGGCTGGATATCAGCTTTTATTACGGTAATTAACTAAATGACCCAGTAGTCACTCCTTAGTATGATATCATAAAATCTAAAATCAGTCAATGGATTGACGGTGTTATTTGAGCTATAAATAAGGTTGAGGGCTTTGCCAGACAAGCAAAAAACCCACCAATGGTGGATTCTTGACTTGGAGGGCCCAGTGAGGCTTGAACTCACGACACCCTGCTTAAAAGGCAGGTGCTCTAACCGACTGAGCTATGGGCCCATAATGAAATGGTTTGGTGCGACCGGCGTGAGGGTTGGAGCGAGAGCGAATCTAGCCGGCCAGAATTCTCTCGGTTACACACTGACCGATCACATCAATTTGGTTGGTTTGGTAAGTAAAACCTGGTGATGGTCAAAAATAACTCCATAAATATATCACTTTGCAACAGAGGCTGTCAAGGTGTAGTATCGAGCTATGCACTGGCTAAAAGAGCGGATTCATCCGACCTGGCACTTCACCGCGGTGATGTTGGGTTTTGTGACGGGAGTGATTTTTGCTCAGTGGTATAGTGTCGAGCCTATAGTCGGTGGGTTGTTGGGCGTGGGGTGTTTGGCGGTAGCGTTTTGGAGGCGTCGTCGAATGTTGTTGGTGGTAGCTTGCTGTGGTGGGCTGTTACTTGGGAGCGCTCGAGGAGCTGTCGATATGTCGTCTAGAGAGGTGTATCGAGGGCTAGTCGGTGAAAGCAGGCTAGAGATCGACGCCAAGATAACTGACGACGTAGACGCCACGACGCGCGGTCGGGTTCATCTGAAGCTGGATGACGTGACGATAGGAGACCAGAAGTTGCCAGGGCGTATATTTGCAACCGTAAGCAACGCCGATGGCGCGAGGCGAAGTGACCGTGTGAAAATTATCGGGCGCGTTGATCAGGGGTTTGGCAATTTTGTGGCAACAATTACTGGAGTGGTCGCTGCGAATGATCGAGCCAGTCAATCGGATATGGCGTTAAATATACGAGATGGATTTGCCAGGCATGTGCAGACGGCGGTACATGATCCAGCGGCGAGCTTGGGAACTGGTTATTTGCTAGGTAAAAAGAGCGCTCTACCAGATGACCTGGCGACGGCACTTCAGGTGACTGGATTGACGCATATTGTTGTTGCGAGTGGTTATAATCTAACGGTTCTTGTGAGAGCGGGGCGACGACTCTTTGCCAGGGTTTCGAAATACCTGGCGATGATTAGTGGCGTGGGATTGGTGGCGGGCTTTGTACTGATGACTGGTACAAGTGCGACGATGACGCGAGCTGGAATAGTCGCATTACTTGGACTTTGGGCGTGGTACTATGGACGGACGTTTCACCCTGTCACGCTTTTGGCCACAGTGGCTGGGATAACTTTGATGATTGATCCAAGTTTTGGTTGGGGCGATCTCGGCTGGTCGCTGAGTTTTGCAGCGTTTGCTGGCGTGATGATTGTTGCACCGATCGTGACGTGCTACTTCTTTGGGAAGGACAAGGCGCCGTTTGTTGGCCAGTTATTTATAGAGACAATTAGCGCCCAGTTGGCGACTTTGCCAATTATGGTGTTGGCATTTCATCAGATGAGTATTGTTGCGCCATTTGCTAATTTGTTAATTTTGCCGTTTATTCCGCTGGCGATGGTTTTGGTTGCAGTAGCTGGGTTAGGGGCTTGGCTAATGCCGGGATTGGCGGGAGTTATCGGTTGGCCGGCAGAGCAACTATTGAACGCGCAGATCGCAATTGTCAACTGGTTTTCTGAAGTACCGGGTGCGCTACTGAAGCCGTCGTGGACGCCAGTTGTAGTGGCGCTATATATAGCGGTCGTCGTCGTGGTGGTTGTATATATGAAATGGCGCACAAAATTTGTACTTAGGACATCATCAATCGTAGAATAACAGAGATATTATGCTATAATGATTAGCAAATTACGAATTATCTAACGACGGAGTGAGTCAATGGCGGGACACAATAAATGGTCAAAAATTAAGCGTGACAAGGGTGTTAACGACGCAAAACGTGGCGCAATATTCACGAAAATTGGTAACCAGATTGCGATTGCTGCACGCGGTGGCACTGACCCCAGCATGAACTCAGCGCTAGCGCTCGCTATCGAAAAAGCTAAAAGTGCTAATATGCCTATAGCAAATATCCAACGGGCAATCGATCGGGTAGCCGATAAAAGTGCCGCACAGCTCGAGGAAGTGGCTTATGAGGCATATGGCCCTGGAGGGGTGGCATTTATTATTGAAACTGCAACCGACAACAAGAATCGTACGTATCCAGAAGTGCGCACCGCTGTGACGAAAAATGGTGGGACAATGGCTGACGCTGGAAGTGTCATGTTTCAGTTTACTCGTAAGGGTGTGATACGGGTGTCGGCAAGCGGAGAAGACGCGCTGTTGACTGTGCTTGACGCTGGTGCCGAGGATGCGAGTGAGTCAGATGGTGAGCTGCTGGTCTACACCGAGATGAAGGATCTGGCAAAGGTGCGAACGGCAATTGTCGAGGCTGGCTTATCGGTTGCTGAAGCTGAACTACAATATGTAGCCAATAATGAGGTTCCGGTTGAGGATGCTGAGACGGCACGCAAGGTGATGAAAGTGTATGACGTACTTGAAGATCTGGATGATGTAACGGGTGTGTATACAAACGCTGACATCAAAGTCGATATCGATCAGTAAGTTATAATTGATGTATTTTTTACAAAACTCCTGTGCTTATGTTTGCACAGGAGTTGTTTGGCGTGTATATCTGGGGGTAATCAACAGCTTGAAATAGGGGGATATAGACATGAGGCGGGCATGGAAGGGTGCTTTGTGGATTTTGGTAATTATGATATTTGTGCCACGGCACATGGAGGCGGTCGCACTCGCCGTGCCGTCGTCGAGAACGCCAAATTATCACTGGCAACAAGCACCAGATATCGAGATTTCTGCTTATAAAAACGCAACAGACCAAAGCTCGCTTGAGGTGATAGAGGTGTTTAACAGGGGGTCGACATTGGTTGATTTAACGCAGTGGCGTCTTGCGGTTTGTGATGTGAATTGTACAAAATCGGTTGAAAGTCAGTTGATCGGACGGGCAAGTGGTCTTACGGGCATGCTTGAGCCGTATCGTCATGCGTTGATATCGATCGGATCACAAGTGGCGGTAGATGGGTATTCGTATCAAACAAATTGGTTAGCGATACCTGATTTTACGCAGGTAAAAACAGTTCGCCTAGTTCCGCCGAACAAATCAATCAGTACCGAAGCGTACATGTACAAAGATCTAAAGGCGCAAACGCTATCGGGTGGGTCGGTCTGGAGACGTAACACTGGGCGTGGGTCAGGTTATGTAGGGTCGACATTTTATGAGACAAGGCTCAAAGAGCCTGGCGGATCGGTCAATCTGTATGATGATGGTTTATATACTCCTCCGGCTACTTATTCTGGTGCTCTTGAGATCGTAGAGGTTTATCCTTACGCGGTTGACTGTTCACCACAAGAGAAAATTTCCAATACGTACTGCCATGATTTTGTAAAGATTTATAACAATAGTAATCAGCCGATTCGTCTTTATGATTACGCTTTGAGAAATGATGGGTCGGGCGGGCGTCGTACAGAGGCTAGCACGTATTTGTTCGGCGAGCAGACGGTTATTCAACCGCGTAGCTATGAAGTAGTTGACTTAAACGGGGCAGGTGAACCACTCAATCTAGCTAATGGTGGTGGTTATGTCTGGTTTGAGCCAAGGTGGGGTGGTAATGGGTTTGGGGTTGTTCGGTATGAGGGTGCAGGTGCTACCAAGCAGGGGTATTCGTGGATGAAGTTGCCTCAAGGTGTATGGGATTGGACGACGACAGTTTCTGTTACTGGCCCGAGTCCATACACGCCGATTTCTAAACCGCACGATACCGAAGATTGTCCAGCTGGAAAGTATAGAAACCCGGAGATGGGGCGGTGTCGAAACATCGGTGAGGCGATTAGCGCGCTCGCGACCTGTGATGAAGGCTATGAGCGTAATCCGCTAACCAATCGCTGTAGAAAGGTTGCGACCAAATCAGCGCCCGGCCTAGTACCGTGTAAGGAGGGGCAAGAACGTAACCCTCTAACTAATCGCTGTCGTAGTATTGCGAGCGCAGTGGCTGAGCTACTACCCTGCGACGAGGGATATGAACGTAATCCCGTAACCCATCGTTGTCGCAAGGTGGCGTCGTCTAGTATGCCAAAGGCGTCGCACCCAGTACTCCCCTATAAGCAGTCGTCTCAGCAGTCCTTGATGAGTTGGTTGGTGGGCGGCGGAATTGGTCTGGCGGTAGTCGGATATGGTGTGTGGGAGTGGCGTCGCGAGATCGGCGGAGCGCTACGGCGTATTGTGACGTTTGGGCGTCGATAAACTATACTATAGGTATGAGTGAATTGCCTAGACAGACAGTATTTCAGCTAGTTGATCGAGCAGAGCAACACTACAGTAATGAGATGCCGTATCATAATTGGTCGCACGCTTTAGATGTCATCGGTCATGCGGACGAGATCGCGGATATGGCTGAAAGTGTGGGTAATGCGCTGGATAGGGACGCGCTTCTTTTGGGGGCTGCGTGGCATGATGCTGATTATCATCTACCGCTTGAGGTGGGGCGTTCGCGTGAGGAGCGGTCGGCTTTGTTGGCTAGGCTATGTATTCGACGATATGATACTTATTTAGCAGATCGTGTCGCGAGCGCTATCATTGACACGACGGTTGATAAACGTCCAAAGTCAAGCATGCTTGGGGCGGCTTTGCATTACGCGGATGTTGGATATTTAGCGAGCTCAGCTTATGGGCGGTTTTTTCGTCGACTTGATTATATGCGCATAGAAAAAGGGGTGAGCGATGACGAGTGGCGGGTGTTTGCGGATAAAACGCGTCGTTTTGGCCGGCTTGTAATCGATCGTGCTCAGGAAGAGCTTTCGCAAATTATCGGTCAAGATGGGGTGCAGGTTTGGGCAGGCAGGATAACAGACAATCTCGATAAGCTTGATGACTGGGTAAGTCGCCAATGAGGATTATTGGGATTGATCCGGGGACGGGAATCCTCGGTTTTGGGGTGATCGACGTAGCTCATGGCAAAACGACACTTGTTACAGCGGGGGTGATTCGGACGCCTGCTCATACGCCATTGCCAGAGAGGCTAGAGGAAATATATGAGGGCATCACAGATATTATTGCTGAAACAAAACCAACGGTTATGGCAATTGAGAAGCTGTTTTTTAGTCGTAATATCACAACAGCAATCAGCGTTGCGCAGGCACGCGGTGTTGCGATGTTGACTGGTCGCCAGGCCAAGCTTCGGATTGAGGAATATACACCAAACGAGATAAAGCAAGCGGTGGCGGGCTACGGGGCGGCGAAAAAGGCGCAAGTACAGGAGATGGTGCGGATTCAGCTTGGACTATCGGAAGTGCCGAAGCCAGATGACTGCGCTGACGCGCTTGCGGCGGCGATTATGTGTGCGTTTGCTTTGCGCGGACAATAACAAAAATAGCGTTATAATGATAAACGTATGGTAAAAAAGAATACCCAGCCGGCTCGCATGGATCGTTATGCAAATATAGCTCGTATATCAAGATCAACTCCGCGTAGCCGCCCTATGAAAACTGGTAAATTTGCTTGGTTTAGAAATCTATCAAGAAAGAAAAAGATCGCGATAATTGCTACACCGATTCTGGCGTTTTTGATCCTGACCCCGCTGATTACCTATTTTATGCTTGTTAACGATATTCGAGACCCCGAACGGTTGATGAACCGTAATAATACGGGTATCGCTCTAACGGACGTCAACGACAAACCTTATTATTCAATTGGTCGGGCCGAGCATCGCAAACGCGTGCCGCTTGATCAGATCTCTGACTATGCGAAAAAAGCTCTGATTGCTGGTGAGGATAAGGATTTTTATAAACACGGCGGATTTAATTTGATCAGTATCGCACGGGCGTTGGTGACTAGGACCGGCGGTGGGTCGACATTGACCCAGCAGTTGGTCAAAAATACGCTACTTACTGACGAACAGAGTTATTTGCGCAAATACCAAGAGTTATTTATGGCGATCGCGGTGGAGCAGAATTACTCAAAGGACGATATTCTGGGTATGTACCTAAACTCGGTTTATTTCGGCGAGAATGCTTTTGGGATAGAGGATGCGGCTAGGGCGTACTTCAACAAAGCACCAAAGGATTTGACGCTGGCTGAAAGTGCAATGCTGATCGGTGTCCTGCCAGCTCCAAGCGCCTACTCGCCGATTAGTGGCAATATGGAGTATGCAAAGAAGCGTCAAAATACCGTGCTAACACGAATGGTTAACAACGGGTATATTACCGAAGCTGAAAAAACTGCTGCGTATAATGAAGCGCTTAAATATGGCACTGGAGCATCAAAAGAAAATAAGACTGCGCCACATTTTGTTGAGATGGTGATCAACGAGCTGAGCAAAAAGTATGGCTACGAAAAAGTGATGCGATCTGGTTATCGTGTCAAAACTACACTTGATCTCGATATACAGAGCAAGCTCGAAGATAGTGTCACCAAGGGTATGAAGCATATCAACGCGATGGGCGGTAGCAATGCAAGCGGTATCGTACTTGACCCAAAGACGGGTGATGTTAAGGCTCTAGTTGGTAGTGCAGACTACAATAATGAGCAGTGGGGTAAGGTAAATATGGCCACGACGGCGCGTCAGCCTGGATCAAGTTTTAAGCCGATTTACTATTCATATGCGCTAGCCGATGGGGTGATCACCCCGGCAACTAGGCTCGATGATAAGGTGAAGGATTTTGGCGGTGGCTATATACCGCGTGACGCTGATCGTCGCGAGGCTAGTCGCGGAGGGCAAGTGACGGTACGTCAGTCGCTTAGCTGGTCACTTAACATCCCAAGTCTACATCTGATTCAAAAGTACGGAATCAAAAAGACGGTTACGGCCGCAAATAATCTCGGTATTGGTCTAGATTCTTCTAAAGATTACGACCTGACGTTAGCCCTTGGGTCGAGCGAGGTTCCGCTTCATAAAATGGTTAATGCATATGCCGCATTTGCAAATGAAGGTCGGCAGTACGATGTTGGTTTGGTGAAGCAAATTAAAGATAAGTTTGACAAAAACATCTTCACAGCCACTCACAATAGCCGTCAAGCGATCAGCAAAGAGGGGGCGTACTTGATCTCTAATATCTTGAGTGATAATGCCACCCGAAGCCGAGTGTTTGGTTCGAGCCTAAATGTTTCAGGACGTACAGTTGCTGTGAAAACGGGTACGACAAATGACAGCCGAGATGCGTGGACGATCGGCTATAACCCAGAGTATGTTATTGGGGTTTGGGTTGGAAACAATGACAATACCGCCATGAAGAGTGGGGGTAGCGATATGGCGGGTCCAATTTGGCGCAATACGATGACGAAGCTTTTGCAGGGGCGAAAAAATGTTCAATTCTCGATGCCGAGTAGCATCGTGCAGAAGGCGGTTTGTACGGCAAATGGTGGCCTCGCAAGTAAATCAGGTCCAAATACATATAACGAGTTCTTTATGACGGGTGCTTTCCCGACCAATAGTTGTGAGGCCGAGCCGACGATGATTAGTGTCTGTGATATTGAAAAGGGTGAGGTGATTTCGATAGACGAGGCGAAATTTGATAGTGCAACTCAGAGCAAGGACACGGCAAACTGTAAACCACCAACTCAGCAGGTGTGTGAGCTGTCAACGGGTAAAATCATCACAATCAATAAGCCAGACTTCAATAGCACTAAGCATTCAACTGATACCGAAAATTGTCAGCCACCGTCAACAGGAAGTCAGGTGCAGGCCTGTGATACGACAACCGGACAGGTGGTGATGGTGGCCGCGTCGCAAATAGACGGGGTTCGATACACAAAAAATATTACAAACTGCGAAAAATCTGCGACAAATCCATAACCTGGACTGACATATGAGATAATAGAGGTATGATTGCACATATCTCTGGAACGGTGGCGGAAAAATTTGGCGGAGCAGTGATTGTCGACGTGATGGGTGTTGGCTACGAAATCAATACGACAGCGGGTGATTTTGACGTAGTTAAATTGGGTGATGAGGTTAAGTTTTACACTTATCACCATATTCGTGAGCAGTCCCAGGAGCTGTTTGGTTTTTCTAGTTTGGCGGCAAAGAAACTGTTTGAAATGTTGATAACCGTGCAGGGGGTCGGACCAAAAGCGGCGCTAGCGATCTTGAGCTTGGGCGAAGCAGAACATGTACGTAACGCAATTGCAAACTCTGACAGCGCGTACCTCGCAAAAGCTTCGGGAGTCGGCAAGAAGACAGCTGAGCGTGTAGTGGTTGATTTGTCAGACAAGGTTGGGATGCCAATTGTATATCGTCGTGAGAGTGACGGTGTACAGACCGAGCTTAATGTTAGTGATGAGGCGCTTGAAGCGCTGATTGCTCTTGGATATACCCTAAACGATGCAACGAAAGCCCTAGCGCATGTTGATCCAAGATTGTCAACGAGTGAGCGTGTGCGTGAGGCACTGAAAGCGAGATAGTGTGGCGTTTAATCGTGAGTGTAGTATCTGTAATATCATCGGTCAGCCCGATAATGATGATGTAACCCTATTTGATAACGAGACGGTAGGCACGGGTTGGCGAATTGCGTTGATGAATGATCAGGGAGCAATCGGTGCGAGCTATTTGACGACCCGAGAGCATAGGAGCGATATAGACGAGCTTACTGATAGTGAGTGGGTGGAGCTTCGTGATCTTGTCCGCCTGCTCGCGGGGGCGTTGAGGCGAGAGTTTTCTCCGGTTCATCTGAACTTCGCCTGCGACATGAATGATTCGGCACTTGATGGTGCGCCGACTCATGTTCATTTCAAGTTGCGACCAAGAGGTTTTGTGCCGGTTGAGATAGGTCAAGAGAGGTTTTCTGATGCTGGGTTTGGAACAAAGGTTATTTCTCCGCACAAAGTTGAACGATCGACGCTAGAACTGATTCAGGAGCGTCTCGAGAGAGATAGGTGATTCATTCCTGATACAATAAAACTATGGCAATTGAACGGATCGTAGATACTAGTACTCATGAAGACGATAGCGAAGAGCAGCGAATCGAGGTTAGTTTGCGTCCGCAAAATTTCCGCGACTATGTTGGCCAAGAGCGACTCAAGAAAAATCTCAAATTAAGTATCGATGCAGCAAAAAAACGCGGTGAGCCGATTGATCATGTTTTATTATATGGGCCACCGGGTCTAGGCAAGACGACTATGGCGAGTGTGATCGCTAATGAGATGGGGGCTGGGCTTCGGATTACGGCGGGGCCTGCGATTGAGCGAGCTGGTGATCTAGCTAGTATTCTCACAAACCTACAGGATGGGGATGTACTATTTATCGATGAGATTCATAGATTAAGCCGTGCTGTCGAGGAAGTACTTTATTCGGCGATGGAGGATTTCAAGCTAGACATCGTAATTGGTAAAGGTCCAGCGGCACGGAGTGTGCGACTTGATCTTCCGAAATTTACAGTGATCGGTGCGACGACTAGAACAGGTAGTTTAGCGGCGCCTTTGAGGGATCGCTTTGGACATATCTATCGCCTAGAATTTTATACGCCCGAAGAAATTGCTCGTATTGTGACGCGCTCAGCTAATATCCTGGATAGCAAAATTGATGATAAGGCCGCCGAATTACTCAGCACGCGGGCTCGATTGACACCACGTATCGCTAACCGTTTACTAAAACGTGTGCGTGATTATGCGGATGTCAATGGAGACGGCATCATTGATTCGACAACGACAATCAGCGCGCTCAAAATGCTTGAGGTCGATGAGCTAGGGCTTGATCCAGCTGATCGTCATTTATTAAATCGCATAATCGAGTCTTATGGTGATAGGCCAGTTGGTCTTACGACGATTGCGGCGTTAACTGGCGATGAAACGGCTACTATCGAGGATTTCTACGAACCCTATCTGATGCAAATCGGCTTTATTGAGCGAACGCCAAGGGGTAGGGTTATTACGCCAAAAGCTTATAAACACCTCGGCAAGTCGCAATCTAAATAGTTTCGTCGTATAATACAAGGTATGGTGCTGCCATTACTGAAAAAATGGGAACACAGAGTAAGGTCAATAATTGACGCACGCATGCGATATGCGAGCAAAAAGGAGAGCGAGCGACTCGCGGGCAATACGATGAACAATGATCAGCCAACGATAGAACCCCAACAGCCAGTAGCATATGATGCAAATGGTCGGCCGTTATATGCATCTCCGACAGATCAGGTTACACCAGCCGTTAACAATCCCGCTGGAGCAGGGGCGCCCTCTCAGGTGGTCCATGTTGCTCGGGCGACTGAGCCAGTGCCGATAGAGGTGTCTGATGAGGCTCGGGCTCGACACGAAGACTCAAAGCGTCAGTTTCCTTGGCTCAACCTCAGTGAGCATGAATATGTTATTAGTGCGGTGCCACGACACGGTATCGGCATGATGCCACCGCTCGTGATTACTACCCTTGCCGTTTCGCTTGTTTTGATTGGTATTTTTATGTATCCAGATGTCGCAACGATATTCAATTTGCCATCTGATTCGTTTAAGTGGATGGTGATTCTGGGTGTAGCACTTATCGTCGGGTTTGTTATTGCTGGCTACCTCGCAATTTGGGTGTATGTAAGTAACCGATTCTTCCTGACGAACGAAAGTGTTATTCAGGAGATCCAGATGAGCATCTTTTCTAAACGTGAGCAGACGGTCAGTCTAATGAATATTGAGGATGCTAGCTTTTCGCAACGAGGACCGCTGCAACATCTGTTAAACTATGGTTCTATCAGGCTAAGCACTGAGGGCGAGGAGACGACCTATCGGTTTGATTATGTCGCAAATCCTAGGAAAGAAATCGCGATACTGAATAACGCTGTTGAGGCGTTCAAAAATGGTCGTCCAGTTGAGGGGCCGTCAACAACAGTTCAAGATGACTAGCTAGTGACTGCGGTTTGTTTTTGTGTAGTCAGCTTCACGCTCCATACTACTTCGTAAGGTATAGCCAGTACATTTGCCATCTGTTCCACATCCAGTTGGGTCATAGTGGTAGTTAGAGGATGATTCTCCGAGTTTGACGTTGTTTGGATCTGTAAACAAGGCTGGGTCCATTGCGCGTAATACTTTGCTGTCGATCGATGATGGATAGTAGTTATTCTTGGTATAAAATACCTCTTCCAGGTTGTAGTACATGGCGTTTATGGCGGTCTTGCGCTGACCGTCTCGTTGCATTGCGTCAATACGGGCTTTTTCACTGAAAAAAAGCCAGCCACCAACACCTAGAATAACGATTACAATCAGTAGCTCGACGACGGTAAATCCTTTATGCTTCATCTTGTTTATCATTATACCAAACTATAAAGGACTGAGGTATAATAAGGGTAATTAAACGAGAGAGGGAGCGATATGGCAAAAAAGTCTGACACTAAAGCATTGGCCGATAAACCGACTGCCGACGAAGGGAAGCTCAAGGCGTTGGGTCTGGCTATGGACCAGATCACAAAGCAGTTTGGTGATGGGTCTATTATGAAACTCGGCGAAGCAAAAAAGGTGGACGTAGAGTTGCTTCCGTCGGGTAGTCTGAGTCTCGATATAGCTTTGGGTGGAGGTTATCCAAAAGGCCGAATTATAGAGATTTACGGGCCAGAGAGCTCTGGTAAAACAACTCTAACGCTTCATGCGATTGCTGAAATTCAGAAGCAAGGTGGCACGGCGGCGTTTATTGATGCAGAGCATGCTCTCGACCCTGCGTACGCCAAGAGGCTTGGTGTTGATACGGACAATCTGCTGGTTAGCCAGCCAGATAACGGCGAACAGGCTCTAGAAATTTGTGAGACTTTAGTACGCTCAAACGCGGTTGATTTGATCGTGGTTGACTCAGTCGCTGCCCTCGTGCCTCAGGCTGAGATTGATGGTGATATGGGCGACAGCCACATGGGGCTTCAGGCGCGCCTGATGAGTCAAGCGCTACGCAAGCTGACCGGTATTATCAATAAATCAAAAGCCACAGTTATATTTATCAATCAGATTCGTATGAAGATTGGGGTGATGTTCGGTAACCCAGAAACTACAACAGGCGGTAATGCTCTCAAGTTTTATGCTAGTGTTCGTGCTGATATTCGTCGGATTGGTCAGATAAAAGAAGGCGAAAACATCATCGGTAATCGTACCAAAGTAAAGATCGTCAAAAACAAGATCGCACCTCCGTTCCGTGTCGCTGAGTTTGATATTATGTATAACGAAGGAATCTCAAAGACTGGTGATGTACTTGATCTAGCAGTTCAGTATGGTGTTGTTGGTAAGTCTGGCGCTTGGTTTGACTATAACGACGCAAAGATCGGTCAGGGCCGAGAATCTACCAAGAAATATCTAAAGGATAATCCAGAGGTTCTTGCTGAAATTGATGCCAAGGTTCGCGCTAAGGTTAAGGGCGAAGAGGCGGGCGATCAAAAGGAGAAAGAGGCTTAGTGTCTGAGCGGGTAACGCTACGTGACGGCTGGGGAAATCTGGCCGTCACGCTTTCGTGTAAGGCGATTGTGCGCGATGGCGAAAAGATCTGGTTGCGAAAAAATGAGCGCGGAGATTGGGAACTGCCAGGCGGTCGACTTGATGAGGCGGAGCAGCCAGAACAGACAGTCGTGCGTGAGATTGCCGAGGAGATCGGTATTGAGTTATTGTCGCCGCGTCTTATCGATGTATATATTTGGGAAAAGGATTTTGGAAAGACGACACATATTGGGATCGTGACGTTTGTGGGTGATGCTGGTCAAGTGGTTGGTGGGTTTGAATCTGAAGGCGAGGCGGGCAGGGCTGAATTCCGAAAGTTCACCGTTGATGAGGCTTTGGCGCTTGATAATCTATCGGAGCCTTATAAACGTGCAATCCAAAAGATGCTTACTGTATGAAAAGAGCTGTTTTGCTTCATGGCACTGATGGTGAGCTAGGAGAGCACTGGTTTGGTTGGCTAAGTACTTGGCTAGAGGCGCGAGGTTACAAAATTTTTGAGCCACAGTTACCAAACTGCCACACGCCAGATAGACGAGAATATCATCATTTTTTGACGCATCAAGGTTGGGATTTTGCAGATAACCTTTTGGTCGGATATTCTTCTGGTGCGACGACAGTTTTGAATCTGCTCCAGTCGAATGATATACCAGTAGTTGAGACGGCAATTCTAGTTAGCGCGTTCTTGAATGAGCGTTTGACAATCGGTACGAATCAATATGAGCCAGGTCAGTTTGATAATTTGTGGCCTGAGGTTGGTTTTGATGCTGAGAAGATTCGTCGTGGCGCAAGACGGATACTATTTATCCATAGCGACAACGACCCATACTGCTCTTATGATGACGCTAGGGAGTTTGCCGATAAGGTAGGTGCAGAATTCGTAGCAGTCCATGACGGACAGCATCTTGGATTGGAGTCGGGACTGAGAGAGCTGCCCCAGATAACGGATTATCTTGATAGTATAGCGTTGGATGAAAATGGGAGGAGCCGTGACTCGTGTAATGAAAATAACTGATATTTCTCTCCAGACTCGTGATAAAAATCGCGTCAATGTGAGTGTTGATGGTAAATATCGGTTTAGTCTCGATGTATTTCAGGTAGGTGAGTTGGGGTTAAAGATTGGCCAAGAGTGTACAGACAAAGAACTAATGGCACTGGAGGCCGAGAGTCAGTTTGGTAAGCTCTACGCCCGGGCTATGGAGTATTGTTTGGCTAGACCGCGTTCTATCCGAGAGATGCGCGATTATCTGTGGCGTAAAACTCGGTCGACCAAGAAACGCTTGCCGGAGACGGGTAAAATTACCGAGCGTCCAGGTGTCAAGCCTGAGATTGCTGAGCGAGTGCTGGCGCGTCTAATCGAGAAAAAGTACCTCGATGATGAAAAATTTACTCGTTTTTGGCTTGAGCACCGATTTTTGCAGAAAGGCACTAGCGTCAGACGTTTAAAACTAGAATTAGTGCAGAAGGGGGTTGAAAACGATATAGTTGAGCGGTTAATCGCGGAGAATATTCGCTCTGACGACGAGGAATTGCAAAAAATCATCGCCAAAAAACGTCGTAAGTATGCCGATGATGAACAAAAGTTCATAGCCTATCTAGTGCGCCAAGGATTTGCTTATGACGACGTCAAACGAGCGCTGAGTGCGGAATAGGTTTTTTGATTGCCATTTATTCTCTATTTTCGGTAGCTGGTTTTGACTTTCGGAATGGATTGACGTAACTCCCGACTACTTCATGGAGTTCGGGCTCTGGCGCTTTTGCTTCGCTATGTACGACTATTGCGTCGTTGTTTATTTCGATAATCTGTGACCGATGAATTAGTAGCTCGGTATCGTTTAGGCTGCGAAACAGCGGACGACGAATCGTGAGCTGTTGAACAACAAAACCAGCTGTTTCAATTGTAAAATCAATAACTTTGCCGAGTTTTTGGCGTCGTTCGTTGGTAACGGGCATACCCAATAGCTTGAAGTCTAGATCATAAAGCTCCTTGAGTTTGACGACGTCATCAGGTTCGACAAACTCGTCGCTTGAGTCGACAATCATACCGATGTCACTTAGTTCTCTGACATCTGCAATCCTGATAAGCTTGGCTTGCTTTCCAACGAGAGGCCCTTCTAGCTCGTAGGCGATGACGGTAAGTTTGGCAGGATCGATAATTGCACGTTTTGTTCGGGCAAGTTCTCCGCCAGTTTGGATGCCCATAACTGGAGTGTTGATTAGTGACGATCCTAATAAAATCATAAAAAGCCAATGCTCCTACTGGAATGGGTTTGTCCTTCCGGTAGGTTTGGTGAGTGGTTTGCCGGCTTCTCCGCTGGCGCGAAGCTTATTTACCTTTTCGATTGTCTGTTTATCAAATCCTACGGGCTCGGTTTTTTGCTCAGACGTTGCTGGAGTGCTGGCGGTGGCTTGGTAGAGCTTATATGTTGCAAATGATAGGCTACCCATTACCACCAAAGCGAATATAACAACATGGTAGCGGTGAAGGGCGCGCGAGATCGACTTTGTGAATTGGCTTATGCTAAGATCTGCTTTCATTATCGTACGTACACCTCTATGGTTAGAATATCACTTGATACCGTGCCGGCTTTGTCTGCGTCAGTATTGCGAGAAAGGCCGATCTGAGATACCTGCACTCTAAATAGGCTATCTTCGAGGAGGTGAACAAAGTTAAGCATAGCGTCGTAGTTAACAGGGTTTTTGAGAGAGACGGTTGCAGTCATTGATTTGACGCCTGTTGGCGCTGTACCTGTATTGGCTGTTTTGGCTTGAGTTTGCGTTGAAGATGAGGATGATTTGCCAACTTGGGTAGTTTTTGTGTCAGTAAACGTAATATTGCTGATCGATAACCCGGCCTCAGAAGCGTGTCGGTTGATATCATTGATTATTTGATCTTGATACACGTAGCTTTTGCTCTCGGATACGAGATGGTCTGCACGTGATACGGTTGATTTGTTCTCTTCTAGGATTTTCTTGGTTGCTCGAAGATTTTCTAGGCTTGATTGACTAGCCTGAGCTTTTGCTGCTACCTCTTGGGCGGACGCAATGTGTGTTTTGATCTGGCTATACCCAAACATAAATATACCTATCGCACCAGCAAATATCAAAATTAGAAGTATCGCAAGAATAATTCGAAGGTGTACGGGGGTTAGGCGTTTATTTTTCATGCGCAAGGACCTTTTTTGAGTAGGTTACGTTATAGACCGCGGTGTATGGATATGCGGAGGTGTCTTTCTCGCCGGCAGAGACTGACTGGAAGCTTACTGAGCTAAACAAGGGGACACCGTTAACTTTCGCGTTTTGTAGAGCGTTTTTGATCTGGACGGCGCGGTCGTATGAGACGGTTTTGACGCCGAGCGTGGTCGGTGTATCAAAAGTTGCTGGGTCAATTGATAGCTTATCTAGAATAGCCCCTTCTGGAAGGTTGTTCGCAAGTGCAAGCATCAGTGTTGTATACGGCACTTGTTTATCGAGTATGTACTTAGCTGTGGCGAGGTTTGAGCGAAATAGGGTAGCTTGTTGCTTGACGTCATTATACTGGGCGGTTTTTGTCTCGTTCTCGCGGATGGTCTGCTCATTATTGGCTCTACCTATGCTGACGATGAAGTAAACGGCGACAAGTTCCATCACCAAAAGAGCGGCAAATACTCCCATGAGGATGACGTACCTAAGGAGCAGGGTGTTTGTGCGAGCCGCGGTTAGCTGACGACGGTCGTTGCTAGGCATGAGGTTGATCATTTCCATACCTCCTCTGGTGTAACGCATGCAAGACCCGCCACGGTTATGTAACGAGGCCGAAATTGCTTGTTTGGTTCTGGCAGGTTGCCGAAATCAAGTTTCTGCCACGGGCTAGCAACTCGAGCTGGCATAACTAGCTCATTTGTAAAGAACTCACCGATACCTGGGACGTTTGCACCACCACCGACAATTAGGATCTGCTCAATTTTGCGATTATCGACTAGCCGCTCGTTGTAGTATCGGATAACCTTACGAATTTCCGTGACAATACGCTCAAGGCTTGGTCGCATTGCTGCCGATATTTTTGCTTGTCGTGGTCCAGAGTTGAGTCCGTTTAGGACTTTGTACTGATGAGCATTCTCAAGAGCAATGTTGAGCTTCTTTGCAATATCAATTGTGAATGTGTTGCCACCGATGCCGACACTACTTGTAATTCGGATAGCTCCTTTGTCGAGTACGGCAATATCAGTGTTGGCGGCGCCAATATCGACGATAACTGTTGATAGGTGTCCCTCTTCGGTTGCCTCGATGACACGTGCGACCGCATTGATGCTCGGTTCAGCGATGATTGGCGTGAGGCCTGCGCTTCTGACCGCCTGGAGACAGGTGTCAACTAGAGTTTGCGGTACGGCTGACATGATAACGGTCAGCTCCTCCTTTGTCCGTTCGATAATTTCGTGATCAACGTAAAGAGATCCGAGAGGGATAGGGATGTACTGATCAACCTCAATCTCAACGGCATTGTCGATGTGTTTTTCCTCAGCTACCGGGACTGTAAACGTTCGGGAGAATGTCTTGCCTGTTGGCAGTCCGACGATAACGTGATCTGACCTTAGTATGCCGACGATATTTTTTTGGAGGAGTGAGGTGAGACTCTCTGTGAGGTAGGTGTCCTCGGGGTTATCAAGTGATACCTGAACTTTAGCGGGGTCGAGGTCGAGCGAGCCATACCCAATAACCAGCCATCGCTTTGGGTCGATTGACATCACTTTTATACCAGTCTGACTGATGTCAAGGCCAATAAACGGTTTGTCTTTATAGAATAATTTTGACATAGATGCCCACGATCATTTTTCTCTACTAACAGTATAGCATGAGCGTATTAGATACTGCCATAGAAAATTTAACCTTTGATGCTTTGCGCTAGGTTTGCGATTGGTCCCATCACGCTTGCTGCAATAAGACCTACCATACTACCCATAACTAGAATCATGACTGGTTCGATAATTGAGCTGATACCATCGATTGCAACATTGACCTCTTCTTCGTAAAAGTCAGCGACCTTGACGAGGACGGTATCGGTCTGACCGGTTTCTTCTCCAACTGACAGCATTTGCGCAACAATTGGTGGAAATAAGTCATTTTTTTCGATGACCCCTGAAAGAGTTTTTCCGTTTTTGACTTGCTCAGCGGCGTCAACGAGCGTCTGTTCGTAGACTACGTTACCAACGGCGCGTGCAGTGACGTTTAAAGCTTCAAGGACGGCGACTCCTGCTCCCATTAGTGCCGAGAAAGTGCGAGCAAATCGAGCGATAGCTACTTTTTGAACGATTGGCTGGATCATTGGGATTTTGAGTACTACGGTATGAAATATCTTCTTTCCAGCAGGAGTTTTGAGCCAGCGCACGAAGAACACGATGCCGGCGATAACTACTGGGAGGATAAATAAGCCGTATTTTAGCATAAAGTCACTAATACCAAGCATTGCCTGGGTTAGTATTGGAAGCTCGGCATCAGGACCGCCAAGATCTTTGAGTATCTTTCCAATCTGAGGAATAACAAAAATCATCAGCCCAAAAAAGGCAAGGACTGTAATGACCAGTAGGACGGTTGGGTACGTCATGGCGCTTTTGATTTTTTTGCGCATGGAGGCGTTTTTTTCTTGTTGCATCGCTAGTCGTTTGAGGATATCGTCAAGAATACCAGCGGCTTCTCCGGCGCGTACCATGTTTATATATACGTCGTTAAAGGCATTGGGATATTTACTCAGAGCGTCGGCTAGTTGAGAGCCGCCTTCAACATCTTTGATTGCGCCGGCCAGGACTTTTTTGAGGGCTGGACTATCGGTGTGATCGTGCTGCGAGCTTAATGCGCGGAGCAGGGGGACACCGGCTGATACCATAGCGCTTAGTTGGCGAGTAAACATCACGAGGTCATCGTTCTTTATCCGGCTTCCGCCCAGCAGGTTGAACGAAGCGAGGGATTTTTTGTCTGAACCCTCCTTGATATTGATGGGGTTGAGATTTTGTTTTTTGAGTGATGCAATTGCGCCACTACGGTCATTGGCCTCAAGTGAACCCGTGACAGTTTTTCCTTGTGCATTGGTTGCGGTGTATAAAAAGTTTGGCATAAAATTACTCGCGTGTTACCCTTAATACTTCTTCAAGTGTTGTGTTGCCCCGTAGTGTTTTAACGAGTCCGTCAGTTTGCATTGTTGTCATGCCCTCGGAGACAGCTTGATCTTGGATTTGGTTGCTGGTCGCATTTGCAGTGATCATTTTCTGTATAGGTACGCTGATGCCTAACACCTCATATATACCAACCCGCCCTTTGTAGCCAGTATGATTGCACTCGCCGCAACCTTCAGGATTAGCACGCCACAGGGAGACGATAGTTGCTTCGCTTGTACCGGGAGGGGTGTCGCCACCGACGCGTTGTTCCATCGCCTGCTGCTCTAGCATATGGATATGGTCAAATCCTTTGCCCTCGGGAAGATTGAATAGCTTAACTATCTCGTTGATTTCAGTTTGATCTGGTGCATATTGCTGGCGACATGTCATGCAGAGTCGCCGGACGAGGCGCTGACCAACCACGGCTTTGACGGTGCTAGCGATCAGAAATGGTTCGATGCCCATGTCCAAAAGACGTGGAAGACAGGTCGCAGCATTATTGGTGTGGAGAGTGCTAAAAACAAGGTGCCCGGTTAGGGCGGCCTGAACGCCGAGGTTTGCAGTCTCGCCATCACGGATCTCTCCCACCATAATAATATTTGGGTCTTGACGGAGTAGGGCGCGCAGACCATTCGCAAAGGTCATGCCTGCTTTTGCATTTGTCTGAGTTTGATTGACTCCAGGGATCTTATACTCAACTGGGTCTTCAATTGTTGAGATATTTACATCAGGAGTATTGAGCATCGTTAGGATCGAAAATAGAGAGGTTGACTTACCGCTACCAGTTGGTCCTGTGACAAGGATCATGCCGTTTGGCTCCGCGATTGCATTGTTGATTATAGACAGGGAGTGGCCCCAGTAGCCGAGCTCTTGCAGAGTGACTGCTTGGTTTGACTCGTCAAGAACACGCATGACAACTTTTTCTCCGTCTGCGATTGGCAAAGTGGATACGCGAAGAGCGTATTGTTTGCCAGCGACTTTGATTTTGAAGCGTCCGTCCTGTGGTACGCGTCTTTCGTCAATCTTGAGGTTGGATAGAATCTTGATGCGCGACACGAGTGCTCCTAGGACATTGCGTGGTAGCTGATTCACTTCTTTGAGGACGCCGTCTACACGGTAGCGAATTTGGACAAACGTTTCTCTTGGCTCGATATGAATGTCAGATGCGTGGGAGCGAATTGCATATTCGAGGAGGAGATTAACGGTTTGAGCGATTGGCGAATCTTCGGCAACGTCTGCTTCCGATACCTGCTGAGAGGCACCGTCGTCTTCCCGCTGAATATCTATAACTTGGTTGAGCTCTTCGTTGACGTCTCCACGGTAATTCTCAAGACACTGCAGGATGTTCTCATGAGGGGCTATATATATTTTAGTGTTATCGCCGACCTCTTTCTCGATAAAACTAGTTGCCTGCACATCGTCAGGGTCATCCATCGCGAGATGAACCAGGCCATCTTCGTCAATCTGAAATATCACGGCGTTGTACTGGCGAGCAATACGCTCAGGAATACGATTGAGCACTTCGGTCGGGATGTCTCTCGGATCAATTTCTATATAGGGTATATTGGCGTATTCGGCAAACTGTTTCGTTAGCTCAACCTCTGTAAGTAGCTTTTCTCCGAGAACGACATCTTTTAGCGATCGTGATGAACGAGCCGCCTCTTCTCTGAGAGGGGCAAGTTGCTCTTCTGTGGCCACCCCGTTGCGTTCTAGTAACTTGGCCAACGTGTCATCTGAAATACGCATACTGCTTACGTCTATTGTAACCGATAGAGTATCTAAACGCTAGGGATAAATATGGTATAGTTATAGAGAAATGGAGCAAGAAGTAGCTGACGCACAAGCAATGATCACGCTAGGTACTCACATTGGTGCATTATGCGCCGGAGGTGAGGTTATCGAGCTTATTGGTGATATTGGCGCTGGTAAGACGACACTAACCAAGGGGTTAGCTATGGGGATGGGGATTGATGAAGATATCCAGAGTCCGACTTTTACGATCAGTCGAGTTTATACTTCCGAGAGTGGGCTTGTGCTTGCACATTATGACTTTTATAGGTTGCAAGATCCAGGAATTATGAGCGCTGAGCTGCGTGAGTCGGTTAATGACCCAAAGACCGTGACTGTTATCGAGTGGGGTGGAGTAGTCGCTGGAGTTTTGCCTAGCGATACATTGCGGCTACGGATCAATTCGCTACTCGATGACGTTCGATCGGTCACGATGACGGCAGGAGGTCCTCGTAGTCATCGCATTCTAGAGGAGATGTCGTGATTCTACTGTGGAATAGTTCGGAAATGACCGTGTCACTTACTTTAATTGATGGCGATGAGCGATGGGCCTACGAATGGAAGGCGGAGCGAAATTTGGCGCGTGACATGCTTGGCTATCTTCGTGATCGTTTGGCAGAGCACAGTAGATCATTTCAGGATTTAACTGGTATCGGTGTATTTCGAGGTCCAGGGAGCTACACGGGACTCCGCATTGGTCTGACGGTTCTCAATACGATAGCTAGTGCGTGCGAAATCCCGATCGTGGGTGAGACTGGTAAAAATTGGGAAGCAGTAGCGCTTGAGCGGCTAAATGCTGGACAGACTGATAAGATTGTGTTGCCAGAATATGGCGGAGAGGCGCATGTGACTGCGCCACGCAAGTAGCTTTCTTAAATTACTTGCAGGTGTAGCTATAAGGGCATACAATATATGATAGTCCGTTATATACATTAGTTATTGCTGGACATTTTGATATAAACTGAACGATATTTCAAAGATACTTTTGATCATAAATTACAGGGCGAAGAACACGTTCTGGGGTGTCTTGAGAAAGGAATAAATATGGTGTTAGAGATTATCGCCGCTGGTGCTGGTATTGTTCTTGGCGTGGGTGGAAAGCTGATTTACGACAAGCAACGTACGACTAAAAGTAAGCACGATGCCGAGAGTATAGTTGCTCGAGCCGAGACAAAAGCAAGTGATATTATCTTAAAGGCTAAAGATGAGGCGCTAAAACTCGAGCAAGAGAGGCGCCGCGAGATGCAAAAAGTCGAGAATCGTCTAGCCGATCGTGAGAGTACGCTGGATCGAAAACTCGACGAGCTCGATAAACGCTCAGAAAAACTGCGTAAAGAAGAGGATGAAGTCGAGTCCCTCAAGGGTGAGATTCGTGAGATCCGTGCAAAGCAACAAGAGAAATTAGAAAAAATAGCTGGTCTCAAGAAGAGAGATGCAGCCGAGAAGCTCATGAAGATGACTGAGCGTGATATCAAGAACGACTTGACTGGTCTAGTGGCAAAACTTCAGAAAGAGGCGGTGGATGACGCGGAGGAGCGAGCTCAGCTTATCATCCTAGGGGCGATGGAGCGTATGTCTAGCGAGGTGACTGCGGAGCGGACCGTAACGGCGGTTAAGCTAACTGATGATGAGATGAAAGGTCGCATCATCGGTAAGGAGGGTAGAAATATCCAAGCGATGCAGCGCGCTACAGGTGTTGACTTTCTCGTTGACGATACACCGGGTATGGTGGTGCTGAGCTCGTTTGATCCTATTCGTCGCCAGGTCGCACGGCTTGGGCTTGAAATGTTGATGAAAGACGGACGAATCCATCCCGGGCGCATCGAGGAGGTATTTGCAAAAGCCGAAAAGCAAATTGAGAAAGAAGTTGTTCGGGCTGGCGAGGATGCGGCGCGCGAAGTTGGTGTAACGGGTATTCCAAAAGAGCTTTTGAAGCTACTGGGAGAGCTAAAATATCGTACTAGCTATGGTCAGAACGTTCTCATGCATAGCACTGAAATGGCGCATATGGCAGGGATGATTGCCGAGGAAATTGGCGCTAACGTTCGCGTGACAAAGATTGCCACTCTGCTCCATGACATGGGCAAGGCGGTAACTCATAAGGTAGAAGGAAAACACCACCATATTGGAGCTGAGCTAGCTAGAAAAGCTGGTATGAGTGATGAGATTGTCCACGCGATCGAAGCGCACCATGACGACATCGAGGCAACGACCCCAGAGGCATTGATCGTGCGTGTATGTGATGCAATTTCGGCGGCTCGTCCAGGTGCGCGCAATATATCAGCAGAAAACTTTGCAGAGAGAATGCGTGATCTTGAGAATATCGCGACAAGCTTCAAGGGTATCGATAAGGCTTATGCAATTAGTGCGGGTCGTGAAGTGCGTGTAATTGTACGACCCGAGAATGTTGATGATCTTTCAGCGATTAAGCTGGCCCGCGATATTGCGACAAAGATCGAAAGCACGATGCAGTATCCAGGTACGATTAAGGTAAATGTAATCCGTGAAACGCGTGCGATTGAATTTGCTAAATAAAGAAGCGATTCGTCAGCGTCGTTTTAAGAGACTTCTCAAGAAACTGGACTTGAGAGCCTCGAGTGCGGGTGTTGCCCTAGAGGACGTAGAGGGTAATGTTCTAGTCGTCAAGGCTACCTACAAAGACTATTGGTCATTTCCTGGCGGAATAGTTGATGTCGGGGAAACGCCACTCATGGCGGCGGTGAGAGAGTGTAGCGAGGAGGTTGGCGTTGTACTGAATCCTGATAATCTGATATTTCGATTTGTCGTCAACCGTGTGAGTGAAATAGCAATTACCTACCAATTTATCTTTGCAGGGAGCATCAGTCCAGATCAGAAACCGCTACTAAAACTAGATGGCAAGGAAATAGAAGCTTATGATTTTGTCTCTAAGTCTCAAATCTTAGAGAAGGATCGGCGATACTCACAGTCGGTTGCGCTTTGGGCAAAAGATTTTTTGGGAGGCTACAACGAACAGCGGTTTGGCGACAGCTACTAGATCGTAACCTGGGTCTAGAGAGCGACTTTTCCGAGTGGTTTTGCGGTGAGAACAGCTCGTTTCCCTTGAGCGCCACTTAGCTCGCAGGTATATAGTGTCAGTTTTGCGGTATCGCTGGATTCTTCAACCTCGGTTTGCGTAGGCTCTACTTCAAATATACGGTCAATTTCGTACCCGTAGCGCACCCCCAGGTAGTCAATGATCACTTTATCTCCTAGGGCTAATTTGTCGATATGATAAAATGGCGATTTCTCGATAGTGCTAGTGGGAGTTGGTTGAATACTAAAGCGATGTGCTGCGATGATAAAGTTGCCTCCGACGGCAGGATTTCCTCTTTCTGGGTAGCGCCACTGGGCGCCGCGGTCAAGCGACTCTTCGCCTGGTGCGTAATCGATATTGACGCCAATTTTTGGGATAACTAGTCGATTATTCTTTTCGACGGGCGCAGGCAGTGTTTTTACTTCAATTGGTTTTGTGGCGATAATGGGAGCGATGGCTGGAGCAGAGATGATCGAAAGTAAATACAGCCCTCCGCCGACCAAAAGAATTGCGACCGATACAATAATTCGCGATAGCGCCGTATGTCTTGATCGTTTTTGTTTGATAACTAGCACACGTATACCCCACTTAATTTCCTAACATTATAGCACAGACAAAAGCGTATTGTTTTGCCTGTGCCGATTGCCTAAATAGCTAGAGAAACAGTTTCTCTAGCTTGTGAACGGAGTCGCTAGAGTGAGGGGTGCATCCTCTGAGATGCGTAGCAGCTCATTATACTTGGCAACACGATCAGTGCGTGAGAGCGAGCCAGTTTTGATCTGTCCACAACCGAGCCCAACAGCGAGGTGGCTAATCGTAACATCTTCGGTTTCTCCTGATCGATGACTCATGACCGTGTTCCAGCCTGCTGATTGCGCCATTTTAACGGCTTGGATCGTCTCGGTGAGTGAGCCAATTTGATTTGGCTTAATAAGAATTGCGTTAGCTGCTTTCTCATCGATGCCTCGCTGAAGGAGTCTCGTATTTGTGACAAGCAAGTCATCGCCTACGAGCTGTACACGCTCGCCGATACGCTCCTGGAGCAACTTCCAGCCGTCCCAGTCGTCTTCGGCTAGCCCATCCTCGATGCTAACGATCGGGAACTCGTTAACGAGGTTTTCGAGCCAGTCAACCATTTCAGCGCTTGTTAGTTCGCGGTTTTCGCACCTGAGTCGATATTTGCCGTTCTCGTAGAACTCACTTGATGCAGCATCAAGGGCAAATACGATATCGACGCCAGGCTTATAGCCGGCTGCAGTAATTGCTTCGGTTAGCAGTTCAAGCGGTTCGCGGTTACCGTTATGAACTCGCGGCGCAAATCCACCTTCATCGCCAACCGTTGTTGGATAATCTTTGCTTTTTAGAACTTTTGCAAGAGCGTGAAATACTTCTGTACCCATTTGAAGCGCTTTTTCGATTGTGTCAGCACCCTTACAGATGATCATAAACTCCTGTATGTCAGTGGCAAATCCTGCGTGCGCGCCACCATTCATGACGTTCATCATAGGTATCGGCAGGGTAGCGTGGCTTTCTGTCATTTCAGCGATATATTTCCAGAGCGGTTGCTTCTTGGACACGGCAACGGCTTTTGCTACGGCGAGACTAACGCTGAGGATCGCATTTGCGCCTAAATTAGATTTATTGTCAGTTCCGTCTAGCGCAAACATCGCCTCATCGACTTCACGTTGGCTGCTGGCATCTTTGCCAATGAGCGCAGGGGCGATGATGGTGTTGACGTTTTTTACGGCGGTGTAAACAGATTTGCCGCCCCATGAATTATCGCCATCGCGTAGCTCAAGCGCCTCGCCTGAGCCCGTACTTGCGCCGCTAGGAACGGCCGCTCGTCCGAGGGTTCCGTCAGCGAGAATGACGTCAGCTTCAACCGTTGGGTTGCCGCGTGAGTCTAAGATTTGTCGTGCTTTGATAGATGATATAGAAAAATTTTGCATACCTTTATATTGTAACCCTGATTTGAACTTGTATGCAAATCGGTGCATACTAGAACTATGATAGAAAAGAAATCACACAGAGGACTATTGGTTATTAGCCGACACGCTGAGAGCGAATGGAACTTGCTTGGGAAGTGGACGGGACTTACGGATGTTAATCTGACTGAAAAAGGTGCGCATGAGTCGACTATGCTTGGAGAATTGCTTCGTGATATTGATTTTGATGGCGCTTACACCTCAGATCTAAAACGCACTAAGCAAACACTTGCTGGGATTATCAAAGGTAAGTTGGCTGATGTAACCGTTGATGATAAATCGATCAAGCATCATCCAGCGCTGAACGAGCGAGATTATGGTGCTCTGACAGGTAAAAATAAATGGGAAGTCAAAGATGAGATTGGCGAAGAGGCGTTTAATGGCATCCGTCGAGGGTGGGATTACCCAGTGCCGGGTGGCGAAACTCTCAAGGCGGTTCATGGGCGTGTTGTGCCGTATTTTGAAGCTGAGATTTTGCCGAGGCTTCAGGCCGGAGAGAACATATTATTGGTCGCTCACGGAAACTCAATCCGTGCTTTGATGAAGCATCTTGAGGGTATTGATGAGTGTGATATGGCCGAGGTTGAGATGCCATTTGGTACGCTTCTAATGTATTATTTCGAGCCAAATAGTTCGCTGCCACGCACTAAGCAGACTCGAAAGATTGATATCACCCCTCCTCACGCATAAAGTCTTTTACCAGATGGCGTCGCGTTTTATGCCACGAATACGGGCTATAAGTTGCTGGATTATAAAGTAGATTATCGAACAGCTGGCGCAAAATAGACCAACTGCCCAAATAATATCGAGAGTGAGAGTTGAAATAGGCGCTGCGAAACCGAGCATGAGTAGCGGTGCGATAACCAATGCTAATTTAATAGTAAGTGTTAGTCGGTAGGAGATGATCCGTCGCTGTTTTTTACTGAGTGGCTGATGACGGGTGATTGTTGGAACTAGTTTATGGGCGGTAGCGTGAGTTACCCTTGCACCTTGTCGACCAATCTTTTTTGGCAGTCGAGCGACCAGTATGATGGTTGTTGCCATGACAAACAAAGTAACGGCGATTGCTATAACCGTCACAGCTGGTGTAAACATGCCTAGCTCGGTTGGCTCTGGTGTTGAGGCGGTTTTTTGAGATATCCATGATGCTAATTCGTCGGACGTCAGAAACGGATAGGCAATGATAAGTATTGACCATGCCCACTGGACGATAATCGACATATACCCAAGGGCACCAAAGATATTTGCAACCTTAGCACTGCGCGGGACGGTTTTTTGATAACTCATACTTATATATTATCACTTATGTTATTTCAAAGAGTCTGCTAGCAGAAAGACTCTGTCAAATTAAAGTAAAAGACCGGCGCTAGAGCCAGTCTTTTACTCTGGTCGGGGTGAAAGGACTCAAACCTTCGACCTCACGGTCCCAAACCGCGCGCGCTATCAACTGCGCCACACCCCGATAGGTGCATGACTATTATATAGCATTTTGCGTGATTTTCCTAGTCGTAATACAATCAAAAGCATGAAAATGTTATTTTGGAAGCATAAGAGTGACTACGACAGGATCTACAAGTGGCTGATAGTTGCCGTACCGATATCCGCGATGGCTATTGGTTTGTGGATTGGCCTCAGGCAGAGCGTTTGGTTTGATGAAGCATATTCGATAATGGTGGCTAAGCAGTCGGTGGGTGAGGCAATTAGGTTGACGGCTCTTGACACCCATCCACCACTTTACTATCTGTTTCTAAAAGCCTGGGCGTGTCTTTTTGGTTGGGGAGAGCTGGCGCTACGTTCGCTAAGCGTAATTTTTTATGGAGCTTCAATCGCCGTAGCTGGTGGTTTTATTAAGAAGTACTTTAACGCGCGGACAGCAGTTTATGTGCTGTTGACTCTACTTTTGGCGCCACTTCTGATGCGCTATGGTTTTGAAATTCGTATGTATGCCATGGCATCGTTGATCGGTGTGATTGCAACGGCTACGTTGTTACGGGCGCACTCTAGTGGGCGGTGGACTGACTGGCTTATCTATGGGGCGTTGGTGGCGCTCGGTATGTACACGCTATATTACCTAGCACTTTTGTGGTTGGCTCACCTGGTTTGGTTGATCGCGATGGATGCTGGTAAGCTGCGTAAGTTTTCGTGGAAAGAATGTCGCTGGGTAGGGGCTTATGTGTTTAGTCTGTTGCTGTTTCTCCCTTGGCTGTCGTCATTTTTGAAGCAGGTTGGCAATGGCGCACTCGCACCAATTGGACAGCCAATGAATCTCGAGCAGCTAGTTGGTGTTATTTCGTTTAATACGATCTATCAGCCACTTTGGCAATTGGGCGTAATTGCTTCAGTGTTGGTTGTTGGGGTAATTTTCTTGGCTACGCGTGCGATTAACAAATCTCTTCATATAAAGAAAATAAATCGTGGTATTTTGTTATTGTTAGTCTGCTACATTGTTGTACCGATAGTAGTGTTGATGCTGATATCTTTGGTGAAATCAATGTATGTTGAGCGTTACTTGGCGCACGTTGCGATTGGCTTAGCTATGCTTGCGGGAGCTAGTCTCGCGCTGTCGACCGAACGTGAGAATCGTGAGGTTTGGCGAATAGCCTCACCGTTAGTTCTGCTGGTAGTTCTGGCGGTCGGGGCAACTAACCTCAGTCAGGTTGGCAATTATAACTTTCAGCGTATGCAAAAGCCAAACGTTAACTCCGTTGCTTCTATGGTTAAATGTAGTGAAAATGATGCGGTATTGGCCGCTGATCCTTATGTGGCAATTGAGCTAGACTACTATCTACCAAATTGCCAGATATATTTTGCCAGTAATGATGAACATCTTGGTGGTGGTTACGCTCCGCTGGATGGTAGCAGTCGGAAAGTTGTTGACACGAAAAAAGCATTTACCCACGCAAAAAATATTTATAACGTCTACTATAGCGACATGAAAGCCGAGTTGGCGTCGGACTATCGAGAAGTTGAGACAGCAGACTTATCGCCGCTAAAAATCACCAAGTTTAGCGCGGAATAATTTTCATCAAAAATTTGGTTCGTACAGCTAAATAAATAATTGCAATTACCAAAATCGATAGCGCAAAGTTTTGAGGAATCTCGACTAGACGCTCAAATGAATTGAAGTAATTAGCTGGCGTGCCATATTGCGGATTGACTATTAGGTGCATACCCATGATGACGAAAGCGTGGATTGAGTAAACATAAAGTGAGTTAGTGCCAAATGGTATAAGTAGCCAGCCGAAGTATTGCTTGATTTTTTTCTCAAAGCGGCGAAATATCATGAAAAAGCCACTAAACCAAATTAGCGACATTGCGAGACGGGCTGGGGTTAGGGCTAGTTTATCAAAGAATACTGATAGTTCGGGGCGAAGGTTGTTGACGATAGTAGAAAGCTCGTCATTTAGGGCTGGCGCGAAGAACTCAGCGTAAACATTGGCGGTGAAGGTGATTAGAAATAGGCCAAAAATTGTTGATTTTGCGTAGCGCTGGGTCTTTGGTGATAAATTGCTCCACCACAATTTTATTTGCGGTAAATGAAAGCCGAATATAAATGCGATAAAGAAGATAAACTGCCAGGTAAATGGCTGAGTTAGTTCAGTAACGGGCGCTGGCGTTAGTATCCAAACAGTAGCACTAGTAGCTAGGGCGATGTACCATTTTCCATGACGCAGTAGCCAGAGCACGCTTGGCGATAGGGCTAGGAATATTGCATATAACCTCAGGTAGTCAGCCCAGCCATAGAACTCGCGCAGGGTGATTATGTCCCAAAATAAGTTGAATACATTGCCCTCAGGTAGAGGTAGCGGTGATTTGACACCGTCGTTACCGATGAACTGCCAGCCGATCATGATTGATAGCATGGTGATGATAACACTAGTTACATAAAGCATAAAACTGCGTTTCCAGATCAATCTGGACGCATACTTAAACGGGCGGTCTATGAGTTTTGCGCCACGCACAATACCAAGCACAAGTCCAGAAATTATAAAAAATCCTTCCGCAGCAGTGACGTATAGTCGGCTGTCGCCACTGATAAATACTAGACCGTTTGGAAAATAACATAAATGATCAAGTATGATTATTACCAAAAACCAGCCTCTCATTAGGTCTAGGCTGATGATGCGGTCTATTTTTGGTTTATTTTCGGCAGGGATCGAACTGGTCACTTTTATTAGCATACCAGGTTTAGGTCTTGGAATAGTATTTAAACTGGCTAACGTGGGCGTTTTGATGCGATACTGCGAGCTTGGTCCACGTACTGGTCTTTTAATGGTTCGAGTGAGGCTTCGCCGTATTTACGATTTATTGCTTGCGCGAGTAACCAGTCGGCAATGCGCGGATTTTTTGGCAAGAGCGGACCATGTAAGTACGTGCCGATCACGTTATGATAACGAGCGCCTTCGTTGCTGTCGGTGTTGTTATTACCTACACCTTTGACAACTTCTCCGAGCGACACCAAACTAGGATCAAGAGTCGTCAGTCCAGAATGATTTTCGTAGCCAATAATTTCGCCAAACTCTGAGCTATTGAGGACGATGTTGCCAACGATCCGTTTATCGTCGCCAACTGTTTCTAGGTCAAAAATCCCGGCACCAGGCACGACATTGCCGTCTTTGGTAGTAAAAGAGCGTCCGAATAACTGATATAATCCGCAGATAACTAACATTGGCGTACCGTTATCGGCAAGTTTTTTGAGCTTAGGGGAGATTCGTTGTAGGTCGTCGCGGATGCGAAGCTGCCCAGAGTCCTGTCCGCCACCGCCAATTACTATATCCACGTTATTTGGGAAAGCGTCGCCCACATTATGCTCGGTTAAATTGACATCAAAACCTCGCCACTCTAGGCGTTTTTTGAGTGTCAGTACGTTGCCCCAGTCGCCGTAAATATTCATGTCACGTGGATAGAGTTGTAAAATAGTGATAGATTTTGATGGTTTTTTCACCGGACCTCCTCCACTTCAGTGTAGCGAGAAAGTAATTTTCGGAGGGCAAGCATAGCAGTGTAGGTGCAGTAGATTCGTTTTGGGCTGTTGGGATGTTGGTCGATAAGCCGCTTTAAGGCGGTTGCTATATCTGTATCAACAAGATCGATGGAGACTTCGTCATACTCTAGCCTAATTGCCATGTCATAGGCGCGGACACCAGATACAGCAAAAACCCCTGATTTTTGTAAACTTTCAAAATCGACATCCCAGAGCCAGCTCATATCGCGACCATCGGCATAGGCGTCGTTTATGGCTATCATGGTGGCGTGTCCTGTTGGATTAAACGAGGCGAGGGCTAGGCGGAAGCCGGCTGGATTTTTGACTAGAACTAACTCTAACGGCTGGCCACCTACAATCAGTTGTTCACCACGCCCAAAGGCCGGCTTGATATTTGATAAGCTTTTGAGCATGGCGTCTATGTTAAGTTGCTCTCCCAAAATTGCTCGTACTAGCGCGATAGCACCAGTAGCATTTTGTAGGTTGTATATACCGCGCAGGTTTATATCTATAGAGTATTTTTTGTCGGCAAAGGCTATTGTGGCGTTTTGGTTATCAAACTCTTCAAGGCTCGTGTCATCTTTGTAAAAATTAGTACCAACGTGGGTGCTGCTATGCAATGAGTCGTCCGACGGAAAGGTTTTTAAGTACTTTGGATTGATGCCAAAACTGCGTTGCGATACCTTGATATTTTTTATGAAATTGGGGTGACTCAGGCGCGGATCGTCGCGATTAAGCACGACACATTCAGTGGTATTTTTTGCGATCGTTAGGAGCATATTGGCGGTGTTGTCAATCTCACCAAAACGATCAAGTTGATCGCGCATGACATTGAGGAGTAGGCTGTATCGAGGTTTAACGGCGCGGACAAAATGAACAGCATGCGCTTCGTCTAGTTCGAGCACGGCAATATCGGCGCCGAGTCTGCCTCGATAGTTGATAGCTCCCAGTAGCGCTGCTGCAACACCTCGCGTGAAATTACTTCCCGTACGGTTTGTAAAAACGCGTAGTCCTTGGCTTTCGAGTAGCTCAACAACCATTTTGGTTGTCGTGGTCTTGCCATTTGTGCCACTAATAACAACGACGCCATACGGCAAAGACGCAAGAGTCCGTGAAATAAAATTCTTGTCAATTTTTTCGACAAAGAGTCCAGGCAGGGCTGATCCTCCGCCACGTGCCTGGGCGATGGCGCGCACAGTCTTGCCGGTGATTGTAGTAAATGTTTGTCGCATTACGGTATATTATACGTCTGAATGTCGGGATCGGGAAACTTTTTTTTGTCATATATCTGAGGTACAATATAAGTTATGTTTATCGTGGGCATGCTTTCTTGGTGGTATAGTGCTGGCTGGAAACGGTGCCTTTTGAATGTTGTCGATAATCTCGCGGGGCTATATGATTATTTCTCGTTTGAGCTGTTAATCAAAACACTGTTTTCGCCATTTCGACAGATTTCAGCAGGTCGCGTTAGGGGTTCGCTTGAAGTTCAGTTTCGAGCATGGCTTGATAGACTAATCTCTCGGTTAATAGGTGCATTTATTCGGCTAATTGTAATTATCGTTGGTACGCTGACATTGGTCGTGGCATCGGTGATTGGTCTAGTACGTATTGTTCTGTGGCCAATTGTACCGTGGCTTCCGATAGCTGGGCTGGCTGTTGCGCTGACGGGGTGGGTGCCGTGGAAGATTTAAAATTTGAGTACTACAGTCGACGATCAATTGCCGCGCGGTTTGGCGTACATATCAGCGATGTTGCCGTCTCGATGATGGAGTGGTCGACGTGGTTACTGATCTTGCTCGGTACTGTTATTGTGTTTGTTGCTGGATGGTCAATGGGATGGGCGGTTATGGGCGTAGCAGTTATTCCGTTTATGATTAGCCAATATGTTGCTCATTATGTTCGAGATCTGCCTCCGAAAATGACTGTAGCAGTAACTGATCGAATTGAAGGATCTGTTCTCGGACATCTTCCTGCTAGGCCAACGCCCGCTGATGTCGCATCAGCAGTTGGTAGAGTGTCGAGTGGACAATTTATGGGCGCAAGACTTGGCATCAGTCCATCACTACTGTCAACGATGGCGAGTACGGATGCAAATGCGACACCAGCATTATGGCGAACGGCTGAAGATATACGTATTGCTAATAATATGTCAGAGATAACTGGAGCGGTTCTAGCTGTCGCAATTGTTCGGTCTTTTCCTCAGTACGAGTCAGTGATTGCCCAAATTCACCTCGATGATAGTGACTTAGATAAGGGGATTATTTGGCAACAGCACCTTATTCAGCTAATAAAGGCTTATAAAAAACCGCGCAGAACTGGTGGGGTGGGTCGCGACTGGTCATTTGGGTGGATCCCGACCCTCCAGCGGTTTGGTCAAAATATTAGCGAGCAGATAGGCGCTGGATCTGGTCTGTTGACGGTTGGTGTTGCCTCGCATGTACAGGCAATTGATCAGCTGGTTGATACGTTTGGGTCGGGCGGACGACAAAATGCCTTGTTAGTTGGGCGACCTGGCGTCGGTAAGACGACGATTATTCACGCTTTTGCTGAGAAACTACTTGATGCGTCAGCCAAAGTGCCAGATAATCTCAAGTTTCGTCAGGTATTCTTGCTTGATTCGTCAGCGTTAATTTCGGCTGCACCAGGTCGTGGTGAGTTGGAGAATCTAATTACGCAAGTGCTAAATGAGGCGTATCGAGCAAAAAATATCATTGTTTGTCTAGATAATGCCCAGTTATTTTTTGAGGAGGGCGTGGGTTCGGTCGACCTCTCTAATGTCCTCCAGCCGATTCTTGAGGCTGGTAATTTACGTATGATTCTCGCGATGGATGAGCAGCGATTTCTAGAAATTGGTCAGCGTAATCCTACTCTACTTAGTTCAATCAACCGAATCAATATTCCAGAAACAGACCGAGACGAAACTATAACAGTACTTCAGGAGCAACTTATTGTAACTGAAGTCCAGCGTCACGTTACTTATATGCTTCAGGCGATCAAAGAGGCATATCGATTGAGCGAGCGATATGTTCACGATCTGGCCCAGCCAGGAAAGGCGCTAAAGTTGCTCGAGTCGTCTGCTGGCTACAGTGAATCTGGACTCGTAACCATAAATTCAGTGCAACAAGCGATCGAGAAAACATTAGATGTAAAAATCAGTGTTGCGAGCGACACCGAGGATCGTGAGAGACTGCTGAATATGGAAGAGCTGATTCATAAGCGAATGGTGAACCAAACTCGCGCTGTCAGCGTGGTGAGTGATGCTTTACGTAGAGCCAGGGCGGGTGTTAGAAACGAGAATCGACCGATAGGAACCTTTTTATTCCTGGGTCCGACTGGTGTTGGTAAGACGGAGTTATCCAAGGCCCTGGCTGATGTCTATTTCGGAGGTGAGGGCGGGATGATCCGGATTGACTTAAACGAGTATGTTCGAGCCGAGGATGTCACGAGACTGATCGCAGATGGCGCTGAGGATCCGACAAGCCTGACTGCTCAGGTGATGAAGCAGCCGTTTAGTGTTGTCTTGCTCGACGAGATAGAGAAGGCGGCTCCAGAGGTGCTCGCTACCCTTCTTCAGCTTCTTGATGAGGGTATCTTGAGAGATATTAGAAATCGCGAAGTTAGCTTTCGTGATGCGATTGTGATCGCAACAAGTAATGCTGGAGCTGATAGAATTCGCGAATACATCGAGCGAGGATATGAGGTTCAGCAATTTGAGCATCAGTTTGTTGACGAACTGATCAACTCAGGCCAGTTTCGTCCTGAGTTTTTGAACCGTTTTGATGAAATAGTCGTATTTAGACCGTTTACAAAAGATGAGTTGATCCAGGTGTGTGATCTAATCCTTGCGGGTGTTAATAAAACCCTCGAACCACAGAAGGTGTCGGTTATCGTCGAGGATGAGGCAAAGCTGATACTTGTTGACCAGGGCTACGATCCAAGGCTCGGCGCTCGTCCGATGCGGCGTGTCATTCAAAAAGCGGTAGAGAATACAGTCGCAAAGCAAATGCTGAGTGGTACGGTGAATCCTGGTGACATGATTACGATTACCGCCGAACAGGTGAGGGCCGTGTTTGATGGCGAGTCGCCACGCGAAATTAGCGCTCAGTAACGATATGATATACTTATATAGAATCAAAAAGGAGTAAGATAATGGCAAAACATCGATCATGGCACGGCGCAGATATAAAGCGCGCACGTAAAAAGAAACTCAAAGCAGAGAAGAAAAAGAAGCAAATTCTCTAGCTAGAAAAATCGAAACAGCCCATCAAATTTGTTGGGCTGTTTTTTTGTAATTTTGATACAAAAACAACGAGACATACTCGTCATTTTAACTGGTACCCCGCACAGGAGTCGAACCTGCAACCTTTGGTACCGGAAACCAATGCTCTATCCAGTTGAGCTAACGGGGCATAGTAGAAATGGAAAAGCCCATTTGTTTTCTATAAATGGTACCCCGAGCTGGGTTCGAACCAGCGACCTTAGGCTTAGAAGTCCTCTGCTCTATCCAGCTGAGCTATCGGGGCGCACAATTGTATTATATCAAAATATCCTAGAGTCGGTCTGGTATAATACTATGTATCATGGTTATGTTTTATGGAATTGCGCGCGACGGTACCATTCATAATATAGAAGAGCCGATGGGCAGTATGACGCTTGCCTATGACACAAACCTCGACCGTGCGAATGCCGAGATGCTAGCAGATAAGCTTAATCTACCGCTGCATATCATAACGGATGTTTTTGACGCAAATGAATTACCTCGCATAGAAGTTCGTGATGGTATAAGGTATGTGTTCCTGCGTCATCCAGAGTGTATCCGAGGCAAAATTCGCTCACAGCCAGTTTTGTTGGTGGTAGGCAAGAAGCTTTTTGCTAGCCTGATGGCGCGTGGTACGCTCGTCGAGGAGCTAAAAGAGCCTAAAGCTAGTGGTGAACGCGTATCACCAGAGTCGCTGTTGGTGCAGAGTGCGATGGCGATCGTGAAACAATATGAGAATTATATCGATAAAGTTGGTAGTCATATCGGCCACATTGAGCAACGCATGAGGAGCCACGAAGCGACCAACGATGATTTCTTTGATTTCGTGACGATTGAGAGCAACCTAAATCGTGCCAAAATGAGTCTGACGGGTATTACTGCGGTTGTTGAGCGATTGATTGAACTCGAGGTGGATACCAATCTACGTGACACGCTTGACGATGTCCGTCTGTTTACCCAGCAACTATTAGTCGAGATTGTAAGTCACGCACAGGCAATTGCAAGTATCCAAAATACATTTAGCACAGTTTCTAATAATATACTAAACCAACGCATGAAGTGGTTAACTTTTTTGACACTACTTGTTGCACTGCCAAACGTATTTTATGGAATGTATGGCATGAATATAAAATTGCCTTTCATGCATGAGGAGTGGGCGTATCTGGCGATTGTTGGTTTTACAGTGTTGCTACTTTTGGTCGTTTCGATGGTCGCCAAACGGTTAAGGTTCTTTTAACCTAACCCTCTACTAGAACTATATTGCCTGTTGTTATATTTTTTCGATACTTACTAGATAGAGATTTTCTATATTTCCACCGCCGTCATCAAACTCATCAACTGCGCCGTGATCGACCAACTTATAGCCTCGACGATAAAGTATGTGTTTGGCCCATTCGCTATTTTTTAGGGCGGCATAAGAAGTTGTCTCGCGGGCGTGCATTTCGATTTTGTCTACCCCTCGCTCACTAGTTCGTTTTAATAGCTCATCAAACATCTTGGCCCCAATATGAAATCCTTGCGCCTCAGGCAAGATAGCCATGTCGGCAGCATAAACTACCGGGTCATGGCGACCAGGTTCTGTCTCGGACTGATCAAGATAGGCCATACAGTAACCGATATAGTCTTTGGACGAGTCGGCCTGTCCAGCTACTAGAAAGCTATATGTTTCCATACTGTTCATTTTTAGCTCATCCTGGAGCATCTCTTTGTCGTCGTATTGACGAATATGCTCTGGGTAGATTTGCTCCTCTAGCTCTTTGATGATTGCAAAATCGTTAGGAGTTATCGATCGCGTAACTATATTAGGTAGGTGATTGGGGGTGTTTTCTATATTTTCTTGAGTTGGTGTCCACTGTTTCCGTGACTCAGCAATTTCGTGTTGCGATAGATGCAGCAGTAATCTCTGGTCACTTGCATCTGAATATATGCGGTAGCCTAAGTTATTAGGGATAGGGTTTGTTGCAGGTAGGCGGAGCACGCTAGATTTAACGGCTTCGCCGTATCCAGTGCCTAAATTGACGGTATCGATATTCCATGTACGATCTGTCGCAAATCTCTCTAGTAGGTACTTAGATAGAGCTTGCTTGTATATTTCTACTATCTTGTTAGTGTCTCGACCCTGATTTGCCTCAATATTATCAAGTACAAGTACGTTAGGGTGCTCAGGGTTAACGTAGAAATATGATTGAGCTGCTAATCGCCCCTGTGGCGTGTATAGCGCAAAGAAGCCAGCATTTTTATGTTTATATCCCGATTCTATACAGCTAGCAGAAGCGCCATCTAGTGTCATGCAGCACCCTGTATCGACACCAATCGTCATCCCCCTCGGGTCGTCTTTAGCCAATACCTCTGCTTTGTATACGCCAGAGGAGGTTTGCATTTCCATCACCTGTGCTGGTAATAATGCCTCTGTTGTACGTACTGATTTATATTCACTAATTGCACGGATAATTCTGTCGCTGTCATAACACCGTGATAGTTCCCGTGCCCAGCCACTAAATTCTCCCGTAACTTCAGCAGCTGTCAAGTTGTGCGGCATACTGCCTTGGCGCGTCATCTCACGCAACTGCAACCGTAGCGCATTATCATTTTGCCAGATCTCGATATCTCTTGCAGAATCATTAGCACCTTCTATTAATGCCACTGCCCTGTCTCCCCATACTTTGGTCAAACGTGCACTTGGAGAAGTCGCGTGCCGTAATAGCCAGGAGGTCGCATCATCTATATACCGCTTACGATTGTTGCCGTATTTACTTAACCGCTGGATAACTCCGGTAATATTCTCATCATCAGATAGAACAGAGTTGTTAACATTTTCTATGGCTGCAATCAATTTTTCCCTAAGATCATCTTTGGAAATGCGATAAGTTGTCTCCTTGCCGCGTGCATTGGTCAACCACTCGTCATAAAATTTATCAAGCCTATCAAAAGCATGATCGCGTACATTAGAAATATTTATATCACTATCTCGATAGACATCAGCCAATGCAAGATATAGCAGCTGATGTTCAGGCGCAAAAAATATCTGTTGAATCTTTTGTGTCTTACGCGGAAGTAAAAGTCTGTCACGTAAATCCTGAGGCGCTTTCAGTATACCCGCCAAAAGGTCAGACTCTAAGTCAACATCATAGAATGTTGTTTTTTCTATATCGTGTAACTGAACTTGTTCGCCACTTTGGATACATGCTTTAAGCGCAGGTATGTCGTAGCCCTCCTCGGGTATTTGGAATGTCTCGAGCCATTGAGATGCATCATGAATTGACTCCTCAAGACCCGACTCGAGCCTTGAGAGGATAATCTTACCTACCGACGTCTTAATCCAGCCACCATTTAGATATGCATAACCATTCTCTGTACACCATCGCTGCTTCTGAGTATCATTTCCACGAGCAGGAAAATCAATAGTTTTACGTGTATCAAGATGGCATAACCATTCATTCTCAATAATTTCACGAGCAGAATACCCCTGCTCCAAGAGATTGATAACGTCACTAGAGCCATATGTCACTGCCACCTTGCCTAAGTTAACTTGGTCTATTAGATCAATTGCTAACCCAGTCTCCTTACTATATGCATGGAGAGCTCTCGTTTTATCAAGATGCTCCTTCGTAATACCACGACAAGCCTCTACAAGCTCTCGCGTTATCACCTCACCTGGAAGACTATAATCTGCTACCGCATACGCAAAAGCCGTATCTTTGCTAACTCCTCTATTGAGCGCCTTATGGGTGCGATTAATAAGTCCAAAGTGAGCGGTATTGATCCAATCAATCGGGGTTGCATCGCCATCTACTCCATCCTTAAAATGAAGATCTAGTGCTTTTTGTGCTAAGCTCATGTGCTCGTTACGCTTCTGAGCCAGCTCCTCCCTTTCCGCCTGGAAACGTGCTAAGACCTCATCATCAGTCAAACTGTCGATACCTGCAAGCTTTGCGGCACCTTCCGTGATAATCTTATGTGCCGCATCATTGCCATATCGTCGATGCTGGCGCTGTATATCATTACGAGCCTTTTCTAGCAAATATTCTCTCGCAGGGTCAACGTTATCAGGCGATACTCTATTGGCTATTTTTTCAACCTTGCGCCATTCTCGTTCATAAGGGTTGTCTCCTGATTTTCCGATAAAGCGCCCAATATTGTGTAGGTCAATACCTATAATCTTCTGGCGCATGCCGCGAAATTGCCTTTGTACCTGATCGCCCAGCCTAGCCCACGCCATTTGCTCGGCGAAATGTGCACGGTATGGAGAACCCTCGCTTCGATCGGGGTCGTTATATTCAGTAGATTTGGCAATAATTCTTGCTAGCTCTAGGGTGGCAGTGTGTTCTATCGCGTCATCGGTATCATCTGGATGTTTACGTTCTTCTCTTTCTCTAATTTGTTCGTAGGTTTTTGCTAGTTCTGGAAAAGCGTTGCCGACCGTGCCTGGTTTATGGCGAGGTCTGTCAGATGTTATCTCGCTATTTTTTTGAGGTAATTTTTTAGGAGGGAAAATATAAGAATAATAACCGCGTGTTTTAGGCAAATTTTCAATATTATCATTCGGTTTCTTGTCGTCATCGCCTGGCTGTAGCCATCTACGCGCCCGTGATAACGCCTTCATCTCTGGGGTGTCAATCATACTCGCAAATACTACATCACGCCAAAGGCCAGTTATTATATCGTCTGGATTAGCTGATTTGCGACGCTCAATCGGTTCGTAATTATCATCATAGCTTGCGTACGGAATTCCATCAGTGATAAAACTACTATATTTTTTGAGAGCTTCTGATAGGTAGCCTCTTTGTTTTGATGAGCCTGATTCTAGGATGGCGTTGATTGCGCTACGAGTAGAGCAAGACCCAAGCGCAGAGATGATTGCGCGTGTTTTTTGACCCCCACTCGTGAGAGCCTCCTCCAGCTCTGGACTATCTAAATAGGGCGGGTCGTATTCTTCTATATAGTCAAATACCTGACGGTATCCATCTATATACTTGTTAGGTGAGGTGTCTGCTAAGTCGCCAATTTGTAAAATACTTCGTCCTAATCTAATATCCTTATCAAGTCCATGATCGATAAGTTCTTGTCTGAGGCTGATCTCAAATTTTGCCATTTTTGTATTTATTTTAAAAATCCTAGCATTATTGTAGCTATTTGGTAACACTTTTTCAATACAGAGCAACAGTGAGCTTAGGATAGGGTAGACTGCTTGGTGTATGTTGTGGCGTAAAAATAAAAATAAAATAATCGTCCATCTGAACGATTATGGTTGACGCTAAACTGGTGCGGGTGCGGAGAATCGAACTCCGATCTCAAGTTTGGAAAACTTGCATACTAACCGCTGTACTACACCCGCAGATAGACTTATATAATTGTACCATTTTGGCGACACAAAATAAAGTATGCCTAACGCCTGCCGAGTGCTCGTTATTTTTTGTTTTGGTATAATGTTGATATGGGATTTTCGAGTTCACGCTTTACATATAACTCGGTGAATGGGCAGTTTCATTCGAGCGGTATGACAAAAGGGGACTCGGTGACAGGGTCGGAGCGAGTTCAGTCATTTGAACAGCGACGACAGATAGACAAAAATCGAAAAGTAATCGGTGCTTATAAGGATGCGGCAATCACTCGGACGTATCGAAACAATGCTCTTTCGCCGAACCGAGGTCGTTTGCCTTATGGTTTGGACAGCGAGTCTGATGAGGAGGATAAGAAAAAGTTGCGACGAAGGCGCACTTCTATGATTAGTACAGACGATCAGCTGTCTCGCCAGCGTTTTACTAGTCGGATTGATATCGCAAAGAGTACTCGTCAGGGTTTTAATTCTGGTCATTCAGTCCCCGAGGAGACACATTCTAAGCCGATAAGATTTGGGATTGAGAAGCCAAAATTTGATGGGACACAATCTCATAACCATGGCTCTCATCGATAAGAGTTGAATTTTGAATAAGTAAAAACCCTACGTTTTGTAGGGTTTTTACTATGGGGCGAATGATGGGGGTCGAACCCACGGCCTCCGGAGCCACAATCCAGCGCTCTAACCAACTGAGCTACATCCGCCATATTTAATTTTTGCAGGTCTCTAGTTCGATGTAACTACGCTACCAGATAAGTGCAAAAGTACTTGGCAATTATAGCAGAGGTCGTGTGATTTGTCGACTATTCCCAGGTGGTTTCTATCTCTGCGCCGAGTCTATTTAGGCGATTGGCGATATCTTCATAGCCACGGTTGATGCTATATACGTCGCGCAGGACAGATTTACCGGGCGCTGCTATCATCGCCAGGAGTATGACAACGCTTGGTCGTAGTGCAGAGGGAGCGGTGATGTCTGCTGGGCGCCAACGGGTCGGTCCCGTTATGTAGACGCGGTGTGGGTCGACCATCTCGATTGTGGCGTTGAGCTTAGATAGCTCAGTAAAGTAGATAGCTCGGTTTTCATAGCTCCAGTCATGAATTAGAGTGCGACCCTCGGCAACGGTTGCACACAGACCAAGGAATGGTAAATTGTCCATATTGATTCCAGGAAACGGTAGGGCATGGATCTTGTCTTTTGGTGCATGGAGCTTGGACTTCTTGAGAGAAATATCGACCAATCGAGTTTTGCCATTTCGGGCTGGGTATTCATCGGTCATGTCATATCGAAGCCCCATACCAGCGAGTGTCGCCATCTCAAGTTCCATAAATTCTATTGGTACACGTTTCACCGTGATTTCAGATTCTGTTACCACTCCAGCTGCAACGAAACTCATTGCCTCGATCGGGTCCTCGCTCGGATAATATTCAATCGTCTTGTTGATCGACTTAAGTCCGTGAATTTTGAGAGTCGTTGTGCCTATACCTTCGATTTTAACACCCAGTTTTTCGAGGAAGAAGCAAACATCTTGGACCATATAATTTGGGCTGGCGTTTCGGATCGTTACTTCGCCGTCATATAACGCTGCCGCCATGATGACGTTTTCGGTAACAGTATCACCGCGCTCAGTCAGGACGATAGCTTTTTTTACCGGTTTGGCGGTAGTTTTTGCCTGATAGCAATCAGCAGTAGCGACAACGTCGAGGCCAAATGGCGCTAGTCCGGTCATATGTGGCTCGACTGTTCGTGTGCCTAGGCTGCAGCCACCAGCAAACGGCAAGCTGAACTCTCTGTATTGGTGAAGTAGAGGGCCAAGGAACATGATAACAGTGCGAGTTTTTTTGGCCGCTTCAATATTCATTTCGTCAAGTTTCAACTTCTTTGGCGGGAGAATCTCGAGGTCGTTGTTGTCGAGCCAACGACATTTAACGCCGATGCTTTCTAGAACTTCGACGATTCGATTTACTTCTTCGATACGTGCTACGCGTCTCAGGGTTGTTTTACCCTTATTTAAAAGAGAAGCACAAAGTAGCCCGACGGCAGCGTTTTTGCTGGTTTTTACTTCGATTTCACCGTGTAGTTTTTTGCCACCATTGATTAGGAAATTAGTTTTTCCAGATTTGTTGATTCGGACGATTTCGCTCGACAATACCTCACTGATCCGTGCAATCATCTCTAGACTGATATTTTGACCACCTTTTTCGATACGATTGATAGCGCTCTGACTAGTGCCTAGTGCGGTAGCTAGCTCAGCCTGGGTCATGCCTCGAGATTGACGTGTTTCTTGGATAAGATTTCCGATGTTTCGAAGGTATTTTGTCGTGCTCATGAGTACAGATTATACCTATCATGATATATTGTCAAATAATTTTTTATGATATAATGCCACTATGATCTAGCGACGACATATCCACCTGAAAAGTATTGAAAACCTTGATAATTACAAGAGGAGAAATTGGATATGAACGATACGATTGTCGCGCAACTTATAGCCGGTGAACAGCAACGACAGCTCGAGGGCTTAGAACTAATACCTAGTGAGAATTATGTCAGCCAAGATGTATTGACGGCGCTTGGGAGCGTGTTTACAAACAAGTATAGCGAAGGATATCCAGGCAGGCGTTACTATGGCGGACAAGAGTTTACCGACAAGATAGAGCAGCTGGCGATTGATCGAGCAAAAAAGCTCTTTCATGCTGACCATGCAAATGTTCAGCCTCATAGCGGGGCACCAGCTAATGAGGCGGTATATAGCGCATGGTGCGAGCCGGGTGATACGATTCTGGCGATGGATTTATCTCATGGCGGACATCTGACACATGGCTCACCGGTAACTCGTAGTGCCAGGCTCTATAATTTCATCCGCTACAAGATGAAAGATAGTTCGACGGGTGAGATTGATTATGATGAGCTTCGTCAGCTGGCACTAGAGCATAAGCCAAAGATTATCTTGGCTGGATTTAGCGCTTATCCTCGTGAGCTTGATTATGATAAGTTTGCTGAGATTGGTCGAGAGGTCGGTGCGCTGTTGATGGCTGATGTGTCTCACATCGCCGGCCTCATCGCAGGTGGTGTTGCCAAAAATCCTCTCGACCATGGATTCCATGTTATGACCACGACGACTCACAAGACCTTGCGTGGTCCACGAGGTGGTTTGATTTTGTCTATGGGGGTGGTTGGTAACCCGCTCAAAAAACCAGAAAAGACTATCGAGAATATTCCAACTCTAATCGACCGCGCGGTATTTCCAGGTATGCAGGGCGGGCCACATATGCATGTGATTGCGGCAAAAGCGGTGGCGTTTGGTGAGGCATTGCGGCCTGAGTTTCGTGAATACGCTACGCAAATTGTCAAAAACGCCAAAGTACTTGCTGAGGAGATGCAAAAACGTGGTTTCCTGCTGGTTACCGGTGGGACCAGTAATCATTTGATCTTGGCTGATGTCTACAAGAGCTTTGGTGTCGACGGCAAGGTGGTCGAACGGGCTCTTGACAAAATTGGGCTGACGCTTAATGCCAATGCTGTGCCGGATGATCCTTTGCCGATGTTTACACCAAGCGGTATTCGTCTCGGTACGCCAGCCCTGACAACACGCGGTCTGTCTGAGGGGCATATGGCGAAAATTGCTGAATGGATGAAACAGGCTATTGACCATCGAGACGACGATACAGTGCTAAAATCGCTGCGCGTTGAGGTACGAGACTTTTTGGCTGATTTAGCGGCTCATTAACTTGACATTTTCGGGTTACGTTTATCGCCTACCTAAAAATAAAACCCTCGAGGTCATCTCGAGGGTTTTATTTTTAGGTAGGCGTAGTAAGTCTACTACGAGCAGATTGCTACTTCGCCTGTGCCAGTACCTACAACACCTGAGGCGCCTGAACCCACGCCTACGGCAACTTGCTTCTTCTTTACTAGGTCGTAGTATACTGCCTGTGCGCCTCTACCGCTATCACACTGTTTGTAGGCTACTGTCTTTGGATGTGCGTTGCCTGGATCTGCGGTGTCATTAGATAGGTTGGATGAGATGTTTGCGTCAAGTTTCGCTTCGTCTACGGTTGCAAATCCTGCAATATTATCTGGGTACTTTGCGTCAGGGGACGAGGTGTGGAACGCCTCTGCTTTCTTGGCTAGTGTTGAGGCGATGCCTTGGTTGGCTGTCGTGTTTGCGCGGTCTTGGATACCGTTATAAGCGACGATAGTGATGGCTGCGAGGATCGCAATAACCACGATAACGATGAGAAGCTCAACGATCGTGAATCCGCTTGATTTGGTTTGTTTTGTCATATTAGAGATGCCCCCTAATTAAAGTTAACTTGTATACCCGTATGATATCAAACCGTTTATGGCTATGCAAGAGCTTTTTTGTCGATACATTTACTACTGTTCAGCAACGAAATTAATGCCTGCGAGCGATAGCCAACCGTTGTTTGGCGTATTCCAAACTTGGACTTCGCCAGTAGGGAATACATCTATGCGGGCAGGAGCTACCGTGTTGCTTGCGGTTAGAAATAGTAGCCGGTGTTTTGGACGGTAGCCTGAGGGCAGTCTAAATAGTGTTGTACCGTTTGAGTTGGCGCCGAACCGGATGAGACCACGAATCAAGACTACTCCATCGGAGGCTCTCGTGAACGAGGCTGGCGAATAGTTTGTGCCAGGAGCGCTATAGTTTGACCAGCTATTCTCTAGCGAGGCGTTCGTCCATGATGGTGTTGGCGAGGTTCCGTAGTATATAGAATGCATGCTGTAGAATGATCCTGTGCCATAGCGATACATGAGGTATGTGCCATATATTGAGTAGTCGGAGAAAGAGTAGTTAGATGATGTTGGGTATATATCGTCCGCACCGCGACCATTGGCTGAGTAAAAGCTTGATGACGGGATGGTAAACATAGATGAATAAGGTGGGATTGAGTTTGGTGACGGGGGAAGGATTAGTCCTTCGAGGTGGATGCGCCCCATTGCATCCTTTGCAAAACCAGTGTTCATGAAGCCGCCACCGCCGCCGCTGGTCGTATAGTCGCGCCACGGGAGGGAGCATCCAGACGGGCAGGTAAAATTGCCACTTGGGACAGGATTCCAGGTCCCTCTACCGTCTGCTAGAAAGCTAACATTATCTAGTGACACCCAGGTCTGGTTGGTGTTATTCGTCATGGCTACTGCACCGTCTGGATCGACAGTCACCCAGGCCGCGTTATTTGATGTCCCCATGACGGTGACCATGACGCGTTTTGATGGGCGAAAGCCCTCTGGTAGGGTCGCAATCTTGCCTGATGCGCCACCTATGAGACCACGAAGCTTGACGAAGCCGGCACTAGTTATCGAGAAAGAGGCTGGCGCATAGGCATTATTGTGGGGTGTGCTGTTGTAGGATATCCAGCCGTTTTCTAGGTTGAGATTTGCAAAGAAGTCTGATTGAGTATCGAACTGAGCCGTGGCAGAGTTGGCTGTATCATTATGGGCGGTTACGCGTATCGAGACGGTTTGGCTAGGGCCAGTAGTGACGCCGAGGGTGGTTTTTGTCGTGACAGTTGGTGTAGACCATGCGCCACCATTTACACGAGTGGAAACTGTGTAGGCTTGGGCATTGGCTGACGACCACTGGAATGTTACTTTTGTAGGATTGTTGTCGATCGCTACCCCTTGGTTGAATATACTAATTGTAGGCGTTGCTGGTGGTGGTGTTGGTGGGATGTCGTTGATGCGCGATACCCTTACGCTGCCGGATTGGTTTATGTCTTTTCCGGCAGTTTTTTCACTTGTCGAGATTGTGATACCTATCGATGTGGCTAGTACGGGGTTGGTCGTTTCTGTGCCGTCTTTGGTGTAGTATGAGGTTCTAAAGTTGGTGATATGTTCTAGAAGAAGCTCATCGTTGGCGCGACAGCGTGGATATGTGGCGGAATTTGTTCCAACTGGGCAGGTGTTTCGTTGCCACGGAAGGTCGCAGACTGTATCGACGGTTGGTGGGTTATTTTTGTTGGCATCACGGACGATAACGCGACGCCAGAGTTGTTTTTTGCCGTCGCTACCAGCTTTTGTAAAGTAGATTACGCGGCTTAGGAGAACGCGGTTACCGGTTTTTCTACCGCTACAGGAGTGTGGCTGGTTGGCGTAATAAACGAGGTCACGTGTGTTGTTATATGGATTGTCGGTGGTCGCCTGTTGGGTCATGATCAGGTCGTCGTTCCCAGAGTTAAATGCACCAGTGCCTCCGTCTTTTCCTTGAGGTGCACTGATTAGGGAGAAGGTTGACATAAAATTGATGCTAATACGGGCGTCTTCTTCGATTCGGTTGAGCGCATCACGGGTATTGTAGGCGACAACGGTGCGTGCGTTTGCTACTAGCGCATCGCCGATCATAGAAACCATCGCACTGATAAGCACGCCGATGACGATTAGGACTATTGGAGCGACGGCAAGCATCTCGACAAGTGTAAATCCAGCGTGTCGACGGTTACGTTTTATCTGGTGTTTATGGACGAATAGCGATTGCACGGGTGACCTTTTGCTCTGTTATTGTGTGATAGGTGATAGTAACCGACATAAGACTGATATTTGAGGTTGTTTTGACGGAGCCGTCTGAATTATAGGTGTTGTATGGGCAGGTAATTTTTAATTCAGCAGACGCATTGGTGCCAAGCCCTGACTCGGCGGGTATGGCTGGGTTTCTCGTTGAGCTTGTGCAGGGAGAGGTTAGTAAATTCTGGTTTTGACGGAGGATCTGGTACGCCGCGCCGCTGGCCTGAGAGCGTTTTAAGTTATCGTTCGAGTCGCGTATAACTGCCGTATAAAGTTGATATCCCGACCCCAGTAGTAGCGCGCCAATTACGAGGGCAACGAGAAGTTCTACAGCGGTAAACCCTTCGGAGTATCTCATTGGTGCTTACTCTTTATCATCTTATATTCGTTGTCTATCTCTGACCAATAATATAGGTTGAATCGTACGCATGGACTATCGAGGCAATGTTGACCTGAGGCGTCAATGGGTTCGTAGAGATACTTTTCACGGTTGTTTCCGGTGGAGAAAGCGCTGTTGATCGTAGATTGAGCCTCAGGCTGACCAGTGCATGGCGCAGACGAACAGATGACGCCTACACCAACGTATGGTTCGGTGAATGCAGGAGGTGAAAACGACTGCTCTGAGGTGCCAGATAGGTTTTTTGGCCCGTAGCCACCTGGTACTTGCTGGGGCGTCCAGCCAGCTTGGCTCTGGCCAAACGTGTGAAATAACTCGGCTACACTAGGGTATGTTCCGGGCCCTATGTATGAGTTGACATCTGGGTATGCCGAAACTGCCGTAACGACAGGGTTGCCTTCTTTGTAGCGCGTTTCGAGTCCGCGGGCGATATTTTCTACGTCGGTTTTGCGCTTGTTGTCACGGGCGTTTGCTTGCGTGGAGGATATATTTAGTACCGCAAGTCCGATAAGAATTGCCATAATCACCATGACAATTACAATCTCCACTATAGTGAACCCACGCCGAGCGTTCATGTATTTAGAATAAGCGGTTTGGAGCGGAAAGGCAAGGGTAGGGAGGCTACATTTCGAGCGGTTCTTGCTCGATCATGATGCGAAACTTATCACGGACGCCACCGATAATTTCATCTCTTGCTCTGGCGAGATCGGTATATCCTGAGGCAGATTCATTTATAAGCACTAAGGCATTTTTGTCGTGAACGCGGATACCGTGGAGAAGTTGACCCTTAAAGCCAGCTCGTTCGATTAGCCAGCCGGTGGGTATTTTGTATGATCCATCGGTCATGTCGTAGGCGGGGATGTCAGGGAAACGTGTTTTTAGGTCCTTGAGTTGCCAGGTTTCAATGATAGTATTTTTGAAGAATGACCCAGAATTAGGTCGCTCTTTTGGGTCGGGAAGCTTGTCTGTGCGGATGGCAATAACCGCCTCACGTAATGCTTGTGGCGTATAAATTGAAATATCATTTTTGTCTAGGTAGTCTTGGACGGCCTTATAAAACGGTGGGTGAGGAGCAGATTTATAGAGTCGAAGAGTGATTGAGGTGATGATATATCGTCCCATCTCTTCGCCACGAAAAATACTGTGGCGATACGAGAATCGACACTGCTCATTTGTAAGGGTAACGATACTGTCAGATTGTTTGTCGTATGCCTCTAGCGACAACAATGTATCGGCGACCTCTTGGCCGTATGCGCCAATATTTTGAACCGGTGCCGCCCCAGCGGTGCCTGGAATCATCGAGAGACATTCTATCCCAGTAAGATTCATATCAACCACTCTTTTGACGACGTCGTCCCAAATTTCTCCTGCACCAATTTTGATCGTAGCGTCGGTTGCTGTCTCTTCGATAACCTCAAAACCAGGTATACGATTACGCACAACTAGACCATCGTAGCCTTCGTCTTTGACGAGTGTATTACTGCCACCACCTAATATGTAAATCGGTAGATGTTGGGCGGTTGCGCGTTTGACGGCTTCGGCCGCCTCTTCTGGGGAGTGGATATCGGTCATGAAGCGTGCGACGCCACCTAGGCGCATGGTCAAATGGTTTTTCAAAGGGATATCTATATGAATGTCCATGATAATATCAATTATATCACTGTAAAATATGATATAATGATCATTGTTAGCACCCGTAGCTCAGTGGATTAGAGTACTTGGCTTCGAACCAAGTGGTCGCACGTTCGAATCGTGCCGGGTGTACCATATGAAAATCAAAGGACTCCTCGGAGTCCTTTTTATTAATATTTTAATCTGTAAAAACCTATTACCACGTGGCAAATAAAATTAGGCCTAGAATAGTTTTTATAGAGGGAGTTATTTACAATATCGAGGTAAACTGCTATAATTCCTGAAGTTATGGGCCAGTAGCTCAGCTGGTTAGAGCACCTGCCTCTTAAGCAGGGTGTCGTGGGTTCAAGCCCCACCTGGCCCTCCAGATAAATAGCCTACTATTATGGTAGGTTTTTTGCTTATTTTCGGGTATAATACTCTCTACAATGCCATCACTTAACTCAATTGGTCAGCGCCTCGTGGCGGGACTTACGCATGCAAAATATGTCGACGATGAGACTCGTCGACGTGTTGCTCGCGCCGAAAAGGTTAATGTTGTTGGTGCAGGTGGTGTCTTGACTGCTGCGTACGAACAGTTGCGCAATGCGGCAGAGAATACTGAGGAGCACTTGTTGTTGCAAAATGCGATACGACGCTTCTATAAGCGACTGTTTATCATGCGCGACGAAGCACTGGTCAGAAGGAGCGGCGGCGAGCTGGTAGTGGAGTTAACGTTGGCGGGTTATATTCCAAACGATAGCCTCTTGGAGGGTGATCTGGATGGTATATCGAAACTTGCTATCGATCACTATCAGATGTACGAAAAGCTACAAAAGCGCCGATCAATCTCTCTGGACACGTCAACTAAATGGATACTTGATACGCTTTCGGTCGGTGTCGCTCGCTTAATCAGCCCACATGCTACTGACGATGTGTTTGTTGATTTTGCCTATCAGTACCTCGATAAACTGAGCCAGTCTTCATCAAAGAAAAAAGAAAATACCGATACGCATAGTGCCGCACTTTTTGCGGCAATTCATAAGGCGCTATTAAAATCTGATACGGCGACAATCCGAACTGATTTGCTAGCTCGCTATGGTATTGCGGTAAACATGAATGATCAGTACGTGACATACAACAAGCTAATTGATAAAATGCTCGAATCAGCCGAGGCAGATCGTCTATATCATCTCGCCAACCGACAAGGAGCGCCACTGCGTATAGTGCGACGTATGATCGAGAGTCGGGCTGATGTCATCGATTTACTACCACGCCGAGAGGCATTTCTCGAGGCGTTTGAACAGCAGGTGGCGCAAGAATATTCGTACATAATACATAGAGTAAATCGAGCGATTGTCAGAAGTGTAATTTTTCTGGTCATAACAAAGTTTCTGATCGGTATAGCGATCGAGGTGCCTTATGATTTGTGGGTTCACAAAGAAATCCTCTGGTGGCCGCTAATAATCAACTTACTATTTCCGCCGCTCTATATGGTGGCGCTTCGTTTGACGCTGAATTTGCCAGGCTATGCCAACACCACCGCACTGGTTGGTCGGATTGATAGTATACTCTACGGATCAAGCAGCGTCTTGTGTAAACAGCAATCTACTCAACGTCGGTATGGTCCTGTATTTTCGATTATGTATATTATCTTTGGGCTCGCTGTATTTAGCGGTGTAACATGGCTTCTACTGATGATGGGATTTGCGCTAGTACATATAGGTATATTCTTTATGTTTATTTCGGCGGCTAGTTTCCTCGGGTTTAGACTTAGCCGGCTTATTCGCGAGCTCGAAGTGGTACGTGGAGCAAGCAACGGCTTCACGGTTTTGCGTGATTTTATATATCTTCCATTTGTGGTGGTCGGTCGCTGGATGAGCGATAAGTACGCTCAGGTAAACATCGTGAGCCTTGTTCTTGATATGCTGATTGAGCTACCACTAAAGACAGTGCTGAGGTTGATCCGCCAGTGGAGCGCATTTATTGATGACCGAAAGGATAATATCTCATGACAAAGCTATTGAACGGTCTAGAGCTGCAAAGCTATATAAAATCACGTCAACTCAGGCAGGTGAGAAATCTGCGCCAGGAGCATCACATTGTCCCTAGGCTACTTATTTTGAAAAGCCTTGGCGCGAGTCCAGTGATCGATACATATGTGCGCATGAAGACTAAGTTTGCTGAGGATATTGAGGTCGAGGTTATTGTTGAGTCGCTTTCGGAGGCTGACATGATAAATAGGATAGCTGAGGCTAATATTGACTCAAAGATTCAAGGAATAATTGTCCAGCTACCTCTAGATGATATTAGTCAAACCGATACACTGTGTAATAAAATCACACCCGAAAAAGATGTGGACGGGCTAGGCGTTGGTAGCCTGTTTCCAGGCGCTACGGCGCAGGCGATTGATTGGCTTTTGGCGGGCTACGGGATTGACCTGACTAAAAAGCATATTGCGATAGTCGGTAATGGCAGACTTGTCGGTAACCCGCTTTCGCAGATGTGGAAATCTCGTGGCTATATGGTAACGATTCTGGACAATTCATCGGATAATATACCAGAGGTATTGCGTGCGAGTGATGTAATTGTTTCAGCGACAGGTAGTCCGCGAATTGTTAAAAGTTGTGATGTGAAACCTGGGGCGATTGTTGTAGATGCAGGTACGGCGAGCGAAAAGGGTAAGATTGTGGGCGATGTAGCCGAAGATGTGCGTGAACGAAAAGACCTAACTATCACTCCAAAAAAAGGTGGCGTTGGTCCGCTAACCTATACTGTCTTATTTGATCACCTCATTGAGGCGTGTCTCAAAAAAGCAGGCATGCTTTAACGTCGGGTCTGACTATCAGACTGGATTAGTCTGTAATCCCGAGGGCGTCTTTGACGCGAACTACAACCTGGCTTGGTGTGAGATCTGCTTTGACGATGTAGCTATGGATACCGAGTGAACGGAGTGATTTTGGTGCTTCTTCTTCGCCAAGGTTGGTGAGGATGATGACGGGTATTTTCGCGCCCCAAGTTGATTTACGGATAATCTCAAGTGCTTCAGCGCCACCCATATTTGGCATTTGAAGGTCGAGGAGGATAATTTCTGGTTTGAATTTTTCAGCCATTTTTATACCAGCCTGCCCGTCGCTCGCTGTCGCAACATCAAAGCCGGCCGCTTCAAACTTCATGCGATACATCTGGTTGATAACTTGGTCATCTTCAATGATAACGATTTTTGTCATATTTTTAGTATAATGGCAGCAGGTAGAAATAAGCAATATGAGAGAATCACTTTATACACTTGAGAAGCACAAAGATGAGGTACTACTTGGGCTCGATCTTGAGGCTGACGATCGCCTAATCCAAGAAGTTGATCAGGCTAGAGAGCGCGGCCATGACGCAACAATTGGAATGACTGAGGATGAGGCTTATGATCATCCAGAGAAAATCAGAAGTGTATATGAGTTTTTGGACGGTCTTGACGATCAGCTAGCGGTTGAGCGTCATCGTGCTATCGAGAGGGGGCTTGGTAGACTGGGTATAAATCCGATTGGCAGACAAATACGTCGAGCTCAGGCCATCGATCGTGCGATCGATCCTCATCGTGTTGAATTATTGTTTGGCCCACAGAGGGCGGTTGATTGGCATAATCAGCGTGGTAGCGCGTCGGCACTTTTATCGATTGTCAGTGCGCACGACCTGATGGTCGATCGAGATCCCGAGACCGGATTTTACGAAACAATGAGTGGGCCACTTGACGATAGAATATTTGACTATCGGTTTGGCGAAAATGCTGGATCTTTGTCTGGCCTCTCTCTAAACGAGGCATTGATTCAGGGAGAGATGAGGTTTAAGCGGAGCGACTGGATAACTGCAAAAGAGAGAAGCTCGGCTCGCTTAACTCAGCTAAAAAGTTTTATTGACGCGCCGGTCTCGCCGGTATTCAAAGACGTGACTCAGTATTGTACAGATGCGCTTGGAATTAGAGCCAGACGAGAAGAAGTTCGCGATGCGATTCGGGATCACCTCTTGGAAAAATCAGAAGAGGAGCGAAAACGTGAGTTTCTCATGATGAGTTTTGGTTGCGGTACTGCCCTGCCGATGCTTGATATAGTAAAAGACCTAAAAGATACGCTAGACATAAATAGTCGTTTGATTCTACTCGACCAAGACCCTCTAGCACTTGCATCTGCATCATTATTGGCCGAGGATATGGGTCTGGCTGATAATATCGAGATCCACTGTGAAAGATTGTTCAATAGTTTTGGTCAGCCTATCAAGCTTGATACCGTTCTAAAGGGTCGCCAGCTCGATGTCGCCGAAGATTCTGGTTTGCGTGAGTACTTGCCAGATATGATATACCGTTGGCTGACTCGAGAGTCCTGGAATGCGCTCAAGCCGGGCGGTATCATGACGACCGGTAACATGAACCGCAATCGCCCTCAAGCGCGATTTATCCACGGCATGATGGGCTGGTGGCCACAGGTGAGAATGCGTACAATTCGAGAGGGGTTAGAGCTTCATCGTCGCGCAGGTGTGCCAACTAAAAATACACGAGTACGTGTGACACGAGATGGAGTTTATAGCATGTACTTTACAGAAAAACCGTCGTAAAATAGAACACAAATGATAGAGTTTATGCTTGTCGCGACACTGGTGGGCTCGTCGATCCTGGCAATCGTAATTTTGATGAGCGACGGTAAACGACGTTCAAATCAGTTATTTGCTGGAGTAGCGGCGTGTTTTGCGCTTTGGTCTTTGAGCATACTACTGTTCTCGGCGACGATGGAATCTCGCTATGCGCTCGCTTATTCCAAATTGTTTTATGGTGGATCTGTGCTGTTTGCGCCTCTTATTGCGATATTTGCCTTGTATTATCCTCGAGAAAAATCCATACCAAAACCATTGTGGCACGCTACAGTCTGGAGCGCAGTACTTTTTTTGGTGGTTATACTGACTCAGGATCATGTCATAATAAGCGAGCTGAGCCGTGAGGCTGGTGGTTGGCGAGCAGTTATCAACCAGCCAGGATACTTGGCGTTTAGTTTGTATTTCATCGTCTATTTTGCGATTGCGATTGGTGTCGCTTTTCGGAAATATTTCTTATATAGAGGTAGTGAGCAGAAGCGCGCCTCATACTATGCGTTTGGTATTTTGTTTACGAGTATCCCAGGATTTGTTGCAGACTTAATTTTGCCGTATTTTGGTGATTATCGATACATCTGGATTGGTCCCGTTGCTTCGGTTTTGTTTCTCATGATGACGGGTTATAGTATCGGTCGACATCGCATGCTTGACGTGAAGCTTTTTTTGGCAAAAACTGCCCTATACGTCATCGTCATACTTGCTATATCTGGTGTCTATGCTGCAACGATTTATGTATTGACGACGGTGCTTCTCGGAAACAATGTCAGTCCGAGTGTGCAGTTTTCGGCGAATGTGGTCGCATCTTTGATAGTTGCTGTTAGCTTTGGTCCGATTCGGGCTGGTGTTGACAGGTTTCTTAATCGTTATTTTCGGTACCAGCGGTATGATAGTCGAGTTTTGATTGACGAAATTACGACGATGTGTGTGGAAATTACCGACCTTCGGATACTAGTCGAGAGTGTAATCGATAAGACGGACGATGCATTTAACCCGCGGATGATAGCGGTATTGTTTCGAGATTCGGCGCACGCAGATATCGTGAGGGGCAAGCTTGCGGATCGATATCGTTCATTTGATTATCTAGAAAAACTTGTATCTCGCGAAGTAATCACACCCCCAACAATTGGTAAAGTCTTGGAACTGAGGACACCCGCTCAGAGAATCGGTTATTTTATAATCGGTAGCGAGGCGGATGGTCGACTGTATCGACATGATGACGAACGAGCAATGGGTGTGATCGCCGATGAGTTGTCGGTGGCGCTCCAAAATATCTTTCGTCTCGAGGAGATTCGGGCATTTGCACGCACGCTTGAGCGCGAGGTGAATGACGCGACAAAAGAACTAAGAGAGAGCAACAACAAATTGCTGGAGCTAGACGCGACAAAAGACGAATTCGTCAGTATGGCGAGCCATCAGCTTCGCACGCCGTTGACAAGCGTCAAGGGCTATTTGAGCATGGTGCTAGAGGGTGACGCGGGCGATTTAGCGCCTGCCCAACGCGAGCTACTCAAGGAGGCTTATACGAGTAGTGAAAGAATGGTTCACTTGATCGGCGATTTTCTAAATATGAGTCGCCTCCAGACCGGGCGATTCGTGATCGAACGTCACCCAGTCGATATAGCACGGATTATCGAGCAAGAGGTTGATAGCATGAAGCCGATCGCACTGTCTCATGATATCAAGCTGACACTAAAAAAACCGACTCGATCTCCGATACTTTATCTCGACGAAAACAAGATCCGTCAGGTCGTTATGAATTTTATTGACAATGCAATTTACTATTCACCTGAGGGTACGCCAGTAGATGTAGTGATGGAGATTGAGGATGGTGATGTTGTTTTGAAGGTTGTCGATCAAGGAATGGGCGTGCCGGCTAACGTCCAAAAAAAGCTATTTACAAAGTTTTTCCGCGCCTCAAATGCGCGCAAACAGCGCCCAGACGGTACAGGGATTGGCTTGTACTTAGCGAAGCGAATCATCGACGGACATCAAGGAAAATTAGTATTTGAATCGGCGGTCGGCAAAGGAAGTACGTTTGGCTTCCGTCTGCCAATTAGACGATTAGCTAGCCCGCCCGAATCTACAGGCGGTGCATCCAAAAAAAACACCCCATGACAACGGGGTATTTTTTTAAATAAAGTGCTGAAACTGATGCTTCAGACTTGTTGCTATCGGAGCGGTCAGTCTCGTTTGGTTTCGATAGGTGGATTATCGATCAGACTATACCTTTTCATACTAGTTACATTAGAAGTTTTATACCAGGAGGCGCCGTGCGCACGAGAGGAGATAGCCCCTCGACAGTTACGTACGAACGCCTCCTGGTTTTGGTATCACAATCAACTACTTAGCCATTCCGTGAGGAACGGCCAGATCGATATACCAAGGTCGGCGTGACCCGACCTTGGTATTAAAAAACTAGCGCACCTGGTTGATGAGTGACGCTTTTAACGCCATCTCATCCCAGTTGACGCTGCCGAAGCCGGTGTACACTCCGAGCAGGAGTGCTGCCACCGCGAGAAGTGCCATCCAGCGCCTTCTCGTTCTTGGGTCGGAGCGGGCAAGTAGGCATATAATGCCTACCCATATCCACGCCAAAGGCCAGTTGCTTTCTATGCTGAGCAGTCCGTGGGTGTACCATGCCACAAACCCTAGCCCGACCAGGCTCAGCCGTCGTGCGCCGGCCAGTCCTCCGCTGAGGAGGGCAATGGCGACAAGGCCGACCAGAAACTCGCCTAGACCCATAGACAGCGCGACGCCGGCGCCTTTTATCAGGCACCAGGTGGCGAGACCTAGAAGCGACAGGCTCACTCCCAGGAAGAGGACGATGTCGCCCACCCTTCCTTGCCTGGTGGCCTGGTACATGGCGATTAATGTCGCCAGTCCCAGGCTGATCATTGACGCTATGGCGAACGCAGCCGCAAGCATCATATCGGTTGCCTCAGTTACTCTCTGTGAGCCACTTAATGGCTTTTTTCACCAGTGGCTTTATCGGCGGTCTGGGTCGAGCTGACTCTTGGGGTTTTATCTCCCCCTGAGCCATTTCGGCCTCGGCTCCAGCTACGTCGAAGGCAACAAAGGCCTGATTTCTCAGTGCCATGTCATCGCACTTGACTGTATCAAGTGCTAGATTAAGTGCATCCTTTATCGTGGCGCCGAGCCTGAGTGCGTTAAAGAATGCGTTAAATGCCGTGTACCAGCTGTCATCTCCGGGGTGAACCCCCGGGACATCCAACGCAGCAGTTATTCGCTCACTCAGGGTGCGAATTTTCTTTGCCATTTTTATTTCCTTTCTCTAGGACTGGTCGGACCCTTCTCGGACCGACTGATTTCGGTACCTGATTGCACCAGAATACTAGTAGGCGAGTCTGTTTATCGTCTATTAGTATTCCGGCGCAACCAAAAGAATAGGAAATAGTTGATTGATGTACCTCGCTGTTACCAGAACAGCGACAGATACCGCGAATCTCGTGAACTCTGTCGCTGCCCTCGTAGTAGGTTAGTACAATAAGGTATAGCCTGATTATTAATGTTCCCATCTCTTGACGAGAGGTATTCACCTCGCCTATCGTGACCTTAAGATTTTATCACAAAAAGCTAGAAATGTCAATACGAAACTAAGGGGTCAACTCAGCAAAGGACGAGTTCCACACGCTAGGATTGGGTATTGTAAAAATCTGGATTTGATGATAATACATATATTAACGGCAAATTGCCGGGCACCTACTAGAAAGAGGTTTTGATGAGTGTATCAGGCATTGAGCCGACGCGAGAGCAAGCGGTGCGGATAATGGGAGGTAGACTCTCCCTCGCTGAGATAATAAATGAGGGATGCCTGCCCCGCCTGAGGGGCGAGGCGAAGTCCAGGGTGGCGGACGCATTTAGCCTGGTGACGCTTTGCCTGTCAGTTGGTGGGCGCTGTCGTCAAGCACCAGAGAATACTATTCCTGTTGACGAAGACCTTGAGTCTCTCGTTGGGTATATTGTTACCCATATAAAAAGACCAGGGAAATTCGTGCGGGTGAGCGACCTGCGTGATAACTATAGAGGTCTGTCCTATAGCTGGCGCGAGTCGGTACGATCACAGGCTCGCTATTCGCTGGTCAAAGAGGCTGTCGAAGAACTGCTTGATAGCATGGTTCAGTTGTGGCATCACACAGGACCCGGCTTCTCTAGATGGCAGTCGGCTCAGTCTCTGATTGACGAGTGTAGCTCGGGGCGTAGGCCGAGTCGTCGCGGGCGTCGCGGGCGTCGTAGGCGTCGTAAGAAGTACGACCGACGACCATATCACGGTCGACCGGATCGCGACCGAAACAATGGCACGGTCGCGAGGGGGTCTCGGTCGGCGGTTGCTGGCACTAGAGACCTCATCTGGGGGTGAGCGTGGGTAAATCCATACTCACCCCTTATTCATAACTTGAAATAATCCTAGTTTTTGATAAAATAGTACGAGCATAACGCTAAACGGTCCCATCGTCTAACGGTTAGGACACCAGGTTTTCATCCTGGCAATTCGGGTTCGATTCCCGGTGGGATCACCATCAAATCATTTATCATCCATCCGGATACCAAAAACGCTCACTCAGACTAGCAATATAATAAGAATTGTTTGATGCAGTGTTTGATAAAAATCTCACCAAAAATAGGCGAGACTTTTATTAGTAAAGGTTATCTGTTGGTTAGATATTATTATCAAAAGAGAACTGAACGCTAGAGAATTTGCTTTTTAGAGATTCAACTTTTTCTTTAACATCTTTACCATCTAGCGCCTGTTTAATTAGATTAGCGATAATTGCCATCTCCTCTTCCTTCATACCTCTTCGGGTTATCTCCTGTGTACCTAGCCGTATGAAATTACCGTTATTCTGTATTCTAGGGCTGTCAAATGAGGAAGCGATAGAGTTTTGATAAAGAGTATCGTAGATGGATCTTCTTTCACCTAATCTATCCGTTAAAAAGAAAGGTAAAAAATGAAAGTAATTGAACTAAATATAGAAGTAGATCAGGCTTTCGGTAATCTACACCGTGACCGATGTGTGTTAATCGCTGTAAAAGATAAGGATGACAAGCTCCTAAGCGGGGCAAAACCAGGATTCTTTCCGCCAACTATCACAAGGCTGCTGGGTGGAGGATTGGATAAAGGTGAACGGCCTGAAGCTGCCGCTATTCGCGAGCTATCTGAAGAGTTAGGGGTTGAACTATCTGTTGAGGATTTAGAGCCAATTGCAAAATTTATAACCAATGCAGTAGATAGGGATGGAAAAGAGTATAAAAATGAAACCTATCTGTATGGCGCCAAGCTCAAAGATCAGAAATATCGACCAGGAGATGATGTTAAACAGATCATTACTCTCAGCAAAGACGAGACCTTACAATTGGCTGATTCGTTTGAGAGTTTGCCTGCTTGTTTATGGTATATAGGCGAGGAGGGTGATTTCTCTTGGAGCGATTACGGAAAGATGTACGGCCCAATACATCGAGTTGCAGTAGAGTATCTTTAGAAGAATATTGAGATTAGAATCTGTTTGTTATTCACTTATTAGCTAAAATTAAAATCTACTTCTACAATCATAAACCCTTGCTCAAACGAGCGAGGGTTTTCTTGTGGATTTAAATAGTCTTAGTGAGTTTTAATTTCTTCATGCCTCATATTATACCTAAACTCACACTCTTTGAGGTGGAGGTTGAAATGGTCTTTTCTGAGTCCTCTTAGCTTTGCTAGACGAACTTTAGTGATACCCCAGAAATTCTCGATGCCATTGATATGGTTTTTAGGATTGTCTTTTGAAACAAACTCATTATTTCCATGGCTAACCCGGTAGTGGTGTTTGTATCCCTAGTCAACCAGGCTGTCGTAGCTACGCCAGCCATCACTATAGATGGTGCTATCCGGCTCTACTTTCATCTGTACAATCTGTTTTAAGGTCTTTCGGCTAACATTGGGGACTATTTGGGTGTAGACTTTGCCATCGTGCTTTAAAAGACCGAAAACGATGATTTTCTTGCTGGCGCCGCGCCCACGAATACCACGCACGCGACGCGGACCAAAGTAACTTTCATCTATCTCGACTTCACCTGATAGCGGTGAGGTTGCTTTACAGTGCTTGGCAATAACGATACGAATATGTGTGAGAATTCGATTGACAGTATTGCGATTTAATCCGGTTAGCGAGGCTATCTGAGTGGCGGTAATATCTTCGCAAAACAACCTCACTATCTGCCTGGTTTTAGCCTCTGAAATATGTGAACGTTTTAAATACTTGTTTTCCATCTGCTATTTAGTGTAATTGATGGGGGGGGTAAAGTAGGCTTGAACCAATTTTTATATTCCCCGTGAGGTCACCACGAAAACAGCTCACTCTCTAGGGGTGGGCTTTTTTCGTGATTGAGTGAATCCGCAGAAACAGAACTAATGAATAATAGTATAAGGTTTTTGATGATATATTAAAGCTATGGGGCAATGATATAATAAATAGTCAAGATAACTTATCAAGCTAATAGGAGAGTGTCATGATACGACGGTCGAAGTCGCAGAAATCTAAGCAGCCTACTCTACTACTTGCTATTTGGTTCGTCGCTATGGCTATAGCGGTTGCTGTTACTGTGCCTTTGCAGATTGCGATTGGCTTACCTTTTGAACTCTATGCATTGGTAACACTTGCTCCTTTTATAGCATACTTGGCGACTATACCGCTTCGACACTGGCGACCGTCTCGGTGGCAGACGGTTAGTGCCGCGCGATGGGCTATGAGTATTATTTCAGCCTGTTTGACTATCGGTGTTGTCGGATTATTGTTTGTGGCTATCGGCTACAAACCACACTGGCAACTTCCGACCGCGGGGGCGTCAATTGGCGTGTTTTTACTGTTACAAATATTTGGCGCGTTTACCGAGGAGGTTGGTTGGCGCGGTCTAGTCCAGCACTGTGGAGAAGCATGTGGCCATAGGCTGGTGGTGGCGGGATTAAGTGGTTTTATCTTTGGGTTATTGCATTTTAGTTTTTGGTCGCTCGGGTTTATTCCATCGTTTACTTTTTCGCTAACTGCAATGTTCTTGGCTCTCACTATCGTCACCACCTACAATGGTTCATTTTGGCAACGTATGGTGCCAGCCACAATTTTACACACCGGAGCCAACCTGATGCTGGTAGTCTTTGCGCCAAATGATCTAGCATTTGCTACCTCACCAATTGTTCTTGCTGCCACTATCGTCATGTTTATATTTGCGCTTTGCTATCGTCAGGTTTGGAAAAAGGTCTATGAAAATGGAGCATCGTAAGTTTGGTGTATAAAGGTTGCGTAGATTTTTGTGGAGAAAGCCAATCGTGACAAACTATGCCGATGATCGTCCCGTTATTATGATTGTCGAAGATGAGCCTGCTCTACGTAGTGGTACTGAGCAGTTCCTTCGCCAGCGTGGTTTTACGGTGGTGACGGCGATCAGCGGCGAGGAGGCGCTAAAGAAATTTACTGAGGCGGATGTGATTATCCTTGACATCATGCTACCGGCGATGAGTGGCATTGAAGTGTTGCACCAAATTCGCCAGACCAGCGACGTGCCGGTGCTGATGTTGACGGCGCTACATGATGAGCCGACGCAGATTGCGAGTTTTGACGAGCTGGCGGATGATTATATGAGTAAGCCGTTTTCGCTGGTGATTTTAGAAAAGCGAATTAAGGCGTTGCTCCGCCGTCAGCAGTCTGTCAAAAAAACCTTGTGGCGCCGCGGTCTAGCCTCGGTGGATTTCGCGGCTTATCAGGGTTTTTATGATGACACTGACGCACACCTCAAGCCCAAGGAAGTGCAGCTGCTCAAGCTGCTGGTAGACAATCCAAGCATGGTCTGGAGCCGGCAGGCTATCATTGACAAGTTGTGGCGTGATGACGAGGTGCCGTTCGACCGAGTGATTGATGTTTACATCAAAAACTTACGCAAGAAATTGCACCTCGACTGCATCATCACGGTGAAGGGAGTGGGTTATCGCTATGAAGCGGCTTAAATTATTTCCCAAAACATTTTTGGTGTCAATCGGCCTATTCGCGGCGTTGATCATCCTGGTGCATGCGCTGGTCTACACCTTGATGCCGCAATTTTATCTGCAGCAAAAAGAGCGCGAGGCGGCGGACAATCTCACGGCGCTCGTGGCTGAACTACGCGGTAAATCGACTGAGAAAATGCGCCGTCTCAGCCAGGATTTTGCTCAGGTGAAAAATGTTAATATCACGCTGACGATTGATGGGCGCGACCAGTATTTTCAAGGGTTTCAGTCGATCAACATCGTGACGGATAGCGGTAAATCGGTCGACACTAGCGTGGTAAAAATTGCTGACGGCCAAACGGTCGATCCGCGCTCGGTGATTTTGCGGCAGGGGAGTGTGACGAACAACCAAGGCCAAACGATCGCCGTCAAGCTGCTGGCCGACGTGGCGCCCGTCACTCAGGCCAAACTCGCTACCTTGCACGTACTGCCATATACCATGCTTGGCTCACTGCTCGTGGCGCTGCTATTTTCGTACATCTACAGCCGATTTGTGACACGGCCGATTCGCCAGATGGCGGCGGTGACGACGACTATGCAGCGGCTAGAAAAGGGTGCGCATTATCCAGTGAATAGCCGTGATGAAATCGGCGTGCTGGGGCGAAATATCAATGAGCTCTATCAAAATCTGTGGCAAACGATTCGCTCGCTGGAGCATGAGAATAAGCGGATCACCCAGCTCGAGAAAGAGAAAATCGCCTTCCTTCGCGCGGCCTCGCATGAGTTGAAAACGCCATTGGCAGCACTACGGATCATGCTTGAGAACATGCAGCTAAACATCGGCGAGTATAAAAATCGCGATCAGTACCTGGCGGAGTCGGTGGCACAGGTTGACCGTTTGGCGGCAATGGTAAATGATGTCTTGCGCTCTGGCAATGTCGCCGAGCAGGCTCTGCGTCAGGAAAAGCGGCTAAGGATTGATAAGTTAATCGCTGAAGTAATTGACGATTATATGTTGCTGGCGAAAACGCGCGGCATGACTTTCGAGGTTAATACAGAACCAGCGACCATTAGTGCCAATCGTGACATGATGCGCCACGTCATCTCGAACCTGGCGTCAAACGCAGTGCGCCACGGCGACACCGGGAGCGTGATAACGATTACCTGTGACCAGCACGAACTGGCCATCGAAAACGCCTGCAGACCACTCACCAGAAAACAACTCCAGCACGTTTTTGACCCGTTTTATCGGAACAATGCCACCACGAAACAGTACGCCGACAGTAGCGGCATCGGCCTCTACACCGTGAAAATGTTGCTCGACGCCAAGGGCCTAGACTACGACTTCACGCCGCACGGGCGGGGTATGCGGTTTGTGGTAAGGTTTGAGTAGGAGGATATGATGGACAGAGAGCTAGAGAAAATGAGTTTGAAAGAGTTGTGGCAATTATTCCCCATATTTCTTGTAGAACACAATAGAGAATGGGCACGCTGGTATGATGAGGAAGTGAAAGCCATCTCCTCATTGGTGCCAGAAAAATACATAACACAAATATCTCACATTGGTAGCACGGCCATCCCAAATATACAGGCAAAGAATATAGTAGATATATTGCTTGAAGTCCCGTCGGAAAAAGAATTAGAGCCTGTAAAAAATATCCTTGTTGAAAATAATTGGTTGTGCATGAGTGAGAAAGCAAAACGAATCTCATTGAATAAGGGATATACCAAACAGGGCTTCGCGGATAAGGTATTTCATCTCCACATTAGGGTGGCGGGAGATAATGATGAGATCTATTTTAGGGATTACCTAATTGAAAATAGTATCATCGCCAAACAGTACGAGAAATTGAAACTACAACTTTGGAAGGAATTTGAGCATGACAGAGATGGGTATACTGATGCAAAAAGTGATTTCATCAGAAAGTATACTAAGATAGCTAGAGAAAAATACAGATCCAAGAACAGGTCGTCTTAAATTGTGAGCAGTAAAGTCGTCAAACAGACTCTCAACTCCTGCTTTACATAAAGACCGTCGCTAAGCATGTCATACTGAAGCACTAGCGATCTGTGCTAAATTAAACCATGGATGGATTCATTCTAGTAGCAATAAAATTATTGATTGGGTTTTTCGCGTTGACCATAATCATCAATGTTTCCGGAAAGGGTAATTTGTCGCCGTCATCTGCCAGTGATCAAGTGCAGAACTATGTGCTGGGTGGTATCATTGGAGGCGTCATTTATAACAATAGTATTCAAATTTTGGATTACATCGGTATTTTTTGTATATGGTGCGCGCTGGTGCTGACATTGAAATGAATAAAACGGTATAACGTGAAAGCAAAGCAATTGATCGACGGTAGGGCGTTGATAATCATTGATAATGGAAAAATCAATATTGAAGATTGCAAGAAAGTTGGTCTGAGCGCTCATGACGTATCATTCAAGCTGCGAACTCATCATATCTATTCAACGAGAAAAGTGAAAAGAGCCTTGGTGGAGTAAGACGGCGAATCGATCATTACTCACGAAGAGGAAGAGAACCCGAAGTTTCCGTTGATAACCGACGGGCAACTGCAGACTGATATTTTGCATATTATTACCAGTCCATCCTCTGCTTCACTGCCGCCAAGTAATAACGATAATAACTATTCGGGTCTGAAACGAAAAAGTTGTTATCGATATAGTCGTTTGGACGAATTTCAATATGCTGGTCGTTGGCGTATGGCTTGATGAGGTGTATAAATTCAAACTCAAACCCGCCAGACAATCTCTTTACTTGTAGGCTTTCGTCGATGGGATCGGGATAATCAATTGCTACAAGTATGAGCGACTGATTAGATGTCGTCTGGAATAGATAATATGTCGCGTCTGGATATAATGTAATGAAAGAAGCAAACTCACGGACGTATGTTGCCTCTTTAAGTACAGGAAAGGCTCGGGTAATGAAATCTGGTATTGCGATGTTGATGCTATTTTTCATTTCTCTATGATTGTACTATTTTGAGTGTGAAAATGGACAGTTTTATGACGTGTCCAGGTCGATAGGCTAGCAGAGGCCGGTCAGGTGCGAGCGAAGATCGTTGCCGTACATCACATCCCATTCGTTACTAACAATGACGGCTCCTCCCTCGCTGTCAGGCAGTCACCAGTAGACAATATTTTCACCAAGTGGTCCACCGGTGGCCTTGACGTGACCGTGACCATCACCAGGGATATTGCCATACTTGCCGCCATAGTAGATGTTGACCATCCCTCCAGATCGCTGGATTCTCGCTTCTTTCCTGCCGAACCAGCCGAACTGTTCCATGATAACTCCTTCTGGAGCCGGACGAGGTTACGGCTCCTCGCGGATTGGAGCGTCTCAAGCCCAATGGATTGGGTAAAACGCTGGCCCTTGCGACGCAAAGGCTGATATATATATCAATAATAGAACACGCTGTCAAGCGTAGCCCTACGAAGATCGCGGTAAAACCCGCTCCTTTAGCCCTAAGTCTTATCTTTCTAAAGGTGTCTCTACAGCCAGGCTTTCATGGTGTATTATTTGAATGTGATGAGATTCCCTATATGGATTATCCATGGGAATATGCATCATTAAAAGATTTTTAAAAGGATGATAAAGCATGTTAATACTCGCTACCGAATCACCGACTAAGCGCATGATCATGGATAGAAGCGGGCTAGCTTACGAGGCTATTAGCGCTAATATTGATGAGCGAGCTATAGAGAAATCTCACCCAGAGCTAGACGCAAGAAAGACTGCTATTCTGTTGGCACGTTCAAAGGCGGAAGCTCTTGCCAAGTTGTATCCCAGCGACTGTATTGTTGCCGCTGATACATTCGGTGTTTTACCTGACGGTTCGCGCTTGCATAAAGCGAAAACCGCTGCCGAAAAGATGAAAATGTGTTTGAGCCAATCGGGTAAAACTACAACTATCTACACTGGCGTCTGCGTGATAAATCAAGGAGAAACGTTTACTGATAGTACGGAAACAAAGATAACATATATGAATTTTAATGCGGCGATGTTAGATAACGCTTATAATCATAATCCGAACCGTCGTAATGCTGCACTTGGTTTTCATGTTGATTCTGCAGGATTTGTGCTGATTGAGAAAATTGAAGGTTCATATATGGGCGCATTGGGATTGCCATTAGACAAGATGTATAATCTGCTAAAAAAGGCAGGCTATGACGATAGCAGAAATTAAAAACAAACTAACTAGTCTAGATATCGTTAGTACTGAGCCAATTATTGTCGGCAGCGGCATATTGGATATGCTTGGCATCCGTCCAAGCAACGACATCGATTTACTTATAAGCAAAGAAACTTTTTACAAAATTGCTGGCCATGGTCATGAAATATTACAACGGCCAGATGGTTCGGAGAAAATAGAGGTTGACGATATTGAGTTGATGCATGATTGGTATGGCAAGAAAGTATCAGATGCGGCTATAAAAACAACAGTAATCGACGGGATAAAATTTATGTCAATTGAGGAAGTGTGCAGATGGAAAGCGCTACTTGATAGGGGTAAGGATCAAGCGGACATTCTGTTAATTGACAAGTATCTAGAGAATTGCAGTAAAACATAGTAATCTCCCGCCCGCCCATGCTAAAATAAAACCACAATCAACATCCGCGCGCCGTTTCGCGGCAAGGGGATGTTCGTGATCTGAGAGAAGTCGCTTGTATTAACTCCATCATTTTATACGACCAGATCAATACATCTGGTCGTTCTTGATATTATGATATAGAAAGGATTATCCATGACAAAAAGTAAAACGATTTACTTCATCACCTCCAACCAGCGCAAGTTCACAAGCCTTCAGGAATTGCTCCAGCCGCTTGGCATTGACCTGCAGCAACTTGATTACGATTTTGACGAGGGTCGGGGGCTGGATATTCAAACAATCACTAAAAGTAAACTATCTCAGGCCAAGAAAGCTTTTCCAAACAAGCGCCTGATCGTTGATGATCGCGGTTTTTTCATCCCGGCACTGAAAGGATTTCCGGGACCGTTTGTTAAATTACTGCTGGATAGTTTTAGCTATCCCGGCATCATCAAGTTAATGCAAGATGAAACTGATCGTAGAGCCATCTTTTCTTTTGCGGTTGGCTATTTTGACGGCGAAAAAGACCACATTTTCGTGGCCGACGAGGAGGGATTTATCATTGATGAGCCGCGTGGCGATAATCTCCATGGCTGGACGGAATTGTTATATATTTATGGACACCCGAGCTTTCCTGGCCGTAGTTTGGCAGAATTGAATGATGAGGAGTGGAAAGAGTACTTGGCGGCAATTGAGGCGGTTGATGGACCTGTGATGTTGAGAGATTATTTGAAAGGAGAAGCTAGTGGCTAAAACTGTCATCTGTAAAGACGTCTTCGGTAATCAATACACAGTTCCTGTTGATGAACTAAACATTCGCGTCGGCGTGTACGCGGTGATCGTTGAGGATAATAAGATTCTTTTGACTCGGCAATGGGACGGTTATAGTCTGATTGGCGGCGGCGTCGAGAAGGGTGAAACGATCGAGGAATCAATTATCCGCGAAGTTAAGGAAGAAACTGGACTGACCATAATGCCGGATAAAATCATTCACCAGGCAACTACTTTTTTCAAGCGCAACTCTGAAGCGCAAGCCAACCAGTCGATCCAGCTGTACTTCACCCACAGCCAGCTGCACGGGCAAATTAACAACGGCAATATAACCGACAGCGAAAAAACTTACACTAACGGCACGCCAGAGTGGGTTGATCTGGACAAGATTGACGACATAAACTTCCGTCATAGTGTGAGCTTGAGAACCATTCTACGGGCGTATCGGGAGACTACTAATGGCAAATAAAGAACTAAGCTTTGGCTATGTTAAATCAGAGGGTGTAGGTGGTCCATGCGAGGCAGAGGTATGTAAACATGGGCGTATATCGGTAAAATGACTATAGTTTTTAGTATATGTAGACCCGGAGTTTTATGTGATTGAAATCGAAGCCAAATTCAAACTATCTACTGACGTGACTCGCAACAAGCTCATTGCGGTCCTGGAAAGTCAGTTTGTCGCGCCCATCTCAATCAAACACCAAATTGATACGGTTTTTCTACTGCCCGAACAGGTTGACGCGCCGATTATTCCTGGCTCAAAGATCATGAGGGTGCGTGACATCCTTGATCTCGAGACCGGTGAATTACGGCAGAGCTTGATAACACTAAAAGTCGAAGGCCAGACAAAACTAGCTTCTAGTGAGTACGAGTTTACCGTCGACGACGGCAATATAGCGCGCCAAATGCTCGTGGCGTTAGGCTAGCGAGAAGTTGTAACAGTTGATAAAATTCGCCTTGAGTCGAAAACTGAGGATTATACAATTTGTATCGATGAAGTTACTGGACTAGGGCTATTTATTGAGCTGGAGGTTTTGGCTGAGGACGATGTAGATGTAGATACTCTCCAAAAGCAAATGCGTAGCTTTCTGAAGAGCTTGAATATTGACGGTGAGCTGTGGAATATTCCTTATGATACAAGTATTAGAAACTTACGGGTTCAACCACAATGTCTTTGAGCAGTTTAGATATGGTTTCTTCGTTTGCAAATTGTCGCCAGCTTGGTTCGCCAATTACGACACCTAATTCCAGGATATGATCATCAATGTTTGGAACGTTCATCTTACCTTCATCATATGAAAATGATTTAAGTCGTCGTACGATGCGAGATAGCGTTGGTTTCTTGAGCATGTTTGATATGACGCTATTGTAAATATGCTGCACTTTGTCGTTATTTGCTAGGTGGCTAAGTACTGTAAATTCGGTCTCTAAAGCCATTTGAGATTTTTCTTTTGTAAATTTGCTGCCATGATGGTAGTAGCCTAATTTATAGTTGGCGATATCGGCGACGGTATCATGAATTGTGGCGGCGAGGTAGTGAAAAAAAGGCAACAGTGCTAGGTCGTCGGTGAGTGGTTTTTTGATTATGTATGAAACGTGATCGACTGATAGGCTAGGGTGGTCTATTGCGCTTAGATATTTATGCTCAGCTAAATTGAGTGTATTGATCGGCTGTTCGAGTTCTCCTATCGATTGCCACGCTTTAGAATCTAAGCGCGTAATTTCCTGCTTAAGTAGGGGCGGGTTGTCGCACGCAATAACCTGTTCGGTCTCTGATGAAATTTGTTGCATAGCTAGCCGAATGGCACTGTTTGTGGCTGGCGACTTGAGCCGTTGTAGGTTTCCGGCTAGTAGCTCAGCTTCACTAGTATACAAGTCTATATCGATAGTGAAAAATCCCGTATTCAGATAGTGCGTCCCGAGCGCTGAGTAATCTATGTTTCTAAGTAGCCCAGCCTGATGTGCAAGTTGCTTGAATTGATTCATCGCCATATGCTCATAGACGTGAGCTATGATGGGTGATGAAGCATTTTTGAAAAGAAGGATGCGCAACATAATTTCATTGGTTATTATAGCAAAGAAAATGGATAGTTTTGCGACCAGCATTGGTACGACGGTCGTATTTAAAGTATGGGCAAGTCTTTTTCGCTAAGCCTTATGACTAGACTCGTTTTGGAGTCGGGCGAAGATATATCTTCGTATTGGCAGTGGCTATGCGTTGTCTGTTTGCTATAATGAGTCTATATGACTACACATCAACTAAGATTAGCTACTGAGCCTTATGACGCCATAGTTTCTGGTAAGAAAACTATCGAATCACGGCTATACGATGAAAAGCGCCAGAAAATTCAAATCGGCGATCAAATAATTTTTACCAACCGGGAAGACCCTAGCCAAACTGCCACGGTTAAAGTAGCAGGATTGCAGCGCCATGCAACGTTTCGTGATTTGTTCTTGCAGAATGATCCTCGTAAGTTTGGTGGTGAGAGTGTTGAAGGGCTCGAAAGCCAAATCAACAAATTCTATTCTCTTCACGACCAAAGACAAAATGGAATTGTTGGAATTGAATTTGAACTAATATAATTATAAACTTACATCTCTATTGCATTATTGATACAAGCGTATTCATATATGCGCTTAGGCGCAATAGTGAGGCTCAGCCTCCAAGAAAGGAGATCCTATGCGTAAGATGCGCATCAAGCGACTTTACTACGATGCGATCATGTCAGGCCTAAAGACTCTGGAGGTCCGTGTCGGATACAACAGCATCAAGCATCTTAAGGCTGGGGAAATATTGCGGCTCGAGGCTGGACACGCGTCTGGCGTTGTGCGAATCAAGTCGATCCGCATCTATGACAATTTTGCCGATATGCTGGCAATCGAGCCTTGGCGACAGGTCGTGCCGCAGGCGAAAAGCAAAGAAGAGGCGCTCTGTCTCCTTCAAAAGATATACCCGCCCTACAAGGAGCGCCTTGGCGTTCACGTTATCGAGATTGAGAAGTAGGACAGTAAAAAAAAGAGGGCACACCCCCTGGATTAGAGAAACTTATCTGAATACTGTCCATCTCACATTCTCTTCACATACCCTTGCTACACTGACATAGAACCAAGAAAGGAGATATCCATACCTAATTGTGATATTGATAAGCAAGTACGCCAAGCAATATCATCGCTGAGAGTTGATTAATGTTTTTTTGGGACAGGGATATAGCGGCAATCTTTATATCTTGCGTAGTAGGATAGATAGCATATATAGTCCCTACAAAAGAAATATTATACGTTGTTTATATAATGATCTAAAATTCTAACATCTCTTAGTACCATAAAACGTGTTCGATAAACCGAGTCATAGTCAGATGATCCAAGTTTTTCTAGCGACTCTTTCATCTTTCTTAGTGCTTGTAATTTTGGTAGCCAGACATATTCAGTACCCTCAGCTTTTTCTTTTTCAGTTAGATTATTTGACTCCAGTTCGTCAACTTTTCTTGCCTTATAAACGAACGACAGTTGTTTGAAATTTTCTTGTGATTTATATTCAATAGCTATTCCTAGCTCTTTGATTATATCGACAACACAACCCAGCTATTCTTCACACTCACGCCTAAACGCCTCTTGAGCTTTTTCGTTACTATCAATACTGCCACAAAGCAACACGCCGACAGCAGTGGTGTCGGCCTCTACACTGTGAAAATGCTGCTCGATGCCAAAGGACTGGACTATGACTTCACGCCGCATGGGCAGGGTATGCGGTTTGTGGTGAGGTTTAATTAAAGTCCCATGCAAATATCCCGATAAGGCCGCGTAACAACTTCTGCCGATTCAAGTCCGAGTTTGGTTTCAATGTCACTAATCATCGCTAGAGCACTAGTCTTATCATCTGACAGAACTTCAACTTCCACGAACGTTCCGGCGTTTTTAATTTCATCAATAGCTATCGTTACTTTTGGAAAGTTTGGTGACTGGAGCGATCGCCGGTATTTTTTGACCTCGACCAGCTGTACCATGCCGAGGTTGGCGAGCAGTTGCTTGGCGATTGCTGCGTCTCCGGGTTGAATTGGCAGGTTTGTCTCGGGCTTAATGATCACATCGTTTTTCGTATGTGTCGCAGTCGTCGTCGCAGGCTTATATGTCACCTCAGCAAAACCATCGCGCTGGCGAATCCGCAAGCATTCAACCGTCTGCATGAAATCGACATCAGGACGAGAATAATACGTATCGATTTCGTGGCGGCTACTCTGTAGCTCAAAACCGAGGTCTTGCAATCGCTTAATTAATTCTTTTGAGTCACTAGTTAATTGGCGTTTGCGTTCGATTTCTAATAGTTTCTTGGTCATTTGGTGGCCTTTCTTATGGGTGTATAAATATTTGATAATACGTCATGAGAGCAGTACATCGATAAGGCTCCTAGGGCGCCGTTAATCTTTTCTTGCAAATTACTATCTCTGTCTTTTAATGTAAGAAGCTCGAACAGTACTAGTTGCTTTCCATCTGACAGAGGATTACTTAATTTAGATTCTAGATATCTGTTGTAATAGGCTCTATCTATCTTTTTAATATCATGCTTGCTTGTAGGTAACAGTATTTGCGTACCATTGCTCGCTTCGAATGAGTTTAATGCAACGCTACCTAGCAAGTCCCCGATAGGCATATAGAAATAAGTTTCCGAGCCTTCTCTCTCTAGCCATTCACTCCAAGACTTCCAATGTTCAGATGATTCAGAATTCTCGATGATATCAGATAAGACTTCTCCCATGCGCACATCAGAAGTATTATCGAATATGTCACCATCAACTATATATTCATTCTCAGAAACAGGCGTACTCATAGCTTTTAATATAGGATCGTCATCAAGCATCCTGTAGTGTACACGCTTGTGACCTCTAACTCTATCAATCCAATCATTTGTTTTGCTAGGGTCATCTAATTCTGGAACGATTCCAAGATTGCCGTTCCTCCACAAGTAATCACGCAGTGTTATGTAGTGACGCTGAGTTTCACGTAATAGGCCTATGGGTGCCTCTATGCTAAGAGGTGATTTTCCTTCTATTGAATCAACGTTTATAGGATTGCCGTTCTGAGACAGCTTAATTCTATCTCTGTAGTGCTTATACGAATGGTTTGCGTTCCTCGTATAGTAATCAAGGAATAATTTACAAAACATAACCCACGAGCTTCTATCATAAATATGGCGCGTTCTTTCGTGCATCGACAGATTCTTGACCCCATAAACATCTCTGTATGCATAGAATCCGCCAGAGCTTAAAGTACTTGCTATACCTTGAAAAGTTTTATCCATCGCACCATAGCCACCGGCATACGAATAGATTTCATGTATAACCGCTGACGTAGAAAGTATGTCAACGCTCTGAGGTGGAAATATATCTGATAGATCAGTTGCACTACCATTATGAAAAGAGGTTGATACGCCAAAACTTTCTACAGTCTTTCTAGCCGCTAAAAGGCTTTCAGATTGTACACCATCTAATTCAAGCATTGAAATGTGAGTTGGTGTTATTAGACCATTTTCAGCAATTTCGGCAGTAAAACCCGATAATGCTGATCCTCCCCCTGGGCCAATTTCAAGAAGTCTAATAGAGTTTCTGCCCAGGTCAGCAGATAGGCGGCGATAGGCCTCTACAGACAATAGCGATTTTTCATGACCATTACCATTCGCTGCCACGTCTATATATAATGCATCTGTCTTTGGTGTTATTGCAAATTTACTCATAATAATACTGATATTGGTGGATATGCCATTGGCCTCAAGGGTTGCCTTGAAGCCAATGGCGATCCTCACTCGACGGAAATGATCTCAACCGTCATCTCTCCACGAGGAGCGGAGTAGGAGACGGTATCACCAGTGGCATGCCCCAGGAGCGCTGTCCCGAGCGGTGAGTCCGTGGAAACCTGTTGGATTTCATCGTCGCCTCCGACTCTCTGTCCGACCATCTTAACCCTAAAGGTCTTCTTGTTCGGAAACTTGAGAGTTACGACGTGCCCGAGGCCAATAGTACTTCCTGAGGTCTCCTCCACGATGATTGTACTCTGAATCCGACGAGTCACGATTCTGAGTTGCGACTGAATTCGACGAATAAGCTCATTCGTCGCGTCAAACGCAGCATTATCATGACACGTATTGCTGTCTGACGCTGCAGCCTCCCCCAGCTGTCCGAGAGCTTCTTTGAGGCTTTTCTTGAGCTAAGTCTCTTGCTCCAAAAGCGCGTCGTAAGTCTCCTGAGTGCAGTAGTATGAAGTCATTTCGACATCTTTCTGTAGAGGATCGATTTTTGCGGTTGCAAAAACTAATATAAATATATCAGTAACAGGGTATGTTGTCAGGTTATCTACCAAATTTAAACGGTTGCTAGACTAAAGAAAGCTGTATCAACACTAAAGCCAGGAGGATTAATTACCCAAAGATTAATTGATACTTCTTATTATATAATAATTCTACACTTTCTATGCTGTGGATATATCAAGATAGCAGTATCAAAATTTCTAATTCATCCATTTCACATTCCCTTCACATACCCTTGCTACACTGGCATAGAACCAAGAAAGGAGATCTATGTCATTTATACAACGTGCCTGGTTGTATATCACCAGGAAAAAACTCAAAACGCTGATTTTGCTGGCGATTTTGCTGTGTATGTCGACGATTATGCTGAGTGGATTTGCCATCAAGCATTCGACCGACGCGGCGGCACAGTCGCTCGACAAAACGCTCAAGGCTGGCTTCACGCTGGGCAATAATCCGCGCACCAATCCAGGAACAGCCCGCGGTTCAGGAACGGTGTCGAACAAAGACATCGACGCGGTGAAGAATCTGGAGGGTGTGACGGACTATGTCAAACGCCAGAATGCCACGGTCGATTTTATCAATACCAAACTGGTGCCACTACCGAGTGGCGGTAGCGGCTATGATGCCGAGAAAGACAAACAGTTTGGCAACGCCGCGACCATCATCGGTGTCAATAAATCTGAGTCCGAGAAGAAGTTCCGCGCCGATTCGCTCAAGCTCATCGCTGGCCGGCACATCACCGAGAACGATTCGCACAAGATTTTGGTGCACGAAGATTTTGCCAAGGCCAATAACCTGAAGCTTGGCAGCAAAATCAAACTGAAGGCCAATCAATACGACACCGATAACGAGCATCCATCCAAGGACGAGGTGGAAGTGGAAATCGTCGGTATATTTAACGGCAAAAACCCAAAGCAGGCGACGTACCAAGTGGAGCTGTTCGAGAATTTGTTCCTGACTGACCTCGCGACGACCCGCCGATTGAATGCGTATACCGAGCAAAACGAGATTTACCAGGACGCTACGTTCTTTACCAAGGGCACCAAGCAACTGGACGAGGTGATGGCGCGGGCAAATAAATTGCCGGTCAATTGGCAAAAGTATCAGTTGAATAAGAATAGCCAGGAGCTGGCCGGGGTGACTGGCGCAGTGAACGGCGTGTACGGCTTGATCGACGGTATGTTGTGGGCAACAGCGCTGGTCAGTGTCGCAGTGATCGGCATGGTGCTGTACTTGTGGATGAACGAGCGCAAGCGCGAAGCGGGTGTACTCTTGGCGACGGGCGTGCCGCAGTCAAAGATTGTACTGCAATATATCGCTGAGTTGGTGATGATCGCGGTACTGAGCTTTGGTGCGTCGTACTTTACCGCAGGGCTGATTGCACAACAACTGGGCGATCATGTGGTGTCGCAGGCGGCACAGAGCGCCACGCGTCAAGCTGGCAGTTCCCTCAACGGTGCATCGCTCGGTGCTGACGCTGATTCGGTGACGTCATCGCGCACGCTGGACAAGGTGACGGTTGGTGTGCAGCCGACGGATTTGCTGGCGGTGTGGAGCGCTGGGCTGGCGGTGATTATCATTGCGGTGCTGCTGGCCTCTCGGCCGATTACCCAATCAACGCCAAAAGAATTACTAACCGAAGTGGACTAGGGGCGAATGATGACGATTATCAAACGAGCCTGGACGGCTGTGGCGCGCAAACGGCGTCGCAGCCTGACCATCGCCCTAATTATGACGCTGATTTTCACGCTGCTAATCGGTACGCTGACAGCGCAGCAGACGATGGCGCAGCTGCAGCAATCAATTGAACGGAATATCCGCGCCGGCTTTAGCATCGCCAGCAAGCAGCCATCGGGCGAGGTGCCGATGGACATCGCGCAGCGGGTGCGGCGCCTGGACAAGGTCAAAGCACATAATTTCCAATCAGAAACTACCGTGGGGCTGCCAGGTAAGCAGTTGATTGACACGGCAGGTAGCGGCGGCGTGCAGCTGGACGCTAACGTGGCTGGCGAGGCGAAGGTGACGGGCGCGACACAGAGCGATCTGCTCAGCGAGTTCACCGGTCGATTCTACCAACTAGAGCAGGGTAAGCACTTGACCGAGCGCGATCAAAACGCGGCACTGATTCACAAAACATTTGCCGAGAAAAATAACATCAAGCCTGGCGACAAGCTGGACATCACCAAAGACGGCCGGCGGGTGACGGTGACTGTCGCAGGAATCTTCAGCGGCAAAGGCGAAAAGCCAGCGGTCTTGCAGTCCGACATGGCGGAGAATCATCTCATCACCAACTTGGCCGTGGCGCAGCAGCTGACAGGTAGCCAGCGGCTGACGCGGGCGACATATTTCGCCGAAAATCCGCATCAGCTGAAGTCGTTAACGGACCGTACTAAAAGCCTACCAAATGTCGATTGGAAAAAATTTAGCCTAACCGACAACGGGGCGGTATTCGCTGGGGTTCTCCAGAACATCGCTGGCATTCAAAACATTTTAACGATTGCCACCATCGGTGCAGCCGCGGCAGGGTTGGCGGTGTTGTCACTGGTGCTGGTGTTCTGGGTGCGTGGCCGCTTGCATGAAATTGGTATCTTGCTGTCCATCGGCACGTCAAAGCAGCAAATTATCGGACAGTTCTTGGCGGAGCTCGCCATCATTGCCGCAGTCAGTTCGGTATTCGCGCTCGGTGTCGGTTCGGTTGTCTCGTCGCAGATTTCTACCGCCCTCACAGCGCAAACCGACCAAAGCCAGCGCGTAGAAAAAACTGTGGTGCAAGCCGCGCCACCGGCGACCTACTTGCAGGCTCTCGCCTTCGGCTACATGGTCGTTCTGCTGTCAGCCATCGCTGCCGCCGCGCCAGTCATGCGCCAATCACCAAAGCAAATTTTAGCAAAATTAAGTTAGGAGTTATTATGTCACTACTTACGTTACGCGATATCATCTACTCATACGCCGACGGTACGAGCAACGTACTCAACGGCATCAATTATCAATTTGAAAAAGGCAAGTTCTACGCCATCATCGGTAGTTCTGGTGCTGGTAAATCGACGCTACTAGGGCTACTAGCAGGACTCGACACGCCGACTAGCGGGCAGATTTTGTTTGACGATGAAGACATCGCCGAGCAGGGCTACTCGCATCATCGCAAACACAATATCTCGCTGGTGTTTCAGAATTATAATCTGATTGATTATCTGACGCCACTGGAAAACTTGAAATTGGTTAATTCCAAGGCCACTAACGAAACGTTGCACTCCATGGGTTTGGACGACGATCACATTCACCGCAATGTCATGAAACTTTCTGGCGGTCAGCAACAACGCGTAGCGATCGGCCGAGCGCTCGTCTCACATGCACCGATCATCTTGGCAGACGAGCCGACCGGCAACCTGGACGAAACTACCGCTGCCGACATCATCGACATCCTGCGCCGGGCTGCTCATGAAAATGACAAATGCGTCATCGTCGTCACTCACAGTAAACAGCTGGCCAAGCAAGCGGATGTAGTATTGAAGCTGAAGGATAAAAAACTGAAAGTGTAAAAATAGCTCCCAAAAAATACACATTTTAAATATAGCTCGAAAGAGCTATATTTTTATGTTATTTTTGAATATTGGTTTATGTGATGATGCAGCGATATCACGTAAACTTAATTACACAGAAAAGGAGGCGAAATGCCAGAAACAGATAGTGCAAAATATGATTTACCGAGTGATCGGGTAGATAATAGCAAGCTCAATAAATTACGTGCGGCAGTGCTCGGCGCGAATGACGGTATCGTGAGTATATCTAGCGTAGTTATGGGTGTGGCTGGTGCGACGAGCGACAGCCAGGCGATCAGTGCCGCAGGGTTGGCTGCATTGATCGCTGGAGCGTTGTCGATGGCGGTGGGTGAGTATGTCTCGGTTAGTAGTCAATCTGATGCTGAAAAGACTTATATTCGTTTAGAGAAAGAGCGTCTACGTGATGATCCAGAGTATGAACTAGATGAGCTAGCACGTGAATACATGAAGCATGGAGTGAGTGAGAAAACTGCACGCCAAGTGGCGATTGAACTGACTGAAAAAAATGCCCTCAAGGCACATTTAAGGATGCACTTTAATATCGATCCCGACGATATCAATAATCCATGGCAAGCGGCAATCGCTTCGCTACTCGCATTTACTGCCGGAGGCATCGCGCCATTTTTGGCGATTATGCTATTTCCTCCAGAGAGCCGAATTGTTGCAACCGTTGTGGTAGTGCTTTGCTGTTTGTTTACGGTCGGATACCTCAGTGCACGAGCCGGCGGGGCGCATAAAGGTCGAGCAGTGGTGCGTGTCGTGATTGGTGGTATTTTGGCGATGGCGATTACGTACGGTGTTGGTGTGTTGTTTGGAACGACAATCGGATAGGTTATAGACGCTAAACTCAATTGAAAAAATAGAGGTATTGTGGTACATTTTGTAACGATGAATACTATTTTTAAACGTACTAAGATACTGGCGACTCTGGGGCCATCAACTTCTACACCAGAGAAAATCAAACAACTTATGCAGGCGGGGGCAAACGGATTCCGTCTCAATTTTAGTCACGGCGCTTACGAGGAGCGACTTGAGCAGGTTAAGTGGATCCGCGAAGCCAGTGCCGAGCTAAATCGACCAGTTGCTATACTCCAGGACCTTCAGGGCCCAAAGATTCGTCTCGGTGCAATCAAAGACAATCATTTTGATGTCAAAAAGGGCGACGAGATTGTGCTTGACTACGCCCTCAAAGAGCACGACGGCAATGCTACTTTGCCCGTACAATACAATCTTGCCGATAAGGTAAAGGTTGATGAACCAGTCTATATTTTTGATGGCAAAATCAAAACGACGATGATTGAACGCGTCAGCGATACGGCGATCAAGTTGCGAGTTGAAAATGACGGTTTCTTGATGAGCAAGAAAGGCCTCAACTTGCCTGATACCGATTTTGGCGGTGATATTTTGACCGAAAAGGATCTCAGGGATATTGAGTTTGGTGCGGGACAAGATTATGACTACGTTGCACTAAGCTTTGTTCAGAGCGAAGACGACATCAACAATCTTCGACAGATTATGCTTAGTCACGGATCAACCGCGCAGATCATCGCAAAAGTCGAGACGAAGACGGCGATCAAGCCTGAAACACTAGAGGCGATCGTAAAAGCGAGCGACGGTGTGATGGTGGCTCGTGGAGACCTGGCGGTTGAGACGGGTGCTGAGATCGTGCCGATTATTCAGCGCCAAATTATCGCGCTTTGTCGTAAGTATGGCAAACTAAGCATTGTCGCTACCCAGATGATGGCAAGTATGGTTGATGCGCCTGAGCCAACTCGTGCTGAGGTAAGCGACGTCGCTACAGCGGTTATTATCGGCGCAGACACAGTAATGCTTTCGGACGAGACCGCTAATGGCAACTATCCAGTTGAAGCTGTATCAGCGATGCGCAAGACAATTGTCTACGCACAGGACAATTGGCCGGTAACGCTTGGTGATGAGCATGTAGTTACACCAGAAGAGATGCGTCGCAATGCAATATCGCGCGCAGCTGTCGAAGTAGCTGAGAATATTGGTGCGACGGCAATTATCGCCGAGACAAAAACTGGCGCGACGGCGGCAAATATTGCTGCAGCTCGACCAAGCTTGCCGATATGTGCAGTGACGAGCAGCCCTCGTGCCGCACAACAGCTCGCTCTGACATATGCGACACGAAGCTTTGTACGCCCTGATGGCGAAAAGGCGGGTACTAAGCTCGCTAGAGAGCTGGCTGATCAGAAGTATTTTGGCCACGAGCTAGAGAAGCTAACGGTTGTGATTGTGAGTGGTCGTGCACCTGGCGTGACTGGTGGCACGGATTCGCTCCGTGTACGTGTCGTTGAATAATACACTATAAACTATAGCGATCCAAAAATACCCCGAGATAGGGGTATTTTTTGTGGTAACATAAGTGATATGATGGGTGGAAAATTTCTTAAAATGACGATGTCAAGTGTTCCGCTGAGGGCGAAAACTGTCCTGGTTCGTACTGACTATAATGTTCCACTAAATGATGACGGCGAGGTAAAGGACGACTACCGGATTCGCAAGAGCCTTCCTACTATCCGAAAATTACTGTCCGAAGGCTGTAAGGTTGTTGTCATTAGTCACCTCGGGCGACCAAATGGTGTAGCTAACCCGAGTTGTAGTTTGGAGCCTGTAGCGGTGAGATTGGCGGAGCTTCTTGGCGAGCCAGTTAGATTTGTTGATCGCTGTGTCGGTGACAAGGCCCGGATGGCAATCAAACGATCACCAGGATGCAGTGTGGTGATGTTGGAGAATTTGCGATTCCATCCTGAAGAGGAGATGAATGACACAGAATTTGCCAGGCAACTGGCAAAAGATAGTGGCGCTAGTTTATTTATTCAGGACGGATTTGGAGTAGTACATCGAGCGCACGCTAGTACTGATGCGATTACCCGCTTTTTGCCAAGTGTAGCTGGTTTTTTGGTAGAGCGAGAGTTTAGGATGATTTCTGAAATAGTACGAGAACCCACTCGACCACTTGTGGCTGTGCTCGGTGGCGCGAAAGTTAGCGATAAAGTCGAAGCAATGGAGGCTTTGGTCGATGTGGCGGATGCGATTATCGTTGGTGGAGCGGTTGCAAATACATTTTTAGCGATTCGTGGCGTATCGATGGGTGAGAGCCGAGTCGATATGAAGCAGAAGGGGGTGATTGATTCCATATACAAAAAAGTTGCCCAAAAAGTTGGTGATGAACGAGTTGATTCGTTTGTCGTACTGCCAGTTGATCTCGGTGTCGGTATGTCAACTAGCCAGATAGCGACACGTCAGGATGTGTCGATTCATGATGTTCCTGAGGGATCTATGGTTCTGGATCTTGGCCCCGAGACTGCTCGGCTGATTGAATCAATCGTAAGTCGATCTCGTACGGTTGTTTGGAGTGGAACGCTAGGCTACAGTGAGGTGCCAGCATTTCGGACGACTTCAGTAGCGCTTGCTAGGACGCTCAAGCAAGGCAGTGACGTATTTTCTCTGATAGGAGGTGGTGAAACGGCAGATTTTGCGATTAATTGGGATGATCGTTGTGGTGATAGTTTTGGCTATGTATCGACAGGAGGAGATGCTAGCTTAGCGTTGATTAGTGGCAAAAAATTACCAGGAATTGAGGCACTGCTAGACGCATAGACGTTGATGATGTACACTAAGAGTTAGTTAACCGTAAACAGTTTCTATCACGTGGGCAAAAAACTTATTATCGCAAACTGGAAAATGAACCTCAGTATCAACGAGGCTAGTCTATTTGTACATAAACTTGATAGACTGGTCCGTAATCATCCTGATGTGGAGGTTGTGCTTGCGCCTACTATGCTCGCCCTGCAGCCGGTTCATCTGCAAGTTCAGCACCATCATTTTGACCTTGCGGCACAGAATTTTTATTGGCGTGATCACGGTGCGTACACTGGTGAAGTTTCGGCGTCTCAGCTGAGAGGAATCGTCAAGTATGCTCTAGTTGGACACAGCGAACGTCGTCACGTGTTTGGTGAGCCAAATAGAGATATCCGCCATAAAGTTCAAGCAGCCTTTCGTAACCAGATCATTCCGGTGCTTTGTGTTGGTGAAACAGCAAGTGAGCGAGCAGACGGAGAGACCAATGACGTGCTACATGATCAGCTAGTCGGTGGGTTAGCTAATATTACTAGTGAAGAGGCGGAACGTCTGGTAGTGTCGTATGAGCCTGTTTGGGCGATTGGCACGGGTAAAAGTGCGACACCCGGTGACGTTGAAAAGGCCATCAGAGCGATCCGTAGTCAGGTTAGATATCTTTTTGGAGACAAGGCTGCACGCAAATTACGTGTTCTATATGGCGGAAGTATTACAGTCGATAACGCAAAAAGTTTCTTGACTGCCAAGGGTGTTGATGGTCTGCTCGTGGGCGGGGCAAGTCTAGATGCGCATGGTTTTGCGGAAATTATCAAAAAATCATATGGCGATAAGGTTGTTGCCAAGAAGTAAAGGCGGGGTAGATGTCAGAGATAGATTTTGATGAACTTGATAGGGCGGTCAATGATCTAATGTCGAACGTAGATACTAGCAAACGACACGAGGGACTGGATGATCCTGAGGATAAGGTCGTTACGCTCGATAGTTCGTCTACGGAGTCCGGGAAAGTTGCATCATCACCTGTTGCAGAGACGACGACCGTAACGCCAATGTCAGCTCCGGAAGCAAAACCAGCGCCAGCGCAGTCTTCACCTCTTGCGGTGAAGCGACGTGGTCAGTTCATGGATATGGTTCATCCATCTTCTGACATGACATCTGCATCTCGACCGGTCAAGCGGGATGGTGTTTCGATAATGCCGCCAAGCGAAACCGTTTCTACTTCGCCTTCGACTGAATCGGTAAAAAAACCGTCTTCCGTTACTAATACCCCGGTCAATAATAAGCCTGCACCTACATTATCGTCCATCCGCACACCTTCTTCGACTACGGTCGTATCTACGCCTATGTCTACTCCTGCTCCAGCTGTGCCTAGCGCTGAGAAGCTGTCTCAGCCAATCGCTAGTTCTGCGATTCAGCCGTCAGCGCAGCCGAATCCCACCGCGCCCATCGCGTCCAGCTATAGTTCTCCTGAGGCGGTAGAACCAGGCGACAACAAGAATGATCAGCCAGAAGAAGTGGCGAGTGTTGAGTCAGAGATACCTGCAGAGATAGTTGATGAGGCCTCTTCCATATCTTCACCTCAGCCTTTACCTACGGCTCCATTTTTGTCTGATGCGCGAGTCGAGAAGCGACCGCTTGGTGCGAATTCGGAGTCCGCAGCAAAACCTCCTCAGAATGTTGCTGAGGAGGATGCGCCAGTGTCTGAGCCAGTATCACTTCCTGCCGAACTACAGGGCGACGTTGTTGCGGTTGAGGCCTCTGTTCCGCTTGATATTGATAAGGCGGGTTCGTTATCTGAGGTAGATGGCCAATCTTCCGATGCTGACCTGGTAGTTGATGCTGGCGTGGATCTAACCGCTCAGAGCATTGAGCGGACGGATGTTGATGATCAGGTTAATGGCTCAATATATGATACCGCTAATTATCATCAGCCAATTGACGGTAAGAAACCGGAAAAGAAATCGTCTCCTCTGAAGTGGCTAGCCTGGTTTCTTGTTCTATTGATAGTTGGTGTTGGTGCGGGTGTCGCATACTTCTTCTTGACGCATTAAATATAAACTTCGCAAGGTATAATAGGCAAATATGGATATCTTGGAGGGGCTTAATGATGCGCAGAAGTCTGCCGTTTTGAAGACGGCGGGACCGCTTTTGATACTGGCGGGAGCGGGAAGTGGCAAGACAAAGACACTTACACACCGAATAGCGCATCTTATCGTACACGATCGAGTATGGCCAAACGAGATACTGGCGGTTACGTTTACGAACAAGGCGGCCCGTGAAATGCGAGAGCGTCTTTGGAGTTTGGTGGGCCCAGGTTTTACCGAGAGTGTCAATGTCGGCGAGAGTGCTATTAGGACGAGTGAAGCTTTAGGCCTTAATCATGGGGTGACCAAAGAACAGGGCCCACCTAGGTATTTCATGCCCTGGATGGGGACTTTTCATGGCATCTGTGTCAAGATTCTGCGACAAGATGGCTCTAGGATTGGGATTCAACCAAACTATGTCATCTACGACGAGGATGATCGGCAGGGCTTAGTTAAGCAGGCTATGAAAGAACTTTCGATTAGTAGTGATCAGGTTAAGCCTCGGTCAGTAAGTTCGGCGATATCGTCTGCCAAGAACGAGCTTGTCGACCCAGCGACCTATGCAGAAACTGCTCATTATCCAAACCAACAGGCAATTGCAAAGATATACGAGCGGTATGAGAAGCTACGTAACCTAGCGGGAGCGCTTGATTTTGACGACCTTCTCATCGAGACTGTGCGGCTTCTTCGTGATGTGCCTGAAGTGCGTGAGCGATATCAAAAACAGTTTAGGCACGTCCTAATCGATGAGTATCAAGATACCAACGCCGCTCAGTACGCAATCGTTAAATATTTGGTAAATAGTGAAAAAAATATCTGCGTTGTCGGTGATGATTGGCAATCGATCTATAGCTGGCGTGGTGCAGATTTCAAGAATATTCTCAATTTCGAACGAGATTTCCCTGGTGCTTTGGTTGTAAAATTGGAGCAAAATTATCGTTCAACTTCATCTATTCTCGAAGCAGCACACAATGTAATCACAAAAAATACCGAACGTACCGACAAAAAACTCTGGACTAACTTGGGCCCAGGAAACCCAGTTGAAATTCAGGCCGTATATGATGAGGCTGAAGAGGCCTATTCGGTCGCAAGTCGTATATCAGCTCAAGTGTCGATTGGGGCGCGAAATTATGGAGATTTTGCTGTTTTGTATCGTATGAATGCGCAGAGTTTTTCTCTTGAGCGAGCCTTCATGCAGCATCGTATTCCATACCAATTGGTTGGTGGCGTTAGATTTTATGACCGCAAAGAGATCAAGGATATTATCGCGTACCTTCGTCTACTTTATCAGCCAAATGACCGAATGAGCTTTAGCCGAATCGTTAATGTGCCAGCTCGTGGAATCGGTGCTACTAGTTTTGAAAAGTTTCTCACCTGGCAGGCTGAATCGGGAATGGATATTATATCTTCGCTTGTTAACGCTGACCAGGCGGATAAGTTGACGTCACGTGCTAAAGGAGCTCTTGTTGGTCTAGGTGAATTGCTCAGGAGGCTGCAGGTGCGTATTGAGAGCGACATAAACCCAAGTGATGTTATTGAGCAGCTGATTGAATCAACCGGCTACCGTGATTACATATTAGATGGCACTCCCCAGGCAGAGGATCGCGAGGCGAATCTCGGTGTATTGGTGAGTGATGCTAAGTCATTTGCGACATTGCCCGACTTTCTCGAGGAAGTCGCGCTAATGAGCACTGCAGATCAAGCGAGCGATGAATCAAAGGTAACATTGATGACACTCCACTCTGCTAAGGGACTCGAGTTTCCGGTTGTATTTATGGTCGGCATGGAGGATGGTTTATTTCCGAGCTCGCGTGCGCTCGAAGAGGGCCCGCGTCAGCTCGAAGAGGAGCGTCGACTTTGTTATGTTGGTATGACACGAGCGCGTGAAGAACTGCATCTGTTATACGCTCAGAGTCGGATGCAGTATGGTAATCGCACTTACAGTTCACCGTCGCGGTTTCTTGAGGACATGGGGCATCAGGTGGCTTTACGTCCTAGTGTGCCTACTGCGCCTAAACGTAACGAATTCGATGAATTTGTGATGGATATTGATGTGGGCGATCAGGTGCGCTCGCCTCAGTTTGGCGTAGGCGAAGTTATTGATGTTGATGGCTTGGCGGTAACGATCGAGTTCGTGACAGGGGCAAGAAAGAAGCTAAACACTGAATATGCTCGTCTCGAAAAACTCACCTAGACTAGCAATTTACTCGTTATTTTGCTAAAATTAAAGGTACGTACTCGAGTGGGAGTAACGATAGGTATGGATAAAGTTATCACACCACCACGCCACCACTATCGAATCTTTATTTCAGCGCTTGCAGTTCTGGTATTGCTTGGGGTTATTTTTGTGATGAACCGTCACGTACGGGCAGAAGAGTCCGCACCAGCGTCAAACGAGAGGATTATTACGCTTCACGATGATGGTATCGACAAGGGTTTTATTACTAAAAAATCGACAATTCGCGAGGCCCTAAAAGAACAAGGTATTCGGCTCGACGAAAATGATCG